>Ga0102942_1000442_pt1 | contig 15519 bp, 18 predicted proteins | sample SalPon2_C_H2O_MG_FD_78171 | JGI IMG/M metagenome (GOLD analysis project Ga0102942, IMG submission 78171) | Salt pond water microbial communities from South San Francisco under conditions of wetland restoration - Salt Pond MetaG R2_C_H2O_MG | ecosystem: Environmental > Aquatic > Non-marine Saline... | reverse complement strand
TGTAGGACAGCTCTCCCTCATCGTCGGTAGCCTCGCTCAAGAGGCTGTGTCCAGTGGACATTGGTGGTAGTCCCTCTTTCTTGGGCTTGCTGACGAGATTGCTGAACTCCCGGAACCGGGCCGCTCCCGACTCATGTAAGTATAGTGCGGGGTGCTACTTAGTTATACGTGAAGCTATAATACGTCTGCGCGCGTTAAGAACCGCCTAATCGCAGGATTTAGATGTCAGACAGGTCTCTTTGCATAATTGTATGACGGCACTGGAAATGGGGTAATAGCTGCTCAACACGCTTTGGAGTCCCATAGTCGTATTTCTCAGCCACCTCTTTGAGAATATCTTTCAGTTGGTCGAGGGTAGTCGCTCCGCCCTTAGCAGCTATGCGAGATTTGATGTCATGGCAGATATCTGTGGTATCGCCGTCATCGGGACCTACCCAATCAAACACCATCTGGTCTGCATCAGGTCTGGCCCTATAGGCTACCTCACGCGCTTTGTTCAGTACAGCAGCTACCTCTTGGCGAGCGATTATCTCTGCCCGGTCCTGTGTCATCCAGTCAAACTTCTGCTGGAGGTTGTTGGCGATGGAAGCGGTTGACCAGCCTTGTGATTGCGTAAGACTGTCCTTGACTGTCTCGTGGACTTTATTCTCTTCAGTGACAGGCACGTCCTTGAAGCTCCCCTGCCACATTGGGTCTACGTTTTCGATGACGTCGCTTATCCATCGCTCGACAAAGTCAGGGACTTCGTCGTCAGAGGACCACATTGTTGGAGCTTTCGTCAGGTCATCAGGCCATACCTGCGTCTTATGGGCTTCGGTGAGTATTTCGTCAAGTTTCTCGTAATCGACGTTTTGCTTCCAAGCAGCTTTTTCGGTTTGGACCTTATGTACGTCTGGCGCGGATGAATCGTCATTGCTCACTAAGTCATATTGTTCTTCTTCGCCATCTTCGACGTCAGGGTGGCACTCTGGACACCGGAAGTTACCCTCCATACGCGTGTTATCCTCGCAGACTCGACACACAGATAGAATTTTAAGTCCATGCTCGTCCTGCTCTTTAGAGTGGAATACTTTATCGTATTCCTGAAGTTGGTGCCCGCAGTATGGACAACACCGACGGTCAAGCTCATCATACTCAGCCTCGTCGAACTGATGGAATGACTCGCCTTCTACCTCGCAGTAGGCTTCTTCGGCTTCAAGGCGGATCGACGTTCCGTTGGTGTACGGTCCGAATATGTGATCCTCTCCTGGGTCGAAGTCTGGAGAGCGTTTGTACGCTTCTCTAAGCGATTCTTGGTCTGGGACATAGTAGAGCCCCAAGCTCTTGTCGAAGTGGAGCAGGACGTTAGCTGGCGCTTGTACGGCGTTCTCTACCGGGACGATTAGATCCACATCCGACTTTTGCTGTTCTACGAAGTCTGAATACATCTCAGCTACACTTTCGATCTCAGCTTCTAACCATTCTGGTTTACTCATCGTTTACCTCCGGTCCGTCGAATTGGTTGTATAGTTCCATGACTTCGTCGGGGAATTCCTGCCCTACAGCTAAACCTGCGTGGATTTCAGCAATTGCCTCTGACAGACTCTCGGCGGCTGTCTTACTGACGTGTTCTTCTAACATCGCCTCCTTGTCCTCGTCTATGTCGATAACAGTCCCGCCGTCAATGCTGAAGAGTTGATCGCGCGCCTCTTCTCGATGACGAGCATGACCTACTTCGTGGGCAAACATCCCTTCCTTTGTGCCCGACGTCAGCCATCCAGTTTCTTCTCCTTTTCGAAGAGTATCATCGTTGAATGATTCTGGATTAATGAACAACTCGCCATTAGCAGGATTGTAGGCGGCTACTGCCTTGTCCTTAACTTCAGAGCTGGGTTCAGTAGTTACGCCATCGACATTTGACATCCAGTCCTTTTCGACTGCTGATTCGACTAGTTCATTAACTTCTTCTTTCTGCTGATCATCCATACCAGACAGATTTACTACGCCGTCATAGTCCTCTATATTATCCGGGCTATCTCTATCGCTCGTTTCGTAGTAGTATCCGCCTTGTTCTCCTTCTTGAACACTTACGTCTTCTGGAGCTTCAGACGGATCGTTGATATAGGTCCGAGACTTTCTGAGGTCTATGATTTGGGGTCGTTCGTTGTTTCCTCGTCTTGAAGAGCCTCGACCACTCCCTCCGTTAGCTCCTCGTCGAAGTTCTCGTTCATCCACTTTGCTATTTCGCTGGCTGTCGCGTCCGGGCCTGGCTTTTCCATTTCCATATGAACTAACACGGTATTGCTTTATATATCTGTTGAAATCATGCTCGTCGTGAAGCAGCTTGAGGAATTTAAGCAGGTCTTCGCCTAACTGCTCCGCGTCTGGAGCCTGTCCCCACTCGACGTCATTATCGAAGCGCCCGACCTTTTCTTCTGGAATATCGGCTTCTTCAACGATAGTGTCGAATGAGTCTTTGCTATCGTCGCGAGCACCAGCAGTGTATTCTAGCGGCGTAAACCGTCCTTCTTCTTCATATCGCCCAACAGCGTTATGAACAGACTTCTCAGATGGCACGTCGACGAAGGAAGCACGGATATCATATCCTTTCTCCTGCATCTTCTCGACCATCTTTAGCGTAGATTCCGGGTCTCCTGCTACTTTGTCTACGATGACATTATGTTCATTCTCGAAGGCTTCAGGTGCTAAGTTCTCTTTAGCTACTTTGGACGCTTCGTCGTGGACCTCAGCAGCATTACCTCCGTCATACTCTGGGATAGGTTCTTTTGTCCGGTCTGACGAGATTTGTGTAAAGTTTCGGCCACCAAGGTCATCTCCATACTCGCCTTCAGCAACCTGCTCCTGCCACCAACCTTTGCCTGCTCCGGGCGGGCCGAGGACAATCATCCCAACAGGTTGCTCACCTTCGTCAGTGGCAGCGTCTTCGTTGACTAAGTCTTCTCCCCACTCTTGATGCTGCTCCAACCGGTCTTCGTCCCAGTTACCTTCTTCGTCAGTATACTCATTCTCAGTATTTTCATCGCCGTGGAACGCTTTCTTGAACGTTTCGTGGCCACCACTCCAAAACTCAGTTTCTTGAATTTCTTCGATGTAAGTGTCTAGCTCACCTTCTTCTGGACGTCGCCACTTAGCAGGATGGACTGAATCATCGCCTATTTCTGCATCGCGCTCACTTAGGTCTATTCCTTCATCGCCATCTCCTTCAGTATCGTCTACTGGAATGTAGTAGTTACCTTCACGTGGCCCTTCGATTGTTCGCGCACCTTCTGGAACTTCGTCTGGGTCGGTGTAAGGAATTGCTTCAGGTGGGACCTGCTCTTGGCGATGGAGAGTCTCGCTATCTTCAGACAAGCTAAGATTGCCCATAACTGAAATGAGTGCATCGCCTATCTGTGGTGCTACATCGAATATTTGGCCTACAATGTTCCGTGTAGTCTTTTCGCCGTAATTGCTTATCAGCGTCTCGACTAACTCTACAGCTTGCTCATCGTCAAACTCATCTTCATCGACTTCGACCTCACTTTCGTTAGTTTCGTAGTATGTCCCTCCATTATCTCCTTCTTGGACATTTGCATCTTCAGGTGCATCTTCTGCATCATTGACATACACTCGGTCCTTTCCGACATTGATGACTTCAACACCGTTCTTAGACATTTCAGATTCTTGCTCCATGTACGCTCGCCAACTGTCATCTATTCCGTGCTTATCGACAGTCCCAGCAGGAAGTTCGAGCGCGTATCGGCACACACCGGTTTTGTCCTTATCATCTGACGGCTGGACATTAGTGTACGTATTACGCACATATCCAGAGTCGTCCAGAAAGACCATGTCCAGAGCGAAGTCCATATCTCGCATGACGAGCGAGTTAACTCCGTAATCGCCCCAGTCAAACAGCATCCCGTGTCCTTCCTGAAGTTGTCGCTTGTTGGAGAGGCCTATGTGACGCTCCTCGTCCGATTCCGCGACCCAGATGCTCAATGATACCTCATTTTCATCTCCATCGCTTAGAACCGCCCTGTTCCTGCTCTTAGCGTCCGTTGGCAGGTTTTCCTCGTCTTCGACTTCGTATATTCGGCCTTCGGCCCTTTCTCGGGTAGGGTCAGGGGTTTCTGATGCCAATGCAGCAAAGGAATTCATTGTGTCTGCCCCTTGCTTATTTACCGCGCTCGTCGCGTCGATTTTATGAGTATTTGGTTTATTGCTCATGACTGATAATGTTATACATTAACCTAACAGTGTAGTTCTTGTTATAGTCCTGGCACCAATCTCCACTGTATCGACGACGGACATATTGGAAGCCTTTGTCTGGGCGGCTGTGTGCTTTTCTAAGCGATTCTTCGTCTGGCCCGATGTTTTCCTCACGGTATCGCTCCAACGCGCTCTCAACCAGCGTGTCGCGCTTCTGTGCATCCGGAGCATCATCGAGCTGTTCTTGAACCTGCTCAAGATAATTGATAACCTCAGGGTCGTCCTCTCCAGAGTAAGCAGTATTGCTGTATCCTCCATCGCCGCTTGAGACAGCGTTATCTGCCCGATTAAACGGATTATCTGTCGAAGGGTCGTCTGGGCTATCTGGAGCTCCGCCCATTTCTTCTGCTTCATCTGGCCGACCGCCTGATGGCGAAGTTTGGCCTGACCCCTCACCGCTGGGTTCATCTCCGCCCATCATAGCACCAAGTCCACCTGCCATCCCGTCATCTTCCATCTCCTCAATTGGACCTGCTTTCACGTTAGCTCGGTCATCTTCAGTCCACTCAGCTTCGAGACCAAGCTGCTGAGCAACCTGAAGGTTGTTGAGATGCCGTCCTTCAAGCTGAGCTTCTGCCTGCTCGTCTTCCTCTTCAGGGGACCGGACTGTCCGAGTCCAGCCATCTGCTTGAAGTTGGCCCATCATGGCAGGAAGGAAGTAGTCATCAAACACGGACTGAAGGCGTTCCATGGACCTGTTTGCCACTACAATCTCAAGCGATTGGCTCATACCAGATGAACTGGCAGCGCCCTTTTGGAATACAGCAGTCACGCCAAACTTAGCACTAATCCGGTCAAGGAACCATTCGCGCATCTGCATATGTTGCATCTGAGCTGGCTCCTCAAGGAGTGGTTGCCATTTGAGCGGGTCTCCGCTCCCTTCAGTGTCGTCGATGAACGTCGGAATATGCTGATTGTCAGCGTTCAGCTTTTGCATCTGCTCAGTGTTCCACGCACGGACAGACTCAGCATTTGACGAGCGTACAACGATAGCTCCTCGTGGCGCACGGCGCTCTTCGTATGCTTTCTGATACCACTCGTCCATCTGCTCCAGTGTACGCGCCTCTTGCCAGAGCGATAAGACTGGACTATATCCGTATGTGAACCGTGGACGGTATTCGCTTGCATGAGCAAACTCTCCGCGCGTATAGTATTGTACTGGGTCACCGTGGACGTCATCGAGCATATACGCGAAGACTTCGTATGTCCGATTGTCGCACTTCTGGCATGGCCCCGGATTTTTCTGAGGCTTGTAGTCCTCATCCTTTGCTCGACACTCCATGCAAACCCAGAACTCTCCACCTATTTTGCCTTCGTCATTAGTGGAGTATCGCATTAGCTGAGCTGGTGCGCGGAAGACTTCTTCCAACTCCCAGTCCCAAACAGACCCATCCTGTTCAAGAGTGTATGACCGCTCAAATGTCATCCAACCGTCGTCGAATATCTGTATGTCCCATGCCACTTCGCGGCAAACCTCAAGGAACGTCTGGGAGATGGATGACATCCGTTCGGGTTCGAGGTCCGTCGGACTTCTCATGTTAGCTGTTTTGAAGTGTTCCTCGATGACGTCCTTCATATCTTGGTCCGGAGTCTTCATCTCGACTATCTCGTCGCATTCAGGACATGGACGCTTAGTATCGAGGTCAACCTCGTCATCCCTAAGACTGTCATCCAGCTTAAATGGAGCCAGTGAGCCAAACTGCTCCTGGCACTCAGGACATTTCGCTTCGTATAGCTTCTCGATTGGCGAAAAGCCTCGTCGGAATGACTGTTGAACTTTCTCCTCGATGGAGTTATTGATAATGGCGTGGTTCTCAGCCATATTCTTCAGCCACTCCGGGCTGACATTTCGTTCGTAAGGCGGTTCTTGTCCGTCGTTTCGTTTGTTCCGTCGCTGCTGGCCCATAGGCGCGTTGCCATACTTGGACATGACGCCATACACGAACGATTCAGCTCGTGCCTTAAGCGTCGGAACAGGATTTAGTTTCACCATTTAGAAACCTCCATTGAAGACGTTTTCAAGCTCTTCCATGTCATCTCTGGACAGTGGAGAGCCTTGCGAAACAGTATGGACGTAATATCGCATTGTATCCATGCCATGGTCGTCTGCTTTTTCTGGCTCGTCTTTGTCATCCTTCCACTGGTACTCAGTAATCTCTTCGACTGTCGAAATCGGGTTGTTATTGTCGTCGAGATTTGAGTCAGGAGCATGAGCAAGCGCGCCGTCTATAAAGAACAAACGCGCTCCATCCCCTTCAGTGTTGAGTTTGGCTTTCACCTCTTGGATGCCGGCACTAACGTCTTTCTTAGCGCCTTCTGTGTTAACACCGTGACGTTCGAGCGTAGCACGGTCTTCAGCAGATGCTGGGTCTGCCCATGTTTGCTCTACACGGAATCCTTCAGAGTGTCGCTTAATCTCCTGAGCAAGGTCTTCTATTAGTTCCTCACTTTTGTAGATTTCGCGGAATAGGACGTGGATGTCATTCTCTGGGTCTCTCGCCCACCATTGACACACAAATGGGTCCCTGTATCCAAAGTCAATACAGCGGTATATCTTCCAGTCGTCAGGAGGACTCATTACCGCCGTAGTTGACTCACCGTGGTCTATACGGTCCGTAACAGACCAACCTTCCCATGGAACGTCCTCTGGTCTCTTAACGTGAACGTGGCTGTCGAACTCATTGTAGACAAGACCGAGTGAAGCGACCCATTCACCCATGACATATCGGTCATAGTACATCCCAGTGTAAGACTCAGCCATAGTCTCCACATAGTCATTTGGGATATTGTCTACGTACTTGGCGAGTTCGTGCGCGGTCATTTTGAACCACGTGCCTTTTTCTTGTTCAAAGAACCATTGATACATCCAATGAGACTTAGATGCAGGGTTAGTAGCTGTATAGATTTGTCTGAAGGGGACTTCGTATCGCTTACCCCGGATGTTACGTCCAGAAAATCTAAGTCGTCCAAGCAGCTGGACCCATGCACCTTTTGAGAGTTCAATACCCTCGTCTACAAATATCCAGCCATACTGCTGGCCACCAATCTTAGTTGGCAGGTCACTATCCTGTCCAGAGTCAAGTCCGTGGTACTGTATCTCTGAAAGAATTGGCTCATTATCTGGACCTCTGTGCCCTGTGAAGTGCTTGATTTTGTGTTTAGTCTGGTTATGACTCGCTATGTGCGATTCGGGAATAACCTCTTCAAGCAGTGTCTGGTCAATCGTAGACGACCAAACGTCAGTGTACGTATCACGAACAACCAGTCCTCGATTGCCCGGATACTTTAGGTTCATCATGTAGCCCTTTTCACATCCAACGCGAGACTTTCCTGCTCCGAAAGACCCGCTCATGAGAACCTGTTTGTCAGAGCATTGGATGAACGCTTTCTGTGTCGGAGTCGGTGTAAACGGCTCCGCACGTGTCATTTCACTCATTTGAGTTAACCTCGTCCACGTTCACCTCTTCAGTATTAACGTCGATAATTTCGGCATCTGGCAGGCCGTCATCAGCACCATCGAAGTTGTATATCTTCTGTTCAACGATAGTGTCTCCGGCCTGACTTTGCTCTACCTCATCTGGCTCGTCGAGCGATAGCATCTCGCGGATGTCATTTTCATGCTCGCGGATTTCGCGGAGTAAAGCTCTCAATTCTTCACCGAATACAGAAACACTGTCGAACTTAGACGGATGCGGAGCGTCGAGTCTAATTCGATTCTTCGGAGCTTCTTCTCCGGTAGGTCCACGGACACCTTCAAGGTCAGCCATGCTCACTTCTGCATGGACACTTTCCAGCTGATGTCCAGTGACGACAGCTTTCTTTTCGTCGAGCTTTTCATCGAACATCTCGCGAAGCTTATCGAGCCTGTCCTTTTTCTCCAGCAGTATGTCCATCTTCATCCGCTCTTCAGCTGCTGGGAACATATCTCTAGCCTTATCACCCATCTCAGTATCCCAGATATAGTCTTCGACAGTAGTTTCGGCGACTCTGAGATACTCAGCAATTTCTGCGATAGACCATTCGCCGTCAGAACCAGTGCCATAATATTTAGCGAGTGCTACCCGCCTTCGCTGTTCTGGACGACGAAACCGAGGCTTATCTTTTCTGGTGTCTGGAAGGTCGGATTCACTCATCTACTTGAGTTTTGTTTGGGGACGGATAAAAGTTTTTAGAGCCATATACTCAGATTTCATCTTCGTCGAAATCTTCATAGCTTCCTTTAGCCCTAATCTCTTGACCAGACCGTTTCAAGTTTTCGCAATGAGGACAAGCCTTCGGATTATCTCGTTCTTCGGGGCAGAACACTTCTACGTACTTCTGAGTAACGTGGTTTTCACAGTTTTGACATTGTGGCATGATTTACTCCTCAATTGTTAACTCGTCTTCCCAATCTTCGAGTCTCTCTTTCGGCCGAATCAGATAGAACTCAAGGACACCGTAAATGAATGATAGTGTCAAACCAGCGAGTATAGCTCCGGTCCATTTAGCGAAGATATACCCGAGGAATGATACTACCACGATGCCTAATAAGTCTATCGTAGCCGGCCTTCCTCCTGAGCTTAAGCCCATTGACGTCACTATGTACTTGTAGAAATAGACACAAAAAGCCCGGCGTAATTTTAATTATCAGGGTCCATACGGGCTTCTGATGTCGTGGGGCCAGTTTGTCCTTGGTATTTTGAGTCATTTCTAGCATTATATGGTTCTTCGGCTGACTCGTCTAACCACAAGAGGTCAAGTTGACAAATTCGTCTTCCGGGTTCGATGCGGATTGGTTTTGAAGTGTCGTTCGATATTTCGAGCGTGATATCACCATGCCATCCGGGGTCAATTAATCCGGCAGTTGAATGGACAGTAAGACCGAAACGTCCATAGCTCGACCGACCAGTGACTTGACCTTGGATATCATCTGGAAGTGTGATACATTCAATCGTTGAGCCTAAGACGAACTCGTCAGGTCCTACGATTATTTCTGAGACATTTTTGGATTCTTCCATCAGCTCAGACTGGTCATCGTTTACCGGGTCAAGTATTTCGACATCATCTTTGTACTTCTTCGCTGAATAAGCCAGCCTCAAATCGACCGTAGAAGGCTGTATTTGAAGAGGAGCATCCAGCAAGGGGTCGATGCTCAATCGGCCTTTCTCAAGCTCTCTGCGTATCTGTCCGTCTGAGAGAACGGTCATAGTTCACCTGCCATAGCTCTATATAGGTCAGGGTTCTGTTTAACGTCTTTTGACATAGAGCATTCAGTACACGGATTTCTTTTAGTACACGATTGACCTAAGCTCTTAGCTAATCCTGGAGCTACACACGTCTCACGAACTTTTGCCATATGCTCCATCAGGGAATCGAACCCTGCTCACCTGCTTGAAAGGCAGGTATCCATTCTACCAGAGGACCCATGGAGCGTAGGCCGGGAGCGGGACTTAGCACCCGCGTCTGTGCCATCACAAGGCACCAATCTTTGCTTATTAGACCATCCCGGCATCGGTGCGGACGGAATCGAACCGCCTACGTTCTGCTCTACAGGCAGATTCCAGGCCTTCTGGACTCACACCGTTAAGACGAGGGCCGGAATCGAACCGGCACCCTCCGGGTCTGCGGCCCGGCGCGTCACCTCTCTGCTTCCTCGTCATTGCTTATGCCCGCGGCAGGATTCAAACCTGCACTCATCTCCTTCGAAGGGAGCCGCCTTATTCATTTGGCCACGCGGGCACTTCGATAGGTATGAGAGGACTTGAACCCCTGACCTTCCCGATGTAAGCGGGACGTTCTACCGACTGAACTACACACCTTCATAGTCCCAACCGGAGTCGAACCGATGTCTGGAGGTCCAAAGCCTCCCGGCCATATCCAATAGCCCGTGGGACTTCATGGGCGGTGCCAGATTTGAACTAGCGTCCCGGGCACCCAAGGCCCGAATGTTACCAAGCTACACCAACCGCCCGTGTTGGATTTGATGAATCGTGGGAATGATACCGGCAGCTGGGTAAGCTGCCTATTCTTGGTGTTCTGGATAAACACCGAAATGTCGCTCCCCGCCAAAAGGCTGACGACAGATTGGGAGCGGCTGCGTCATGTTACAACGTATGTTCTCTTAGTATAAAGACCTTGATAACCAAAATGGAGGTCGGGAGTGGACTAAGCCATAGGACGTTATCCCGTAGGCTGTCGATAGTCTTGCATCAACCGACTATCACTCCCGATGGGCCCACTTGGGTTCGAACCAAGGCACTCCTCGTTATGAGCAAGGCGCTCTACCACTGAGCTATAGGCCCGAAATGAAGGAGGCAATGGGGAAACCTTCATTTATGACAAGACAAGCACGCGCCAACGTGTTGTCGTTCAGTATTATCGCCCCTGTTTCCGGGCAATGGACTCAGAGGGATTTGAACCCTCGCCAACCGTCATACGCTTGGTATTCCGTGAGCGCTCGATGAGTCCGAATGGGAGGTAGGAGTGCGTGTGACAGCCACTCCTTTCGGGTTGTAGTGCATATTCCTATGCACCTTGCAGGCTTTTTCTACCCGAACGCCTGGCACGGGATTTGAACCCGTATCTCCGCCGTGACAGGGCGGTATGTTTCCGAATTGCACCAACCCGGCTGATGTTCCGGTATTCTTTAAGCGCCCCTACTTCATGGCACGGATTGCCGGCTTCTGTTGCCAGAAGAACGGTCTTATGTTTCGCGTTCGGGAATTTAACCCACCAAGGCGCTGGAACTTTATTTAGATTCACGACTTCGTTCCATTTCAAACTTATGCGCCTCGGAATATAAATGTATAGGTTCCTTCCACTCTTGAAGGCATTGAGTACGATACGCACATACGCATAGGGACTACAATCAAATCCTCAGCGTGTAGTGGGCCCTGTAAGCTATCGGAGCATCTATCGGGTAGTTTGGAGCGTGGCGCAAAAGAAAACGCTTAGACAGCGCGCTATACGGTAAACACTGACATCACGATTGCCGTGAGTGCCATACCGATTGCAAACGCGCTGACGGTCTTCGTGGTCACATACTGCTTGACCTGTTCGGTCAGACTATACTCGCCTATCTGAAGCCCGAACTCATCTTCGACACAGCCTGGACACCATTCTTGGCGTACATCTCCGACGTAAATCGGGACTTTAGCTGCTTCATAGACCTCAGTGTAACACTGTTCGCGGTCACACTCGCTGGAGATTTCACGTCCAGCATTGGTCTTTGGTTTAGTTGCTTGGCGTGTTTCGCTCGACATCAGTCACCTCGATAGTCTTTAGGTACGCTTCCTGATTGATATCGCTTTCAACGTATGCTCGAAGAGCAGGCTCTGGAACTATTCCTTGAACCTTACCTACGATTAGTGACAGCGTGACAGGCTCATACTCGCCTTCCATCACCGTCTCAGCGTACAGCTTTGCAATTTGAGCGAACTCAGTTTCGAGCTCGCCCTCCTTCTCAGCATTAGTCTGATACTCAATGACGAGTTCGCCTTCATCGGAGATATACACCTTTCCGTCTAGTTCCATAAACTCTCTACGCTCCATTAGCGTTCGTTGAGTTAGTGTTCGTCTGCTGTTCGAGGCTCACTGTAGTCTGGATGTTCATCGGCTCCTCGCTGACAACGTACTTCCCATTCCATTCGACGTATTTGCCTGACGTCGTGAAGAAGAAGATAGCGTTACCATTTGTTCCGTATGAACCATCCATCTGGGGTGATTCGACCATCTTCCAGCAGTCATTACCTGAGTTGTGATGGTCGCAATCTGGGATGCGAACTGGTTGTCTGTCGTTAGTCAGCTTCGAGTTAACAGAGGACACTTTGCCCTGAGCAACCCAGTAAGAGATGACTTTACCGTCATTGCTCATTGCGTACACGTGGTGGACGTTACTCTTATCGTTTAGATACTTGTATCTTTCAATGAGATTAGCTCGCTCCAACGAAGTTTCCATCGTAAATGGAGGTTGGGCTTTGACCAATCCGAGTTGATTTTTCTCAGTCAACTTAGCTTCGTACATATAAGACCCGCCAAACTTTACATTAGACACATCTTGTCCGGCACCTTCAGCAAGGTCTTCTGCTTCCTGCTCACTGCTATCTCCAGCGTTTTCAGCACAGCCTGCGATTGCGATTAGTGATGCGATACCGATTATCAGTAGGATTTTCTTAGCTCTCATTGTTAGGCTTCAGCTTGGCTTGGTAGTCCGTCGCACTCTTCTGCTGGCGGGATGGTCCCTTCAATAGGCTCGCCATCCTTCGTCGTGTCCTGTGGCTGCTCCGCATCTCCACTTCCGGGCGGACCCGTGATTGCGAACCGCTCGTCGACTTGGTACGGAAGCTGACACTGGAACACTGATTGAGTCGCATCAGAGGCCATTGAATTGTAATCGGCTACCAAGTTCTCTAAGTGGTTCTGATTTCCGGTAATTCGGTCATGAAGTCTTCCGTGTCTAACTTCGGCTGACCTACTCCATTCGCTTGGGTCATCTCCATACGTCTCGTGGAATTCTTCTTCTGCTTCGTATGAGTTTTCGACTTGAGCGCGTTGAGCTTCTATCTCAGCGTATAGCGTGCGGAACTCACGATACGTCTGGATAGCTTCTTCAGCACTCATCTGTGATTCGACTACTTCCTGTCCAGCATCACGCTGTTCGCCCCACATCAGGAACGGGAACCAGATGTAAGACACCGCTGCCATTACCAGCAGCAGGATGGCGATGATGCCGAAAATTGCTGCCCAATTACGTTCAGATTGATGGCTCATTTGGTCATCCAGTTAATGTGTGAGTCTAGTTCACGCTGACCTCGAGAAGTGACAGCGTACCAGTTCGTCCGGTCATCGACTTTACCTTTCCGAATGAGGCCTTTTTCGACGAGCGTATCTAGATTAGGATACAGCCGTCCGTGGTGAATCTCTTTCTCATAGTGTGCCTCCATCGCTGCTTTGATGTCAAGGCCACATGGTTTCTCATCTGCTTTGCTAACTTCAATCAACAGGTCCCGCTGGAAGCCTGTGAGGTCGTGAAGCGGTCCGTCTGCCGTTTGTTTGATTGCCATTGGTTGTTTCCTCCGGTGCATATTTACCGTGTCATTGCGCCTGCCGGCGCTCATACGACCCAACTGGGATTCGAACCCAGGTGTTTGGTGTTTAGAAGACACCCGCCTTATCCGCTTGGCTATTGGGTCAAAACGGGAAAGCTATCAAGCACCTACTTCATCACAGACTCGAACTTCTCTAACTCGGCTCAGCCACGGGCAGTCAGTCCTGTGTAACCAAATCTAAGACGCTTGTCAGCGCCACTGTCGAACTCTTTGCGATTGACTGCATCGCCCCCGTACAAGTCGCTCAAAGTGCTTGAGGTCGATTTGCCGAGCCCTGTTGCTTCTTTGACTTCGTTTGAGGTGACCGGACTGTCTTCGGTAGCATTATCGGCTATGTACCGAAGGACAGGATACGCTCGCATGGCAGATGTACTTCTGCCTCCATTTAGTTCAACACTCTCACCTCGTAGTTGTGAGAAGGTGCTGATGACATCCATCTGGTCGGCTACTTCGGACTTTTCTCCGACTACCATTTGGACGTTCACCTTCTGGATAGATTGCGGGTCTGTGTCTCGGGCTGCCAGTTGTTCCTTTGCGTTTTTGAAAGCGTTCGGGCCTTCGGTTTCGATTTCGATGTTATCTTTTGTCACGTCTTTCCTACCTCCATACTATCCTTATACATACGTAAATATAAATCCATCGAAGTGCGGGAAAGCAAACAGATAGTATATTCAGCAGAAAACTTCTATTCGCTCGGCATTTCGGTATGCTCGTGGTAAAATCGTATGTTACCTATTTCTCTGTTAATATCCTGCTTCAGAACCCGACGGGTTTCTTCATCCAATTCTTCGGCAATAATGCGATTGACTTCTTCGCGAAGTCCTTCCTCTGAAGTTGGCTCCTCATTCATATACGGACGCGCAAACTTATACTTGATTCGCTGGCGAGCTTCAGCCATATCCCGTTGCTCGGGAGTCAAGTGTTCATCTGGCATACTAGAAAGTAAGTGAGTTTGTCACAAAGTAGGACGGGTTTTACTACTAAGTCTATATCAATTGGACCTCATCAGGGTCCACGACCTCGATGCCTTTCTCTTCTGGCTCCACACCAAACTCGTCATGAAGCAGACGACCGAGTCGCTCCGTGATGTAGTCTGGTGCAGGTCCACGGCCTATATCGCCTCTTGCAATAGACGCTTCAAACGTCTCGTACCCATTCACGCTGTTCACGTAATGGTGTGTACTGACGCTTACATGGTCGTATATCTTTACCTCTTTGCCGTCGATGACCGCGTGGATAATATCGCTCATAGTGCATCATGCTCCTCTCGGATTGCGTCGTTGACATTGTCTGCGATTGCTTCGAGGTCCTTGACCTTATCATCTGTAAGCACTCCATCTCTCCACACGTCAGTTGAGACTTCAGTTAGCAGATGGTTGTTTTCTCCATACACCAGTATGTCACTATTCTGCTCCTTGACTTTGATGGTGCAAACACCTACATCCCAGTACGGTAACTCCTCGAGGAGTAGCTCACCAACGATGCTTGCGTCTACAACGTTCATCGTCATTGTTCAACTCCTTCGACCTCGATGGACACTCGATATTCATTACCACATTCCGGACAAGCCGGATTATCGCTATCAGAATGGCGCGCGTGAATGAGCATAGCTTTATGGCCATCTTCACACCAGATATCAGCACCCATGACATTGATTTCTTCTGGGTAGCTCATAGGCCAATCACATCCGGGAAAGTTTCTTCCAACGATGAATCGCCTATGACGCCTTTAGTGCTCAACTGAAGTGAGATGGTGTTCATAGAGGACGGCTCTTCATCATCGAGCACCGGCTCACGCTTCTTCGTTAGGAACGTAAGCTCCTCCCCCTCGCGCAATCGTTCAATCTGTTCATCCGTCAGGACGTCGGTGATGTCGTTTCCGTGTTCTGCCATTGTCATATCCATTTCGCCGGACCTCACCCGGCTCATCAGGCCCACTCCGCGAGTCTGGGGCTATGAAAGAGGACGGCTTACACCGCCTCAGATAACTCGGTCCGGGTCTACCTCCTCGTCGCTGCCATCGCCTAGCACACCCTCAACGACTTCTTCTGCCTCACCTGAGACCGTGTCGCGCCACTCCTCAAGGTACTCTCGGACCGTCATCTCCGCGTCCAGCAGCGCGTTGTACTGGTTCGCAAAGCCTTCAACGTCCTCAAGCTCTTCCTCAATCTCTCCAACGAGGTCAT
>Ga0102942_1000439_pt1 | contig 15569 bp, 11 predicted proteins | sample SalPon2_C_H2O_MG_FD_78171 | JGI IMG/M metagenome (GOLD analysis project Ga0102942, IMG submission 78171) | Salt pond water microbial communities from South San Francisco under conditions of wetland restoration - Salt Pond MetaG R2_C_H2O_MG | ecosystem: Environmental > Aquatic > Non-marine Saline... | reverse complement strand
TAAATGGTCTTGCTCAAGTTGGCCACCGTGGCCGTGATGAAGATGAGGTGTAGTTCTTTTTCCTGGGCGAAAGTCGATGCTATGCCGCTCATCTTCTCGATCTTGCGCACAAAATCCAGACGCGTCTTCAACCCATTCTTGTGTCCCTGGTCAGCTTCATCGATACAGATGATGATGCGTTGAATCTTTTTCTTATATGCTTTGACGGATTGAATCATGGCACATGTATTCTTGGTGTTCCAAAAATCCACGACGATGGCATTGTGGTTGGAATCTTCTTTGTCCCATTCCTCGGCAAAGAATTCAGAAAAAGGAGTTGCTCGACACATGAGTGGAAATTTTGCGCTGAGCGCCTCATCATGTTGTGCACGTGACAAGAGCTGATTGACGCTGGTCACCGAGTTGGCCTGGGTCACGAAAAGCACGAGCGTGCCTGTAGCGTCGGATGGCAAATCATTTTTGAGCAAATCAAAAACCTTCCAGGTCTTGGCGGATTGGGTGAGTCCATCCACGAGTGTAGCGGTAGGTAAGGTGCATGCCATTTTTTTCGTTTTTGTTGCAGTTTGTGTATTTTGTTGTTGTATTTTGTTGTTGTATTTTGTTGTATTTTCCCATAAACAATGCGATCAATTTTTCCTATTTTTCTCGGTAAATTTTCATGAACACATAAAACTACATAAATGTGCAGCGCGTATTTGTAATGTGAATTCACGCATGCTTCTTTGTCGGTATTTTTGGAACCATGGAACTCGCCGTGGACAAGTATCAAACCAAAAAATGTTTGACTATGCATTTGACACGAGAACAACTGTCTCAATGTCATCTCTTTACAACAAGGGTTACACTGTATTGTGTCATGACTCTACTTACAAGGCAAAGAAACTCATGCTCAAAGTGGATTGGGTAAGTAACAACATTGCACCATTTTGCAAGGATAGCACCCTTATTTTTCGAATAAGATACAAATATGAAATCGACTGTAAGCATTTCCGACAACCTATGGAATTCGTGCGCGCCCACTAAACTACACGCAGTATGAAATACCAGCATTTTGTGGTCAGATATCAATTGATACGACAATTATGTGAATTACTCGGTGTTCATTATTCTTTTGATGAAGATGTATTGGGAATATGAGAAACGCCGCTTGTAGTCAAGGTAAATTAGGGCTATTTACAGTCCTTTTCAAATTCCATGTGGGACAGGGGTCACCCGTAAGGGAGCTCCTCCGGAGCCCACACAGAATCTGTCCATTATCTGTAAGTACAATGTTTGTTCCCGTGTTCATCGGGACAGAAAGGTTTTACTTCAGTTTCACAGGAATCATATCCTATTCGGGTATGAAATTTTTGAAGGATATTGAAACTTCCTGCAAAATCACGATTCCACACAGATCTTTTGCATTCGATGTTTGTACAACATAAAAGTCCGTGTTTTGAATATGATTTTCCCATATCTTCTTCGTTTTTACATTTTTTTCCATGTATGCATGTTTTTGTCATCAATGTCACATTTTTACAACAAGGACATGTCTTCGATGTGTACATCTCCTCTTGCCCTTGACTATTTTCATAAAAAGCAAGTATCGTTCTTTGGATCTTTTTATTTGGAGAGCTTTCTGTCCCTTTCAAATTGTTCATTCCACTACCCCCTGTCCCTATGGCAATAACCAAATCACGTCTATTAGATATGGATTTAGCAGCATTATGTTTCATGCATTCGGTCGCACATTGATCATATTTCCCATTCTTATATGAAGACGTATCGTATCCATCTTTGAACATCTTCCAAACTTTGTCCATAAATTTCATTTCAGAACTTTTGGTCTTGCTATACACCATAAACTTTGTTTGACGAAAGTAAGGGTGTGAATATGTGTTTATGAGATCCTTCTTTTTTTGTTGGACTATTATACAGTAATTTTTGAACGTGTTCGGATTACATGTTTTTGGAGAATATCTAGCCAATACATGACATTCAACATCCTCGATTCCATATTCCTTTCTCTTCTCTATAGTCGTTTTTATCCTTGTATTCAAATGTGTATCATGATTACGTTGCCTTTTCGTATAGCTACAACCTTTTATTCCGTCCGTAATGTAAGCGATGTTTCTTTTTCCTCGGTCACATGATACACTTTTCATATCTTTCAATTCGATATTTCCCAGTATATGTGTCTTTCCTTTTTTTACATCCTTTTTCTCTTCATCATCACATTCCTCTTCTCTATCATTCTTCTTCTCACCACCTTTTTTAAATTGTTTGCGTTTTCTCTTTTCTTTTTCTGTGATTTGAAACCCTATTGATACACCATCCGTAATGATCGCATTATCAAATACGTATTCAGTGTCGGTCTTTGTTCTCGTATGAAAAATAGCATCATAGTTCTTATATTGACGGATATTAGTCAAAAACATCCATGTCAAAGTAGCATAATCATGTTTTTGATATTCATCCATGGACAATGATGGAAATATAGATTTTGTAGATGACAAAAAGTCCTTTTTATCATGGATATTAGGCACGGTATCATATATATTTGTACATAGATCTCTGAACAATGCAATTTTTTTCTTATCTATCAGTAATTGTGATATTCCAGATGTGTCCAACCTTATATGCATCGGTATAAAACTATTATGAAAGGGTAGAGGTTGATACAACTTTCCGTCGATATGGTTGTCTTCAATGTCTTTATTGATCATCACCATATAGTATAAATACGTCATTGGGTACACTTGTAAATCATAATATCGTGACACTGTATATATTTCCCCGCTCTTCTTTTTTGTGTGTTGAAAGATCGGAGGAAAGAAAGTTTTATACTTTTCTTTAATCAGAAGCAATATGTCTTCATCTTCAGAAAGTTCACTATCTTTTTCTATAAAATGCGTATCATGTGACATAAAGCCATGCATTATTTTCCATGCTATTCTTGCACTTTTAGACCTATCATATCCTTTTTTGATGAGATCGTATTTTATACACCTCTTGACGTATTTTGGGAAATGTTCAGTGATGTTATTTTTATAAGCTGTGACAAGTTGTGATTGGTTGTATGTCAATATATGTGTCAATGATAAAGACGACTGGTAGATGACATCAGTACACGATTGTGACAATTCCTGAAGAGCTTTTTGTAATCCTTGGAATAGTCGTGTTTTCTTATCTCTGTCCTTACCATTTCTAGGATGATAAGTTTCTCCTTGAATCACTATACATGCCATACGTACGAGGTCATCGTCTATCTCAAGATAATGCAATGGGACTTCTTTTTGTTCAGAAAACCATGAAAGGTAATAGTATCTTATCAATCGTGATGCATTTTGAATTATATGATGGCAATCGAGGATAGCTTGATTTATGACATGTCTGTCATCGCTATGAAAAAAGTTGGCAACTTTTCTTTTCACGATGAGAGGCATTTATACATCATGTGATTATTATGTCTGCGTTGATATATATATATATATATGTCTAGTAATTATTTATTTATATTGTTTTCATCTCTGATTCGTTTTTGTAATTCATTTCTGAAATGACGATAAAATGGTAAGGTGTCATAATTTGTAGACCGTTCCAACGTTCTTTCGATTCTCATGTGAAAAGGCATGACGTAGGTGCTGTAGAAATATCTTTTCATCAGTGAAAACACTTCTTCTATAGGATTGCAGAATGGAGAATACGGTGGTGTGAAAATAATGTTTATATCGTGTTTCTCAGCCATTCTTTTTATTACATCAGACTTATGGAATGCTATGTTGTCCATAATAATGGTTTTATGTCTATCATCTAGCTTGTTTTTTATTAGATCTTCAAAAAAAGAGGTAAATGATGATGTCGAGAATGCTTTTGTCGAAGATGCATGATGTATAACATGATTGTTGTCAATACAAAAGACAAATGACATCTTTTCTCGCTTAGGTAAAAGAATATGTGATGGTTGTACACCTATCGGTAAATAAAATTGAACATTGTTTGCATGATTACAAAATGAAGTTTCATCTATGCATACGATTTCTTCATCAGGGATATTTCTGATTGTATTATAGAAGTCCGTCCACTTTTTTTCGATGTCACTTTTGGAGTAAGGATTGACTTTGAAAACGTTACAATACTTACGTGTAATTTTATTCTTTTTGACATATCTCCATATTGTCGTATGACTTGGATTTATAGACAGGGATAATATTTGTTTACGAAAATCTTTTATGAAATGAGGTACAAAAGCATTATCTGTAAATAAACTTTTTATAAAATGATGGAGTATGTCATATTTCGTTTTATAAGTCTTTTTTACTTTTCGTCGTTGTAGAGGACACCTGTGTAAGAATTTGTGATATGATGTCCACCAACGATGTAATGTAGATTTACTGATGTTCATGAGTTTGGAAACTCGTCGGAAGCTGTGTAGTCTTTCGTACTTGTTGATAGCTTGTTTGATAATATGTGCATCATATTTGCATGTAAACATTCTTCAACATAGAATGGAGAAAAAAATAGTGTCCCACATGGAATTTGAAAAGGACTGTAATAAAGAAACTGACATTTTTATTTTTATAGATTGTATATATTATTTATACACACCGTTTTGTAAAGAATGTTTCACTTGAAATAATTCGAAATGAAACACCTATACACCTATATATATACCTATATATATTTCATTACTCCATTTCTTCCTCTTCAATCGCTTTATTTTAGCGATACCAAAGACCAAGCGTGTTGCGGGAGATGCGTGCGCACCAAGACTGATGCATGAACCGACCATGGGGGACAGATGGAACTGGTTGTCTGATATGTTATGAGGCTTTGCCACGTCCCAATAAAGAGACCATTCCTGACTATGGCACTTTTTTTATTGCATTGAACAAAAAAATAGATAAAGAAAATTGGACAGAATTCAAAAAAGGACTATAAATATAGATTGCATAATTAAAGAGAGTCAGTCATGAACAAGGCTGATCAGGATCTCGTATATATTCCGGAGGAGCATGGCGAGGACAAGTTCGAGGTGAGTCGGAAATTCATGATAGAACGCATCAAGCGCCATGCCAAGATGGCGGAGGGGTGTGAGGTGGAGGAAAGGACGGATGAGGAGTATAATGAGTGTATCGACACATCGGAGATGATATCGGCGTCTTCGAAGGAGGCCTACAAGTATAGGTTGGGATATATCAAGAAGCGATATCGTGCGGCGAGCATCCACCAAGTGTTGACGAATCCTGTCGAGTATGCAATCGCGATCATCGATGATAACAAGGAGATGAAGAACAAGGAGAACAGTTTATCAGCTGTTCAAGCTTATTTGGCGTATTCGGGGCTGAAGGACACTTGTCACGTCTTGTTTTCGGCATGGTATCCGGCGTTTATTCTCGTGCACAAGGAGTGGACGCGATTGAGAAAGAGCAACATTCCTACGCAGAGGCAGTTGGATTCTATGTTGGAATGGCGGGACGTCATCAATAAGCGGAACGATCTTGCGTATGGCTCCTTGGAGCACATCGTATTGTCGATGCATACGTATGTTCCGCCGCGTCGTCAATTGGATTATACACGGATGCGTGTGTATGCGGACATGGACATAGATCCACCGCAGACGGAGAACTATTTCCAGCTGTATAATAAGAGGTTGGGAGCTCCTGTGTTGTTTTACAAGGAGTACAAGACGGCCAAGTATTTTTCGACGTTTTTGAATAAGGAAGTTCCCATAGAATTTTCCAAAGTGGTCGGGAAAAGTATACTGGACAATCCGCGTGAATATTTGATCGTGAACCCCAAAACGGGTGTACCGTATGACGACAAGGATTTTCGAAACAAGACGAATGCTGTTTTGAAAAAGATTTTTAACAACAAGGGCGTGAGCGTGAACACGTTGCGGCACTCTTTCATCAATTTTGTTTCACAGGGACCGTATAGTCTCGTGCAAAGGGAGCGATTTTCGATGAAGATGGGACATACCTTGACGAAAAACATGGAGTATGTGTTATTCCAGGGACAAAAAGAAGAGATCAGGACACGGAAGAATGATGCGGCGGGTATCAGTTCTGAAGGAGTCTATAGGCGAGATTAATGTCTGTGCGCAAAACATCTGTGAACAATTTTACATGGGGTTTATTGTAGAGGGCCTCGAATTTATCTAATTTAGAGATGACGTTTTGGAGTATAGAAAGCGCAATAGGCGTGTCATTATTGCTACAAGCGATTTGAGGTATATCGTTTACGCAATGATCATGTGAATGATCGAGTGAATTGATTTTATGGATGTCATTTTCGGAGGAGTTGATATGAGGGTGAGTGAGGATGTCATCCGGAGAAGACATGGGAAGGATCGCGGTCACCGTATCTTCTATTTTTGATGTTGAACGACCTGATTGTTTTTGTGGGGGATCTCGTTTGGATTTCTTTTCTTTTTCTTCCAACAAAGCGACAATGTTTTTTTGGAAATCTTTGAGGGCGACGAGAAGAGGACGGTGATCATTTTTGAGGACATTTTTGATTTCAGGAATATCGAGCATATTTTCCCATGCGTTTATAGTAGGATTGACGGAGCGTGAGGTACGACAGGACTTGAGATAATTCTCTCTGAAAACGTCTGGATTGTCCAATACGAGTCGTATGAACTTGATGGGATCGGATGAGGCGCTTTTGAATCCATGGAGGGTGAGTTCCGAGTTGATTTTATCCCAGTAAGATTGGGACAGGTTGGATTTGAGGGTTTTGATAAAGTCATTGTGTGTGAGCATGACGAAATATTGTGGTCTGCTTTACATGTCATACGTCATACGTGTTTATATAAGTTGTGCGTTCCTGTGCGTTCCGCCGCACACCACGGTAAAATGAGTATTTTTTTGAATATGTGGATTGTCCATACAGAAGCTTGCGCTTATCCCGCATAGATCCAGATAAGTGGGCCATTCCTGCGCGTTCGCCATCGAAGATGGCCAATGCCGGCGAAGCCGGCGTTCCGCCGCGCGCCACGGAGAAAAAAGGATGATTCATGTCTCTATGGATGGTCTGGAAGGAATCAAAAAAGCTTCCCCCTCATGTTCTGATACGTAGGCTATTTCTGACTATGCATCAGGATTGGTTTTTTTCCAGCACAGCGATGTATCTTTCATACAAATTTTTCATATCTTGTCTCTCTTGCTGCATTTTATCGAGTATACAATGTGTGTCTTGGCGATCTTGTTGGTGTTGTGCTTGCATTTTCTCAAGTAATTTTTTTGTGTCTTGTTTATCTTGTTGATGTTGAACTTCCATTTTCTCATTATATTTTTGAAGATCAGAAATATGGGTGTCCATTTTTTTCTTTTCATTTTGTATATTTTCCAAGGATGCGATAATATCTTTGAGCTTGCCACTGTATTCTTTACCCAGCGTCACAAACTTGTCGCGCAACATTTCATGACTGAAATTGGATTGTATGGCCGCCATCTCCGTCATATCTTGAGCCGTTTCCTGTAGATGCCAATCAAACTTTTTCAACCAATTACGTAAATCTGTTTCTGCATCATGCAAATAGCACTTGTCAACATAGGCATGATATTTCAACATCGGTTGTATGTCATATTTCCTAAAATTGTACTCATGTTGCTCCGCTCTTTTTTTCAGATTGTCGGTCAGACCATATTTGAACACGTGATAGGTGTCTTTGATTTGTGGATACTTGTCCGCACTGATACCTAGCTTTGTTCGTATCTCCCCCATAGTCCCCAAGTAGAATATGTAAATGACAGATAAGCTTGTCGTACTGGTATCCATAAAATCCTTGATGGTGTTGATGTGGACGCCCATGATTTGAGATGTCACTTCCATGCGTTGCTCTTTTGTACCGTATTGCGCGGCAAATAAAGTCTCTGTGGCCCAACGGCAAAACTTTTGGGCAATAGGGTGGCGCCGGACAAAGAGCAATCGGAGAAATCCTTGGTAGGTCAGATAGGTGACCTTGTTATTATTCGACAATGTGTCGGGTTTCCCGTTTTGGTCCTTGTTTTGAAAATACACATAATCTACATTTTCTTGGAAAGTATTGTCTGCAGTTACGAGTGTATTTCTTATTTTTGATATATTCAACATTTCTCCCACATCCTTTGCCTTGAAAAAGATACCATCATACTTTCGTTCACCTCGAATAGTGATGTGGATAATATCATTATTTTTATCTCGGAAATGCTCGTGGTCTTCAAGCAAGAGTTTGTCTGGTAGAATGTTACGTGTCAAAATGACTTCTTTTTCATCACAATCTCTTTTTTGGCAAAACGGAAGTATATTCTTATGCACCCAATCCATTTTGATCATGAGTTTTTTTAGTTTGTATGTAGTGTCCATAGGCAACACGGTGTATTTTGCTTTGTTTTTGGAATAAGATACAAACACATATTCGGATTGGGGAATATTGTTCTTAGAAATGATCTTATGAAGTGTCGCACATCCCTTGGTGATATTGGGGTTTTTTTCTTTGATAAAATTGATATCGTAGTACTCGGTATCATCAATGTTTATAGACATGTTTTTGATTTTGTTTTTGAGGTTCAATTGCCAAGTATGTATACATAATGATCATATGATACATATTCAATTTTTAGTTTGATTAAAAATGTGATAGTATTTTTCATTTAAAAAATCGTGAGGGAAATATTGTTGACCTTTCAATCCATTCAAACATATCGTGATTTCCTATCATCTTTTTTAAAAATGTCGATGTCGTATGTATCGTATCTTGCGATACATTATTTCCAGCTGTATAACAAGAGGATGGGGGCTCCTGTCTTGTTTTACAAGGAGTACAAGACGGCCAAGTATTTTTCGACGTTTTTGAACAAGGAAGTTCCCATAGAATTTTCCAAAGTGGTCGGGAAAAGCATACTGGACAATCCGCGTGAATGTTACAATGGAAAGATGCATCATATGCATACCTACAATACAAAATTTTATGACTTGATTACAGTCTGTAGAATCCATTGCGTAAATACCTCATTTATTAGCGACCTAGCCTTCATTCGACCAAGAAACTTGAAAAGTCCACATGTTGTCAAGTATAAAACCTTATTGTTTGAACTTTGATTATCAGCAGTCCCGTTCACATCCTTATTTAAAAAATAGACGTAATCAACTCCTCTCTGATAATTACGTAATCCATCTTTTATTTTTTTGATATTAAACATTTTTTCTGTAACTTTGCTTGGTAAGTTGAAAAAAGTTGTTGTAAAACACCGTGTCCCTCGTATTTTCAAAGGATACAGAATATTCTCAAAATGGAACATCTCTTTATTGTCAAGCTCTACGACAGGGGGTAACAAAGGCAATCTGATGCTTGGACGAGATTGTTTTTCAGAGATTGTTTCATCACTATCCCATAAAATTCCATCACTTGCGGTGATTTTTTGTAAAAATTTTACATATGCATTGTATGATTTTTTATCAAACAATTCACCACTTACTCTTTCTTTTTTGAAATGGCACATAAAATCTTTTTCGATCTTTTCTTTTTCGTGTGAAGAATGAACACGGAATACACGCAATTGCACAGAATCTCCATAATACATTCTATATCTACAGGCTAAACTCGAGAGACAATTACTCCAAATCCCTACTTTGACAAATGAAAAATGCGGCGAAGATACAAGATAAACATTGTGTTCCTTTTCACGAACAAAGCCTTGGTCTTTTTTTACATTTGACAAGTAATTGTCATCCATCACATCTGGTGCTATATTTGGAGGTAATCCATTCGCGTATTGTTTTATGACATCTTGATGCTGATTTATACATTCTTTCGAGATACACAACTTTTTCTTTTTGTAACGCGTTGCATTGTCTAATACCTTGTATCCAGATTGATTTTTTGACACATATATGTACTCGTTTTCCTGCAATGGCAAGTCATGCAAAGCTGATGCCCTTTTCTTCTTGGATATCTTTCCCATAATCTCCTCGAAAAGAGCGTATTGTGTACCGTTGTGAGAAATATATTCCATGATTGGTTACCGTTGTAATGTTTTCCAGCTTATATACTATTAGTTTTCCTGCGCGTTCCGCCGCGCGCCACGGAGAAAAAAAGGGTGATTCATGTCTCTATGGATAGGCTGTATGGAAGCATAAGCTTCCCGCGATCAAGTTCTGATAAGTAGAATATTCCCGTCCATGTGGATGAACCGAAGGGAAGCATAAGTTTCTCCCGCCTAGATTTGATAAGTAGACTATTCATGTCTCCGTGGATGAGTCTGTAAAGAAGTATAAGCTTCTCCGCCATATCCTGATAAGTGGATCATTTCGGTCTCTATGGATGAGTCTATAAGGAAGCATAAGCTTCCCCGCCGTGACCTGATAAGTGGATTATTCCTGTCTCTGTGGATGGGCTGTATAGAAGCTTGATCTTCCCCACCAAGATCGGAAAAGCGGAGTACTCCTGTCTCTGTGGATGGACTGTATAGAAGCTTGATCTTCCCCGCCTAGATTTGATAAGTAGACTATTCATGTCTAAAAGGTCATGTCATCAAAATGATTGGTTTGCTGGTTTTCGACGGCTCTTTCATGTGGGATCATATCTAAGATATCATGATTGATTCGATATGATAATAAATCTATGCGTCTTTTTTGTACGGCATTTTCTTTGCATTTCAAGAAAGTGTCCTGATCTGCCAAAATGATTAATTTGTTCTTTGCACGCGTAATGGCAGTGTAAAGCATCTCACGCGTTAGCATGTGCTTATGCTCTCGGTCTATGACCAGAATGACAACATTATGGTCGCTTCCTTGCATGCGGTGGACGGTGCATGCATGCCCGTAATCTAGAATATCACACGCAACAGATAATACACGTTTTTCCCGTCCGCCTTGTAAGGAATCCAAAGAGATATAGGCTTTCTTCATATCTCCATCCGTATAATACATGAAGTACCCCATGTCTCCGTTAGATGCATGCGTCTTTACGTGGGACAAAGTATTGGGATCAGTTACATTTTTTGTCACAAAAACTCTCTCTCCTTCTGAATAAATCTTCCCATCTTCATTTTTATGAAAGGATTCGTGAATGAACTGGTTGATCTTGAAAGTTCCTAAAATATCTTGAGCATCTTTTTTACAAGATAATATGACACAGTCGTCTTTGTGTCGTTTATAGAGTTTATGTATCCACTCATATATCTGTGCATGTCGTTTATGGCGAGGAGTGTCATTTCCGTAAAGCGCCCACTTCACTTCATTCTGTTTACTAGATACTGCTTCATTGATGACATCATTAATGCTCATAGTGTCGTCAAAAATGCTTCGCGCCAACTTGGAGATGAGACTGTCTTTGTTCGCCTGACGTTTCACTTCAGTTAAGAAATGATGCGGAATATTATCAGACCCTGCACTTAATAATGCTCCTAAAAAATCACCATGACCTATGGGTTCCAATTGATGAGGGTCTCCCACGAAAATAATGTACATATTGTTGCCTTTTTTCCGGCATGCTTCTAAAAAATAATAGGCGAGCTGGATGTCAAGCATAGAGACTTCGTCTAGTATCATGACCTGCTTGATGTCTAAAGAACTATGAAATCTGTCTATCTCGCTATCTGAAACATTGTTTTTTCGAATGTCTTCGACTTGCTTGATAAACCTGTGTATAGTCACACCTTGCGTGCGTGTTGCGGCTTTGGCACTCGGTGCACAGGTGAGAACATCTATCTTTAAATCTTTGCATATCTCTTTGAATTTGGACACCACAAAACTCTTTCCCGTGCCCGGTAGCCCCGTCAAGCAAAACAATCCCCCTTGTTCTCTCGAAATCGCCATCGTCAGCATCTCTACAAGCGTTTCTTTTTGTTGTCCCGTGAAATACATCCCACTCTCTTCTTCGATGCGTTCTATATGGCGGCGCGCCTCCAAACTATACGAATCTATGTCACTGTTCATTATGTTCACTTGCGTGATGGCTTCTTTGAGGTATTCGAATACGAAACATTCTTTTTTCCAAACATGTCCTAGATACACCCATTGTGTGCCGCATTCTTTGACATAAACATGAAATAATTCGGTATTCTTTAATAGAATAGACTGAATATAGTTGTCGTCGTTCTCTATTCTATCTAATAAATAGCTTTTATGAGAGTCGGGTATATCCTTTCCATAAGATAATTTGGTTTTGAATCTCGAGCATAGACATTTCATCGGTATACACGTATGTCCTCCACTATCGTGATTCATCATGAAATCTTCCAAAACATGCACGAGTTTGAGCGCCATGAACGATTCTGTGCCATGGTCATAGAGTAAAACCAGCTTTGCCACCAATGCTGCAGGCGAATTTTTTTCTATCAATGACTTGCATAATCTATCGCCTCTGTTCTCCCTATTTTGAAGGTATACCAGGTACATCTGCATAGGGTCTTGCAAATAACTAAATTGAAATATATCACGCATCGCCATCATGTCTTGAATGGAAAATAAAAGTTTGTTTTTTCGGTGCATATCGTGACCAATACGGACAATCATATGTAACTCTCGATAAATATTGAGATGTTCTCTGTACGTTTGTCGCGCTACTGGATACACATCGCAATAGAATGTGAGTATATGCGTGTTTCTCAAAAGCTTGCGTTGCTCCCAAAAAGTTATATGTAGGGATCTATTCGTCTGTGCGGAAGCGGTTATATCTACATAGTCTTCTATATCACTGTCACTGTCACATACCACAATACGTTCTGTTTTTAAAAATTGGCTTTCCCATAGTCTAAATACATCCCTATCCGATATGTTCTCGTCCGGCGGACATACATATGCATCTGTCAAAAAATAAACGGGTCTTCCGTCATTTTCATTTATGTTACATGTACCAAAGATCATGGATCCCGGCATAAAATAATCGAAATCACGCGCCGTCTTCACATCGCATAGTCCGTGTCTATAACATAATTCGCACACGTACTTGTCTATGCGCGCTTTGGACATAAACATGACAGGCATTTGTTTTCCGTCAAGCCCCATCATATATACGGCATAACTATTAGGTCTGTAACCGATTTCGCGAATAGTTCCTGCGACCATTTTCGGCGCGTCATTCCTTTTTATGTACGCCATCAAATATTTTTCCCTAAAGATCTATGTCATCTGAGCTTAAACCATATTCGGTCTCGTATGGTTCTATGCGGTGAAATATGAATGTGTTCGAAGGTCTACAGAGATGCTCTAGGAACAATGTGTGGATCATATCCGTAAAATACCGTGTTGAATATTCGGGCGTCAAGCATCTTTGATGCCCTATGTAATGTTCATAAAAATCCACACGGTCCAATTCAAAAACGAGGGATATCGTGTTATAAAGTGCTTTTTGCTTATTTGTGAGGGGCAAAAGAGAAACGTGGAACATTTCTCGATTTTTCCACAGAAATGCGCGAGGGACTTCATTGTCCGTCACCAATCTGCCTTTATATTCTCCCTTTACGCTTATGGGATTGTCCCTGATAAAAGCCTCTCGCTTCGGTAGAATGATACCCCAAAACAGTTGCAACAGCATTTTGCACCGCGGCTTTATCATTCCCAGTAATTCGGCAACAAAGGTAGCCAGACACCCTTTTTTGTCGTGCGTAAAGTCGAAAAGCACATCTTCCGGGGCTTCATTGACCAATTCCAATAGAGCCATAATGAATATACTCTTATCGTCCTTGGCATCGATGATATCATGATCTGACAGATAGATACGGTATTTTTCCTCATGTATCGTCACACATTTACATGCTTTTTCGTATTTTTCTGCTATATCAGCTTCTCTTGCCAACCTCTCTTCTTCATCGGCTATTTTTTTTTCCTGGATAACGGCTTCTTTATAGACTTGATCGAACTTTACTCTCAATGCTTCCATGTTTTCTTCGGTATTATACACATTACCATTCGCATCTTGGACGCTTTCTGTATAGTTATCATACCAAATATTCAACAGAGACATGATGTATTCTCTGCTTTGCGGTTTGTATCGAATGAGCAAATAGCGTTTGAGCGTATCCTTTGACAAGAACGTATGTGTTATATCAAGTTTTTCGAGAACACCTTGTATAGGGTGACGGACACGGTAGTCGTACCATTTGTATATCATGTCCAGCACACACGCGTCACTCCGGAACAAGATGGACGTCCATGCGCATACCAAGTGCGCCACACACTCAATGTCCGTCCCGAATCTCGCCAACATTTTCATGAGGTCGCTTTTTGATAGAGTTCGAAATTGCGTGTTCATGATGTTGTACGTGATACCCTCGATGACGGTGATGAACTTGCGCACGTCTTCCAGGTTACCCTCGATGTCTTTTTTCAGGACCGAATAATCTTGGTCGTATTCGATGACAGGAGGCTGCATGGACTCCGTCCATTTGTGACGGAGAGGCACGATGCGTTCCATGCGGTCTAGAAAAGCGCTTCGACTGACCGGCGTGACACATAGCTTTTCCACTATAAAAACGGGTTTACGGGCGACCTTATAAAGCGTGTCTGAATGTGGACCGGGGTCCAAAAGGATGAATGGCATGTAGCTTTGCCGCATGCTGAGAAGATGCGTCAGAACCGGATGCTGGCTTTGAGGGAAGGATACGTAGTACTTGGTTTCTCCGTCTATATTGATTATTTTTTGCAAATGGTGTATGTATGGCTCTATGTCTATTACCCACAATAGCTCGCGGACGTTATGGGGGTCTTCGTAAGACCGATAGAAGTCCTGTCGCCGCTTGATCTGTTCGGCGTCCAAATGAGAGTGCTGAAACTCGATGACCAGCTCTCGGACAGGAGGTGTATCGTTTTGGTCATCCCAAATCTGGATGCACTGCTCCTCTTCTCCCCTGATGAAAACATCTGCGATGAATGTGCGCTTGTCTGTGTCTATCTTGCGGACCTCCACGGCTGGGTCGAAACAATCTTGCCATCGTCGGTGAAAGTCTGACTTTCGGTTGAGGATGTGTGCGTGTGCCTCTTTCGTCGCGGATTTGAATATCTCGACCTCGTTCGCGTCTATGATACAAGACTCGTTCTTCCTATGTCTAAAATGAGGCATGCGTTGAGAGTTGGAGGACACGAAGAACACGCGTTTTTTACAGTGTACACAAGACATTTCTCCGCGGATAGCTCCGTAGCACAGGTCGATAGACAAAACTATATCGTTTCTGTTTTTTTCGTACGCGTAGAGCATATTGCCTTTGTATGATTTGATGAGGGTCTCATACCAGTCGGGTTCGTGATATGATGTCATTTTTTATTACAAGTTGTGTGTATTCTGTTATATAGTTGCGCGTTCTGCCGCTTGGGGATCAAAGATCCCCAAACCCCAAAGGGGTTATAGGGGCCAACGGCCCCTATGCCGCGCGCCACGGTAAATAAGGTGATTTATGACTATAGATGGGATGAAGGTAAGCCTAAGATTCTATGCCTAGGCCCTAATAAGTAGACTGTAACAGACTATGCGGATGGTCTGTAAGGAAGCTTGCGCTTCTCCGCGTCCAGTTCTCATACGTAGATTGTTTCCGACTATGCGGATGGTCTGTAAGGAAGCATAAAATCATGTTCTGATATGTGGGACTGTTTTCTATGCGCACGCT
>Ga0102942_1000434_pt1 | contig 15657 bp, 12 predicted proteins | sample SalPon2_C_H2O_MG_FD_78171 | JGI IMG/M metagenome (GOLD analysis project Ga0102942, IMG submission 78171) | Salt pond water microbial communities from South San Francisco under conditions of wetland restoration - Salt Pond MetaG R2_C_H2O_MG | ecosystem: Environmental > Aquatic > Non-marine Saline... | reverse complement strand
CGCGCGAAGGCGCGGGCGAGAGCGCGCAGCTGGTGCTGTGGGACTCGAGGCCGTCGAAAGCCCGCGAGTAGTCGCATCGCGGTGGCGGCGCGTGAGCGCCTTCGGAGTTCGTGAACTCCAATGTCAAATCCCAAGGTGAGCGGCACGGTCGTGACGGTCGATGAACAGGCGTTCGAAAAAGCGGACGAGCAGGCGGTCAACGACGATGGCTTCGAAGTGGTCGACGAAACGCCGCAACTCGAAGCGACGGTCGACCAAGAGGAGCAAGCGAAGGTGGATGCGAACCATCCGGACGGGATCGCGGACACGAGCACGGACCGGATCCCCGGCGTCACCCTCGCCCAAGAAGAGCGCATTCGGGCGCGCGAGGCCGAACTGGACCGGATGAACGCGCGGGCCGAATTCGGTAGTCAGGCCGGCCGCGAACGACGCACACGCGAGGTCGCCGCGGACGGAAGCCGACGGCGGCGCGCTCGATTCAAGCAGCGGGCGGCGAGCGTGAACCCGTGGGCAGCCCCCGAGCGGGCGGATCCCCGGGCGGAACTCAGTCAGGAGCAACTGGCGGCCGTGAACAGACACGCAAGGCGGCTGGCCGAGGAGCTGGCTGGCTGGTCGCGTGCGGCGATCGCCCGGCGCTTGGGTGGAGCTGTCGCCGACGGCCGAGATGTGACGAGTGCGGTCGTGCGGGTGTTCGAGACGCTTGAGATGGCACCGGGAACTGTGATTCCAATCGGGAAACTCGCGGACGTCGATCGCAAGGAGGTGAGCATCGACGGTCACGTCAAGACCCTCTGGGACCATCACATTCAAGCATCGCGCAAGTGGGACTCATCGCGGACGAGAGCGGGCAAACTCGGGTTACCATCTGGCAGAAATCGGGCGCACCGTGGATCGCCGAGGGCGAACGGGTGCGCATTCACGGGGCGGCCCGGAACTGGTACGAGGGGCGCGTCTCCCTGGCCGTTACCGGCTGGAGCACTATCCATTTCCCCGAGCGGGACCGCTGGTGGGACGCGTAGCCAGGCGATGGATCCCCATTTTTTTCGTTGCGCCGGACCGGCCCAGGCCCCACCGCCCCACCCTCCGCTCCGTGCTCGCTTCGCTGCGCGCGCAGCCACAACCTTGATATTCTCCCCACACTGGGGCGCGAGGCTTTCTCCTCGATTCTCCGCAACCCCGCATGGTGGATGCTGTGATTTATACTTGTGTCGCCGCCCCAAGGCGGACAAATAATTGGATTAACAAGGAACGTCTATGTTTGTGTTTGGCATTTTGTGTTAAATACAAATACAGTTAGTCAGCCGGAAGAGACGGTTTACGAGCAGATCGCGCGCCACACAGTCGACGTCAGCAATTTCAAGGGGCGAACGCGTAGCCCCGAAGAATTATACTTATACTGTCGAATTCGTCGTTATGACAGAATCTCTTCTGACCAGTCACTATATTGATGGAGAGTGGCAAGCAGACACACCCGAAGTAGACGTCCAGAACCCAGCCACAGAGGAAACCATCGCGACAATTCCAAGCGCCAATCCAGAGCTTGTCCGGGAGGCGTTGTCGGCAGCGAAGTCCGCACAGGACGAGTGGGAGGCAACCCCTGGTGTCGAACGCGCAAATCTCATCCGAGATATTGGCGATGTTCTTGAAACCAACGTTGGTGATATTGGTGACATTCTCATGGCTGAACAGGGGAAACCGAAATCCGCAGCTGACGGCGAAGTAGAGGGTACTCTTACACTCGCTGACTACACTGCTGGCTGGGGGCGCCGTGTTGAAGGGGACATTGTTCCGAGCGACAATCGCGACGAACAGATCCACCTCCAGCGCCATCCCATGGGCGTTGTTGCTGCTATCATCCCGTGGAACTACCCCATAGCCGTGCTAATGCGGAAAATCCTGCCAGCGCTTATTGCAGGTAACACTGTTGTCGTCAAACCTAGTTCGACCACGCCGCTATCCACCATTCGTGTCTTCGAGTTGATCGACAAGGAGCTCGATCTTCCAGACGGATTACTGAATCTCGTGTTGGGCGGAAGCCAAGTCGGAAATGCGCTTGTCACGTCGCCAGAAACGGATATGGTGACGATGACGGGCTCTACGCGCGTGGGCAAACAGATTGCGGAAGCCGCTGCGGAGAATCTCACCCCCGTTTCACTTGAGCTCGGCGGGAAAGCGCCCGCAATCGTCGCAGCAGATGCTGATGTCGACGCTGCCGTTGAGGACATTCTAACTGCCCGTATTACAAACGCCGGACAAGTTTGTACGTGCGCAGAGCGTGTGTTCGTCCACGAGGACGTCGCAGCGGAGTTTTCAGAGAAGTATGTCGCTGCGACGGAGGATCTTGAACTCGGTCCGCCAAAGAGCAACCCGGACATGGGACCACAAGTTACACAGAGTGAACTCGATTGGACCCAATCATCGGTGGACGCCGCTGTCGACGCCGGCGCAACGCTGTTAACTGGTGGAGAGCAGCCGACTGGCACGGCCTTCGAGAGTGGATTCTGGTACGTGCCAACGGTGCTCGGTGACGTCGACCCCAATATGGACGTCGTCGAGCAAGAAGTGTTTGGGCCGGTTACGCCGATCGTCACAATCGATTCCGTCGATCAGGGTGTCGAATATGCCAATCGGTCACGATACGGTCTTTCTTCGTATGTCTTCACCGAGGACTATCAGACTGCCATGCGGACAGTTGAGGATCTTGATTACGGAGAGACGTATGTGAACCGAACGCTCGGCGAAGCTTGGCAAGGTCACCATATCGGATGGAACGAGTCAGGGATGGGTGGTGATGATGGTAAGTATGGCGTGCTAAAATACACACAAATCAAGAGCGTTTATTACGACTACAGCTGAGTCGTTACGCATTTACTTTTAATGCCGCAAAGCCGTCGAGACGGGTCAGAATTCTGTGACGACTTCCATACCGAGCGTCTCGTAATCATCCATTGACATGAGTTGATCGGAAACATCTGCCAACCCCACCTCGCTTGTGACGAGATCAGCTGGCGAGAGCTTATCGCCAGCAATCATCCGGAACAGTTCTGGGTACCGACTCGGTGGCATTCCCTTGACACCGACGAACTCCAGTTCCGTGTTCACCATCTTGTCGACAGGGAGGCCTATCTCGCCGGCTTCCTCATCGGTGGTCATCCCAATTTGGACATGTTGTCCCTGCTCAGTAAGACAGTTAATAGAGTTGCGACATGTTTCGGCGATCCCCAGTGCGTCGACAGAGATGTCAGCGCCACCATCTGTGATATCGTGAATTGTTTTTGGTACGTCTTGTTCACCAGCCCTAACGGTTGCCGTTGCACCGACTTGCTCGGCAAGTGACAGGGCGTCCTCGTTGAGATCGACTGCGACGACGTTCGCACCGAGTGCGGCGCCGATGTTGATGGCGGAGAGCCCGATACCACCACAGCCATGGACTGCCAGCCAGTCACCCGCATGAACATCGGCTTTGTGCGCGAGGCCGTGGAAGGCTGTCGCGAACCGACACCCGAGACCTGCCATCTCGACAGCAGACATTCCATCGGGGAGGTGAACTGCGTTGAAATCCGCTTTTGGAATCGCAAACTCGGAAGCAAACGCACCCGGAAGGTCACCAGTAAACCCGAGACTAAGGCCATCGGTACAGAGATGTGAATCGCCTGCCCAGCAGTTGTTACAGCGGCCGCAGGCGATATTAAATGGGATTCCAACTTGGTCCCCAACACTGAATTTTTCGACCTCATCACCGACCCCTGTGATGGTCCCGGCTGGCTCGTGACCCAAGATATGACCATCTGTTGGGACCGACGGCCAGTGCCCTTTCCAAGCGTGCCAGTCGCTTCGGCAGATGCCACAAGCGTCGGTTTCCACGGCGATTCCGGTGGAAGTCGGTGTTACATTGTCGACATCTCTCAGATCGAGCGGCGTATCGTACTCTGTGAGGACTGCTGCGGTACGCATAGTCTACACATTAGCGAGTAAGGGGTTTAAGATTGCCCAGAACATCTACAGATGTCGTTTGATGACACTCTACCATGATTGGTCAGTTGTCCATCTTACTCAATTGAATTGCCTGATTTTCTGTCTCTTAGTGGCTATTAGCGACCTTCGCGAATAGCCGTCCAACTAAATGAAAATTCATAGTATATAATAGGGTGTCTATATACGCCCCAATCCTTATTCTATATTCTTTCATGTTAATCTATCGTATGCCAACAACAGACACGGATGCGAATCGCCGGTCAGTTCTACAACTCGGCGCAACCCTGGGGGCGCTCGGCATCACAGGACTTGCCGGGTGTACCGGTGGGGATGGTGGAGATGGTGGAGATGGTGACGACAACGATACTATCCAGTCCAACGACCAACAAGACGAACCGGCTGACGAACTTCCAACGGGCGGAACATTCCGTATCGGCGCCGCACAAGGCATCCAGACACTATCACCCTTTCAAGGGTTCCTTGCCGACTACCTGATCGCCGAGACGATGTACGACCGGTTAACTCGTGTCGATCAGGAACTAGAAGTCCACCCAAATCTCGCCCAAGATTGGGAAACGAACGACGACTACAGCGAGTATACGTTCACACTTGCCGAGGATGCGACCTTCTCGAATATGGACGGGCAAACAGTGACTGCCGACGACGTGAAAGCAACCTACGATTATCTTACATCCGACGAGTTCAGCGGATCGGCGTCCAGCATTAGTGGCGTGGAATCCGTCGAAGTTGTTGATGATACGACAGTTACTATTTCGCTTGCGAACACCGATCTGGAATTCCCAAAACGAATCTCTGAGACTGGAGGGGCTTTCTTCGTCGTCCCGGCAGATATCCTTGATGAGGACCCCGCACAACTTGAGGAGACAGATTACGGGAGCGGCCCGCTTGTACTTGAAGAGTGGAATCAGCAGAATAATATCAGCTTCACCGCAGCTGAAGACTACCACATTAACGGCGTTAATGATGAGCCGCTGCCATATTTCGACGCATTAGAGTGGGACATCCTCGAAGACGAAATCCAGCGCGCGAACGCGCTTGCGGACGGCAGTGTCGATGCCGTCAGTCGGACTGCGCCAAATGTCGCTGAACGAGTACAGAACGACGCCACACTCGTCAAGCGGACATCGGGCCTACAGTTCCCTATCATTCTGAACACGACTGTAGAGCCCCTCGACAACCCTGATGTACGAAAAGCTATCAAGTACGCACTGGATCGCGAAGCGATCCTTGAGGCGGTATCACCGGACGGTGTTCTCGGCCACCACTCTGGGATAACACCCATTCACACGTACTATCACGAGGATCTCGATGTCGGCGATACCTTTGGGACGACCGCAGACATTGAGATGGCCCAAGAACACTTAGAAGAGGCCGGTTATGGCGATGGTATCGAGATGCAGACGTTCCACTACGACGACGGGGTCCCGTCGAAGGAGGTCATCGCTCAGGTCTTCCAACAGCAGATGTCTGAGATCGGCATCGAGTTCGAAATCAACAGGCTGACTGAAGAGACGTGGTTGGCGGACTACTTCAACACAGATGGTGTCTGGTACGTTGGAAACTACTCTACTCGCGTACTCGGGGAATCGGTCCCGCAGCTGGCACTGCGCTCAGACGGTATCTGGAACGAAGCGAGGTGGAGTAACGAAAACTTCGACGAGGCGTTCGAGCGCGCTGTCACCGCCACCGATACAGAAACAAAAGCCGAGGCTCTCAGAGAGTGTCAAGAAATCAATCATCGTGAAGGCGCATGGGTAGGGACGTTCCATCCTGATCTCTACGGCGGCTACAAAGATTATGTGGGGAACTACAATCTCTACCCGACCTATGTCAAAGACTTCGTTTCTCAGTGTGCGGTCGATAAATGAGCTAGCTGAGCCCAACTAGACATGAACTATCTTTACCTCGTGAAGCGGACGGCGATCGCGATGATTTCGGTGGTTATCGTCGCGTCGGTCGTCTTCGGCGTGACCACACTACTGCCTGGTAGCGCCGCCAATATTGTACTTGGTACCGAGGCAACTGAGGAAACTGTCCAGCAGGTCAATGAGGATCTCGGATTAGACCGACCGTTGACTGTCCAGTACGTTGATTTCGTCGGGGGTATCTTTATCGGCGACTTTGGGGAGAGTTTGATCTCTGGACAACCCGTCTCGGAGATGATCTGGAACCGACTGATTCGGACGCTCCAGTTGTCCACCGTCGCAATGGTGATTTCAATCATTACCGCTATCCCGCTAGGTATCATCGCCGCCGCAAAACGAAATACGATCACCGATCACTTGGTGACAAGTGGGTCGTACATCGGCTTGAGCATCCCATCGTTCGTGAGTGCGACGCTATTGCTGTTGTTCCTAACGTCGCCGCCCCTCGACCTGTTCCCGAGGGGCGGTTACGTCCCACTGAAAGAAGGCGTGATACCATGGTTTCATCATCTCTTGTTACCGGCACTCGCGATGAACACGGTCATTCTCGCGTATGTGCTGCGACAGACTCGCTCTTCGATGGTAGATACCTTGGAGTCCGATTATATCCGTACAGCGCGGCTCAAAGGTGTTGCCGAGCGCAATGTTCTGTTCAAGCACGGACTGCGGAACGGTTTGCTCCCGACTGTGACGGTGTTAGCCCTGAATTTCGGTTGGATGATGGGGAGTGTGGTCATCATCGAGGAGATTTTTGCGTTCCCTGGAATGGGCGAGTTTATTGTCCGGGGGATTGAGAATCGTGACTTGCCAGTTATCCAGGCCGGAATTCTCGTACCGACAATCGCGTTCATTCTTGCGAACTTCATCGCTGACATCGTCTATACACTACTCGATCCGCGGATCAGCCTAGGTGAGCAATAAATGGCGACAGACACACCATCATCGACCGAATCGAGCAGATTTGAGGTTCCACCGCTTATCTGGAGCCTCTTAGGAAACCGACGCATCCTCGTCGGTCTCACAATACTGATCCCGATCGTGGTAGTTGCCCTCCTCGGCGAAACTGTCGCTCCCTATGATCCTACGGCACAACACATCGCCGATCGGTATGCCGGCCCGGGTGGCCAGTATCTACTCGGGACCGACCACTTGGGGCGTGACCTGCTCTCACGGGTTATTCTCGGCGGTCGCACGAGCCTACTGTTAGGGTTCGGTGCGACTGGCCTCGCGTTAGCGCTTGGTGTCCCAATTGGCCTCACCGCGGGCTACGCAAAGGGACGCCTCGATGAATTCCTCATGCGTACCATGGATATCATAATGAGCGTGCCAACGCTACTGTTGGGTCTGCTCATTCTTGTCGTGCTGCCGTCAGACATTATTAATGTTGTATTTGCAATTGGGGTCGTCTATGCGCCGCGTATTGCTCGCGTGACGCGATCGGCGACACTTTCGGTCAGCGAAGAGGAGTACGTGATGGCGGCGAAGGCCCGCGGTGAGTCAAGTCCCTATATCCTTTTTCGAGAAATCCTGCCGAATGTCACCGGGCCAATCGTCGTTGAGGGGTCAGTTCGAGTCGGATACGCGATCATGATTGGGACCTCGCTATCTTTCCTCGGGCTGGGTGCCGGACCGCCGAACCCCGACTGGGGGTTCATGATTGCGACGGCGAGAGACCATCTCTTCCAGACACCATGGTTCCTCATCTGGCCGAGCCTCGCACTGTTGTTGACCGTCATGTCGACCAACCTTATGGGGGACGGCCTCCGTGACGTCCTCGATCCGCGGGAAACAGGTGATCACCAATGAGTATGGAAACACAGTCACGACGCAGCGATCAAGAACAGCTCCTCCGTGTCGACTCCCTCGACGTGGAGTTTGAGGTCACAGATGGAACTATCCACGCACTTCGCGACGTTTCACTCGACGTTAGTAAAGGAGAAATCGTAGGGCTGGCCGGCGAAAGCGGGAGTGGCAAGAGCACGCTAGCGCTCGCTGTCGTGCGGTATCTCGACGCGAATGGGTGGGTCGATGGTGGGTCGATGACTTTTCAGGGACTGGATTTACTGTCAGCATCAAAAGAAGAATTACAATCGATCCGTGGGAAACGCATCGCACATGTCGCACAGAACCCTGCGCGGTCGCTGAATCCCAGCATGACTATCGGGGCACAGATCCGCGAGACAATCGAACTCCATCAAGATATTGACGGGGACGAAGAAGCGACACGTCGCGTCCAAGAAGTTCTCACACAAGTCAATCTGCCAAATCCCGAACTCATCGCCGAGAGATACCCACATGAATTGTCGGGGGGCCAACAGCAACGCGCCTTATTGGCCATTGGGCTGTCCTGTAACCCGGACCTTCTCATCCTTGATGAACCTACGACCGGTCTGGACGTCACAACGCAAGCAAAATTCTTAGACCTAGTTGACGACCTCAAGTCTGAGTACGATGCGGGCATTCTCCTCATCACACACAATCTCGGCGTTATTTCTGATATTGCCGACCGCGTCAACATCTTGTACGCGGGTGAAATGTTAGAGAGTGGTCCAGTTGAGGAGGTATTCGCGTCGCCAGCGAATCCTTACACACAAGCCCTCTTAGCGACAACACCAGAAATTGGAAAAAATAAAGAAGTTAAACCAATTCCGGGGAGAATCCCAGAACTAGATTCGATTCCTGACGGCTGTATCTTCGCGGACCGCTGTGAGTTCGCCACTGAGGAGTGCCATACGACGGATGTGGGTATGGAGACAGTCGATGCCGCAACCGATCACAGCTCGCGGTGTCTCCACTGGGAAGATGTCCTCGAGAATCCTATTGATGTCCCTGAAGAGTCAACCACGGACCGGACTCCCGGGAACACGATTCTGAGTATCAACGACCTCAGCAAGTACTACGATGAAGGTGGCTTTCTCAAGAACCTCGTGACAGATCACAAGCCGGTAAAGGCGGTTAACGACGTCTCATTAGATATCCGTGAAGGCGAGGCAGTCGGACTGGTCGGTGAGAGTGGGTGCGGAAAAAGTACTCTCGGTCGTACGCTCTTAAAACTCCACGACGTCACTAACGGTAGTATTGAGTATGATGGCAAAGACATCGACGCTCTATCGAAGCGCGAACTCAACGAATTCAGATCGGAGTGTCAGATCATCTTTCAGGACCCTGAGGCGAGTCTGAACCCCAATCGGACTGTCCGGGAGATTCTTGAACGACCTTTGAAGCTGTTTACAGATCTCTCTCGTCAGGACCGCCGAGAGCGCGCCGTTGAGCTCCTCGATCAAGTAAATCTCGGCGCAGATATAATTGACAAGAAGCCTCATGAGCTCTCTGGCGGCCAGCAACAGCGGATCGCCATCGCACGTGCGTTCGCAGCGAATCCGTCACTCATCGTGCTGGACGAACCGGTCTCATCACTGGACGTGAGCGTACAAGCAAGTATTCTCAATTTACTCGAAGATCTCTGTGAGGAGTACAACACCTCTTACCTTCTCATCAGCCACGACCTCAGCGTCATCGAGGCTATCTGTGACCGGGTCGCAGTTATGTACCTCGGAAAAATCATCGAGACTGGGTCGACCACCCAGATATTCGAGCCACCTTACCACCCATACACACGAGCACTACTTTCCAGCATACCGACCCTCGATCCAAAAGATAAAAAAACGCGTATCCACTTGGAGGGCGATGTGCCAGCAGCCCGGGACCCGCCGGACGGCTGCTCGTTCCACACGCGTTGCCCACAAAAGATCGGAGAAGTGTGCGAAAGCGACGAACCAGGACTCAAGGAATCCGCCGATGGACACTGTATTAGCTGTCACTTGACTGATGAAGAGATGAGCGATCCACTGGATACCAACTTGGACTCCGGTTAATACTTTACTTACGTTTTACAATCCAGTTAGACAAGAGCCAGAATCAGCGTCTGTTATGTGGGGTTGAAAGCGCCGAGTTCGCGAGGCCGGATCGAGGCTGTCATTCGTGTGGCGAAGCTTGTGAGCGAGACCGCAGCGTCAGGAGATGTCTAGACGCTCGATGCGGTCCCAGTCGAGTTCAACACCCAGCCCAGGACCGTCTGGCGGAGCGACTGCACCGTCTTCCGCAACGACTGGCTCATTCAGCAAGAAGTCGCGCGCTTCCGGTGTCCACCCCGGCGGATCGATGGGGTACTCACACCAGCTTGCGTCAGTTGCAGCAAGCATGTGAAGATTTGCGACAAATCCGAGGCCGTCGTTCCACGTGTGGGGAGCAAACTCAAGACCATGTGTGTCGGCCATCGCAGCGACTTTTGTCCCACCACTGATACCCGTCGCCAGTACAGCGTCCGGCTGGAGAACGTCCAGTGAGCCCTGCTTGATGAACTCCCGAAACTGATGGACACCATTGTTGAACTCACCGCCTGCAATCGGGACATCTGACCGCTCGCGCAGCCGCGCGAGTCCCTCGTAGTTGCGGCGGTCGAGTGGCTCTTCGAGCCACGCGACGTTTCCGATGTCTTCTAGCTCCCGGGCCACAGACAGCGCATCCCGGAACGACCATGAGTCGACATCTACCATCGGCACACTCCAACCCATGTTCGCGTCCATCATCAACGTGAGATCCGGGAATTCGGCACGAATCTCCCGTGCCACCTCAAGATCCGGCTTCGGATCGTCGCCATGGCATCGGAGTTTGACCGCCTCGAATCCCTCGTCAACGCGGTCACGAACATAATCGAGGCGGTCCTCAACGCCCTGCCGCTCACCAGTTGAGGCGTAAGCAGGGATTGGGTCTGAACTGCCGCCGAGCAGTTCGTAGATGGGTTTACCCGCTTCCTTGCCTTTGATGTCCCACAGTGCCACCTCGAAGTGCCAGGGTCGCGGCCCCCAGAGGTTGAGCGGGTCCATCTTCTCGACGAGCTTTTCGACCTCGCGAGGATCTTCACCAACGAGGAACATCTCGGCGAGTTCTAGGTAGTCCATACGGCCAGCGAACCCGGAGGCTGTCGTGACACCCGAGATGCCAGCATCGGTTTCCAGTTCGAAGAGAAGTACTTCGTGTTCAGTCTGCTCGAATCCTGGCTTCCAGGCAGGACGGAAGGGATCTGACATCTCATATCGCAGGTGGTACTGGTTGATTCCGGTGATCTCCATGCGTGTCATACCCTGCTCGGGCCTTTCTGTTAAGCGTTCACCAACACATGTCCGGGGCAGAGAGGCGGCTTGAATACGGGGACATGTTCAGCAGAACCACGATGACAAATGAGGTCATTAACATAGTGATGGCAACACAGACTGACCTGAGTACGTACGACCTCATCATCAACGGCGACTCCGTCACCGCTGAAGCTGGCGAGTATTTTGAGACGGTCAATCCCGCAACAGCGGAGCCATTCGCCCGTGTATCGCGAGCACGCGAGCCTGACATCGACCGTGCTGTGGCTGCCGCAGCGGAGACGTTCGACGAATGGTCGTCAACGCCACCCGAGGAACGTGGCCGCCTGCTTAACGCAGTTGCTGATGAAATTCGCTCACAGCAGGAGCGCCTCGCACAGCTGGAGACCCGCGACAACGGCAAGCCGCTATCGCACGCGCGAAGCGACGTAGAGACGTGTGCGCGATACTTCGAGTACTACGCTGGTGTTGCCGACAAAGTACACGGCGATTCAATTCCCTTGACCGACGAGTACGTTGATTACACTGTCCGCGAGCCGCTGGGGGTGACCGCGCAGATCATTCCGTGGAATCTTCCAACTAATATTTTCGGGCGATCCGTCGCACCTGCGCTGGCGACGGGAAACACGGCTGTGGTCAAGCCGGCCGAACAGACCCCGGTGACTGCCGTTGAGATCGCACAACTCGCGAGCAAGGTCGGCATCCCCGACGGCGTTCTCAATGTCGTGCCGGGATATGGGAGAGAGGCGGGGGCTCCATTGTCGTCTCACCCAGATGTTGATGGCGTGAGTTTTACCGGATCGGTCCCCACAGGTATTGAAGTCGGGAAGTCTGCTGTCGAAAACGTCACCAACGTCCATCTTGAACTCGGGGGCAAGAGCCCGAACGTTGTCTGGCCAGACGCAGATCTGGACAGCGCTGTGGACAGTACGATGACGGGGATCTTTGCAAATGCCGGACAGGTCTGTTCTGCTGGCTCTCGACTTATCATCCATGAGGACATCAAAAACGAATTTTTGGACGAGCTTGTAGACCGTATTGAGGCGATGGAAATTGATGCTGGTGAGGCCGATCCCGATATGGGGCCACTCGTCTCCCAGGAACACTTCAAGAAGGTTACGGACTATCTTGAACTCGGTCGTAAGGAAGCTGGCGACCCGCTAGTCGGTGGCGAAGCACTCAATCGTGACGGCTACTTTGTCGAGCCAACAGTATTCGACGACGTAGACTCAGACATGCGTATCGCACAAGAGGAGATTTTCGGTCCCGTTCTCTCTGTCAGCGAGTTCAGCTCAGAGGCAGAGGCAATGGAACTCGCCAACGATGTTGATTATGGGTTGGTCGCTGGTATCCACACCCAGAACATGGGACGGGCCCATCGGTTCGCCCGAGACGTCCGTGCCGGTCAAGTCTACGTGAACGAATGGTTCGCAGGTGGCGAAGAAACACCCTTTGGTGGATTCAAGCAGAGTGGATTCGGCCGTGAGAAGGGGTTAGCTGCTGTGGACGCGTACACGCAGATCAAGAACGTTTGTGCGGATATCACGCCGAAGTAGCTACACAGATCTAGACCACCTCGTGAATATTTTATTAGGATCGTTCAGATAATCTCGACAGGCACACCATATAATAGTAATACTATGTTCGCCTCAAAGGGTATGGAATATGGTCTCAAATCAGGGTGTAGATGACCGTTGAAACTGCCAAGCGATACTTTGAATTGATGGATAGTACAGACGCCGAAACCGACGATATCATGCAACTGTACGGTGCTGATCCGGTTGTTCACTCTTCGCGAGCGGGCGTTGTTCGAGGCCGAGAGAATATCCGCCAGTTCTATGAGGACAATTCGGATTTCTTTACTGGCGGCCAACACCATATGACCGGTTTCCATCAAGACGGAAATATCGTCGTCTGTGAAGGATATCTTGATGGGGAAACTGCGGTCGGCAGAGAGGCCAATGGAGTACCTCTGTGTGATGTCATGGAGTTCAACGATGACGACGAAATCGTTGCCTTCCGCGCGTATCTCGATTACCGAGGCTACGTCGACGAGCTCCCTGAGGCGGTGCCGAATGTCCGCGCGGAGGCAGAATGAGCCGTGAATCAACGACAGTGGATAGGGACACGGAGACGGGTCGGCTCGTCTATCTCAATGGACCCCGGGACATCGAGTTCCGAGAGTACGAAGTCCCAAGTCCGGACCCGAAAGCCGTCGTTACGGAAGTTGTCCGGTCCAACGTATGTGGCTCAGAGTTACACGTTTGGAAAGGTGACCATCCGCTACAAGACTGTGTTCTCGGTCACGAAGCGCTGTGCCGAATCAGCGACCTTGGTGATAAGGTTGAGACCGACAGCGCCGGGAACCCGATTACAGAGGGTGATTTGGTCGCCCCAGTGTATTTTCAGACCTGCCAGTCGTGTGATTACTGTCGCCGAGGGGAGTTCTACGCCTGCGAAAATGACTACGAACACACCGGAAAATCGCCTGATATTTGGCCACACTTCCACGCCCCATGGGGAACACACTATTACATTTACCCGGATAACCACTTCTATAAGATCCCCGATGAACTTGAAGACCATCTCAATGTGGCTGCTGCCGCGAACTGTGCGCTCTCGCAAGTGTTATTTGGGATCAATGAAGTCGGTGTCGAGTACAATGATACGGTCGTAATTCAGGGTGCAGGCGGGCTTGGGCTGAACGCGACTGTTGTCGCCAACGAATATGGTGCAGAGACAATCGTTATCGACGGTGTCGACAAACGTCTTGAACAAGCAGAGGCTTTTGGAGCCGATCACATCATTGACTTTCGGGAGCAAGAGACGGTAACAGAACGTGCGGATCGCGTTAACGAAATTACTGATGGTGTCGGCGCTGATGTCGGAATCGAAGTTGCGGGTGTCCCCGATGCTTTCGTGGAGGGTGTTGAACTCGTCCGTAAGGGCGGTCGGTACCTCACAATGGGGAACGTCAGACCGGGCCACGAAGCGAATTTTGACCCGGGACGTCTCACGCGAAAATCTATCGATATCACTACTGCTGTGGAGTATGACCCCTGGGTGCTGTTCAACGCTCTGGAATTTCTCGCAGCCACAATCGATGATTATCCCTATGATCAACTCCTCGATGCTGAGTTCGCGCTAGATGAGATCGAGAAGGCCCTCGAGGTCTCAGAGAATCGAGATATAATACGCGCGACGATCATCCCCTGACGACTCTGACCACCTAGGTGTTTAAGTCCTCATACACCTCTCAATTCAACTACCATGCTAACGGCGAAGTTGAGCGTCACATACGAGGACGACTGGACAAGTAGCTTAGCCAGCTACGATGTGTCCGGTGAGTTTCTCGCATCGACATTCCGTGACCGACGGTATTTCGGGCTATTTGCGCTTGAGGTCGCCGAAGAGGATTACGACAATGTCATCGAAACGATTCGCGACCACGAGTCAACGGTGTCTGTTGACGTCATCGAACAGTACAGTATCGGCGGCGTCGATCGGCTCTCGGCTACCCTTCTCATTCGGAGCCAGCACTTCGAGTATACGCCGCTACAGGTTTTACTTCATGAAGGCTACATCCCCCTTGGCGGATTCGGTGAGCTACGGAATGGCTCTGAAAGTTTTGACCTACTACTGACAGACCGAGAGTATTTGTCTGATGCTGTCGAACTGCTAGAACGATTTGGTCCGGTAAAAATCGAGTACGTCTCCTCAGACTTCCAGCGTCGGACAACACCTAGCGTTACCGAATGGAATGAACTCTTCGACTCGATTACACCACGCCGTCGGACAATGCTTAACAAGGCTCTCGAAGCCGGCTACTTTGATATCCCCCGTGGCAGCACGCTTGAGGAAATTGCGGACGACCTCGACATTGCCAAGACGACTGCTTCCCAACACCTTCGTAAAGCCGAACGCAGCATCATGGAATTCTTTATTCAATATATCAATATCTCTGCGAAAAATACAACCGAATAGTACGCTGTTGAATCCACAGACGGCGGCGAGATAGCGTCGTCCTGAAGATAGAAGCGAAGCCGAAGAGTCGAGGTGTCCAACCTGCTCTTCGGCCGCTATGTGCCTCGTGTCTTTGCGGGATCGGGGAACGCCCGAAATGGTCCCGCCCTTTCTGAGTCCGCCAAGACTGTAGCTGGGTCGCCGAATGGCGTGACCGGGAGGACAGGTGTGTACATCACGGCCCGTCCCGCGCGCCGCTGCCGCCCGCCGCGTCGCTCGCGACCGACCATTCCGGGCGTGCGGGCGCTCTCCGCAGCGCCTGCGTCCGTTCCGGGCTAAAGTGAATGTGCCCTCGACGCCAGCGGGAAAGCGAGAGGGGTTGCGCGGCGTGGCTGCTCACCCCCCACGCTTTCTCCGCTGGCCGCTCTCTCCGGGCGGGTCGACGCGCGGTGCTGGCTGGGGCCACCGCATGTAGGCGCGCTCGCGAAGGCGCGAGCGAGAGTGCGCAGCTGGTGCTGTCGGTCGGTACATCGGAAACCCGCGATGGGAGCGCATCGCGGTGGCGGCGCGTGAGCGCCTTCAGGAACGTGTGAGTTCCAATGTCTGGTACCAACTCGAGT
>Ga0102942_1000430_pt1 | contig 15740 bp, 21 predicted proteins | sample SalPon2_C_H2O_MG_FD_78171 | JGI IMG/M metagenome (GOLD analysis project Ga0102942, IMG submission 78171) | Salt pond water microbial communities from South San Francisco under conditions of wetland restoration - Salt Pond MetaG R2_C_H2O_MG | ecosystem: Environmental > Aquatic > Non-marine Saline... | reverse complement strand
TTTAGCATCCTATTGCTGAGGTGGTTGAAGGCCTGCATGTTGTTTTCCAGATGTAGCTTTCGCTGTATTTCAGCATGAGGTCGAGTTCGTTGTTGGCTGGGGGGAACTTGATTCCTGTGTGGCATTCGATTCTCTGGTCTTTGTTCCAGGTGGTGTTTGCTGGCAGGCAGTTTTTCTTTCTCTGCATTTCTTTTTCCAGTGTGGAGTAGTTGTATGTTATGCCGTGGTAGTTGTATAGAAGCTTGATTTGGGAGGTATTGACTGCTTCGCCGCGGTTTACAAGTTCGACTACGAGTTGGCCGTCGAGTTTGTACATGTTGTCGTTATCGATTTCTGGGGTTACCTGGTTAGATTCCTCTAACTGGTTTACTGTAAGGCCTGTGATGGCTGCGGCTATCGTACCGATCAATGCAATTCCGGCCAGTGCAGAGGTAGTGTTCATGTTTCTGTTTCTCTTTGAGTTATCTGTATATCTGTATTTTCTTTGACTGGTTAAAATATTGGTCTGTCTCCGGCACCGATCGCTTGATGGTTGGGTGTGAAAGAGAAGTATGTTGATAGGTGTTTCAGTAGATGGCGTTTTTGTACCAGTCTTCGGCTGCGAGGAGTTCTACGTCCTTTACCTCTTCGTCTTCAGGCACTCTTTCAAGGCCTAGATGGTCTGTGAATTCGTCTATGTATCTGTCCATGGCGTGGTCGATTTCGGCCTGTGTGTTGTTGTATGTTCTGTAGTCTTCAAGTCTTCCGTTTTCTGTTACTGCTGTGAGGACTCTTCCGATTACGTCGCCGTTTTCGTCTTCTGCATACAGTACCTGTTTGTTGGCGTCTATCGCGTTGGCTGCTGCGCTCCATCCGTTTCCTTTTCCGATCGCGAGGCATGAGTTGGTGAAGTGACTTCCCATCTGCATGGCCTCCAGAGGTTCTGCAGGCCTTACTGTTATTTCATCGGGTATTCCGCCTACTTGTTCTTCTATTCCTCGGTATTCATCGATTTTTTCCTTGAATAGTTCGTCGTATACTTCCTGTTTTTCTGTTGTGGAAGGCCTTTCTGCCTCATTTTTCAGCTGTTCTACGTCCTGTATGTTGTCTATGCTGTATCCTAGTTCTCCGGCCAGGCCTTCCATTTCCTCCAGTAGTTGTTCCTGTTTTCTCTCGATAGTGTGTTCCAGGTTCTGTGTTGCTCCTACTTCGTATGTTTCCGGTTCGTATTCTGTGAAGTCGCTGTATTCGAATCCGTTTTCCTCTAGCCATCTCTTGTTTTCCTCGATGTCTTCAGGATCTGTGTCTGGTTCAAGTATTTTCTCTACCATTTCCTGGTTGCGATGGTATTTTGAGTGTGCGTGAAGGGCTGCGATCTCGTCTTCCGTAAACTCCTGTTTCTCGTGTTTTTCACCAACGGCTTCCCTGTACTGTTCCCGGGCAATTTTCTCCCCAAGATTCTGTACGGCCTGTATCAGGTATGCTCTTTCTTTGTTGTTGATGTCTTTTTCGGCCTCGCTTGTTACGTGGCTCCACAGCGATTCGAAGTCTTCATCTTGTTCGGGGTCGAAGTTCGGGTCGTGTTTTCTGCGGCCTTCCTTGCTTTTCAGGTCGAAGCCCGGTTCATAATTTTCCCCTACGGCCTCTGCGAGATGGTCCAGAAACTCTATCTCTCCGTCGTATTCATGGATTACCTCCTCCAGCATCTCTCTGTACGGTGAGTCTTCGTCGAATGCTTCCTCGTCTATCTCCGGAAGGCCTCCGTAATTCTCTTCTCTGCCTATATGTCTCATGATATCCTGGAATCTACCGTCTCTCAGTGAAAGGTATCTGTCTTTCATCCAGTCTCCAAGGCCTTCAGGTATTTTTCTGTCGGAGGCCATCTCTAGAATACCTTCCCGGAGGTTTTCGGCCTCAAATGAGTTTCCTGGCTCTGATACCTCTGATAATCTTTCTATCACCGAGTTTCCTCCGTCCATCATCTTCACTATTTCGTATTCCTCTCCGTCGATGAATTCGTCGTATTTTCTCTTCTGGCCTATGTTGAACAGGTCTTTTCCTATGTGTGAGTCCTTCCTTTTTTCCAGTGCTTCGGTGAACTCGTTTTGCAGGTCCTCTGGGAGGCTTGTAAATATTTCTCCGAATTCTTTCACTTTTTCTTTTTCCGAGGTCTCCATCGTGTTTCTGGCCTTATCCAGCATCTCGATGAACTGTTCGTCCTCCAGTCCGTCGCTGAAGTCCTGTACGTATCTGAGGTTTTCCCGGATTTCATCTCTTGAGAAGTCTTCTAGAAGATCTGAGTAATGGTTTTCCAGTTCGAGAAGGTGGTCTTGGCCTTCTATAGTATCTATATCAGGTGTGAATGTGCTGAGGCCTTTCATCAGGCTGTCGTTGTCTTTCAGGAAGCCCTTGAATTCGTTCCAGTCGCCTTCATAGTCTATAAATTCATCCGAACTCTCTGGTGTGACTACAAACATGTTGTCGTTGAATTCTTCTACATCGATACTGTCTGCTGCTACAAATCCTCCGTAGCTTTCCTCATCCAGTTCTCCACCTATTATTTCATCTGCTACGGCATAAGGCATGTCTGTCTTGGCGAATATTGAGCTTCTGATCTCTTTTTCTCCGCCAATCCATTCCTCTGATTTCCTCCAGTCACCCGGTTTAGGCAGGCTGTTGTCTCGAGGGTCTGAGAAGTATCCGTCTATCTCCTTAAAGTTCTGGGATACAATGCTTCCGTATATTTCATCTATTTCTGAGTCGTGAACTGCAGTTCTTTCTGTTATTATGTCTCCGTCTACCCTTCCTACCGTTGAACTGCCGATAGCTGTTCCTTCAGAGCTTATATCCCCTACAACACCTATCTTCGAATCCTTTATACCTATGCTCTCTGATTCAACGGCCTCTATCCGGTCTACTTCTGAGTCTGTTACAGCTCTTCTCTCTGCTTTGATAACTCCGGTCTCTCCTACTTCGGCCTCTATGATTGCTGAGCTTTCTGCTGTTATGTCGCCTACCTTTTCTACCTTTGAGTTACGGATGCCTCCGTTAGCAACGATATCACCTGCTTCCCCGATCACCGATCCTTCATCGTCTTCCCAGGTGTCTGTAATTGCATCTCTTTCGGCCTGTATGTCGCCTACTTTTTCTACTTCTGATCCTCTTATTCCATTTGCTTCTGATTCGATATCGCCTATCCGGCCTATTTCCGATTCTTCTACAGCGTTTTTCTCCGAAGAAATACTGTCTACGCTCTCTATCTCAGAAGCTTTTATTCCGCGGCCCCCGGCATCTATGTCGCCTACGGATTCTAACTCGCTTTCTCTTACGCCTGTAAAGCTCGCAGAAATATCTCCTATCGTATCCTCCTGTGCTGCCCGTACACCGGTATCTCTATCAGGATTCTGATTTTGATCATCTGAACTTCCCACAACAGTCATGTTGTTACTTTTACATAGTAAATTTAAGAATGTTTTGGTTTTACACATTTACTGTCAGAAAGTGCCGGATAAAGTGTTTGAACCTCCCCAGATACCTCAGATCTCTGCCTGAGAAAATCAAAGATCTTTGCTAATCATTCAAATGCCGGGGACGAGATTTGAACTCGTGAACCCCTGCGGGACAGGATTGCTTAAGTCGAAGAGTAACTCTTCTCAGTCCTCGTCCGCCTTCTCCGGACTTGAGGTTCTTAAGTCCTGCGCCTTTGGCCACTTGGCTACCCCGGCAAAAAGTTTACCAAACTCCTTGAAAGTCAAAGCGGGTACAACAGTTTAATACCTCATATCTCAGTACCGGTATGTGCATTCTCGTAGTTAACCTGGGCGGAATCTCAGGCCTTCATCATCGATGTCGGAAAAGACTCCATGAACGGTTTTCAGACCCTAGATCTCTCCCTTGGCCTGGTACCATCTGTTTTGTCTCATCATTTTCTCTCTCATATCTGTCAGGTTGTTCCGATCCATTATCTGGCTTAGGGCCTTGAACTGTCTTTCCATTGTTTCCTGTCTCTGAATTATTCTGGCTGTAAAACGGTATGCGTGGATGTACTGCTCGAGGCCCGGTTCGACACCGTGTTTTTCCGTGAGAAGGCCTGGCTCCGTTTCGCCGTTGAGAATGTCTTTGACTGTTTCCTCGTAGTTATGGAACTGTTTTTCTGCGTTTCTCGCGGCCTGTTCTGTTTTCAGGTACTGGTTTATCAGCTGGTCTTCGTACAGTCCACTGTATCTTTCTTCTCCGGCTAGTTTGTCAACTAATTCGTCTGTATGAAGGTCTATCAGCGTATCTGTTTCGTCCAGTTTTTCCTGTGCATACCTCAGTGTCTTGGGTAATGTCAGTGTTGATAACCTTCAGTTGCTTTTCTTGGCGTACAGTGCTGAGATTGTTCCTGAGAAGAATGCTGCTAGGCCTACCATTGCGAGAGTCCATTCAATGGTCCATTGCTGCCAGATTACCCATGCGGCGTATGTAGTGGTCAATGCAATTATTGCACTGACTGAGCCGAACATGACTGGTATATCCGTATGATCTGCCATATGTACAATGTTGCTGTAGTCTAATTTAAATCCGATGGCCTAGACGATGTAGAAAGAAGAGTAGGAGAAGGGAAAGGTGTTTATTCAGGATTGAGGTCTGTGATCTGGTCAAGTGTCTCGACTACCTGGTTGACTTCGTAGACTGCCTCTGTAGCAGAGTTCGGATCCTCGTACTGCGCTGTAACCATCAGCCCGTTTTCAACTCCTGTCACTGTCACGTTCATATCTTCGTCTCCTGATTCCAGTACGTGCTCGATCTGATCTTCGTTTAGCTGTGCGATCATAGGCATCTCCCCGTCGTAACCGGTTTCGGCCCTGAACTCGTAAGTGGCTTCAAAGCTGTCCTCAGTAAATGTTTCCTGTACCAGGCTTCCTGTCACGGCCGGTGCTCTGTCCTCTTCTTCCTCGTACTCGTTGAGAGAGAACTGTACTCTATCCGCCTCTACTCCTGGCCCGGGGAGCTCCGGTTCGTCGAAGTCTTCGGGGTAGTTCCCGTCTTCAGGGTATGTTTCGCCCGGCTGTGTTTCCAGTGTTCCTGCTGTCATCATGTTTCCGGATTCTAGTTCACGTTCTTCTACCTCAAGCTCCTGTTCATACAGGTCTTCGTCGCCTCTGAGAATTCTGTCCATAAACAGAAGATTTGAGAACACCTTTTTTTACTTTCCGCCTGTAGCTGAGGCCTGGAGGTGGAGAAACGGGTTGAAAAATTAGATGATATGAAAGAAAATATTTGCGCGAGAACTTACAGCTCCTGTGCTGAATCCTCTGCGGCCTCTAACTCGTTCCTTACTGTATGTATTGCCTGTTCAAGTAGCTCCTCGTTGCTGTATCCGGATGTGGATTCAATTCTGAACTCGAACTCATCGTCGTCCAGCTGTTCATATCCTACTGTCCCGCCCTGATGTTTGGCGTGGTCTTTTCCTGTTCCGAGTACGGCCTTTGCTTCAAGCTCTACTTCCTGATCTTCTTTCAGTTCAACTATCAGTGCATCGTGTACAGCTTCGGCTTCCTCATTCTCGGATTGAAGGTCTTGACCTGTTACACTGGTCGGGCCTTCTTTCTTCAATGCGATGTGTAATTCGTCTTCTTCGTCGAATTTTTTCGGGATGGTCCATGGGACCTGGCCGATACGGTTGGCCAGCATTTCGTCGAAGAGGCCTGAACCGTTTTTCACTACGTCGATGTGTTTGACTGCCAGTGTCGGTACACGGGCCATCATTGCTCTCCTGAGTGAGTTTGCTACTGCTTCGTTTGATTCTTCCAGTTTGACTGTCAGAACTTCGTTCTCTTCTTCGACTTTTTCCAGTTTCATGATCTGTTTGCCTCGTGCGGGGGGTGTTCTGTACTAGGTAGAAAATGTGGTGGATAAGTGCCTTGATTGAGAGGAACTATACTCTGCGGCCTCTCTTTCCGCCTGATTCTCTGCAGCCGTCGTGTGGTACCGGTGTTACGTCTTCGATGTTTCCGACGTCTAGCTCGGATCGGGAGATCGCTCTGATTGCTGGCTGTGCTCCCTTACCTGGCATCTTCATCTTCTGTCCACCAGGAGCTCGAACCCTGATGTCGACTGTCTCGATACCTTTCTCCATAGATTCCTCTACTGCCTGTTTGGCTGCCTTCATAGCTGGGAATGGGGAGCCCTGTAGTCGGCCCTTGTCAGTCACCATTCCTGCAGAGATCCTTGAGATAGTCTCTGCGCCTGTAGCATCTGTTACGTGTACGATCGTGTTGTTGAAGCTTGAGTAGATGTTTACGATTCCTTTCTTAGTCACTCGAAAACACCCTGTGTTTTCTGCGTCCTGAAATTCTTTGAATTTCGCATTATTCTTCACCTTCCTGTTGTTCTGATTCCTCTTCGGAGTTTTCAGACTCTTCGACTTTTTCAGCTTCATCCGCTGAATCATCTGCTTCTTCCGTGTTCGGTTCCGGAAGCTTGACTTCTACTTCCTTCTCCTCTTCCTGTGTAAGCATGTAGCCTGGAACCGTTACCTTCTGGCCATCAACGTATACATGGCCATGGTTTACAAGCTGCCGTGCTTCATTAGGAGTGTCAGAGTATCCTCTACGGTTGACTGCTGTCTGCAGTCTTCTGTCAAGGATGTCTGTAACGTTCAAAGTTAGTATCTCTTCCAGGCCTGCGTCTTCACGGATAAGGCCTAGTCTGTTTGCCTTTCCGATAACTTCCTTTTTTCTTTCCTCGTCTTCTGAGGATGCAAGCTTTCGGGCCTCTCTTCTGAATGCTCTCAACTGGCTTTTTGCCTTGTAAATTTCTCTCTTGTTTTTGAGGCCGTAGTCTTCTGTTAGCTGGTCTTCTTCCTGTATTCTTTCTTCACTCCAGCCTTCGCTTGGAGTTTCGTACTGTTTAGTTAGCTTCTTTACCATGATTAATCAATCCTCTACTCGTCGCCGGACGGTTCTGCTTCGTCCTGGATACGTGCTCTTGATACTCCGATTTTACCGCCGGATCTGAACGAGGACTTTGTCTTCTGTCCGCGTACGGGTAATCCGATGGTGTGTCTCCAGCCTTTGTACGAATCGATCTCTTTCAAACGTCTGATATCGAACTCCTTCTTGAGCTCTAGATCTGACTCGATAAGATGCATGTCGTCTCCTTCATCTCTATCCTTCCTCCGGTTCAGAAGCCATTCTGGTAGATCCAAACTTTCAGGATTCTTCAACTTCTCTTCGACCTCATCGATAGCTTCGTCTTCTAGGTCACCTATCCTATCATCTTCAAGACCCATCTGTTCGGCAACCGCGTGAGCGTACATATCGCCGACTCCTTTAAGGCCTGTCAAGGCTTCATCTACAGTTTTCGTACCATCGATTCCGGTTCTTGCAATCCTTACAATCTCTTTGGTCTCTGACATGTTTACCCGTACCAAGAAAATCCACTTTAAGTTTTATAAAGGTGTAATCGGAGGCTGGAATATTGGTTCTCGGCCCGTTCCAAGCCAGATATTTATCTCTTGTTACCTTGTAGTTAATCCATGCAGGAAGGGTTTTTCGAAAGGTATTTCGAGCCAGAGAAGGAAGATATAGAGAACACTGTTTTGCTCGGAAGGATGAACCCTCCTGGCCAGCACCACGTAGATATCATAGAGCACGCAGAAGACAAATACGGGCCAGACAACTGCTACATCTTTCTATGCGAAACCAGTCAACGCACAGGCTCAAATCCCATGACTGCCGATGAAAGGGTAGAGGCCCTCGAGTACTCCTTTGAAGATACAGGCCTTGAAGACCGTCTGGATCTGAACACTGTAGATGTCGATGTATTCGGCAACTTCTGGGATGACATCAGTTCAACAGTCTCAGGCCCATCGGCATACCATACAGGAGACCTTTACCAGGCCTTGCTCGCTGAAGTAGCAAAAAGGGGCACCGACGATATATCTGTGGACTACGAGCCACGAGACCAGAGACAGTTCCTTGAAGAAGGCCCTGACTCAGGTTCTGAGATAAGAGAACTGATGAGTGAAGGAGAGGAATGGAGACCTTACGTCGCCACAGGCACAGAATACATTGTCGCGGAGAACCCGGAGATCCTGGAAGCAGTGAACACAGGTAGTACCGGCTCCATAATTCGGGATGTAGAACTCGTTATCTAGAATTTCTTTATAGAAAAGGGGAAAACGAAGATCAAAGATCTTCTCGCTGACCAGAAAACCTCAGCGTTCTTCGGTTTTCTTAATTATTCAAAGATCAGAGATCTTCTGCATTACCGAAAAAAGACGGAGTTATCTTTCTTCCGTCTTTTTGATAAGATGCCATCCGAACTCTGTCTGAACCGGATCGCTTACTTCCCCAACTTCCATGTCGAAGGCCTTGCGTTCGAAGGGTTTAACCATGTCTCCACGGCTGAAGAAGCCTAGGTCGCCTCCGTTATCCCGTGAAGGTCCTTCAGATTTCTCGCGAGCCATCTCTGCGAAGTCCTTATCGCTTCTCTCGAGTTCCAGTTTAACCTGTTTAGCGTGTTCTTCGTTGTCCAGAAGGATGTGTGATGCACGTACTTCCTTTGCCATAACAGTTTATTACGGGTTCAAGGTTAAAAATCAGCGATTACTTTTACTGGAACTCCTCGTAGTGCTCGATGTAGATCGTCAAAAGTGACTTCGCGACACCGAAGATCACAGGGCCTACAAACACGCCTATAGGCCCGAATACCCCGATACCTCCGATCACTCCGAGAATGATGAACATCGGATGGAGATCAGCGGATTCATCGACAAGGAAAGGCCTGAGGAAGTTATCGACAGAACCGACAACCGCAAGGCCGTACCCCAGCAGGAATACTCCGGAGTAGATATCGCCGTTCAACAAGAGATAGACTGCGGCCGGAGCCCAGACCAATGCCGTACCTACCAGCGGGATCAGGCCGAGAATCATCATCAGGAAGGTCCAGAACACGATGTTCGGCACACCTGCAAGCAACAAACCGATTCCGGCTACAAGGCCTGAAACCGCAGCAGTGATTACGTGGCCCTTGATAACTGTCCTCGTCGTTGTAGCAGTCTTCCGGTACAGATCCTCCTGAATGTTTTCCGGCATGAAATCCAGTCTCTTAGACCATTGAACAAGGCCCTCTCCCTGCTTCAACAGGTAGTACTGTGTGAAAAGCAGTAGTGAAAGACCTATCAGGAAGTCACTTGCCATGCTTACAACCTCGGAGCTGCTGCTCAGCACGGTAGAACCGATAGTCTTGACTGAGGACTTCAAACGCTCCTCCAGCTGAACATCGTAACCGGTCAACTCGGTAATCCTCTGATCGATGAAGTCAAGGCTCAGGTCCTGGGTATCTATCGACTGCACTAGATTGCTGGCATCAGTAGCTACAGCCCCTGCCGTCAGTACCAGAGGCATAACCGCCATCACAACAGTAAGGAACACAAGAACCGCGGAAGAATAATCTGTGTGCCTGTCAAGCCATTTCTTCGCCGGGTGAAGCATGAAGGCCAGTACCCCGCCTGTCAAAAGATAGCCGATAAAAGGAGATATCATTACGAAGCACAGGGCCGATACAAGGCCTATAGACAGGAAAAGGAATCCTTTTTTGCGGTTCATAGGTAAGTTTAGTCCCCCCAGGATTCGAACCTGGGTCACCGGCTATCTTTGCCGAAGAGTCAAGCTCTTCCGTTAAGCACCAAAGGCCGATATGATTGACCACTACACCAGGGGACTGTTGCTGTATCAAAGAAGGTAGATTCTACTCTTAAAAAGGTAGTTCAGTCATCTGCGTGTGCTTTTCTGTGACAATTTGCGCATAATACCGAACATTTCTCTATCTAATTCAGTATTCTGTTTCTGGAAAAATTGTTCCTGGATATCATTTCGGACACCGAGAAGTCTTTTTCCTCTTCGTGGTGGAAGTCAAGACAGGCGTGATGGTCTTCTCCGCATTTCTCACATTCTAAAAATTTCTTGTAGTTCTTGAACCATTGTTTAAGTTCTTTAATTCTCTTTCGTGTTCTATTAATCTCTGATTCCCTATTTTTGTAGTAATATCTTTGGTAGGGGCTGAGTTCTTCCCAATCTTTATCATCGGGTAAATCCGCGCTCTCGGGCTTATCTCTTACCTTGTTATTAATCTCGTTGATCGGTAGTTCTGCGGCCTTCTCGGCCTCATTACAAGTGCCAAATTTTTCTAGAATAGTATCTAGAGAAGGTTTAGTCTCGCTTTCTCTGTACTGCTTCATCGTAAGAGATTCGTCTTTTAACTCGGCTACTTCTTCAATAGCGTTTATACAGTCTTCTTCGCTGTACATCTATCCTTATAACTGGTTCTATACTCTTATTTGTCTTAGGATACCTGGATTGTTCCTGTCATTCCCTGCTGTGCGTGGTTGCCGACCGAACAGAGGAATTCGTAGCTACCTTCTTCCTCGAATGTTACAGTAAAGCTCTCCGATTCTCCACCTGAGATCACGTTCGTGCCTTCTCCAAGCTCTGGGATTCTCATGTCGTGAGTTCCCCCGGCGTTTTCGAACACGAAGCGAACGGTTTCTCCGGCCTCTACATCGATGTTAGAAGGTTCGAAGTAGTAGTTGCCTCCTGTTACAGTTATCTGACGTACATCGCTTGAACTGTTGGTTGAGCTATTTTCCACAGGCATCTCAGCCATATCATCGGGAGTATTGGCCGAACTGTTTTCCATAGGCTCGCTTCCTCCTTGATCAGTGCATCCTGATACCGTGACTACAACCGCCAGAATGAGAAGTAAACCGTTTCTATTTTTCATAAAGATACCTTTCGAAGCGCGGCTTAAAAACCAAGTGGTTAGAGATTGATTTAGTCCCCGCAGGATTCGAACCTGCGTCGAGAGGGCCAGGGCCTCTCATGATTTGCCACTCCGAGCAGTGCTCAAGAGTTTTGACCACTACACTAGGGGACTATTGCTGTAATCTTACAACTGAGGATTAACTCTTAAAAACTGAACTATGGGCTCTCTATTGGTTTGATTTTTTTAGTAAACTTCTTTACTTCGCTCTGTGATGCAATCTGGGTGATATGTTCACCGCCATCTGATGTCTCTATATTGATGTCAGAGCACATTTTTTCGAAATCTCTCAGTAGATTTTCTGAATGGTTCTTGAACTGTATTATTGTTCTATCGTCTATTTTCTGTTTGTAAATGCAGCCGTCCGTGTCTATTAGGCCTTTTAGGCACTTCTTCTCTAGTTCTTCGTCTTTCAGTATCCATGAAGGTACGGAGATCTGATTTTCTACTTTGTCTCCAGGTTGTAGGCCTTCTTCTATCAGGGTTTCCATGATTTCTTTGGAATGTAATATAATCTGGATTGTTGCCTGTCCTTTCAGAGAGGTTAAAGTAGGTTCTCTGTTGAAAATTTCTTTTATCATTTCAATAGATCTTTCTCTTAGAAGGTCTTCTTCCTCATGTAGTGTTATGACTAACCTGTTAGCTGTTACAGTTCTGTCATCTCTGTTGCGATTGGTCATTTGGATGTATCCGTCTCCAAGAATAATACCTGTTAGCTCTGAGAGTGCTGAGTCTTCCTCGATATTAATTGACGTCTTTACTCCTTTGCCATCTATGTAATTTTGTTCTTCTGCCTGTATGTCCTCATCGTATACTTCATTCAGCTTAGTAAATGTTTTCTTACTCATAGAATGGTTTTTGTATAGAAAATTTCCGAAATCCGCGTCTATCGCCTCGCTGATCTTATCAAGAGTAAAACCTTCCTCTTTGAGATCTTGCTGCACCTTCTTTAACTCGCTTTTTTCGACCTGGTATAGGAGGCTCATAATTCTTCCTCTATCCTCTCCACTGCTTTCATCGAGATGCTGTGTTCGACCGTATCGGCCTCTTTCTCAGGCTGTTCCAGGCCGAGGGCTTCAAAGAACTGTTCCAGTATATCGTATTTTTTCTTGATTCTCTCCGCTTCCTCCTTTCCCATCGGGCTTAACGTGAATTCTTTGTACGGGGCCCGACAGATCAGTTTCTCGTTTTCCAGCTTCTTGACTGTTTCCGAGACTGATGCGTCGGATACCTCAAGCTCGTCTGAGAGTTCTCCTGTGGTCGTACCTGTCTCTCCGGCTTCTGTAAGTTTGTAGATGGCACGGAGGTAGTTCTGTTTGGCTGTCATTAAGAAAAGAAAATGAAAGGAAGTGATAAGTTACCTGCGGTCGATGACTGCGTACAGCAACACGATTGTCAAAGTGGATAGCAGTACTGCTGGTGCGAACATCTGCAGGATCTCAGGCCCGAAAAGACCCATGTCCTGCCCAATCAGCAGGACGACCAGTGTCTCAATATCTAGGCTGATCAGTGATGCTGCGATCGTTCCTGGCTTGTCCATGCCGTGCAGTTTCGAGGCTGCGTATCCGATCCCCAGCTTGGAAACGGTTGAGAGGCCGAACAGGAAGACTGCTGCCTCTATGTTCGCGATGATACTGGAGATCTGAAGCCCCAGGCCGAACCATGCGAAGAAGATCGGGATGAATAATCCGAGTCCAATCGCGTTGATCTTTTCTTGGAAGGCCTTGGATTCGGAGAAGTCACTTCTTGATACGATGATTCCTGCGAAGAATGCTCCGAGTACTGTTGAGAGGCCTACGATCTCTGTCATGTAGGAGAGGCCTAGCAGGAATGCGAAAGTGATTGCGAACTGGGCCTCTGTCTCCTCGAAGTTGATGATGTAGTCATCGATTCTGTGAATGGTTTCGTGCAGGATGTAGAATACTGCTGCGAACCCGAGGATTCCTCCAAGCCGCATCGCCACGTTCTCTCCCGGTGAGAATACAAGGACAAGGCCGGTGAGTGCGAGTAGTCCTGCGGTGACGTTGATTACTGCGGACTTGATGGTATACTTTCCTGTTTCCTGTCTCAGCATTCCCCGGCTCATCATGATCTTTGACGGGATGCCTATGTCGACTACTGCGTATGCTAGTGCGATGAACAGGAACTGTGTCAATGTGTTGTACGGCAGGAACTGGCTTCCGAAGAAGTACAGTGCCGTGAATATCACTGCGAATGATCCTGCCAGTATTCCCAGGCCTAGCTGAAGGCCTTGTCTGTGTCTGAAGATGTCGGCGGCGTTTTCCTCTCTAAGGCCTGCGTTGAACAGGACGAGTGAGACACCGATTGTTGCGAATGACTGTACTGCAGAGGCCTCCATTACGCTGAGGAATGAAGGTCCGAGTAAAAGTCCTGCGGTGATGTATCCAAGTATTGATTCAAGGCCTATTCTCTCGAATAGCTCTCCGAGGATGAATGAGGCCATCAGCAGTATGCCGACGTTGTAAAGGGTGCCGGCTGCAAGTCCTGCTGCCATACTATTCGCCTCCCTCTGAGAAGTTTTCGATTACCTTGTTTTCGTGTACGACTCCGATTATCTCTCCGTCTTCCTTTACCGGAAGCGATCGGAGGTCTTCACGTTCCATGAGAAATGCTATCTCTCCTATATCTTCTTCAGGCCCGACTGTTACCTCGTGTTTATTCATTAGGTCTTCGGCGTTGTCCGGTACGTAGCTCTGATCGAATGAGATGCCAAGAACCCCGATTATTGATTCCTCATCTAATTTGTCTTCGGGGATCATGGCCTTCAGCAAACTGTTTTCGTGGATTTCTCCCATTATTTTGTTTTCCTCTCGTACTATGAGAGTGTTTTCACTGCCTTTGAATTCCTCCACGACCTCCTCTATGGCCGCTTCAGGTTCAATGAAGTCTGGTTCGTCCATTAAATCTTCAGCTTTCATACAGTTAAGGAATAAGCAAGGGCCTGAATAAAAAGGGCTGGCTCTAGAGTCTCCGTATCAGATAGGTTCTCTCGGGATTATCGGAATCACTGACTTTCAGATCCTGGAAACCGTGCCGGAGATACAGGCCCATATCTTTCTTCGCCTTAGGATCTGTCCTTACAACGATGCTGTCATAATCCCCAGTCCTCTTAACAAGCTCTTCCAGTAGTGCTTCTGCCACTCGCTGGTACCGGGCCTCAGGCCCTACCTCGAGTTCATCTATGTATAATGATTTACCTATTTCCTGTCTGTGAAACTCGTCATCGCTGGGAAAGGGATGTTTGTCCCTGTTGACTTCAAGACCCAGCAAGTAACCGACTACCTCGCCTTCCAGCTCCGCCACCAGAAACTCTCTGCCGCGGCCTATATCAAGGATATCAACGTACTCCTCTCCTGGAGCTACATCCCTCCAGTACTGTTTGCTGCTCCACTCCTCGCCCTCTATAGTAGCAACGTCAAGATTGTCACTAGGTTGGAAAGGCCTCACATTTACCTGCATAGAAAGTTTACTGTGTTGGAGGTAGAAATTACTTTTGCTCAAACTTTTTCCCAAAAGTTTGGTACGCCGGAGCCAGGATTTGAACCCGAAGCTCTCAGGACTGGAGCTTCTCTAATCAAATACCAGAGAAGGCGTTGAAAACGCCGGAGCTGGGATTTGAACCCAGGAGGGAGCAGATGTCCCACCGGTTCTCAAGACCGGCACCTTTAGCCACTCAGTCACTCCGGCACAAACTCGGATAGAGAGTTTGATCATCTGAAGCTGCGCAGGGCAGCTTTCGGAACTTTCTAGAATTAAAAGCTGGTAGAAACTTTAAATTATGAGCGGTTTGGAAGGGCCTAGCTGTGTTATGGTTCGGTTCCTGTCTAACTGTTTGATAGGGGTATTTAATGCGGTGAGTAAAATTTGAGGTTATGGAGATGAGGAAGGCCTTTGCTGTCTCTGTTGTTGTACTGGCTTTAATCGGTGGAGGTCTTGCGCTGGTAAGTCATACGCAGTACGAGAAGTACAGTGTGAACGATGATTTTACAGAGGAAACGGTTTATTCTTCCTGTCACTGCTTTGGCTCTCTGGCGGTTATGCAGTCTTATCCTCCTCAGTACAGCTGTGAAGGCATCAATTACTGTAGAGATGTGAATTATACTAGAGAAAGTAGTATTAAGTAGGGAAAGAGAGATGTGGTTTAATCTTTGATCTCGATCTCGATGTCTACGCCTTCAGGTACGTGGACACGCATGACCTGTCTCAACGCTCTTTCTGATTCCATTACGTCTAGAAGTCTTTTGTGGACGTGCATCTCGTATCTCTCAATCGTTGAACTTCCTTCTCCATCTGGAGCTTTCCTTGTCGTGATCTTCATGTTGTTGGTCGGTAGAGGTACAGGGCCTGAAACTTCTGCGTCGTACTCCTCTCCGATCTCCAGTATTTCATCGGCTAGCTCATCTACCTTCTCTTTTTCGGTACTTCTTAGTTTTACTCGGGCCTTCTGCATATAAACAGCAGTACGAAGTTAAAACTTATAAATGGTTTAGGAGGGCGTCGTGATGGCGATTATTCTTTTCTGTCGTACTGGTCTTCGTCCAGCACTACCTCCTGGTCGTGCTCAGGATCTTCCGCGTAAAGGCCTTCTCTGTACTCAAGTTCGCTGTCCTGTATAAGTTCGTCCATTTCCTCTTCCGCGACTTCATCGAGAAGGCCATCGTAACTGTTTCTTGAGGCCAGTTCCGTGCTGACATTGTGGGAGAAGTTACCGAAAGCGAATAATAGAGCGCCCAGGCCTACCTTGTTGCTGGAGAGTGCGGCACCTGTGCCTGCGAATCCCGCTACGGTTCCTGTTTTGGCGGCTTCCTCTGCGTATTCAAAATCTTCTACTATGTCGGCCACGTATTCGACGGCCTGATGCTCTTTTTCTCCGAAAAGACTCATACCATGCTGTTGTTACTGAAAAGTTAAGGCCTTTCTGGTTGTGTGGT
>Ga0102942_1000429_pt1 | contig 15744 bp, 13 predicted proteins | sample SalPon2_C_H2O_MG_FD_78171 | JGI IMG/M metagenome (GOLD analysis project Ga0102942, IMG submission 78171) | Salt pond water microbial communities from South San Francisco under conditions of wetland restoration - Salt Pond MetaG R2_C_H2O_MG | ecosystem: Environmental > Aquatic > Non-marine Saline... | reverse complement strand
TTCCAAGAACGCCAGCTAACACAGCGCCGACTCCCACTATTGCAGTCAGGGCTACCACAATCTGGGTCCATCCAATAGTTGACAGAGCGGCTGAGAGCATCAGTGTAGCCGCAGTTGCAACTCCTTCTGCGGAAGCCAATCCGAGGAAGGTGGTTGCCATTCCAGCCACAGATGAAATTACAGGCACTCCTGTAAGTGCGACGCTAGCCAGAGATGCTCGGAGAGACTTTGTGTTGAGGTCAGCGATTGAAGTAGTGGTTATGAATGTCCACATGGAGCCTAGAGCCGACCATATTGAGCCAGTCAATGTACCGTATGCTCCTGCAAGAGTAGTGACCGCTGTAGAGTTCGCAACTGTTGTCCAGATTGAATTAAGCTGGGCAGTGACGAACTTCCAGACGGACATTACGGCACCCATTATCGTCTTCCGAGCTTGTCCGAAGGCGCTCATTCCCATCGAGCCAAAGTCCATCATAGTGGTTTTAGCCGTGTCTAATGCAGTCACGACTGAGGACTTGATGACCCCACCGAGTCGCATGAATCCGCTTTCTATTCCCTCGAAAGCTCGCTGGGCAACATCGTCCAAATTGGTCATGAGAGCACCAATTCGGCTAGTATTGGCAGAGTTCTCGAAGAGTTCAGTAATCGGACTTGTCAGGCTCGCCAAAGAGACACTATTCCAGCCTTGAGCGACCTTTTTCTTCATTTTGGAACCCACACTTGTGAATTGACCTGTGTCGAGGTCACGAATGCCGTGACTTTCGAACGAAAGGTCAAGGGCACTTCCGAGTGTGGAGTTCATGGCGGGCCTAATCGCCCGGCTAAACGCGTCGCTGAACGTGCCGAGGCGCTCAGTCGCGCCGTCTACAGCAGTGCCGATTACATTGCTGAATGCGTCGTCAATCTTCTCTGCTCGCTCCAGTGCGGAGAACTCATCTTGCCATTCGATAAACTCACCCATCTTTGACGAAGCTTGGCCAAGTGAGGCCACCGCCATTTTGCCAAAGTTCAGGAAGTTCCCTCCGAGGCCTCTCACACTGACTCCGAGTTGTTTTATATTTGCTCCAAGGGTTTTGGCACGATTTCCAAGAGCACTAAACCCTTCACGGAGACGAATAACACCGTTACTAACGGTACTTTTTACACTCTCTCGTAGCCGCTTGAGACGCATCTGTGCGGCCTCAAGTCCGTCTATCCTACCGACTTCCGGAGAGTCTCGACCAATCCGTGGTCCGCCAAGGGCAACGTCGCGTTTTATTGCATCTCTGGGGTCCACTGAGTTGATGGTGGGTGTAAACGGAGGAATTGACGTGAACGCAGAGTGAACTGCTTTTGGCATCTGACGAATCTGCGTAATAGCCATGCCAACTCCGCTTCTTACGGAGCTAACCAGCGCATTCTTGAAGCTCGAAACTCTCTTGTCTATTTTAAGAGAAGCTCGAAGGCGGTCAGTGAACTTTGTTAGATTACGTTCGGAATTATCCAAAGCATCTTCAAGACCGCTGAAGCGGTCCATGTCAGTAAGCTCAGATTTGAGCTTCTCGTGTACGTTATCCGCAAGGATTGGAAGGACCCCCATCTTGTCGGCCAGCGTTGCAACCCCAATTGCAATGTTGGAGAATCCAAACTTGGTAAACAATGTGTACATGTTACCAAGAATACCACTTGCCGCCGCCATCGACTCATAGAGTCGAGAGAAGTTCGTGGCGAGTGTCGCACCGAGGCCGATGACTTTATCCATCCCTTTTCCGAGGGCGATGAAGCCCGCCGCAAGTGCGATGAGTTCAGACGGGAAGGAGTTAAGTAGTTCAACAACACCCGTCATCATGTTCAGAATGCCACCAATAACAGGCAGTATTCCCGAGAGCGCAGAGACTCCAATCTTACCGAACTCCGAGAACATGTCGATAAGAGTTTGAACGAACGGTCCAAGAGCCTGTATCATCCGCTGTCCTTCTTCTCGGAAATACGCAAGGGCACCCGGAAGAGCATTCATGAACCAGTCAAAGATAGCAATCAGTTCTGGGCCAAGCTCGTTGAACATCATTCCTATCTGCTCAACCACATCAGGGAAGCTGTCCCAGAACGATTGGCTCATCGACTCACCGAGCGACTGAATTACGTCCTGCCACTCCGCAATAGACTTAGCGACGTAATTAACGACTGTCGCAAGCCCGGTCACGAAGTTTTTGAACATCTCCAGTGACTGCTGGTTCTGGAGCGGCTCAAAAGCCTGTTTGAAAAGTTTCGCAACATTTGACATGACCTCTTGCATTGCCTCCATCGTGGATTTAATATCCTCCGATGTTGAGGCAATATCCTCAGCCATGACAAGAGCCCCACCAGCGAAGATGGAACCAAACGCTATACCTGCGGCTATTGCCGCGGAAGCGAGAGCCATGAGTGCACTGGTAAGTGCAACTGTGATAGGTATAAGTTGAGCGAGGTTAGCGAAAAGATTCTCAAGTGCGAAATTGAACGGACCAAGGTTGAACGATGTGGCCAATGCTCCTGCGCTCAGTCCTTGGAGTGCACCAGTGAGGTCTCGAACCTCATCCTCAGTATCGTCAACAGTTTCCTTGAAACCTCTAAGAATTTTGTCAAGGGCCGCTGTGCTTGGCATCACACCAGCTTCAGCGACTGCCACACCGTTGAGGGCCATCGAAAGCTCTTCAGCCTGCTCTTCGGTGAGGTCAAATGTTACTGCAAGGTTAGCCACCAATTCTGTCGCACTGGCCGCACCCCCAGCTAATGACATTATAGCCCGGGTCTCTTTATCGATTGAACCAGCAGTAGCCCGAGCGGCCGCTAACAACTGCTCATTCTCGACAGTAACAGCACTCTTCGCGTGTTCAGCCGCTTTCATCGCGGCTGAGAGTCCTTCCATCGCGTCTGACTCTTCCTCGACCGCACGAGTCGTCGCATCAGCCGCGGCTTTAGCTGTAGTAGCGGCTGAGGAGAAATCGTCCATCGCATCAGCCGTGACCTCGCCAGCCGTGGCAACCTTTTCCATCCCGCTCTCAACGTCTTCGAGAGCTTCAGTAAGGTTCTCCTGCGCTGTGAGGATGGCCTTGAGTGTCTTGGTCTGTTCTGCCATTTACAAATTAGAGGTTGGGGTGTCCTTGCGCCATCTGCTGGCGTTGTTGTTCCCGCTCAACCTGCTCTTGTTTCATCCGCTCGGTTTCTTGTTGACCGTGGAAAAGCAGTTTCCGTTGAGCGTCTGTCAATTCGTCAAGAAAAGCTCGCCGTTTCTTTGTCGGGTGCCGGCAGTCCTCATCGGGAGGTCCCGGTGTCCTGTAACAGTCACACCGGTACTCCGTTACACTGAAGCCGTGGCCGGCCTCGATTGAGTGAAGGACCTCCTGACCTAGCTCTGTTCTCGAAAATCCCGGACAGTACCACTCTCTTCAAGCGAATACGTCAGGATTTCAGAACCGAGTTCGAAGACGACACCGAACGCGAACTCATCGATAATAAGCTCCATCTGGGTCTCAGAGAGCCCTTCGTGCTTTAGAGACTCAACACACAGCTTGTCGAACGCCCAGTACATTTCTTCGGTAACTTGAGCGCCACCGTTCTGGGAAGCAATCTCCTCAGCCTCCTCCGGAGACATGTCCTCGTCTGCGTCTTCGACAGCCTCAAACACACTGTCAGGCATCGCTTCGATAGCCCGTGTTAGTGTGCCTTTGCTGACGGGGTGCATCTGTACATTCTCAAGCTCAGAATTATCCTGAGCAGAGAGCGTGATGACACGGAAGCCGTCAGTACCTTCAATAACTCTATCGTGAAACTCTTGGGGGTCTACTGATTCAGACATATTTCTCACACCCGTTGAAACTTGTATACTTTGCGGAGCAACGTCTCCGCTCATGCCTTTGATGAGACAAAAACGGGCCGAGGAATAAGAAAAATCCTCAGCCCGTGATTATGTGTCTACTCTACTTCGTGTTGATAGTGACTTCTTCAGCCACCCAGTCGTAGGAGACGGATGTTCGGTCATCTCCGGGAACGTCCTTCCCAAAGGAAGTCACGATGACGTTCCGGAAAATAACGTTTCGCTCTTGTTCCTTGACAGTTAGCTGGGTGCACACCTTCGGCATCCCATTACTGTCACGGACTAGACTCCGAAGCTCATCGTTAGAGCCGTCGTGCTCGAAGGAGCCAGAGTAACTTACGCCCGTAATCGCAATACTCTGAGTGAAACCGCCCATGTACTGCGAATCCGATGTTTCTGCGTCGAGAGAGTACGATACGTTCGTGACGGGAACGTCACCATTGTAGCCGGTGATGGTGAGAGCACCATCAGAGCCAGTCTCTTTCTTGTCTATCATAAAAGTTCACCTAAGTTTACGTGTTGATGGTGATGGTCTCGTCAATCCGCTTGACAATCCCCTGTGGAGTGATTCCAATATCGATATTAATCTGGTCGCTGTTGTTCGTGTCCTCAACAACCTCGACATACCATCGAGTCTCCTCTCCAGTATTGGGCTTGAGAAGACGGTTATTGACCATCTGGGAAAGCTCAGAGTAGATGACGTTCTGAGCGTCTCCGCGGGAGTTCTCGTCGTTAATCCGACCAACAGTGTCATCACCCACCATCTTGGTGATGAGAATCACTCGGTCAACGATGCGCCGCCTCCAGAAGTCACGGGTCCAATCAGTCTGGGTGGAAGTCGAGATATTTGCCTTGACCCGGATGGAGCCAGCGTCACGGACTGGGATTACCTTCTCTTCACGAAGGTCGTCAGATTCGGCTCCGGTGAGCTTCTGTTCGAGGTTACTCAGCCCCGATACAGCGTCGTTGTAAATCGGGTCTGTAATCGGGTGACCGGCCATCATACCACTGACCGCACCGACGATGGTTTCGGTTTCACCCTTCTGCCGGGCAGGAGCCAGCAGGTATACAGAGTCGTCGTCTACGTTATCGCTGTAGTTTCCTGCATCAAACCCAGCGTTATCGTCACCAGTTGTCTTGTTCGGACGAGCACCAGCGACAGCCTGTACCATCTGATAGTTAGACCGGAGCGAAGATACCTTCGCGGAGAGGGTGCTGTGAACGTCCGGGGATTCGGACAGAACACCATACACACCAGTGTCTCCTTCATCGAGCACAGTGTCAGCCGAGTCGAGGGCGGACTGGTAGTCGAGACTCTCGTAAGAGAACTCGTAGTCACCAGACGCGTCCGCAACCCACTCGCCAGTGAGCGGGTTCACGTACACCGTGTCGGAATTTTCAGGTGGGCTACTGGTGAAGTCGCTCGACGTTTTGTCTGTGTTCGTCTCGTACCGGAACTCGACGGTAATGTCCGTGTCGTAGCTCTCGTCACCAGACGTATCCTTACCGACAGTGATGGCCGAAGCGTCCTCCTTAATGGGAGCATCGAGCTTCGACGCTCCAGTGTGGTCAGAAGCCGAACTGAAAGTATCTGTAGTCTGGGACGGGGAGTTGAGCATCACCGCATAGAGATACCCACGATTCGCCCCATTAGAGAGAGCTTGCTTGACCGCTTCAGCAAGTTCAGAGCCGCTTCCAAACTTAGTATCTGCGTCGCTGAGAGATGCAATCTGTGTCGGTGTGTTGGCAGTCGCAGTAGCGTTGCCATTGTCACCTTCACCAAAGATTACAAGTTTCTCAGCGGCACCGACTGTAACACCAGTCAGACCGCCACCCTTAGTCGTAATCTTGACTCCGGGGAAGTCTCCGTAAGTTGCCATGTTTCTAAATCACCTTGTGTAAAATTTCTTGTTTATCCGTTACCCAGCAAATCTCCGCCACTCAATCAGCTTTGAAGTGAATCTTCGCCATCAGAGCTTGAGAGTTCAGAGGGGTAGTTGACCGAAGACACATAGTCTTCAGTCGTGTCGAACCTGTGGTACGCCCACAGAGTGAAGTCTTGTCTCCAGCGCCGAAGCACTGGAGAAGTGGTCAAGTCGTTAGCGGTAGTTCCGTCACCAACACGGAATCGCCAGACTTCATCAGCCAACGACTTTGAAGGACCACTTGAAGAGTATTCGTAGAGTGCTTTGTAGAGATTATTTCCCAGCGTCCGTTCATCATAATCGGACTGCTCGGCCACCCAAATATCAATCTGGAGGTCAAGTCTATATTCGGAATTAAACACACGGCCGACTCTATTCCCATCGTCGTCGGTCACGAATCCAACACGGTCAGTGTTGAAGTTCGATATTTGTGCTTCCGTGAGGGGTTGGATGATGGTCGCCGGAAGCCCGGTGTTATCATTATCGCTGGGCTCATGCTCTACATAGTCCATCTTATCCGGCATCAGACCGGAGTTCTCGACCGCGAGACGAACTTGGCGAATCGCCTCGTCGGGACTAAGTCCATCTCCCTGCATTAGTTCATCTTGGCGCTGAAGAGAAGCGAAGTGTGTTTGTCAATCGACCGAGCAAGGCGCTCTTCTTGTTCGTGCTTAGCTACCGCAGTTCGAAAGAACGGCTTAGCATCCGAACCGGGGTGCTTTACCATGTCGACAGTGACTTTCTGACCACCAGCGTTGAACTGTAGTGCGGGAGCATCAGCCACTTCTTCTGGTAGTTCACCTTCTGACTCTTCCATCATCTCACGGCGCTCCAGAACTTCTTGCTCAGTCGTTCCTTTGGGTGTGATTGTGTGGGGATTTGTGCCGAACTCTACGTATTTAGCATAGTCCGCCGTCGGACCGATTTCCCACTCAGCCTTTCCTGATTTCATCGACTCAATCTGGTCTGACTCAATCGATTTGAGTAGATTTCCTGAGTCAACTGCGTCGAGGTTGTGAAGCTCGATTTTCATCTGCCCCTGAATGTCGTATGCCGACTCTTCAACGGCATTGTCAATCGATTCAGGAAGGCCCTCACGAACTTCTCGAATATCCTCCGCAAATTCGAGACAGAGTTCTGAAAACTCCTCAAACCCTTCGATTTCGAAGGTCATACCTCGTCTTTCCGAGCGAAGTCTTCGTCCCAGTCAACCTCGATATTATCTTCGAGACGCTCCCATTCGTTCCGGTTCTCTGACTTGCTCGTAGAGTAGACGTAAGGACCTGTGTTGGATGACTCCTTGAAAGCCCGAATCTTACTCACAAGCTCGTCGTAATGACGCTTGAACGCTTGGTGAGCGTATTCAGTCTTGTTTGAACCGTCATCCCGTATGTCAGCGATTGTTACGTCGTTGGGGTCCTCAGCGCCTTTTGCAAGCTCTGCTGTTGCCCGTTGCTTGATAGCGGCTTCATGCACCGAAGAAACTGTTTGAAACGTTTCCCCATCATTGAGTTCCAGTTCGATGAGACTCTCAGCTAATTGAATAGCATCCAACTTTTCCGTCTGACTGTAGTCATCGGGAATCTGGACGGGGACGTTTTCTTCAGTAATGTACTTCGGTGTGTATGCCATATTAGTTGACTAAAGTAGCTTTAGAGTGCTGGGCAACGAATAAACAGATTAGTTAGCGGGCTTACCCGTCAATCTTGACCGCGGCCTTCGGGAAGAGGGCCTTCCAGCTACGCCGGGTGTAGGCCTGTACGACCTCGGCCATCCGCTCGGGGTCTTCGTAACTATTGGTCCCCATCGGGGTACGGCTCAGTTCGTAGCCGAAGCGGTCGGTGTCGATGAGGTAAGCACCGTGACCCGTACCATCGATTTCGTTTCCGCTATTGTCAGTACCGATGGACTGAGTGTTGTCGATAAGGACGTTCAGACCGGCAATCTCGCCAATCTCACCCGTAGCGACCACTTGGTCACCGGAGGCAGTCGCACGGTTGAAGTTACTGTCCGTGAGGAGGTCACCATACGCCTGAAGGTCGAGAATCATCGTGTCGGGACTGTAATCGTTCTCACGAACAGCGATAATACCGTCACGAATGTCAGCGAAACTGAACGAGTCGTTGTTGTCCCCGACAGTCCGACTGATGTTGTTTTCGAGTTCCTGATACGCCTCGTAGTTGAGCACCTCGTCCATCGCACGGCCAAGGTCCTCAACCTCACGAGCCTTCATATCGAGGAGGCCGTCCTCCTGCGATTCCATCGTGAGAGCAATCTCACCAGCGAACTTATCGAAGTTCACCGTTACCGTGTCAACGGTGTTCTGGTGCCGAGGGATTTCAGCGCCCTCCGGAACCATGCGAACACGCCCCATGTTGTCCTCAGCGATATTGAACTGATACGCGTTAGACTGGATGCTGGTCGCATTAATCTGGTCGAAGACCTCTCGGTAAACGAGGTCAGCCTCTACAAGTTCTTCAACAGTGTCACGGACGAAATCCTCCGTGATAACGTCCTGAGCTTTGAGTGCCATTAGTAAATCTCCTAAAAGTTAGTCTATCTTACTTCGAAAGTTCGACAACATCGTTGCCGTCCGCATCAGTTCCAGTGGCAACGACGATGAAGTCGCTTCCACCAGCGCCCGAAGCAACACCAGCCGTGCCATCCGCGTTAGTATCGGGAATTGCAACCACTTCACCGATACTTCGACTACCATCAGACTTGGCGATAACGCCACCGTTCGTCTTGACAGTCGCCTGTTCACCACTTTCGGCGTCGATATACGCGACACCGAAAATAGCCGAGTGGCCGTCTGCGGCGTTAGCCTTCACAACGCCACTCGAAGTCACTGCAACAAGGTCACCGGCCTCAAGGGCCTCACCTGCCGTGTCGTAGTATTAATCGCCGTAGCGACGAGTCTCGTCACCAGCGTTCTGACCGTTAAAGCTTCCTTCTACCATATTAGTTCACCTTTAAATTAGTTAAGAATCCGCTCACGAAGCTCAGCCTGCTTCGCTTCAACATCTTCGTCTTCCTCGGAGAGTTCTTCGCCATCCGCGGCTTCCTCAAGCTCCTCTTCCTCGGGGTCGTCGCCCTTAGGGGCGGGGCTGAGTTCCTCGGTCACATCGTCGGCCTCGGCAAACTCTTCGAGCTGTTCCTTCATCTCGGAAATGCCGAACTTGTCCTCGACGGTATCAGCGTCGAGTGCAATGTGGTCGGCAAGAGCTTCTGCGTAGACCGAGCGAACCTCGTCAACGGTCTCCTGAAGCTCCTCGAACTCGGTCTCCTCCACGACCATCGGGTCGTCATGGTCCGCGAGTTCCTCCACGTCCGAACGATTAACCTCATCAAGGACACGAGTACGGTCCTTTAGTTCTTCGAGGTCGGCCGAGAAGTCTTCCTTGAGTTCTTCGAGTTCCGAGGGCTCGTCCTCGGTCGTCTCCTGTGCTTCCTTAAGTTCCTCGAACTGCGCTTCGAGTTCATCGACCTTCGAGGCCTTCTCACGAAGCTCATCGAGGTCCTCGCCCTCAACGACTCGGGCGTCGTCGTATTCACTGAGTTCGTCTTCTACATCAGTCATAGTTTGTTTCTCAAAAGTAACGTTAGTGAGAGTTGCTTCAGGCCCCTCACCCGCGCCTGCCCCACGACTCTGCTCAGAAATATCTGCGTCATCGTCCGGGGAGGTTTGTTCATCTGATTCGGTGCTAGGACCGTCCGTGTCTTCGTCAAGTTCGTCAGAATCGCCCTCGTCGGCCTCGCTGGCCTCTTCCCGTGGGGTATCAGTCCCTTCAGGGTATCGCTCGGGCATTTCCTCGTACTTGGTATCGTCAGCTTCCTTTTCAGCACCCTCGGGCCGCTCTGCGGCTTCTTCAGAGTCTGCTGGAAGAAGGTCACCGTAACCAGCAGTCACAGTAAACCCAGAGGACTTCATCTCGCCGTCCTCTTCCTCCATAATTTCGACCATGACGATTTTCTTCGATTCGTCAATATGGACAATCTTCCCCATCATCTGAGGGTTGACTTGCCAATTGACCATCTGACCCTCGGACCAATCCGGGGCATCGACAGCGTTCTCCTCGAAGTCTTCAAACATCATGGCCGCACACTCAGCCGCTGTAAATTGAGTAGATGGCCCAGACTCGACAGTCACACCGTCTCCAGCTTCAACTGTGTCTGTCTGGTCCATCTCTCCCATTGTTACAGTATTAGAGGGAGCGGCTCCAGTAGGAACGATGGAGAGGTTATCAAATTTCATCCGCTTGATGAGCTTTGCACCGGTCTCATCGTCCTCTTCCATCTGTTCAACATCCGGGTGGAAGCCCCGAATCGAAACTTCAAGACGGCCGTTCTCTATCTTCTCGGCAAGCTCTTCATCGTCAAGCTCTGCCTCGTAAAGAACACCGACTCCATCTTGATATTCGACTCGGGTGACCTCTCCGACAACGCCATAGGCGCTGTTTTCGTGGTCAACGACCAGCGGACGGCCCTCTAGTGAGTCTGTAGCGGGTTTGAGAGCTTCACGGGTCCACTTTTTCTTAATACCGCTCTGCCCGAGTGTAACGTCTCCCTCACCGATAGCGATACCGCTAACAGTGTAAGGTTCATTTTCCTCGGACGAAAGGTGAGCGCCGTGACGCGCAAGTTCAACCGCCTCTTTCGACTCTTCAGACATAAATAAGTGTAAGTGGAACGGGCGTCCGTTTCCGGTCACTTAACGTGGTAAGCAGAGGGGATACTTAAAGGGTTTATAAACTTATCCCTACTCCCCGTTCATGTACACTGCTTTGACCGACCCGTTCCCGCTCGGAGCGGTGCTAGCTGTAACAACGACACGGTAGTAGTCAACCGGTGCATTGAACGACTCACCCAGAAGCGAAACTCCGCCACCTGCTGACACAGTGATGCCGGATTACACCTCAACCGACTCAGAAAAGTCACCATCCTCATAGTTCGTGACTTCGAGTGTCGCCGTCACGTCTTGGTCGAGTGTGTTGACTAACTTCACGATGGTCTCATCATGCTTTTCAACGGAAAAACCATCACCACCGGTCGAATCATCACCATCCACGTCCGGGAGGTCGTGGTTGTCAGTATCGCTGAAAGTTACCTCGAATACCTGTTCGCTGTTCTCGCCTGCTCGTTCGCGTTCGTTGTAAAGTACCATATTTTGTTACCTCGTAAAACCGTTAATTCAACTAATATCGTTTTTTCTAAGCAATTCTGCTATTCAATACCTCGGGATATTCAATATCCTTCATCGGTGGCCTAATTTCAACCCCCTCCCACATACTGTGATGACTGTGGCAAAGAGGGACCAAATTGTCTACTCTATTACCCCTCTCATAATCATACTCTCCATTTTCAACAAATTCATCTCTAGGAATAATATGATGGAGATGTAAATCCATATCTCGTCTTTGAAGATGCTCTTCCCTTTTCTCTCCACAATACCAACACTCTTTATTAAACTTCTCAAGTACTACTTCACGTCGCTGTGCCCAATTGGGACCATATAGAAGAGTTCGTCCACCCTTATACATCGGATTTTTCTCACCCTTCTTCTGGTTTGACATATATACTGAAAAGCATTCCAGAGAGCACACCGAATCGTCACCTTTGAACTGATATGGTTTGCGTTCTATAGTATTCTTACACACTTCACACTCCTTCGTAACAGCATCTGTTTCCCACGCATCAAGTTTGCATTCCTTAGAACAGAAACTACTTACATCTACTTCAGACGGCTTAACAGTATACTTATCACAACAATTATCACAGGAAACATCTACATTTCCACCGTTCCACGAAGGATGCTCTTTACCTACCCAATTAGAGCCTTTCCATTCTGACTCACAATTTTTATCACAAAAGTGGTTTATAAGTTCATATTCCCCCATTTCAAACGCACGAGATGGAGGTATGTAAATTTCATTTCCACACCACGAACATTCTGTATCAATTCCACCACCTCTCTCAAAATTATTTTTGCATTTCACTGAGCAAAAGTGATTTAAATTGTTCCTGTCACTACGTTCAATGTCCTTAGTTCGTTTTTCAAATTCTTCCCCACATTCAGAACATTCCAAAGTTCGAAATATCTCATCTTTGTGAGTAGCCTTATGAACCCCAAGACCACGTTTCGAATCAGTCTGATAGCTACATCCAGATTCATCACATCTGTATTTGTTTGGCATACTATTTAATTAATTTCCAGTAGCTTAAGTTTTGCGCCGCCCTAAAAGATTCGATAACTTGTCTTAGAATCGTCCACGCCAGTAGGTTGTCATCAAAACTTCATCTTTGAGCGCACTGCAAAACCTTTTAGGCGACCGAATTTCTCCAACCATATCTGCTCGACAGGAAGTCCATGAACCACCGAGGCTCGCCCAAGCCTTCAATACGGACTTTCGAGTCCATCCATCAGGTAAGCTTGAAAATCCGATATGAGGGTCTTTTACTCCCGGTATGTTGATTAACTCCTCATACTCCATCTGAGACACCTCACGGCCCGAGAGAGCGGCTTGATGATGGTCGAAGATATATTCCTTTTTCGCTTGCTCAAACTCTTCTATAGAGTCTTGAGAGCCTTCTATGTACTTGTATACACCAGCCTCTTCGCCCTGTCTCGCCAACTTCTTTGGGTCAACATCATCATCAGTTTCTATTTTTCCCGAAGATAGTTTCCCACCATCTACAACAACCATTCCACCGCTGACTAGTCCGACGACATACGCCGGTTCATCTGATGTTGGTTCGACTTTTTCCGTCTCAGCCTCACCTTCCTCATCCTTTCCAATCGGAAAGTCAAACGTTTCGGTCATCACTGACGTAATAACGCCAACTGAATCGTACCCTTCGACAGAGACCTCTTGACCTTCTTTAAACTCTGCTAACACAGCGGGGGTTCGATTCTCGAACGTGAGGTGGTCTCCCAGTTCTGTCAGTGTCTCGCTATCCAGTTCGTCAAGGTCGATTTTCATTCGCCTTCCTCCATATCAATGCCGTACTTTTCAGCAAGCTCATCAGCAGTCGTAACATCATCTTCCTGTGCATCCTCAAGCTCCTCTGCTGGAAGTGGAATCATCCCACTCCGGCAGTTGAAGTGGAACGGTGGAACTGGAGGAAGTGGGTCAAACCCTTGGAACAGGAGCCTGTCTCCAACCTCGTCTGCCCACTGCTCGCCCAGCGGCTCTCCACCAAGTTCCGCAACAGCGCCGTCACGAGCCCCACACCCAGCAAGGTTCTCACACAGTCGAGTAGTGTTCTCGTTACAGGGGTTGACGATTCTGACCCCGGCAACGTCATCGGACCGCTCGAACTCAGTGAGCTTCGTGTTCTCGATAGCCGACTGAATCTGCATCCGGGCGATAAGCTGTGCTCGCTGAGCCAGCTTCTCATCACTGTAGGTGTTTTCGACACGATTGACGATGTTTTCGAGCGTGTCACCGGCCTCAGCGCCACGGCGGAACTGCTGTTCCATACGAGACGAAAGCTCTTCGAGCGCGTCCCGGGTTTCCCGTGAAGCAACACCACCATACCGGGCGGCGTTCTGTCGGTGGTCGTTCCCGAAGTTAGTGTCGAGGGTGACCTTCTGGTTGTCCTGAGACAGCGTATCCAGCGTTCGCTGAATCGTCTCCCGCATCAACACCTCTCCAGAATCGGAGAGGTCTCGGTCCCGAAGAACTGCATTGAGTCGTGTGTTTGCCAGCCCTTCAAACGCCTGAGTCGCCGCATTCGGCGCATCAGCATACTCACCTCGAATACGACCGAGTGTCGAGTCACGGAACTCAAGCATGGTTGATTCGATAATTCCAGCAAGGTCGTTCTCAATATCCGATGTGCCAACGACCCGCGGGTCGACCAACTCCTCGGCGTCACAATCTCCATCTCGGCCACAGGACACGCTCTCATCGAGTTCTTCGACTTGCACGTCCCACACGGAGTTCTCTTCTTCGTCGGAACTGGGTCCGTCCTGTGGACTCTCAGCGGGTGCTGAGTCAGCATCGTCTTCAGAGTCGGAACTCGGCGTTTCGCTCGGAACCTGCTTTGGTGAGCCGGGTTGGTTGTTCTTCACACCATTGTAGTTAATGTTGTTATCATTGGCGTTCTGTCGATGATACTCCTCACCGGGGATTCCAAGCTTGAACTTGACCTTCTCAGCGTCTTCTTTGTTGAGATTGAACATCTGCATGGCCTTCTCTTGGACGACACTGGAAAGTTCAGTCTCAAGCTCACGTCGAGCTTCCTTAATTTGTCGCTGAGTCATCCGCTCTTGCGTTTTCGACCCAGAGGCGTTGAGCTTCTGCTCGAAGGCACCAAGCGCGTACTTGGGCATCGGCATAGCGGACGTGATGTAATCAACGTCAAATTCAAGATAGTCGATAATATCCGCCACCTCGCCAGAGATAGTCTCTATGTCAACGTCACCACGGACACCCTGCTTTAGGCCGGGATGAAACTCATCCATTTCATGGGACCGCATGAACTGATTAATGTCGTCGCTGTCCCACGGCTGGTCTTCCGTTCCGAAGAGGAAGAGCCACAAAGGATACGCTTTTGAGGCGATTGCCTCGTTCTGGTCACGCATCTTATTTTTGAGGCCCTGTATTTCCGAGCTAACGGCTTCAAGGCGGCTCGTTCCCCATGCTTCGTTTACGTCGGAGTCTCGTGTAAGTTTGATAACGTCGTTCAGTGCGAAGTTGTTCACGTCATCAGAGTTAGGAGACTGACTCCCGTAACCTGAGCTTGTCGTATATTGCGTATACGCCGCAGTCAGCCCATCATCAGTCTTGGGTAGTTCCCCGCCAACATCTTCAAAATCCCCGGGCTTGTCGTCGGGAAGCAGGAGCAATGGTTGTCCGGGTCGGGTGTTCGGGCGAACAGTCTCTGCGTTAAGAAACGCCAGCCCATAGAGCTTTTCCTCGTCTTCAACGGCGTACACCTTCTCGATGAGACAGGTTCCACGAACCTCCCGCTGGACAATCGCCTTTTTGAGCATGTGACGAATATCCTTATCCGGTTCTTTTTCTATGATAGCACTCTTCTCAAGCCATTCTTCGAGTTTCTTTCTCTCTTCTGGCTTCAGCACACCGGAACCGTCATCTGCTTCCCCGGGGGCAGGGTCTGGAAGACCGGTCTCCGGATTCGGCTTGACACGCTCAGACTTCGGACTGTCTGACTCGACAACAACTCGATAGCCGGGCTCAACAACCTGTTGAGCGAACGAGTTGATAGGCTTCCGAACGAGTGGCGTTGTCTCATACTGTCGCCAGTAGCGCCGCATCCGGTCTTTCGGGGGCTCTTCCCGCTCGAAAGAGGTCCCACCAGTAAAGGGGGTATTGGCAAAGTCCCCGTCCTGTCGAACGTTAGGAGTTGATTCACGCTCTTTGTCCTCAGCAAGCGAGGCCTTTCCAACACTCCGTCCAATAAAGTTACGTAGATTAGCTTCTCTTTTAGCCATAGTATATTACTTGAAAGTTAGTTTTAGTGTACATTGGTTGAAAGTTCAATCTGCATCTGAATCACCTGTATCTCCTATTCGTCTCATTCCGTCTGGTCGAACGACCGCGACTGGTCCGCTGATTATCGTTCTGAGACCGCAGGTCGCCCATGTTAAACAGGCGCATCGACTCGCGGTCCGATGGGGTAAACGGCCGATTGTTTCGGGCCCAGTTGGAGAGCGCCAGTGCGTCACAGAAGTCGTCGTGGCCACCAGAGGGGTGCTCGATTTTCATCCGGCCCGTCTGGGTGTAGGAGTATTCGAGAGCGGTAAGCTGGGTGACCATCTTGTTCTCGGGTTCGTTAAGATTTTTCTCGTAGTGGAAGCGAATCTCCTTGGCCTGAAACGCGTCCTTGAGTGTGCTGTAGAGGTCCGCCTTTTTCGGACCGGTAAAGGTGAATCCCTCAACCTTTCGTCCTACGTCCTCTTCGAGCATGTCAACGACACCCTGACCGAGACCAGTCGCGTCAACCACGACCTTATCA
>Ga0102942_1000426_pt1 | contig 15755 bp, 11 predicted proteins | sample SalPon2_C_H2O_MG_FD_78171 | JGI IMG/M metagenome (GOLD analysis project Ga0102942, IMG submission 78171) | Salt pond water microbial communities from South San Francisco under conditions of wetland restoration - Salt Pond MetaG R2_C_H2O_MG | ecosystem: Environmental > Aquatic > Non-marine Saline... | reverse complement strand
TCCAAGGCCTCAAACTCCGCAGACAAACCAGTATCAGAAGGAACAGAAGAGTCAATTTCTATTTGATTCCAATTAGTTAACTCATCATTATCAATCTTCTCAGCAGAATAGTCGCCTTTGAAAACACTATCGATCCCGTCGAAATATAGATCCTCTACCTCGGACTGAGAGAGGGAGCGATTGTAAATTCTTGGTTCATCTATTTTTCCATCAAAATAAATATCATCATTGGTATCATGTCGCATTCCTATTCTATATGGTTCATCAGGAGCGGGCAGACCTCCTGTAAATGAGGTGGAATCCTTGAGTTCGCCGTTTACATAGAGTTTGATCTCTTGTCCATCATACGTCCCTACAACATGCTGCCATTCTCCTGACTCAATGTCTTGATTTGAAATTGCATAATGCCAGCTACCATCATAAATGCCTGCAGTCCAACTCGGTGAAGAACCAGCACCCACCCCATTCGAAGTAATCCATATTTCAAACTGTACATTACTTTCTGATGGGTCAAACATTTCAGTAATCACTCCTGCGCCATTATTGGCAGACTGAGAAGTTGGTTTGACCCACGCTGAATATGTAACAGAAGAGCCGGGTGAGATTAAGTTGTTACCAATATCAAGGTAATCATCTTCCCCGTCGAAATTGAAGCTGTTTGTTCCGAAAACACCTTGCTTCCCGGTTGAAACACCGTTCTTAGTTGTCCCGTCGCTATCATAACCTGAGTAGTCTAATATATTTCCTCCGTTTCCATTAACTGGCCAGTCGAAACGCCAATGACCAACCAAGTTATCACTGGAGGAGCCGTTCCTGTAGCCGAGGCCTAACTCACCGCTGTTATCCTTCCGGTCTGCGGAAGTACCGTTGAAACTTCCGGAATTAAACGCTAACTGGCTTGAAACCGAGGCCTTGGAAACACTGTAGGACTCTTCAACTCTGTCAGCGGTCGAACCGTTGAAACTTCCAGAGTTCCAGTCACTGTTAGACTCAATTCTTTTCTCCAAACTAGAAATAACATTATCAGTCAAGGTCTGGAACTCAGCTGTCAACTCAGTATCAGAAGGAACACCCGCATCGATCTCCAGCTTACTCCAGCCCTGGCTTGAAGATTCCTCTATAACCTCTGAAGTGTAGTTTCCGCTGTATGGATAGCCGTTGAGGTACAGCTCGTTCACTTCTTGTTCTGATAATGAACGATTGTAGAGCCTTACTTCATCCATTTTTCCATTGAAGTAGTAGCTGTCGTCGCTGTATCCGAATCTCATGTTTGATGGAAGTGTGAGTTCTTGAGGGCCTTCTCTTTCCGCAATTAACGTTCCGTTTTGGTAGACACGGTAATTATTTTCTCCAGGCTCTGTAGTTATCAGGAAATGATGCCACTTTGTCTTGTCAAATCCTGTATTATCTAACCCGTCAACTAGTCTATCATCTGAAAATGTTGAAAGATAGAGATTTCCATCTGTCCAGGGATAATGGGATCTGTCATTATTTTGATTATATCCATAGTTGAACAGACCTGTAGCAGAGGAATCGCCCGGAGTATTCTGATCACTTCTTTTTAACCAAAGTGAAATAGTAGCTTCATCATCAAACTTGGAGCTTAGATCAGGATGGCTGACATACTCTTGATTGGAGTAATTGAATTCAAAGGCCTGGGTTCCAAATACTCCGTCTACTCCTCTATTTACTCCGTTCTGAGGAGCTCCATCGTTCCCTTCTCCAGAATAATCTATCACATCGCCTGACTCTCTATCCAGTCTCCAGTAACCGACAAGGCCTTCTTCAAGATCAGCTGAGCGAGGATTCGTGCCGTTGAGGTATCCCATACTTAACTGCCTGGAAGCACTTTCCTTATCTGTTGTGGTTCTAGTGAAGTATCCATTGTTCCAATCTGAAGTATCTTTTATTCCGATAAGCTCCTGATATAGATTTTCCTTAGGGTCAAGAGCTGTTTCGAGCTTCACTTTTTCACCCTGAGATACAAGTCTGATCTCATGAGCACCTTGTTCGGTTGGAATTGGGTCTGACTCCAACGAGGTATCAAAAATTCTTGTGAAGTTCGTCTGTTGGCCTGACCTGTTTAAGGAAAAAACTACAGCATTGTCCACTACTTTTACGTCTTCTAAATCCTGATTTAGAGTCAAAGTATAATTTGTTTGGGAATACTTATCCATTTCACTGACTCTCTCAATCGACCTTTCTAGGCCGTTAAGATTTTTTTGTATTTCAGCTTGCTGTGAGGCCTCAGATACTTCTATGGCAGAACTCTGGGCCTCCAAGATAAATGGTGAAGAAAGAACTAAGGCCATACCGACGACCATCACAAGCTCCATAGAGGCCTGGCCTTTCAGAGAGAAATGCATAATCAGACATTTGTAGGCCTTGCTTAAAATGAATTTGTTCATACCACTTGAGGATTACAACGGCCGATTTATATGGAGGCCTTAGCAAATAAGGGTTATGAATACGGGTAACGTGCTATGGTTCGATGGAATCGGGGCAGACGACAAATCAAAAGTCGGTGGAAAAAGTGCAAATCTCGGAGAGTTACAGAATGAGGTAGATGTACCGGTTCTACCGGGATTTGCTACAACAGCGGAGGCCTATGATAGATTTATTCATGATACAGAGCTCAAAGATAAAATTGAAAGGATTATTGAAGACCTAGATAACGATGATGTGAAGGATTTACAGATGCGAGGAGAACAGATCCGTGCCCATATAAAAGAAGCGGATATGCCTCAGGATTTGAAAGATGACTTTGCAGAATCCTATGAAGAGCTTGAAAGGAAATTAGGTGTGGAAAATCCTGAAGTGGCTGTGCGTTCTTCTGCTACAGCGGAAGATTTGCCTGGAGCATCTTTTGCCGGGCAGCAGGAAACATATCTGAACGTTTCAGGTAAGCAGGATTTGATTAAGAGGATAAAGGACTGTTTCGCCTCTCTATTTACGAACAGAGCTATCTCATACAGAGAGGATAAAGGTTTCTCACATTTCGATGTTAAATTATCTGCTGTTGTCCAGAAGATGGGTAGAAGCGATATAGGGGCTGCAGGAGTGATGTTCACGCTGGATCCTGACTCAGGATTTGATAACGTGGTCACGATCAACGGAAGTTACGGATTAGGAGAGTATGTAGTACTGGGAGAAGTCAATCCTGATGAGTTCACTGTCTTCAAGGAAAACCTAGGTATCATCGAGAAGAATCTGGGTGAGAAAGAGGTCAAGCTAGTTAGGAATCCTGATCATGAGGAAGGAGATAATACGGAAAACGTAGAGAAACAGGTTCCAAAAAGTGACAGGGAGAAATTCTGTATAACCGACAATCAGGTACAGGAACTGGCCAAATACGCATTGAAGATCGAACAACACTATGGAAAACCCATGGATATCGAATGGGTGCTTGACGGGGAGACAAAAGAACTTTACATAGTCCAGGCAAGGCCTGAAACCGTCCAGGCAGAGAAAGACGAAAACATAATAGAGGACTACAAGCTTAAAGAGAAATCAGAGGTGCTGCTTGAAGGTTCTGCGATCGGATCAAAGATAGGATCAGGAAAAGCACATGTTCTGGACTCACCTAAACAAATCGATCAGTTCGAGGAGGGAGAAGTCCTAGTCACTGATATGACAGACCCTGACTGGGAGCCGATTATGAAAAAGGCCGGCGCAATAATCACAAACAAGGGAGGCCGTACAAGTCATGCCGCAATTGTCTCACGTGAACTTGGGGTTCCGGCTGTAATCGGAACTGAGACAGCAACTTCGACAATAACAAACAAAAAAGAGGTAACGGTTGATTGCTCATCTTCAACAGGAAAAATATGGGACGGCGAGATCGAATTCGATGTTGAAAAACACCACTTAGACAACATTCCCGAGACCGAGACGGATGTCCAGGTAAACATCGGAGAACCAAGCGAGGTATTCCATCTCGCCCAGCTACCTGTCGAAGGAGTAGGCCTCGCAAGAGAGGAATTCATAATTTCAAGCCATGTTGGAGAGCATCCTCTAAAATTAATCGAGGAAGGCCGTGAAGACGAATACGTCAGAGCGCTGCGTTCAGGCCTCGGAAAGATAGGCGCAGCATTCTATCCAGATCAGGTAGTTGTCAGGCTCTCGGACTTCAAGTCAGATGAGTACGCAGATCTTGAAGGCGGAAAAGATTACGAACCTGATGAAGCAAATCCGATGCTTGGTTTCAGAGGCGCTTCACGTTACTACGATCCTCAGTTCTCCAAGGCATTCGAACTCGAATGTAAGGCTCTCAGGCAGGCGATTGATGATCTAGGCCTCGACAACATGATAATCATGGTTCCTTTCTGCAGGACTGTTGAGGAAGGAAAAAATGTCAGGGCAAAAATGAAGGAATACGGCCTTGATCAGGGAGATGTTGATGTGTTTGTGATGGCAGAGATCCCGACAAATATTATCAGGGCAGAGGACTTTGCAGATGTCTTTGATGGATTTTCCATTGGAACAAATGACTTGACTCAGATGACACTGGGAGTCGACAGGAACAGTGACAAGCTTAAGGATCTATTTGATGAGAGAGATCCAGCGGTGAAAGAATCTGTCTCCAACCTGATATCCCGAGCCCACAGAAACGGAGCACATGTCGGGATCTGCGGAGATGCTCCTTCTACACACGAAGGTTATGCAGAGTTCCTTGTAAATGAGGGAATTGATGCGATCTCGGTCAGCCCGGATGTAGCTCTTGAAACAATTCTGAAAGTTGCGGAAGCAGAAGAAAACCGTGAAATGCCTGAGAAAGACTTCAGCGAGAGATTCTCACGTGATAAAATTGGGGAAGCCGCTGGTGAAATCTACGATGCATTGAACGAACACGGTGAGGCAAAGGCCTCAGCCTTGAAGGATTATACCTACCGGCTGAACGATAATCTCCGCGAACAGGCATTAGGCTGGTTAGCTAAAGAAGAGAAAGTCGAAGTTGATAGGGAAGAAGGCGAGGTAAAGTACATGCTAAACAATGAGGCCTGAGAGCCTTCTTTTTTTCTATTTTCTATTTGAAGTTAATTATTCTCTCATCCTTTTTTTCACCGTTGTGCATCGTTTCAACAGTATATCTTCCCTCATACTCCACAGTTGAGGCCTCATAGACCCCGGTAGCATAACACCCCTGCTCGAAGTTTTCAGGTTCTTCCTCATTAATGGTTCTGACATCAAGTGCTATGCGGTCTCCTGACCTGTCAAAACTGTATCTCATGTCGGCATTCGTCGATTGCACAGGGAAGTAACCTGAGTAAATTATGCGGTTATCTTCCATTCTTACCTGGATTTTTTCACCACGGTCTTCCCTGCATTCTGTTTCAAGATCAGTGAAGTTGATCTCCTGTGAATTTGTAGCTGCAAAAATACCTATCACTCCTGTTACCAAAACGATACCAACAAAAACCCAGAACCTTGACATAATCACTAATGAGAAACAAAAAGATTTAAACTCTACGTAGTGACAAAACCACAGGTTCAGGATTTATTAAGAACTAGACCTCATTGCTAGTTAATGAGCGATGGACGGATCATAGGCCTGATATCAGGTAAAGGAGGAGTAGGAAAGACCACCTTAACAGTCAACCTGGGAATAGGCCTCAAGCAAAGAGGCAAAGAAGTGACACTTGTAGACGCAGACTTCTCAGCAAGCAATCTAGGGGTCTACCTCGGAAGATACGACCATCCTGTCAAGATACAGAAAGTTCTTCATGACGAGGCCACGGTAGAACAGGCAATCTTCCGGCATCCGACAGGAGTCAAAGCTATAACATCCTCAAACGAGATCAACCAGGTAGAACCAGATACTGCCAAACTCAGGGAAATACTTGAAAAGGCCTCAAAAGATTCCGATTACGTACTAGTCGATTGTCCGCCAGGCCTGAACCAGACAGTAGAAAACATAATCGAGGCCTGCGATGAATTAATGATCGTGACGATGCCGACCCAGACCTCAAGCTTGAACGCAGCACAGATCATAGAAAAATGCAAGGAGATGAGAAAACCAATACTCGGGACAGTACTCAACAAGATAGAAGACAACCCTGAAAAAGAACTCGTAGAAAGAGAAGTCGAAATGATGACAGAAAGCCACATCCTCGGCAAAATACCCTACGATGAAGAGATGAAAGAAGCCTTATTCGAGAACACTCCTCTAGTCCTGTACAACGATTACAGCGAGGCCTCAATCGAGATCCAGAAACTATCGGCGAACTTGGAAGGAGAAAACTTTGAACCTCCTCGATTTGCCAAACTCAAAAGAGGCCTCAGAAACATCAGGAAAAATATTTCAAGATAAAATTTAGGAAAATCCTTTTTCAGTGCAGAGCCTGCTCGTGAAGATTCAGGCCTGACTCTGTATCGAAGCTCTCACCGCAGGTATCACAGACAAACTCTCCTTCCTCATTCTCCTCTTGGTCCTGTTCTTTCTCATTTCCTACCCCTTCTTTTTCTTCTACCTCGGAGGATTCCTCCTCAACAGAACCATCTTCAGACCCATCTACTTTCTTCGGAGAAACATCAGGCTTCTGAACCCTGCTGTTACCTCCTGAAACAGGCCTCGAACCCATTCTGCCGTTTATTCTATCATCTCCAGCCTCGTTCTTCCTCTTCCTGACCGCAACAGCAAGAATAACACCAAAGACCAGAATCAGGCCTAAAGCCAGGTTCATATCGCTCTGACTTTGGATGAAGTCTCCGGTCGCACGTGTGATCTCCTCCGTATCTGGAAGAGAAGAAGAACTTTCACTACCGGTTTCATCAGTTTCATCAGTCGAGTTCTCCGAATCAGAGGTCTCTCTATCAAGATTTACCGTTGTAGTGGCTGAACCCCTGACATCTTCAGCACTTGAACTGGCTGAAACCTCAAATGTAATGGTCGGAGGTCTAGTCAAGTCCTCATCAATACTCAAACTCAGATCTACAGCCTGGGAGTCACCGGCATCCAGAGAATCAACTGAATTCGGACTCAACGAATAATCATTGATACCGGAAACACTGAACTCGAGATCTTCAGCAGAGGCCTGACCAGTATTCTCAACAGTGTACTCAATGCTGTAATCCTCTCCAAGCTCAACAGTAGGATCGCTCTCAGACTCAACTGAAAGACCTGTCTCATAATAGACATCTATAGTCGACCCGGACTCATCCTCAAAACTCTCGTAAGGAGGCTCATAGGCCTCAAAACTGACACTGTAACTCCCCGCCTCATCAACTGTAGTACTAAGATCAAAACGACCATCACTCGAAGTCTCACCTTCAACAGAAACAGTATTACCATCACTCTCCAAAACAAGCTCAACATCAGCACCTCCAACACCATCACCAGTCGAATCACTGATCACACGACCAGAGACACTAAATTCCTCGCCTGACCTCACACGATCACTACTAACATCAATTGAATCCTCCAAAGTCAGGCCTGAACCCACACCCCTAGGAACGCCAACAAGATAAGCATTCGTCAAAATCCCTCTCTCGTGGCCGAACCGATCACTTTCTCTAGGATCGACCGGGAACTCTGCCTTCCATGTTGCGCCAGGTGTGAGATCTACATCATTTTCATCTATCTTGCTCCAGTCATCTGAACAGAACTCACCGCTAAATGTCCAAGTATTGCATTCGTAAACCTCAATATCTTCAGGCTTTACATCGCTCGTATCGAACTCCATCCTCGCCCAGGTATCTCTGCCTTCCTCATCCTTGTCAAAAAAGTAATTAGAGATAAAGACTCCTAGATTGACAGGCCTTAAACCCAGATCATCCTCAAGCTCAACATTTTCCTCAACGTTATCATAGTATTCATAGCTCAGGCCTTCAGCATCCTCATTATCGACCTCCATACCTGAAAGTGCCAGAGTCGCCTCCGGGAACTCCATTCTCATCTCATCAACTTCAGAGGCCTCGATAAACCGGGAGAACTCTCCGTTTTCGCCAGTAGAAAACTCTCTAACCCAGTCATTATTCTCAACCCTGAAATCGGTACTTACACCGTTGTTTCTGACGTTTTGTACAGTACCTGAAAACTCGACATCTCTTTCAACATCAAAAGTAGAAACCTCCAGTTCGCCGATTTCCTCATTCTCTATTGAAACATCAACTTCTGTATTCTGGGCAGGTTCGAGATCAAAGCTTGGAGTTCTGTCAAGCTCAAGACTGAAATCTCCACCGTTCTCAGACTTTGTAAACCATCCATCCTCCGTACTCAAACCAGACTGATCAAGTTTGAAGCTCGAAGTGCTGATACCATCAGTATATGCCTCACCTCTCCTCAAAATATTAAAGCTCATACTCAAATCACCAAGCTTCCTGTACTTCACAGTCTGATCAGGAACAACCTCATCGGTAGAAATCTGTAAATTATCAACCTGCCAGACATCCTCAACATTGAAATCTGTAGACTCTTCAACATTAAAACCAGAAACATTAACAGTTAATTCCTCAACTTCTTTCAAATCTCCAGAGGCCTCAAAACTAAAATCAAAAGTCTTAACTCCATTATCCTCAGAAGGCTGTTCAACAGAGACATCTTCAACATTGAAATTCAGATCCTCAACAGAAAACTCACCGACGCCTATAACTCCTTCAGATGTCAACTCTATTGAACCCTCAACAGTATCACCGACATAGGCCGTATCAACATTTTCTTCATCAACCGTCCAATCAAGGCCTGAAAGCTCAAGATTATTTGCTTTGAAACCAACAGTATTTGAATGCATTGTATTAGTATCATCATTCTCACCTTTGCATGAAGCCTTCAATTCATAGCTACCGGTTTCTTCGAGTTCGTAAGAGAAATCATATGTGTTTTCAACATCATTGCCTTCGTCATCCTTAGTCTGGTCACCATCCTCCTTAACAGTCAAAGTTTCTTCACCATCTTTTCCAGGGTTAACTTTTACCTTTCTGGTGTCTTCAGGATTATTGGATCCATCGACACAGTCTTTATCATATTTTACCTGAAAATTTGCTTCTGGTTCGTCGGAGTTAAGCCATATTTTGCTTTCAGGGCTTTCTTCGAATGAGTTGGCTGTGGCGAAGCCTGCTGTGAGAATTATTGCTGTTATAAGTAGTAATGATTTTTTCGAAGCCATCTATATTTATTTTAGCGGGCCTCTGCTTTAAAGATTTAATTCTCTTTGCTGAGGCCTGAAAAACTGTCTTTACTATTCTCTCTTGAGATCAGGTATTTCATATTCAGGTACGAGCCTCTCAAGTAGGCCTCTGTTCTTCATAAACAGCAATACGTTGCCTAGTATTGAGAGTATCAGGAGGCCTCCTAGTATCTTCATTCTCTGTTCCCAGAGTTCTTCCATCAGTGTGGGTTCTGCTTCTAGGCCTACTTCTGTCCTGCCTATAACTGAGCCGTTCTCCACTACCGAGTAAGTTATCGTCTCACCGGGGTCGAAAATCGGTGCGTCATACTCTATCTCGGCAGTATTATTCACGATTTCTGCGGAACTGGTCTTCCAGTAAGAAGGCTTTTGTTCAGGTACAAGTACTTCTCCCCCCTCAATCTCGATTTCAGCATTTTTTTCCGAGGCCTCTACAGTTCTGGATTTCATTTCCTGTTCTGGTAAAGTTTTTTCCGTCACGTTGAAAGAGAAGTTATCAACAGGTTTTTCCTGGCCGCAGTAAGTCACAGAAAGATTTGTATCTACTGTGCCAGTATAATTCATCGGGATGTAGTTGATATCCATAAATGAGTAATCTCCCTGCCACAGCGAATAAGGAGATGAAAATCTTTCGAAACTCTGGTTTCCCTGCTCGAATTCGGCTTTCAACCTGTAGGTACAGCCGATACTGCCGATGTTTTCAACAGTACCATCGATTTCCTGAACGTTTTCGACTTCTTCAGAATAATTGATGTCCTTGATAGAATGGTCTGTCAGTTCTGCCACTTCTACATCGAATGTCAGGCCTGATGCTGCCGGAAGCAGAAGCATCAAGGTAAGCGGTAAAGCAGATCTAACCATCTTTCTCCCCAGTTGTTGACCGCGGTTTTAATATCAAGCAAGATCTCACCTTCGTAATAACCAGGTTCTCTACCTTCCATCATAACCTCTATATCAGTGCTGTTCATGAACAGATGGGCCTGTTCAAAATCAAGGTACTCGGAAATATTACCCTGGGCCCTGACCTCTACGTAAGTCAAGGTATCATTATTGGACGCAAGCTCAAGTGTCTTCGTCATATTCGTGCCTTCAACTAACCGGCCGAAACTAAGGCCTTCACCGGCTTCAATACCTACAGAAATATTCTCACCTGGCTCAGTAACATTGGCATAGGTACTAAAACTTTCACTTTGAGAATTTATGCTGTCCTGAGAGTAATAGATCATAGCCCCAAGTATAACCGCTAGAGAAAAAACAACGATAGTTATCTCATTTCTCTTACTCAACAAAACTGATTTCAAATCCATCACTCACATGCCTCCATACACAACTATACCCACCGTCATTAATAATAATGCTAGCAAGTAATTCGAAATCCCAGACATCAAGATAAACGCAGATATCCCAAGAACTCCGACAATCAATAATATCCAGAAAGGCTCTATATCAAAACTCCACATCAAAACACCGAGCAAAACCAAAATCATAGCCACAAGCCACAACGGAAGGCCTCCACGATCCTCGTCATCACTGCCTGGAGAATCATCAGGCCTCACCTCCACCACATCAAAACCAGGGAGGGAAAAACTCCCGCTCGCAGTAGCGCTACCAGTCAAATAATCAACCTGGCCATCAATCTGATAAGTACCCTGCTCAATCCCATTACCAGAAGACCAAGAGGCCTCAACCCACTGAGTCTCACCCGGCGCCAAAGTTACACCAGAAGCAGTCAAAGAAGCCTCCTCCTCTCTTCCAGAACCAAGAACATCAACCTGGAAATTCTCAGTACTCGTCGTAACAGTACCCTCATTACTTAGAAGAACCTCAACAGCCGCCTGATCCTCACCCAATCTGAAAGCCCTGACATCTTGTACGACGATATCTCTCTGGACATCCCCATTTATTTCAATGAAAAAACCCAGATTCCTTCCAGTATTCAGGCCAGCACCCTGATTCTCTCCTGAGGTCTCAACTTCCGGTTGAATCTTGAAATGACCATATCTCAGCCCTGGCTCAGCATCTTCGGGATCTTCGGGAATCTGTAGGTTTAGTTCAATTAATCCCTCATACAGCTCATCAGAGTTTTCAGGTGAGAATGTTGCCTGTTCTAAGTTGATATCTGTATCAATCTCCCACCATTCAGTTACATCCTGCTCCGATATTTGATTTTGCTGACTCCTGCCAGTTTGGAAAAGTCTGTTTTCTCCATAGGTTATAGGCTTTATATCTATGTTGACAGATTGATTTTCACCGAGATCGTCAACCCCTAGAAACACTCTCTGACTGTAATCTTCTCCTCTCTCAACATCAGAAAATCCTACTGAACTAGGCGCTGTCGATAAAGAAAGAGCAGAAACAGGTATTACAGAAACCCAAAATATTAAGCCTAACAGAAAGACTTTATTCATATATCAGTCTCTTTCTGATGATGTTATAAAATGTTTAGGCCTATTAAATTGAGAAGTTTTATATACAAGTTAACGCAAGTGACGATTAGAGGGATAGGGGAATAATGAATTACAGAAACGGTGCAACCTAAGTAATGAATTGCTCACAATTTTCCCAAAAACCGTTCTTTTTTCAGGGATACAAGTTAAGCAACCCTTTAAGCAGGTATCGATTAAAGTCAAAACCCCTTACAAACATAACCGGAGGTGAAAAATTATTAGAAAAGAAATAGCAACAGCGACGCTCGCAATAGCACTAGTAGCAGTTCTATCATTGGCGACGGCTCAAGACAACAAGGAGCAAAAAACAGACGTCAGCGTCACAGTTGACTCTCAGACTCAATTGGATGTGAGACCTTCTTTCCTTAGTTATAGTTCGGTAGCTCCAGGAGAGATGAAAGAAACTTCAGACAACGAACAGGGCTTCAGCACCATTGTAGCTGAAAACATAGGGTCTCAAAGAATCAAGAAGATAACAGCAGAGTCCACGATGCCAAGGACAAATCCCTTTGGAGACGTGCTGACAGGAAGTTCAACCAGTGACTACGAACAGACACATGATACAGGTAACTTCATCCAGTTAGGAGTTCAGTCAGCTAATGACCTGACATCCGTTACTGATGAAGTAGCATCTCAAGTCAACAGCAACGATGCATACAACGGCTATCCACCACACTACGTCAACAGAGTAGAATTCTTCGAGGAAAACTACCCTGACTACATCGAAGTAGATTCAACAGGAACCTTTGGAGAAGACTTCCTAGTCGGGAGGATCCGAGAAGGAGACGTAGAGTACTTTATCGAAGTAAAACTGGATGACACAAGTGACCCAGTAGTGAGCGAAGTGCGTATCGGAAGTGCTCCTCACACATCGACACAGCTTGGTACAACTGACTTCAGATCAAGCAGTAACGGTGGCACAGAGACTGGAGAAGTAATAGTCATCGATAGCTCAACGATTTCTGATGACAGCGGAAACTCCAACTACGATGTCCTTGACAATGCCTTGAGACTAGTTTCATTCAACACTGAGGCGGAATCGACCAGTTACAGCGGAGAATCATTGCTACAAGCAGGGACTTCTGGTTCATTAGCAACTGAAGTTGCCAGTGGAGTAACTTTAGGCGATTACGATAATGCCAAAGTTACAGAGTACAGTCTCTTCATCCACCCACAGAACAATACAGTCAGTGTTGATGGAAGCGATGTAGAAGAAGTACCTCACATGTTCAGAACCCGATTTGGAGAGGATATAGACTCACCATCTGAACAGAAGACTACAGGTACTTTCTCAACAATTGGAACTGTAGCAAGTGGACAGGAGCCGATCTTCTCAGGAAGTAACACTGAAGACCAGTTGCAGCCTGGACAGAACTTCCCAATAGATGTTGGTATTGAATTACCACAAGGAGTCGATCAGGCTGCGATAACAGAAGGTTCAGTAACACTATTCGCTACAACCGGATCTGCACCTTCATAGTCATAAAAATTTCCATTTCGTCTTTCTTCTTTTCTTTTTCTTTCATCAATTAAGCCAGAATGATACATACCTGAGTGTTAGGTTTTTGTGAACAGCGAGATTTTTTATTCAAGGCCTGTTGTTTTTCTTTTATGGTTAGTAAGTATGCTGGTTTGAGTGATGAGGAGATGGAGGAAAAGGCCGAGCATTTCGGCGATATTATGAGGACGATGGAGGCCGAGATCCAGAAAGGTTATATTGGGCAGGAAGACGTCATCAACAAGATAATGTTGACGGTATGTGCGGGAGGAAATATTTTGCTTGAAGGGGTGCCAGGCCTTGGTAAGTCGTTGCTTGTGGAACAGCTTGGACGTGTCGTGGAAAATACTGAGTTCAACCGTATCCAGTTCACACCGGATAAGTTACCTTCTGATATTGTCGGTGTTGAGGCCTACAATGAGGATAAAGGTTTTTACATTGAGAAAGGCCCTATATTCGCTAACTTTATCTTGGCGGATGAGATCAATCGTGCGCCGCCGAAGGTTCAGTCTGCGATGCTTGAGGCGATGCAGGAGCATAAAGTTTCTATCGGTGATGAGACTTTTCATTTGCCGGAGCCGTTTTTCACTATGGCTACGCAGAATCCTACGGAGCAGGGAGGTACTTATCCTTTGCCCGAGGCCCAGATTGATCGTTTTCTGTTCAAGATCTACCTTGATTATCCTAAGAAGAAGAATGAGCAAAAGATTATCGATATGAACGCGAACATTATGGATGATGAGGATTTCGATGTTAATGAAGTGGTGACGGCTCAGGAAGTTAAGAATTTACAGGAGTTTGCGAAACAGGTGACTGTCAGGCCTGAGATCAAGGAATATATAGTTGATCTGGTTGATGCAAGTAGAAATCCAGAGGATTATGGCCTGGAGTATGAGGATTATATCGAGTGGGGATGTACTCCTAGAGCTTCTATCAACCTTGCGTTAGCGGGAAGAGCCCAGGCACTGTATAACAACAGGCATTATGTCACTCCAGAAGATATCAGAAGTGTTATTGATGAGGTCTTCATCCACAGAATCATGCTTAACTATGAGGGAGAGGCTAAGGGAATAAAGGTCCAGGATGTAATCGATAATATAGTAAACCGTGTACCTGTAAGGTAAGATTTATTTTTTATTCTAGGCCTCGGTAAGTATTATTTGATGACTGACATCAGGGAAGAGGATTTCTTCGGAAAGGAAGATTTAACCACTAGAGTCGATACCGAGGTGAAGAAAGTAGCGGATACGTTCATGTTTGCTCTGAAGTATGCTGAGGAGTTTCAGGCCTCCGGTATTGAGTTTTCCGACCTCAGGCAGTATCAGACTTCTGATGATGCTTCAAGGATTGATTGGAAAAACTCTGCCTCAACACAGGATCTTTATGTGAAAGAGTATGAGGAGGAAAAGGATATGGATGTATTCATTGTGCTTGATGCCTCGGATTCAATGATGTTTGGGACCACAAAAAAGATGAAATCAGAGTATGCAGCGATTGTATCTGCTGCCATTGCCTATGCCTCAACTGATGCAGGTATCAACGTAGGTTTTGGTGTCTACGCCGATGATGAGTTGACGATGCTTCCAGAAGGAGGTCAGGTCCAGTACCAGAAGATCCTGCTCGAAGTTACGAACTTTGATAATTACGGAGGTGAATTCAATCTCGAGCACGCATTAAACAGCGTGATAGGACAGATAAAGGAAAATACAGCTATATTTATAATCTCCGATTTTCTTAATGCCAGAGGAGACTGGAAGTCAAAGATGCTTGTAGCTTCCAAAAAGTTCCGACACGTCATGAATGTGATGGTCAGAGACCTGAGAGACTACAAACTGCCTGAAAACGGCAATATGAGGTTTGAAAAGGCTTCAGGGACAGAACAGGTAGTTGTAAACACAGATAAGGTGCGTGAAAAATTCAACGAACAGGCCTTAAAAGATGAAGAAGAAATCATTAACAAGGCTGAAGCCGCCGGAGCATCAATGATAAAAATAGATACGAGAGATCAATTCTCCGCAAGGTTTGCAGAATACTTTGATGAAGCCGGTGATAAATGGTGAAACTTTCATTCACCGCAGAGTATACAGGCCTTTTACTGCTTCTCAACGGGTTAATCATACTTATCTTTCTGTATTCCCGGAGAAAGGACAGAGAACGCGCAATGAACTTCGGCAATTACGAGACCTTGAAAAAGGTTTCCGGAGGTAATTTTCTTCGTTCAAACGATTTGATACTTCTGGTAAGGATTGTGGCCGTGAGTGCTTTACTGATAGGCCTTTCCAGCCCGGTACTGGTTCAAAACGTTACAGGTTCGGATTCGAACTTTGTAATTGCACTTGATTCTTCGAGTTCTATGTTCACCGGCGATATTGAGCCTAACCGTTTTGAAGCTGCAAAGGATGCGAGCCAGAACTTCGTATCAGAGCTAGGTAACTCGAGCAAAGTAGGCCTTATCTCTTACTCGGGAAGCCTTAATCAAGAACAGGAACTTACAGATGACCGTTCAGCGGTAGAGTCTGCGATTGGGGAGGTAAGTATAGGCGATGTTGGGGGTACAGCAACAGGAGACGCTGTCTCATCTTCCGTTTCAATGCTGACAGGTTCCGAACGCAACAAGACAGTTATACTCATCACCGATGGGCGTAACACGGAGGGTCAGTCACTCAATGAGTCAGCCGATTTTGC
>Ga0102942_1000423_pt1 | contig 15811 bp, 17 predicted proteins | sample SalPon2_C_H2O_MG_FD_78171 | JGI IMG/M metagenome (GOLD analysis project Ga0102942, IMG submission 78171) | Salt pond water microbial communities from South San Francisco under conditions of wetland restoration - Salt Pond MetaG R2_C_H2O_MG | ecosystem: Environmental > Aquatic > Non-marine Saline... | reverse complement strand
GAACCGTTTCGGTCCCGAAACGAATCCATTCGGTCGTCGGGTCACTCGGCGGAGCAACGATGCGCGAAGTCGACGAGGCACTAAAACTGAGTCTCAGTCTCGACTGAGCTACCGACTCTCCCGCTGCTCAACCTTGTTCAGCTCGATCAGCAGCCGAAACACTGCCTTCACCAGATTCGAGTCCACGTCGAAGTGCTCGGCGTTCCGGCCCGCACGCTCCATCACTTGCTCCTCTTGGCCCTCGTCGGTGGTGGGGAGCCCCTGGTCGGCTTTCACCTGCGCGATCGAGTCCGCGACGTAGGTCCGGCGAGCGATCAGTTCGACGAGTTCGCGGTCGATGCTCTCGATCTCCTCGCGGAGTTCCGCCAGCGACGGTTCGTCCTCGGTGTACTCGTTGTTGCTCATAGGATGTGTGCTCCGTCGGTCCGCGTGGTCGTTTGCCAGGTTCGCCCGCTCCGCTCGCTCCACCGGTCGCGGACGCGATCGAGGTCGTCGGCGTCCCCGACCGCAACGACGCTCGGCCCCGTCCCCGACAGCGACACGCCCGCGGCGTGGGGCATCGCCTCGACTGCGGGGTCGGGCGAGAACCCGAGCGCGGCCGAGAACGCCAGTCCGTTGACCGTCATCGCCTCGGCGTACCGACCCTCCAAGGCGAGGTCTGCGACCAGTTCCGCCATCGGCGCGACGTTCCCACACCGCGCCACGTCGGCGTCGGCGGAGTAGGCTCGCTCGTCGGGTGTCCACACGAGCACGTCCCAGGCCGCCTCATCGCGGGCAAGCAGTTCGTCCTCCCGGTTGTCGGTGACGGTGACGCCACCGAGCATCGACGCCGACGCGTCGTCGAATGCGCCGGTGACGGTGACGCCGGCCTCCCGGGCCGCACGAACGCCCAGCCGACACGCCGAAAGCGGGTCGGGATCGGCGCCGAGTGCGTCGGCGGCCGCGAGAACAGTCGCGTTGGCGGCGGCACTGGAGCTCTTGAGGCCGGCCGCCATCGGGACGTCGCTCTCGGTCCGCACCGTCCCGCCCGACGCCTCGCCGTCGCCGTACGTCTCGATTGCGAGTTCCACGCATCGCTCGATCAGCCCCGTGTCGGCGCCGTGATCCTCCGCGACGGTTCCCGTCACCGTCCCGGAGCCGTCGAGTTCGACGGTGGCCGTCGTTTCGACGTCGATGGCGAACGCGGACCCGACGCCGGTCGACAGCGCGTTCAACACTGTTCCCGCCCCGAGGGCGGCTGCACGACCTCGCATACAGCAAGGCGGGGCGAGCGGACTAAAAGGTGTAGCGGTCGACCGACGAGTCAGTCGGATCCCGCGGTGGGGTCGCGCCGGATCATCCCGAGCACGCGCCAGGAGACGGCGGGGTCGCCGTCGGGGTCGGAGCCGGTCACGTCGGCGTCGACGTATCCCCGTTCGGGGTCGGAGTCCGACGGCCGTTTGGTCGCGACCACGACATCGACCGATAGAGAGTCTCCGGGGCGGACCGGCTGGTGCCACCGGAGGTCGTCGATACCGCGCCCACCTAGGAACGCGACGCGCCCAAAGAACGCCTCGGTCGAGAGGCGGCTGCAGACGCAGAAGCTGTGGAGCCCGCTGGCGACCAGGCCCCCGAACGGCGACGCCGTCCCGGCGGCCTCCTCAAGATGGAACGGCTGAGGGTCGTACTCGGCCGCGAACTCCACGATCGACTCCCGAGAGAACGTGACCGACCGGTCGGCCTCGAAGCGGTCGCCCACCGCGATCTCCTCGAAGGTGAGGCGGTCTGGCGCCGTCACACCGTCCACCGTTCCCGTCTGCAGGGGGGTGTCGCTCCCGTCGTCGCCGGCGGTGTCGTCGTCGGAATCGCTCACGATCCACGCCTCGATGGCCAAGAACAAAGCCGCTGCGCTCCCGGGGTGACGGCGCCAACCGCCGGGTCCGAGCGGAGCCGGACAGTCGCTCCGGCGCCGACGTCCGGAAGAACGGAGCCTCCGCACCGCGGTACTTTTGAGAGCCCCGGCCGAGTTTTGTGGTATGAGCGCGCACAACGACGTTCCGCCGAGCACCGTCGGCGTCGAACTCGTGGAGTCCGGTGTCGAGGTGGAGTACGTCGACGGCCGGACGACGTTCTACAGGGGGGTTCCCGAACCCGTCGCCGACACGCTCACCACGCCGCCGAAGAAGGAGACGCACATCCTGGTGACCGATCCGACGGAGACCGAGGGCGTCCTGCTGTACGTCAACGATCTGAAAACCCACGACGACATCCTGGAGTCGACGGGGGTCGGCCGGGTGATCCTCGACGACGGGGAAAGCGAGGAGGTGTTTCCCGGGATCACGGTGCGCCGCCCCGGCGGGATGCGTACCGAGATCGAGGCGGATCCCGAGGTGGCCCGCGGCCGGGTGTTCGTCTTCGTCGAGGACGACTGGGGGGAGGCGTCTTACGAGTTCGTGCGGGCAGATGGGGACGGCGCGGATGGCCCCGAAACCGGAGACGAATGAGCCTCAGAACGCGGTGGCAGCCGCTGACGCGATCGACAGTCGGGTCCGCGCCGGAGGCGTACGGGCTGATCGAGTTCGGTGACGACGACGGGACCGTGCTCCGGGCCGACGCGGGATTCATCCCCGACGAACTCCGGGAGGAGTTGGCCTATGGCGACGCCGACGCCGTGCGGTGGGAGCGCGCGCAGTCCGAAGAGCACGCCGAACGACTGTTGGACGAACGGTAGTTTCGGATCTCGAATCACAGCAGCAGTCGAGACTCGCCCGCCGCACGCGGGACGTACGACGGCTGTTCGATGTCGTGCTCACGGCTGGCGACGACGAGAGTCCCGAATCGCCCGTACCGTGCCGCGCCGTTCACGCTCGAGCGAGTGCCCGCTCCCGCTCCGACTGTCGGCCTCGGATCCGTTTCTGCAGCCCCACGAACGACGACAACAGCGGATACTCGTCGTCGAGATCCTGGTATAGGTACACCGGCATATCAGGGGCGTCGATCGGCAGGTGGAACCGCCGGCGCTGGGCGATGATCGCGCGCTGCCGGGTTGCAGAGAGGTCACCGACTTGGTCTGCGAGGACGCCGAGCCGCCGCCACTCGGCTTCGAGCGCGCCGTACGACCCGGCCGCGTCGGGGTCCGGACACGCCGCGAACTCGGGGAGTTCAGCCCGGATCGAGCGGAACTCGGCTGCGACCGCGTCGACCGACTGGGACTCCATCGCGACCATATCGAGCAGGTGCTCCCGGTCGTCCCGACACGTCTGCACCCGCTCGATCAGCGCGCGCTTGAGATGCGGTTGGAGCGCCGGCCCGTCGACCAGGAGCGTCCCGATCTCGGGGCCGAACTCCGCGGTGACGCTCTCCGGGTAGGTATCCCCGTACTCCTCGTCGTAGTGGTCACAGCTCATTACCGTCCGTTCGTACGCGGATCGGACTGCGTCGAGACCCTCGGCGGACCGCTCGCGCTCGTACCCACCCCCCTGGACCGTGGACGTCGGGGTGGTACGGGCGGGCGTGACCGACTCGACGCGGCCGAGGAAGGCGTCGAACGCCTCGACCTCAGCGGTGACGAGCCGTCGTTCCGCCCGAATACTCGCACGGAGGTCGTCGAGGAGGGACCGCGGGGTCGACACACTCGTCACGGTTTCTGCAGCCATACGACCACACGAGGGTCGCGAGCGCCTAAGCGCTTATAATAGCGGTACGGGGGCGGTAGGAGCGGTACTGGCGGATATATAGACACCGAGGCTCTCGCACACGACGTGGCGACCGTATCGCACTCTGCGGTCAGTGATCGCCGTCGTCGGTATGCTGGTCGCCGTCGTCGTCGTGGTCGTGCTCGCCGTCGTCGTCGTGGTGATTCTCGTCGTCGTGGTCGTGCTCGCCGTCGTCGTCGTGGTGATTCTCGTCGTCGTGGTCGTGCTCGTCGTCGTCGTGGTGATTCTCGTCGTCGTGGTCGTGCGGTTCCGTCGGTACCCCAGAGAGGCTTCCGTCGTCGTCGAACCGCTTGGCGCGAAGGAACCGCGCCCGGTACCGGTTCGCGCCCTCGTAGACGTCGGCCTCCCGAATGTCGTCGGTACGGCCGTCTGCAACCGCGTCGACGATAGCCTCGATCTGCTCTTTCTCGGAGGGCGTCAGCTCGAACTCGTAGGTTCGGGTCTCTTCTTCCTCCAGTTTCGTCCACTTCCGGGCGGCAGCGACGACCAACGAACAGGGCTCCCGGCAGGGGAACGCGCCGGTCCCACCGTCGGCTTCGAGTGGGTGGTCGGCGTCGTACTCCCACTCCCGGCGTTTGAGACACTGCGAATCGACGCAGCACGCCTCCGCCATCCAGTCGACGGCCGCCGGGGGGAGTTCGTCCACGACGTCGTAGATCCCGGTCTGACGGTCGGCAGTCTCCCGCCAGTGTGTGACGTCGAGTTCGCCCTGGCGTTCGAGGTTCCAGTTCGCGACCGAGGCGGGGTAGAGGGTGTCCAGCGTCTCCACGGCGTCGCGACCGTCGAGGTCGGGAAAGACCCATCCCGAAACGAGCGAGGGCGCGGTCCGGAGCGGCCGATACCGCCCCTTGTCGTCGTAGGTGGACAGTTCCCGGGCGTCCAAGGGGTCGTGGTAGGCGTCGAGGTCCGCGTGGTCTGTGTCCGCGTCGTCGGCGTGGCGGAGGTCGTAGCGCCGGTGGCCGTCCTCCCCGAGCGTCGCAGTCACGACCACCTCGCCCCACTCGGTCTCCAGTCCGGATGCGAGCGCGTCGTACCGCTCGGGCACGGAGTGGTCGGCGGCGGCCTCGGCGTGCCGGAGGAACGCCCGGCGGTGGCGGCCGCGCCGACCGACGACCTCAGCCCAAAAGAACCAGTTCGTGACGTAGGGGGCGACGTGCTCGGAGCGGGCTGCCGCCCGGAACTCCGAGGCCGACAGCCCCTCGTGGCTCTCCTCGGGCGTGTCGACAGCATAGGCGTCCTCCCCGTCGGCCGTCACGACGAGTCCGTCGAGTTCGATCGGCTCCTCGGCGGCGTCGACCCGGTCCAGCAGCGTGTGGACCTGCCCGTCCCGCACGTCAGTCACCCGCCGCCGGCGTCTCGCGGGTCTCCTCGCGCACGGTGGCGATGGCGGCGTCGATGTCGGCCCCCGCATCGGAGGCCCGTTCGAGCACGACGTCGGCCATCAGACCCTCGGTCCCGACCGCGCCGGCGTACCAGATCCGGTGGCCATCCACCGTGGCGGGCACGTCGTAGCCGGTCCGGTAGTCCTCTGTCAACCCCATATCTTCGGGGATGTCCTCTTGGGTGTGGAACCCGTCGGCGACGAACAGCGGGACGACCACGATGTCCTCACTCTCGAAGTAGTCGGTCACGTCGTCGACCTCCGGTTCCTCGTCCATGTACAGCGCCTGTACCTCCTCGAAGCGGTCGAGTTGCCTGACGCGGTCGGCGTGGTACTCGATGGCCTTCGCGGAGTTCGCGTTGCGTTCGGTGCCGTGGCCGACGACCGCGAAGCCGACCCCACCGTCGGACTCAGTCCCGTGAGACGACGACTGCAGGTCGTCACCCGCGCCGACGTCGGGGACGCCGGTCACCGTCTCGGCGCGCCGGACCAGCACGTCGGTCATCGCCCCGTGGGTGCCGACCGGGCCGCAGTAGTGGACGGTCTGTCCGGTGTCCTCGGCGGTAAGTGTCGCCGTGTCCGCGCTCAGCCCATCGGAGTTCCACTCGGAGACGTCCCATCCCGACAGCCGGAGTTCCCGTGGAATGACCTCTTCGGTGAAATACCCCTCGCTGATGAACAGCGGGACGACGTAGACCTCGTCGGACTCGACGGTCCGAAGGACTTCCCGCAACGACGGTTCCTCCTTCCAAAAGCCCGTCTTCACCTCGTCGAACGCGCCCGTGGCACGGATGGTGTCCGCGTGCCGGTGTGTGGGCGTCGACGAGTCGGGGTTGAGATGCGACCCGTGAGCCAGGATGACCAGCGCCTGCATACTGTGATCTGAGAACGGAGCACTCTTAGGGACTTCGGGTTCCCCGAGGGCTCGGCCCGCCCGAAGCCGGCGCTCCGATCGGTCTCCTACGGCTACTCGGGACCGCCGCGGCACTGGTGGATGACCTCGCCGACGACGTCGCGGTCGGCTGCGATCAGGTACCGCCGGCCCTCCACCAGTGTGGTGGAGTGTTGGACCGCAACGTGACCGTCGGTCTCCGCAATGACGACAGACCCCTCCGGGAGCGCCGCCGACACCACCGCGCCCGCCGCCGGCGCATCGTACCCGACCTGGATGTCGAGGATCTCGAGGTCTCCCGTCACCTCCTCGAGCGTCCGGACGTCGCTGCCGGTGAGCGCGTTGACCCCCGCCCGAACGCTGGCGCGCTCCGGGAAGTACACCTCGTCGACGTACTCGCTGTACGCATCGCCCGCGCGACCTTCGATCCGGGCCACGGTCCGAATGTCGGGGTCGAACTCCTTTGCCGCCATCGACACCACGAGGTTCGTGTCCTCCTTGTCGGTCAACGCACCGACGACCTCGGTCCGGTCGGTGATCGCCTCCCGAAGAACCGACGGCTTGGTCGCGTCGCCTTGGCTGACTCCGATGCGGTCGTGGTCGACCGCCTCGACGGCGTCCTCGTCGGGGTCTATGACTGTCACTTCACGCCCGCGATCCGCGAAGTGCTCCGCCACTCGGTGTCCGACGCGTCCGCTCCCAGCGATCACGATGTGTGGTGTATCCGCCATAGCGACGTATCACACCAATAATTAATAAGGTTCTATGCCGATATCCGGCGGCTTTTTTATTACCGCCGTACCTAAAAGGCTGGTAGCGTTCCGTAGCCTCCCCTGGTGGTGCCGTGACACCGGACGGGTGGGGGTATCGGGAGAATCAAGCGATGTCACACGTGCAAGACCAACACCAATCAGGAGACGATCGGACACCCGCGGTGCGGCGTAGAGAAGGACAGGCCGGTCCCGAGCGCCCGGGTCCAGACGGGCTGTTGGCCGAGCAGCGGCGCGTCTCGGGAGTGAGCGACCGATGAACTTCGCGAACTACGTGGACATTGCCGCCCGGAACCACGGCGATTCGCTCGCGATGGCCGATCCGAGTCGTGAGATACGCTACGCCGAGTTGTCGCGCGAGACGGACGCCGTGGCACGCGGACTGGCCGGTCTCGGCGTCGACCCGGGCGACCGGGTCGCGCTGTTCCTCCCGAACAGTGTGACGTTTATGACGGCGTATTTCGGCGCGATGAAACGGGGCGCGATCCCGGTCCCGGTCAACCTCCGGTTCGACCCCGAAACCATCGTTTCCGTGGTGGAAACGACGGACGCGTCGGTGCTGGTCACGAGCGGCCGCTTCGAGGAGACTCTCGCCGACTGCGACGCAGGGGTCGACCACCTGATCGTTGCGGACGGCGACGGCGGCGTGGCGTACGACGAGTTCGTGGGCGACGCCGATGCGGCCGTCGACGTGCCCGAGCGCCGGAACGACGAACTCGCGGAGCTTCTGTTCACGAGCGGGACCACCGGCCGGCCGAAAGGCGTCAAGCACACCCACGGGAACCTCGCGGCCAACGGGTGGGGGTACGTCCGGTACTTCCCGTTTTATTCGGCGGAGACGGTCGGCCTGACGGTCGTACCGCTGTTCCACGCGGCCGGGTTGAACGTCACTGCGACGCCGCTGGTGCTCGTCGGTGCAGAGAACCACTTCCTCCCGGCGTGGGACGCCGAGGCCGCCCTGGAGACGATGGCCGCCCGCGGGGTGACGGCTGCGATGTTCGTCCCGACGATGCTCATCGACCTCCTCGAACACGGGGTCGAGGGCTACGACCTCTCGGCGCTGTCGCACGTGATCGTCGGTGGCTCCCCGATGCCAAAAGAGCGGATCGACGCCGCCGAGGAGGCCCTCGGCGTCACGCTCCTCGAAGGCTACGGGATGACCGAGACGACGCCCGCCGCCGCAGTCAACCGGCCGGGACAGGACGTCCGGAAGGCAGGGAGCATCGGTCCGCCGATGGAGGACGTCGTCGACGTGCGCATCGAGAACCCCGAGACGGGTGCGGCCGTCGGCACCGACGAGAGGGGCGAACTCCTGTGGCACGGCGATACCGTCACCCCGGGGTACTGGAATCGCCCGGAGACGAACGCGGAGGCGTTCGTCGAGCGCGAGGGGAAACGGTGGCTGCGCTCCGGGGACGTCGGGCGGATGGACGCGGACGGCCACCTGTTCGTGGAGGATCGCCTCGGAGACGTGATCATCACCGGTGGCGAGAACGTCTCCCCTCGCGAAGTCGAGGACGTCATCTACGAACTCGACGGCGTCGTCGGAGTCGGTGTCGTCGGGACGCCGCACGAACGACTCGGCGAGCAGGTCACGGCGGTCGTCGTCGCGGACGGATCGGTGACCGGTGCGGACGTCGAATCGATCTGTCGCGAGCGTCTCGCAGGCTACAAACTGCCGCGCTCGGTCGAGTTCGTGGACTCGCTGCCGAAGACCACCACCCGGAAGATCGACAAGGTGGCGCTCCGCGACCGGTTCAGTGGGGACCGCTGAGCGGCGGCGAGCACTCCGGCTTTGGCCTGTGGCATCCGACCGCTCTGGGTGGCGGCGACGCCACATCGCGTCCCGCCTGCAACCCGCTGGCTTTTCAGTTCCGCCGTCGACAGAAGAGGTATGTCACTGGCCGCAGAGACGCGAGCCGCAGTCCGGGCCCGCCCGTGGCTACTTCGAGCGCTCCGTGCAGGCGTAGTGAACTACACTGCTGCGGCGGAAGCGCTCGACGTCGAGGGGGGCCGCGACGCGATCGCGACCGCGCTTCGCCGGTTCGAGGCCGATCTCTCGGACGCAGACGCCGACGCTCGCGACGTCACCGTCCGGATGCGGAGTGGCGTCGGGGTGGCCGGCTCCGACGCCGAATCCGGGGGCGGGTCGGACGCCGCAGGGGCCGACCCGCTGGTGTCGGTCGGCGGAGAACGGATCCTGCAAGGCGGCGGGCAGTTGACTGCCATCCTGGCCGACGGCGATGTCGACGCCGCAGCACTGTCCGCAGTCGTCGACCGACTCTCCGCGGAGAACGTCGTGATCGATGCCGCGGGCGTCGTGAGCGACCGCCTCGTGGTGGTGGTGCCGCGGAGCGACGGCGCGAACGCGCTCCGGCTGGCCGAGGCGGCGCTGGCGGCAGTTCCGAGCGGGTAGCCGCAGTCGTGTGGACTCACACCCGGCCGCCGTCGGGTCCCGATCTCGGGACTGAGGGCTCCGGCCGCCTGTCCGTCTCACATCGAGAGTCGATCGATCGACGCCTCTATCACCGCGGCGGAGTCGGCGAGCGCGTCCCGTTCCGCGGGCGAGAGGTCGAACTCGAGAACGTCGCGGACGCCACCACGACCGACGACACACGGAAGGCTCAAGAAGACCTCCCGGTCGATGCCGTGGTGCCCGGACGCCGGGGTCGAGACCGTGAGGACCCCGTGGCCGTCGCCGAGGATCCGTTCGACGGTCGTCGCCACCGACCGCGCGACGCCGTAGTTCGTCCGGCCCTTCCGGTCGATGATCTCGTAGGCGGCGTTCCGGACCTCGTCGCCGACGCGGGTCCGCAACGCGTCGACGTCGTCGATCCCGCAGTGGGCGCAGTACGTCCCGAGGGGGACGCCGCCGACGTTCGCCGCGCTCCAGACGAGGACCTCGCTGTCGCCGTGTTCGCCGATCACGTGCGCCCCGACGTCGGCAGAGTCGAGATCGAACTCCCGCCCCAGCGCGTGTCTGAACCGAGCGGAGTCGAGGACCGTCCCGGAACCGATCACCCGGTCGGCCGGCAACTCCGACACCGACCACGCCACGTGGGTGAGAACGTCGACCGGGTTGGTGACCACGAGCAGCACCGCGTCGTCGTCGAGGCCGTGTGTGATCTGCGGGATCATCTCGGCAAAGATCTCGGCGTTTCGGTCGAGGAGGTCCAAGCGCGTCTCGTCGGGCGCCTGGCTCGCGCCCGCCGTCACGATCACCACGTCGGCGTCCCAGCAGTCCTCGTACTCGCCCGTCGAGACGTGTGTCGGGGTAGTAAACGACATCCCGTGACCCAGATCCATCGCCTCCCCGGCCGCCCGCTCGTCGTCGATGTCTACGAGAAGGATCTCGTCGACAAGGCGGCTGTCTGTGAGTGCGAACGCGGTCGTCGACCCGACTGCTCCGGCTCCGCCGACGATGGCGACCGTTGCCTGGCGGCGTCGTTCCGACATATGCGGCGCTTACTACGATTCGAGTAAATATGTGTCGACAGTTATCATCGCGCGGGAGACGCTCCGGAGGGCGCGACAGACCGGGACGGTCGGCGTTGCGGGGAGCCCAAGCAGGGACGCCTGGCGGGTGAACGCTGCCGGGAGTCCGGCGCCGGACCCATCCGGCGTTCCGACGGGTTGAAAAACGCGACCGGTGAAGTGGCAGGCGATGACGCTGTCCGTGACCAACACCCTGACGGGGGAGCGCGAGCGCTTCGAGCCGCGGAACGACGACGAAGTTCTGCTCTACGTCTGTGGGCTGACGGTCTCGGACGAGGCACACTTGGGGCACGCGCGGCTGTGGATGCACGCCGACGTGATGCACCGGTGGCTCGAACACGAGGGCTACGACGTGCGCCACGTCGAGAACTTCACCGACGTCAACGAGAAGATCGTGGCGCGGACCGGCGAGCCCGGTGTCGGCGACACCGAACCCGAAGTGGCCGACTTCTTCACCTCGACAGTCATCCGGGATATGCGCGGACTGAACCTCGAACGCGCGGAGGTGTACCCCCGCGTCTCCGAGCACGTGCCGGACATACTCGAACTCGTGGAGACGCTGATCGACCGCGGGTACGCCTACGAGTCGAACGGGTCGGTCTATTTCGACGTCACCACCTTCGAGGAGTACGGCAAGCTCTCGAACCAGCGGCTCGACGACATCGAGGCCCAGGGGACCGACGAGGAGCGCTCCGAGAAGCGCCACCCCGCAGACTTCGCGCTCTGGAAGGCGGGCGCCGTCGACCCCGACGACGTGGCGGCCCACCGCGATTCCGACCTCGACCACATCGAGGAGCCCACCGGCGAGACGTGGGAGTCCCCGTGGGGCGAGGGCCGGCCGGGGTGGCACATCGAGTGCTCGGCGATGTCTATGGCGCATCTGGACGACACCATCGACATCCACGTGGGTGGCCGCGACCTGGTCTTCCCGCACCACGAAAACGAGATCGCCCAGAGCGAGGCTGCGACCGGCCAGGAGTTCGCACGCTACTGGCTCCACGTCGGCCTCCTCCAGACTGCGGGCGACAAGATGTCTTCAAGCCTCGGCAACTTCCTCACCGTCGACGAGGCCCTGGCGGAGTACGGCGTCGACGTCGTCCGGACGTTCTACCTCGCGACGGCGTACCGCAGCGAGCAGACGTTCGGTGCGGCCGAGATGCAGGAGGCCGAAGAGCGGTGGGCCCGACTCGAGCGCGCCTACGACGCCGCGGTCGACGCCTGCGACAGCACTGACGCCTACGCCACCGTCACAGATCAGGACCTCCGCGACGCCGTTTCCGAGACCCGGGCGTCGTTCCGAGAGGCGATGAACGACGACTTCAACGTCAGAGAGGCGACGGCGGCACTTTTGGAACTTGCGACGGCGACGAACCGCCACGTCGACCGGGACGAGAAGTACGACTACCGGGCGCTTCGGGAGGCCGTCGAGACCGTCGAGGAGTTGGGCGGCGACGTCTTCGGGCTCTCGCTCGGGACGGACGCCGCCGACGGGGGTGACGTGACCGTCGCCGAGGAACTGGTCGAACTCGTGTTGGAGGTTCGCGAGGCCGAGCGCGAGGCGGGCAACTACGACCGGGCCGACGAACTCCGTGCGGAACTGGCGGCGCTCGGTGTCGAGGTACAGGACGGCGACGACGGCCCGACCTATCGGTTCGAGTGATCGTCACTCGATCGTGAACAGGTCGGTGTCGTCCGGCACCGCGAACAGCCCCAGTCGGACCCCGGCGTCGAGCCAGCCGTAGCCGTATGAGAACGCCGCGAGTGCGTTCACCGGGTCGTCGCTCTCGCGGAAGTGCCGGCCGTCCTCCAGATATGACAGTGCCATCTCTCTGATCTCGAGCGCGGCGTCGCCGAGCGGCGTCGACTCCGGAACCGCCACCGCCGCAGCGGCGAGCGCGGCGGCGAGCATTCCCTCGTAGCGGTCCGTCTTCTCGTGAAGGTCGGCGGACATACCCGCTCTCGTCGAGCCAGGGCTAAATATGGCGGCGTCTGCAGGGCTGTACTCACTCGGTCACACGACGACGTGCGGTCGGACGAGCAGCCAGTTACGAACGCTGCTGTAGGTCGGCGGCGAGACGGACGGGGAGACCGAGGAGGGGTCCGGAAGGAGAGACGGGTACAGTGCCGAGCCACCACCTGGCAGGGCGCGCGCACGACAGCGGAACCTAAAAGGACGCGTCCGTCGAAGGAGAAAGTATGACAGCAGACGCCGACGAGGTTGTTGACCACCGACCACTCATCGTCGCCGGTTCGGGGATCGCAGGACTGTCCGCGGCGATCTATGCCGGCCGGTCCAACAACGAACCGCTGGTCTTCGAGGGAGACGAGCCCGGTGGCCAACTCACACTGACCACCGAAGTCGACAACTACCCCGGATTCCACGAGGGGATCTCGGGGCCGGAGCTCATCCAGCAGATGAAGTCCCAGGCCGAGCGGTTCGGCGCGGAGATCAAAAACGGGATGGTAGAAGACGTTGCGGGCGAGGAACGCCCGTTCACCGTCCGGCTGACCAACGGCGACGTCTACACCGCCGACGCCGTCATCGCCGCCTCGGGGGCGTCGGCGCGGACGCTTGGGGTTCCCGGCGAGGACGAGCTGATGGGCTATGGCCTCTCGACGTGTGCGACCTGCGACGGCGCGTTCTTCCGCGACGAGAAGATCCTGGTCGTCGGCGGCGGCGACGCCGCGATGGAGGAGGCGAACTTCCTCACCAAGTTCGCCTCTACGGTCTACATCGCGCATCGTCGCGAGGAGTTCCGCGCGGAGGACTACTGGATCGAACGCGTGATGGAGAAGGTCGACGACGGCGAGATCGAGATCATGCGCAACACCGAGGTGACCGAACTCCACGGGAGCAAAGAGCAGGGCCTCGACCACGTCACGCTGGTGTCGCACCCGGAGGGCCACCCCACCGAGAAGCTCGACGATCCCGACACCGACACCGTCGAGTTCGACGCCGGTGCGGTGTTCTACGCCATCGGCCACACCCCGAACACCGAATATCTGGAGGGAACGGGCGTCGACATCGACGATGCGGGATACCTGCAGACCAATGGCGGCACCGGTGGCGGCCAGACCGCCACGGACGTCGACGGCATCTTCGGTGCCGGCGACGTGGTCGACTTCCACTATCAGCAGGCCGCGACCGCCGGTGGGATGGGCGTGAAGGCCGCTCTCGACGCCGACGACTACCTCGAAGAGCTAGAACGCGACGCGAGGGCCGCAGCGAGCAGCGACGTCGCAACCGCCGAAAGCGACGACTAGCAACCGTTGTACTGCGTCGGGTGCGCTTCGCGCATCACTCTCCACGGGCGACCCTGATCCGAACCGTGTCACGGCTCCACCGGACCGGGTCCGCGCTCGCCCGGAGCTCACGACCGCTGGCGTGATCGAAGAGCCGCGGCTCCGCCCGACAGTCGACCCGGCGTGGCCACGGACCCGCACCGGGTTCACCATCATATCCGAGCGGGCGGTGGACCTGTCGCTCGTCGGGATCGGACTCGGTGTTGGCGCGGTCCGTGTATTGGCGAAGTGACGTTTCGAGCCGGGCGACGATCCCGGAACGGAAGCGATTAGCCGCGGGCGCACCTGATCCGAACCGTGTCACGGCTCCGCCGGACCGGGTCCGCGCTCGCCCGGAGCCTCGCGACCGCTGGCGTGATCGAGGAGTCACGGCTCCACGCCACAGTCGACCTGGCGTGGCCACGGATCCTCACCGGATTCGCGATCATGTCCAAACGCACGGTGGACTTAGCGCTCGTCGGGATCGTGATCGGGCCGACGGCCGTCGCGGGGCTGACGCTCGCGAACGCCTTCTGGATGGTCGCGAAGTTGCTCGCGATCGGGCTCGCGGGCGGGACCGTCTCGCTGGTTTCACAGAACTACGGCGGCGGCGACGTCGACCGTGCCGCGACGGTCGTTCGGCTGAGCGTGTTACTCGCGGTCGCACTCGGCGTTCCTGTGGTGGTGTTTTTCGGCGTCGCCGCCGAACCGCTGGTCGGACTGCTCGGGGAGGACGCTGCGAGCATCGGACACGGCGCGACGTACCTCGCGGTCGTGGCGCCCGGACTGCTGTTCGAGTATCTGAACCTGATCGCCAGCCGAACCTACGCGGGCGTGAGCGACACCGTGACGCCGATGGCGGTACGAGCGGGCGGCGCGGTCGCCAACATCGCGCTGTCGGCGACGTTCGTGCTCGGGTTCGGGATGGGCGTCGCCGGGGCGGCGCTCGGGACGGCGCTGTCGACCGGCCTCGTGACAGTCGTGTTCGCGTGGGGGATGACGGGTCGGACCTACGTTCGCGGCCGGGGGGCGAGCCCGGTGCCGCTCACCCGATCGGGCCCCTGGATCGACGTGGGGCTCCTCCGGCAGATCGCGGACGTCTCGGCCCCGCTGGTCGCCCGCCGTGCCGCACAGGGGCTCGTGGTGTTTCCCCTGTTGGCCATCGCCGCCACGTTCGGCCCGGTTGCGGTGGCCGCGATCGGCGTCGGGCGGCAGGTCCGGGCGCTGCTCGGGAGCTTCTCGTGGGGCTTCTCGATCGCGGCCTCCACGCTCGTCGGCCAGGAACTCGGCGCGGGCGCGGAAGGGGAGGCCGAGGCCTACGGCTGGGGGATCGTCCGGTTGTCGGCGTTGGTGTACGTGATCGCAGCGGCGGTGGTCGTGGCGTTCGGAGATCCGATCGCGGGGATCTTCGTGGACGACCCGGTCAACCGCGAGTTGTCCGCGCAGTTCGTCCGCGTCGCGGCGGCGAGCGTCGTCGCGCTCGGGATCGACGGATCGATCACCGGCGCGCTCCGCGGCGCGGGTGACACACGCATCCCGTTTCTGGCAGCGCTTGCGGGGTTGTATCTGGTCGCGGTCCCGCTGGCGTGGCTCGGGACCGTCGTTCCCACCCTCGGGGTCGGGGGGCTACTGCTCGCGCTGCTGGCGGAGACGGCGGTGCCGATGGTGGTGAACCTCCGGCGGTTTCGATCGAACCGGTGGAAAGCGATCAGTCGGGACTACCGGCCGAGCGCGGGCGACTGAGACGGTGGGAGACTGAATCTGTCGGTCCGCCTCAGAGGGAGTGATCCGGCCACGCCCGATTCCCACAGACCCTTAAGTCGAGCCGCCGCAGTACCGGTATGGTCGCAGCTGAAACCTACACGATCGAAGCACCGAACGGCGACGTTGAGGAGATCGAACTGCCCGAAGGACTCGCGGATGTGTTCACAGAGCAGGGCGAGTCCACGACCGCGGTCGTCGGGGACCTCCTCGTCCAGTCGTTCGCCCAGCAGGCCCACGCGGTCGTCCATCACAGCCAGGGCGACACTCCCGCGGACCTGGAGTCACTGAACGAGAAGATGGAGGAACTCTTCGAGGAGCGGTTCGGGGTCTCGCTCGACGAGGCGATGGACCACAGTCACTGATACGCACCGTCTTGACATCCTCCCCGCGCTAAAGCGCGAGGATTCCTCCGTTGGGGGTTCGGCTACCGACCCACGGAGGCAACTTGCGGGTTTGTGCGCACTTCTTTGGGACGTTCGTGAGGGTGTGGTTTCCCCGACCAGTCGTGGTCGTCCCACTCGAATCGCACGGG
>Ga0102942_1000421_pt1 | contig 15892 bp, 16 predicted proteins | sample SalPon2_C_H2O_MG_FD_78171 | JGI IMG/M metagenome (GOLD analysis project Ga0102942, IMG submission 78171) | Salt pond water microbial communities from South San Francisco under conditions of wetland restoration - Salt Pond MetaG R2_C_H2O_MG | ecosystem: Environmental > Aquatic > Non-marine Saline... | reverse complement strand
TTTCGCCTGCCTTCATCTCTGTGCTGCTTTTGACGAGTTCTAAATCCGGTGTACCTTCAACTCTGAGCGGTAATTCGATTTCCTCGGTGTATGTGTTGCTGGAAGTGTCTTCATAGGTTGCGCTCATGTTTATCCAGTGCAGTCCTTCTTCGAGGTCTTCATCAAGGTCTAAGGATAATGTTCTTGAAGCTTTACTTCCTTCATTAAGCCTATCTACAAAGAATTTTTCATCCTGAGAGTAAGCCGTTTCAACCATTTCCGGTGTTTCAGGTTTTAATGTGATTTCTTCGATTGGTTTGTTGCCTGTGTTGGTGAATGAGAGTTGCATGTCTGTGTAGCTGTCGCCTGGACGCGGAGTCTTTGGATCAGTTCCCTCAACATTTCCTGTAAGATCCACTCCCTCATTGTCTACAGGCATGGAGAAGTCTCTAATAACTGTGAAGTTGTAGCTTCCTTCCTCATTTTGAATCTTCACAGGATCACCGTCTTCCAAGTACTGTACATGAAGCTCGAAGTCGTACATTCCTGTTGGTGCTCCGGAATCAACTTTGACCTGGTAGCGCTGGTTCCAGACTCCATCCGGATACAGGAATCCGATTGATTCATCTCTGTCGTCCTCTATTGTAACATATTCTCTGGTTAACCTGTTGTCTGGTTTGAGGACGACTTTTAGTTTTTTGTCTTCGTCCCAGTTTTTGTCTGGGTAGTTGGTTTCGTGCATGTTTGCTGATATGTTGACTCTGTCTCCTGCTGTGATGAAGCCTGGATCAAAGCTTACTGCGTCAAGTTTTGGAGCTGCTGAACCTGTCGCAGCTGTGATTGTAAGGATTGAAAGAATTAAAGCGAATTTAAGTACCTTTGATTGTGTTGTTGTAGTTTTCATAGTATAATTTTACCTCTGTGATACTGCTTCTGTTCCGTCTAGTAGGATTATCAGGGTTGGAAGCAGGAATACTGCACCGATATACGCTGATATAATGCCTGTGAATAGGAATATGCCAAGTGCATGCATACCTGTCAGGTTAGCTGCAAGTAAAGCAAGGAATCCTACTCCTGTAGTTGTTGATCCGCCAAGTAGTCCTCTTGATAGTTCTACCATTGTTTCGCTGAGTCCTTCAGCACCTCTCACCGTGTTGAAGTATTTTTTCGTGACATGGATTCCGAAGTCGATTCCTAACCCCATTATCATGGCTGCTGAGACCATTGAGATAATTGTTAGGTTGGCGCCGAGATAGCCTCCAAGCCCTAGCATCCAGACTAGTCCGAACATAACCGGCACCATAGGATACATCATCCGTTTCACATCCCTGAAAACCAGGAAAAGTACTCCCAGTACTGCTGCGAAAGATACGCCGGTAATCATCATGAAATCAGATATGATAACCTGGAAAGTCGCCAAATCGATCATATTATAACCAGTCAAGTAGTAGTCCTCTGTGGTCTCAGCCTGAACCGAAGTATGAATACTGTTATAAAGTTTCTGTATTTCACCTGAGTTCGCCTGTGTATCGGCTCTGACCGCCATCAAACCTGTTCTGTAATTCTCAGAGACCATACCTCCATACTCAAACCTCTCAAGTTTCTCCTGATCTTCAGGAATTCTATCGTATTTGTTTTGAAGCATGGTTGCTGGCGACTCCACTGATTGAACATTTTCCGCTCTCTCCACCCTGTTACCTATTCTCTGCATTTCTTCCAGCAATTCGGGGTTTCTCACATCTTTGTCAGATTCAAATACAATGTATGTTGTGTCGCCGGAGAACTTTGCACGAAGAGTATCCAGCGACTGGACTGTTGGATCGTCTTCAGGGAGAATTGCTTCCGTACTCGGCTTAACCTCCAAATTCAAAGCACCAGGTACAACCAGCAAAGTCAGTAAACCCATTATTCCTAGAACTCTGTAAGGATTTTCCACCTGGTATTCGACTAGTTTTGAGGCAAGAGACTCTACAATCATATTTAGAAGTCGTGCCTCCAATCAATCGATTCATGGATTTTCTTCATAACCTTCTCTTCAAGTACAAAAACACTAGGTAAAAGGAAGAAGCTGAAAATCAAAGCATAACCAATACCAATACTCATGATCAGTCCAAATCTATGCATTTCCGGCATCATACCTGAAAGAAATGCCATAAATGCGGAGATAGTTGTAATTGATGTTGCTACGATTGCTACTCCTGTTTCTCCAACTGCTTCGGAAAGTGCCTCTCCAACAGTGTTATCTCTTCTGTGGAACCTGTAAGTATTCAGTATGTGGACTGAGTAATCGATCCCGATCCCTATTACAAGTGCTGCAACACTTCCTGCAAGTGTTGAAAGCGGTATTCCAAGATAACCCATAGTACCGTACAGCCAGACTACTGAAAGACCTACAACGATTAAAGGCATCAATGCGGAAGAAAAACTGCCCTGGAAAAGCCCTAAAGTAATCAGAAACACTAAACCGAGTGAGATTATCGTTGTTACATTTTTGTCACGTGCAACCATGGAAGAAAGTCTCTGTTGGACTGCTGGAACGCCCGATATCTCGGTTTCAACTCCTTCAGGTCTGTCATACTTTGCTTCATCCTCTATCTCGTTGAAGATTCTATCCATCTCCCCGCCAGAATCACCCACATAAGTATATGCAGTGATAACCGCATTCTGCTTTCTATCATCGATTAGTCCTTCTCTTTGAAGAGGAGACATTACTTGAGTAACACCATGAATACCCCTCATGTCGTTTGACAAGTCCTGTATATATGCTTCTGTCCGGTTATTGTGGATGCTCTGAACTCCTTCTTCTGTGTTCCCGACCGATATTTTTACTGCAATTGAGTCTTTACCTATTCCCTCTGCTCTCAAGTTGTTTACTCCTTCTACTGGTGTTGAGCTTGAGGGCATCATGTTCTCCAAAGCAACAATTGTCTCTACTCTTGCCATACCTGGTATCATTGCCAACGAGAGAAAAATGAAGAAGAAAACTATCTCCAGAGCATGATTCTCTTGGAGCCGAGTTATTTTTTCCACTAGATTTTGCTGTGACATATAGTTCAACTTAATTACACAAACTTTTTATTGTTTCACAACCAAGAGCAGAATATGAGTTACGAAAAAATACTGCTGACAACAGACGGAAGCGAAGAATCAGAAAAAGCTGTAAATCATGCCAAAGAACTTGCTAAAAGTTGCAACGCAGAACTACATATCCTATATGTTGTTGACATAGGCGTTAACACACAATATGGTGCCGTAGAAGATTTGATGAGTCAATTAGAGTCAAATTCTAAATTGGAAAAATTTGGACAAGAAACAGTAGAAAAAATTGCAGAAAAAATTGAAGACACAGGAGTAGAGGTTTTTAAATCAGTTGAAAAAGGTTCACCTCACCAAAAGATCTTGGAATACTCTAGAAAAAATGAGATAGATGTAATTGTGATGAGCACGCACGGTAGAACTGGCTTGGATCGTATGCTGTTGGGAAGCGTAACAGAAAAAGTACTTAGAAAATCGGAGAAACCAGTGTTAACTGTAACTAGAGAAAAGTAATGTGAAACAATGGGCTCAAAAAGCTACAGTGATACTGAGATTATTATGGAGTGTCCAACCGAAATCAAACAACTCTTGAAAGTGCTTTACAACCTTTCAAGCTCTGAGACAGAGGTGCTTTATTATCTCTGTGATCAAGATGCACGAGCGTCTAAGATAGCAGAGGATTTAGGTAAGGATCGTTCCACAGTTCAAAGATACTTATCAAAACTGAGGACCGCAAACCTTGTTAATAGGGAAAGCAAGGTTGAAGAAGGTAAGAGAGGAAGATACTACATATATTCCATACCCGACAAGGAAGAGATGAAGAAAAACATTAGAGATCAGATGAAAGATTGGGAAGAAGAGAAACTCGATGTTTTAGAGGAAATTTAAGTTCAAAATAAAACAAGTCTGAGGTTTTACACACCACAAAGTGTTTAAAGTTCAACTTTCTTACACAAACTATGAGCGATATTGAAGTATTCACAACACCGACATGCCCATACTGCACAAAACTCAAGAACTGGCTGGACGAAAATGATTATGAATACGAGGAGCATAATGTAGGGGATGATAGAGATGCTGCGAAGAGAATGATTGAGAGAACCGGTCAAAGAGGCGTACCTCAGACCTTCATCGGCAACACAGAGATTATCGGCTTCCAGCCGGACAAAGTTGAGGAAGCAATAAAAGAGGACTCAGACAAGGCTGAAGAAGAAAACTGACACACTAGACAATCCCCTATACCCTATTATGAGCCAGAATGTATTAATCGAGGTCTTTTACTCGGAAACCTGTCCGAACTGTCCTCCCCAAAAAGATCTAGCACAACAGTACGAAGACGAGGAAAACGTCAAGGTCAGGCTCACCAATGTCGCCAAGAACAATGGCAGGGCCGAAAACCATGGAGTAAGAGCGGTTCCGACAACTATAGTAAACGGACCTGCACTTGACCAGAAGACAGGTTTCAGAGGAGTAATGGCTGAAGAGAAAATGGAAACTGCGATAGACGTAGCCAAAGGCAAAGAAGATCCTGAAGCTCTGGAAAATCCCAGTATCTTGGGGAAAGTGAAGAACTTCTTTTCACGTCAACCTTCAGACAGTTAAAACCCGATCCAGGCCCACTTTGTAGCCCAAAAAAATTAGATCAGTTTTTCCATTCATTTTATAGAAATTTTCTACAAACTCATTCTTCATGAGTCTAGAGAAGATAGCTCGAAAATACGCTTTGAGAAACGCAGTTGAGCACGAAGGAGAATGTAATCCCGGTGCAGTTATTGGAAAAATATTTGCAGAAGAAGAATTCGATGATAAAGGAGAGGTGACACAGACTGCTCAAAAAGTCTGCCAAGAGGTTAACGAGCTATCTTTACAGGATCAGGAAGATGAACTTGAGGACTACGAATTTGATATCCCAGAGAAGGATGAGCATGATCCAATCCCGGATCTAGAGGTGGATGAAGATGAAGAAGTGGTTGTCAGATTTGCTCCAAACCCGAATGGTCCTCCGCACATCGGTCATGCACGTGGAATGACAATTAACGGAGAGCTACGTGACAAGTATGATGGCAAACTTATCCTAAGATATGACGATACGGATCCTGTGACAAAGAGACCTATGAAAGAAGCCTACGAGATGTATAGGGAAGATTATGAATGGCTGGGTTACGAGCCTGATGAAGTCAGAACTTGCTCGAAAAACTTTGACACATACATAGAATACGCAGAAAAACTCATCGAGAAAGGGAAAGCATACGTCTGCAAATGCTCACAGGAAGAAGGACATAAATACAGGAAAGAAGGAGAAAAATGCCCTCACAGAGACCAAGAAACTAAAGAAAATATGAGCCTCTGGAAAGGAATGAGAAATGGTGAAATAAGTGAGGGCGAGGCGACGCTCAAAATAAAAACTGATATGGATCATAAGAACCCTGCAGTCAGAGATTTTGTAGGTTTCAGAATAATCGAAGATCCTGATCACCCAGTTACCGGAGATGAATACCGTGTCTGGCCTCTCTTGGATTTCCAAGGAGCTATTGAAGACCACATCATGGGAACAACCCACATTGTACGAGGAAAAGATCTCAGAGCCTCAACTAAAAGGCAGAAATACATCTACGAATACTTTGACTGGGAGTACCCAGATGTTATGTACTGGGGTAACGTACAGGTCTCAGGATTTGACGTTGCAGTATCCGGATCAACCATCTCCGAAAAGATTGAGAAAGGTGAATTAGATGGTTGGGATGATCCACGTGCACCAACACTGCGAGCACTCAAAAGAAGAGGTTTCCAACCAGAGGCTCTTCAAGAGTTCTTTATAGACATGGGTGTAACTGAGAACGCTATTGAGGCATCTGTAGAAAGTCTTGAAAAAGCAAATACCCGCGTAGTAGATGGAGATGCAGATCGATGCTTCTTGGTAGCAAAACCTGAGAAACTGAATGTTTCAGGAATGCCTGAGGATATAGAGACAGATATGCAGGTACATCCAGAGCACCCTGAGAGAGGAACGCGTTCACCAGAACTGGAAATAGAGAACGGAGAACTTGAAATTTTCATTGACTCAGAAGACTTTGAAGACGGATTCTACAGGCTAAAAGGACTTTGCAATATAGAGATTGAGGGAGAGTCTGCAGAGTATAGAGAAGGAGACCATAAAGTAGCTCTTGAGAAAAATGCAGACTTCATCCACTGGACACCAACCTATGCAGAAAAAGCAGAAGTTAAAATGCCGAACGGAGAGAAAATAGAAGGTAGGATCGAACCAAATAGTATCGAAACAGGAGAAATTGTCCAGTTCGAAAGATTTGGATTCTGCAGGTGTGATTCAGCAGAGGAAGAACTGTTTTACTATGCACACCAATAGTCAAAAGTTTTAGAATGTAGAGAAGGCTGGGAAAGCCGGGAATCGAACCCGGGACCTCTGCGTATCTCACAGTCTTCTGGAAATTAGTTTTTAATCATTGGAGAGCTAGTTATCCAGAAAATCACTAGTTCTCCTCATCACTCACAACTTTGACGTTATGAGCGCAGCGCTCTAACCCCTGAGCTACTTTCCCTTAAACACCTTATCTAAAAATACGAAGTTAAGTTTTATGAAATGCAATATGAATGTAGTCAAATAAATTATTAATTAAATGATTTAAAATCTAAAGACTAACTAGTTGATAAGATGGATAGAGTTCAATTAATTTTCGTTTTGAGCGGTATTTTCATGATTCTGGGCGGTAGCATTATTGCTATTCAGGCCGAAAACCCTAAGCCTAACAAATTTGAAGAGAATAAAACAGAGATGGTAGATAATAGTTCTGACGAAGTACATGATGTAGTAAATAAATCTGAAAGATATATCCAGAACTTCTTTGCCAAAAATAAAACTTGGAAAGTTGAGAATGAGTCAAATATCAATTACAACCGTAGCATCTATGAAGTCACAAGATTTAATCAGGAAAAGACGACAAGGAAACAACTAGAGAGAGCTTGGAAACTATACAATAACACATTCAACTCTGCAAAGGAAAATAACTGGTTCAATTATGATAAAGCAAAGGATGATGAATTTAACAACACGTTTTCAGTTGACCATTATGTAAACCTCAAAAATTACAGGGACGAAGAAAGCCTAAACCCAGATAAACCAGAATTTTTGATATTTATGAATAATACAGACAATGAGAAGGTATTAGCAGGCGTGATGTATATGAAAAGCGGAGTGGATAAGGAAGGGAGACAAGTAGGAGGTCCATTGACACTCTGGCACTATCATACGTATCCTCGAGAAAAATGTTATTACAACGGATTCGCTGCTAGCCGAACACCATCATGTCCAGAAAATTATTATTCAGATAGAAGCCCTGAAATGATACATGTATGGTTTGTAGATCATCCAGGCAAAACATTTGGTACTAACATGTATGTCCCAAAAGAATCACTAGACAAAGGACCTCAAAAAATGAATAAATCAGAATTTACTACTGAGCAAATTAAACTCCATGGCGGATTGAAATAAAGAAATCCAACAGGAGAAAAATGGATAAGTTAAGACTCATCTTGGTTTTTGTATTTCTTGGAAGCATAGTTCTAGGTTTATCCAGCCTAGAACCCGTAAAAGAACTTGAAAATCAACAAATAGTTAGTGCTTCGGATAAAAAGACTCTTTCATTAGATGAGCAAGAAGATAATAATGAACTCAATAATTCTGCTTATAAAGTTGAGTTAAATGAAAGCTATAACAAAACAGCATCAGAACGTTACGTAAAGAAGTTCTTTAGGAAAGATGGATTATGGAAAAAAGAAAAACAGGTAGAAATAAACCATAGTAGCATGGTTTATGAAATAGATAGGTTTGCAATGACTAAAATCGAAGAAGTACATCTAAAAAATGCCTGGAAAATCTATGACGAGACATATAAACAAGTAAAGAGTAGAGGATGGTTTGAACTTGATAAAGCTGAGAAAGATGGGTTCAATAACCCTTACTCCATAGACCATTACGTAAATCTGAAGTATTATAGAGATAACGAGACATTAAACCCGGAAAAACCAGAATTTCTCATGTTCATGAATAACTCTAACGGAACTCCTCAGATAGTTGGTGTGATGTTCATGGTAAACAGCGTCAATAAAGAAGGTAGACAGGTTGGAGGATCATTAACGAAATGGCACTATCATGCATACCCAAAAAAAACCTGCTTCTATAACGGATACCCTGTTAATAAATCAAAAAACTGCCCTGAAAGATATAAATCAGATAAAAGTCCTGAAATGATGCACGTCTGGTTTATAGAGAATAAAGACGGAGTATTTGGAACCAAAATGTCTGTACCGCAAAAATCAGTTGATGCAGGAATCAAAAAGATGAACAAATCGCAGTTTATGAAAGAAAATAGGCAGATGAATCATTAAGTATGGAAAGAGAGAAAAGTACTCTATTCATAATAGATTAAATAGCTTATTACCTATTTAAAGAATTTTTCATCGCATGTGTATTTCTTCCTCAAGAAGCAATCATGAACCAGCAAATAATATATTGTATCTTCTAATCATAAAAAGAATAATCAAATATTAATCATAAACTTAATGAGTAATTAATGAGTGGTTTATAAAGACGGAAAGTCTTGGAACGCTTTTCCAAGCTTTGAAAGCCTCCCCATATATTCATCATTGATTAGTTGTTCTGATGATTGATCTCCAAGACTTCCTTCGGATGCATCATCTTTGTAGGCATGCATTCTTGCCTGAATCTTGGCCGTTGCTGGCGTATCAACATCTTCCATGCCCCAACCGTATTCACTTGAGAGGTGATCTCTAAATCCTTCTACATCGCCTTCATATTCCTTTTCTCCACCTCTAAATACTGCTACTCGGTCTTCAGTTGGTTCAAGGAGTACTGTCGGTCTGTCAAAGTGCACAGCACCATCATCAGTCTCCATGTGTTCAATATCGTATATATCAATTTCTCCTTCTACTATCTCTTCGTAGCCAATGCCCACCATATAATCGTTCATTAGCTCCATACTCACGTCTTCATCTATCTCCCAGGTGTATCCTGTCTCATAACCTTCATCCTCTGCTTCTACAGTCGACATTCCATCAGGCACTTCTTGAGATGCTTCGAAATAAAATACACCGTCAAAATCAGGTAGAGGGCTATCTACATCTAAACCAGCCGTTCTATAGGTATCAAGTAGATTATCTTCTAGTTCAGTATCTTGAATTGTGGTAGGAATCCCTAGATAGGTGCCTTCTTCAGTTTCCTTCACAAATGCTGTCTCTTCACTACCTTCACGGGCTTGTGCTTCCTCTATTGATTCATCTTGTTCTTTGACCCCCATCTGCCCGTCGATTCTCTTAGGCATCGCAATAGGACCATTATCTCTAACAGGAAGTACAAATACATCTTCTCCTTCTAGTCTTGTTAGAAGGCCTGCACCAAACCTCATGTCCGGAAGATCGGAGTTATTTTCAGTCATTTTTAATCCAACTAGAATATATAGAGTGAAAAACATTTTTAATTCTTTTCACCTGCTGGTAAATACAATATAAAAAAATAGCGATTAAGCTAAAGTTAAATTCAGATTCAATACTATAGGATAACCTCTACTGTGAGGAGCATAATAGTTGATTATAAAATAGAAAACTTAGTTTGTCTCCTCAGCTCGCTTAAGCCTTGAGCGCATAAGTTTCTAGGCATCTATAGAGAAAAATTAGTAGAAGGTTTCTCTAAAAGCCTTACAAAGACTATAAGTGACAATTAAGATTATCTATCACAGCATCAAAGTAGAAAAAATACTTATTTAATGGCCAGAAACTGTAAGATATGGAATACAGCCTAGAAAATGTATTGATAATATTTGGAATAATTTTCGCAGGAATATCTATTTTACTAGGAACTCAAATTGTGCAAAATACAAGTGATGAAGTTAAAAACAACTCAATGAATGAATCAAATAATACCGCACTAAATTCATCAAACAAAGATATCAATTTGGCAACCCAAGATACATCGCGAAACTTATTTGATGAAAGCTATAAGGAGAAAGCCTCTGAGAGATACATCAAGGACTTCATTAAATGGGATAGAGCATGGACAAGAGAGAAAGAGGTCGAGTTAAGCCACAATGGCACAATATATGAGGTAGATAGATACAGAAACAAATCCGTCACCAGCACCCAAATTGAGAACGCATGGACTCTATATAATAAATCTTACGAAGCTGCCAAATCTAAGAACTGGCTTAATTACAGCAAAGCTCTAAAAGATGGCTTTAGGAACCCTCATTCTGTAGATCATTATGTAAATATTGAGTACTTTAGAGATAACCAGTCACTGGTACCAAAGAAACCGGAATTTTTGATGTATCGAAATAACTCAAATGGAGAAAAAGTGCTAACTGGAATGATGTATATGCTCAACAATGTTAGTGCAGAGGGGAGACAGATTGGTGGAACAACCACCAAATGGCACTTCCACGTATACAACGACTACGACTGTTACTATGATGGATATGGTAATAGTCTTGTGAAAGACTGTCCAAAAAAATATTTCTCATTTAAGACTCCTGAGATGATGCACGTGTGGTTTGTAGACCATAGAGAAGGAGTATTTGCGACAAATATGGCAGTACCTCAAGAAGATATTGAAGAAGGACCTCATAAGATGAATAAATCAGAGTTCACTATGGAAATAAGGAAGAGATATGGTGGAGCAAACTGAAAGTTAATGGGTTCGAGCGGATTTGAACCGCCGATCTCCTCCACGTCAAGGAGGTGTCATAACCAAGCTAGACCACGAACCCTTCTAATCTAAGTAGGCATGTATACTTTTTTGAAGGTTTACAGAAACGAGAGTTAGTGGATAAAAATGTGAGTAAACAGGTTAATTTTCTTCCTTCTTGACCGCTGATGCCAGTCTAATCATTGAAACATCAGTTATGTTTCCGCAGTCACTGCAGACTACTTTTACCCAGTCAATGTGTGGTTTGTCGACGGTGTTGACATGCAGGTTGTTTCCACATTCTTCGCATTCTGGAGCCATTCTTTGTTTCCTCTATTGAAGATTTGTCGACCTACCTATTTAAGGGTATTCAAGGTTCACAGAGCTTGAACACCGTGTTTTCGGAAAAGTTAAATACTTTGCGGTTGTGTAGAGATTATGGTAAACAAGTGGCACGACATTGAAACAGGTCCGGACGGAGAAGCACCGGAGACAATTCATGCAGTAATCGAAAACCCAACAGGCACACAGAATAAATATGAATACGATAAAGACAAGGAAACAACAGTCCTTGATAGAGTCCTATACGCATCTATCAACTATCCAGGCGACTATGGATTTATTCCACAAGCATACTACGAAGATGGCGATCCAATGGACATCCTAGTTTTGACAACACATCCAACATTCCCAGGATGCGTCATGGAAGTCAGACCTGTCGGAATCCTCTACATGGACGACGACGGAGAACAAGACGACAACATCATCGCAATACCAGAAGAAGACCCACGCTGGAACGACGTAGAAGACCTAGACGACGTCAACGAACACCGGAAAAAAGAGATTGCAGAGTTCTTCAAGACCTACAAGAACCTCGAACCAAAGAAAGAAGTAGAAATCGAAGGCTGGGGCGCAAAAGAAGAGGCACACGAAGCAATAGAGAAGAGCCAAGAGCTTTACGAAGAAAACTTCTAAAAACTCTTTTTTTGTAGGGTTGAAAAGCCCTGAACTTTTTTAATAAAATTATTATTGGCGAGTATGTTCTCCCTAGGAAGTCTTCTTTCGATAGACAGTCCGCCGAATAATTCATTAACAAAGAAAATTTTAGATAAATTGTGCCAAATTTTAGAAATTCAGGTAATACCAATAGAGGGGCCAACAGCAATATAAGATGGACTAGGGAATATCAGAAGTTTAAGAAATCTGATAATGATCATCCAGTAAGTCTTTATGAGCGGCTTACTAAGAAGTTCTGGAATATTCAGAAAGTAAGATTAAGCTCAATCCCTTTGTTGAAAAACTATAAGTCGAAGTTTGAGAGACATATAGAGGTTGCTAGATTAGATATAGAGGCCGATCAGATAGGATCGCTATTTACTATCCCTCTGATATTAATGCTGCCCTTCAATTTACTTATTACACTTTTTTTAAGCACAGCCATCTCTGTTTTTGCATGGATAATACCCTTCTTTTGGATCTACTGGGTTATCAGCTATCCCAACCTGAAATCAACCATTGTACGTATTAAGTCTTCAGATGAAGCTTTAAGAGTAATTCTCTACATGGCTATGCAGCTAGAAATGACTCCTAACCTATCAAAAGCAGTAAGAGGTGCTGCATCAAATACTAGCGGTTACCTAAGCAGAGACCTTACAGAAGCAGTATGGAAAAGTGAAACAAACCAAAAAAAGCTGCAGAACACCCGTCAAGCTCTCTCTGAACGAGTTGACCTCTGGAGAGAATGGTCCCCCAGTTTCGTAGAATCTCTACAGTATCTGATCGACTCCATATCTAGAAGCGGCGAAGAAAAAACCAGAATAATCCAGAAGGGAGAAGATAAGATAATAAGCGACATGAAAAACGAGATGAGCCAGTATGCTAGAGAACTTTCATCTCCTATAAGAGTACTGAACATGGCAGGTATCATGCTCCCCCTAATGGGGCTTATCATGTTCCCTTTGATGTCCATATTTATTGGCGGGGAAGAAGCAGGAGTTGGGGCTTTAGGATTGTATATGAGCATAGTATACCTTTTTATTTTACCCTCATTCCTATTCTTCCTTGTAAAAAGACTAATATCCAAACGACCGGGCGCATATTCTAGTCCAAGCCTGGAAAATGTAGATGAAGTTCCTCCGAAAGACAAAGTACGTGTTAAGTACTCTGGAGATACTTATAGTTTACCACTAAAACCTCTAGCATTTTCTATTGGTTTTCTTATCGCAATACCAGGTATAATCTACTACTTCAATCTATTAAATACGATAATATCATATGAAACAGCAATTACATTTACGCCCTCAGGAGGTGCTGTTTCAACCCCTGAACAATGGCAAAACTTTATTGAGGCTCAGTATACTGTTGAGAACGCAGTTCCAAACGTTATCAAGGGAATGAGCCTATTCTGGGGTATTAGTGCAGGATTAACTACGTATTTCTTAGGTCGTAGCTACTCTCGACAGAAAATAAGAGAGAGGATACAACGAATTGAAGAGGATATCCAAATAGGGCTAACTGAATTGGATAATTCTCTTTCTAAGGGAGTCCCATTAGAAAGATCAATCTATGCAGTAATAAAGAAATTTGATGAGATAGGAGCGTCAAATACACCTCTGGAAAATTTCTTTGAAGATACCTACTACCGTATGCAGGAAGGCAACCCATTTAGAAATGCTGTATTTGACAATAATCGCGGAACTATTAAGAATTATCCTTCAGGAATGCTACGGAATTCAATGCAAATGCTGGCTGATAGCAGTAATCGCGGACCATCAGCAGCCTCGCAGAATTTAAGACGAGTTAATCAGTACATTAGCAATCAAAAAGAAGTTGAGGAAACAATCAAAGAACTCCTAGATGATACTGTGAGCCAAATGAATATACAGGCAAAATTTATCGCCCCAATTATAACAGGTGCAGCTGGTTCAATGGCATTAATCATTGTACAAGTATTATTCTTGATAGCAAGCAGTCTAGAAGAAATTCAGAACTCATTAAATGTAGGAGGTTCTAGTACAGGCGGAATGACAGACCAAATAGCACTTATAAAAAACGTTGATAGTGCTTTACCGCCTACACTAATACTTCTAATTGTCAGCCTGTATCTGATTGAGGTTTCACTGATACTAGCATATTTCAAGAATGGCATCAGCAATGGTTTTGATGAAATCAGTAGAGATATTCAGATATCGAGAACTCTTATTTACTCAGTAAGTATATTCAGTTTAATTGTTATCATATCTGCACTAGTGGTTATGCCATCAATTCCAGGAATAGTACAGATGTAGTTAAAGTATAAAAGGAAAAAAATTGCATATTATCGTATGCGTAAGGGACAAAAGTCTCTAGAAATGATAATAGGACTCGTAATACTACTTGTGGTTGCAGGTGTTGTGATTTCAACCTTCTTAAGCCAGTTCCAAGACAACCCAGGAAGCCAATATGAGGGTACTTTAGAACAAGAGGAGATAAATCGACAGTGCCAACAAAGCTGTTCAGCGTATAAAAATTCACAAGCCATAAAGGCTCAGACAAATGCTATTGAATACTGTACTAAGACATTTACCTATGATGCGAATGAGGATGGAACTATTGGAGGAACAGCAGGAAGGTTGTACAATAGATACTGTGAGGACGGAGTAAAATGCTTCAACGTACACAACTGCGAAGTGGGTAGAACCCAATTAGACGCAGAAAGGTGTGGGGAGATAATGTACAATTACTACACTTCCTCAGAAATACGGCAAACACCAACCCAGGCTAATCAGTCCATTGCAGAATGGTACCGGCCTAACGGCGATGGAGACAAGACCATAGGAACTTGTGGATTAGACCAGTTAGATCCAAATACCAACCCTACATGGTGGAGCCGAAACTTCGACAGATAAAGCAACTGATTGCATATGAAGAAAGGAATAGGAACATCTTTGTATACGCTTGCCGGAGTACTGTTAGTTTCGGTATTCACTCTTTTTCTTTTTGTAACACAGTCTGAAAACACAGCAGATAATCTGAGAACTATCGCAACCGTAGACAAATCTTTCAACTCAGAGATAGAACTAAGGAGGCTCTATACAACTTCTTTTCCTGTACCAAAAGAAGATAATATAGATGTTATAACAGCTATATCCTATGGTTGTGAATATGGCGATCCTACAGAAGATTATGCATTTGAAATCTCCAACCCTGAAAGCGTTTATATTGAGACAGAGAACTTTCTAGAATCTTACTTCAACAAGACCTTAGAAACTAATTATAGATTTAAAGCAGATTGTGGAGGCGGCAATCAGATAATTGTCGGTGAGAAACTTCCTTCCAACCCTGATAGAGTTGTTTCTTCTATCTTAGAAATCCCTCTAGCAAACAGCACCAGAACTGAAGTGATACTGAAGAGATGGTAAAACAAGACGATAAGAAAGGTGCTAGCACATTACTTGTGGTTTTCATTATAATGATGGTGGCATTATTAGGAGTTACTTGGTTCAGAGCTACCGGCACATCAGGGACAGGTCTTCAAGACGACATTGTTAGACAGTCTGAGATTAATTCCTTCGAACACAAATTCCAGAATGCAAAACTTTACATGGAAAACTCTCTGTACTATGCAGGGCAAAAAGGAAGCAATAAGGCGACGAATTTTTCAGGTAGAAGAGCGGAGAACCAGGAAGCTCGTTACTGGTATTGCAAAGATTCAAAGCAGATCCCTAAAAATGGGACAGTTCGTTACACTTCTTCAAACTTTACATTAGGATATATGCAGAACAGGACAGAAGAACTTCATGGAATAAGAGACAATACTGTTTATGAGATAGGGAAGGCTTCCTGTGTGGAAACAGGTTACGAACGACTTCCCGCAAGTAAGGATAGTGACCAGTTCAGACAGGCAGTGAAAATTGACTCTATCAAGCTATCACAGGAAGGAAGCAGTCTCTCAAAAGAAGAAAAACACATACAGTTATCTAATGAAATTAAACACAACAGAAAATGGTACATGTATTCTGTTCTGAAGGATTGGATTAAGAATGAAAATCTGAAAGATGAAGTCTCCAACGAGCTTTCAAATGTGAAAGACGTAAGTTCCGACGTTAATAATATGTGTATCACAGATGGTTCAAAATGTAATTATCCTGATCCTAAAATGTGTTCAGATCACGGATCTGAATT
>Ga0102942_1000415_pt1 | contig 16045 bp, 11 predicted proteins | sample SalPon2_C_H2O_MG_FD_78171 | JGI IMG/M metagenome (GOLD analysis project Ga0102942, IMG submission 78171) | Salt pond water microbial communities from South San Francisco under conditions of wetland restoration - Salt Pond MetaG R2_C_H2O_MG | ecosystem: Environmental > Aquatic > Non-marine Saline... | reverse complement strand
CTCGTCGCGCAGCTCGTGGGCGATCAGCATCGCGGCCGTCTCCTCGTCGGCGAGCCCGCCCATCTGCTCGACCTTGTCCTCGACGGCCGCCTCGAACTCCTCGAACTCGACGTCGGTGTCGAGATCCCCGTAGACGTCCTCTATCACTCCCATACGCGTACCTCCTCGGTTGTCGAGTCCGCGCATAAGCGTTGTCCTTGCGGGGGTCTCCGGGCGACGTTCGCACCCGCCGCCGGTCCGGTCCGGGGCGCCGTGAGCCGTCGAGCCCGCGTCGTCGCCGACGCGGATCGGGATTCCGTCATACCGGCCTCTCGGTCTCCTCGATACAAAAGGTGTGCAATCTCTGTGCGGGGGCGCGCGTCGCCCCACGTGAGATCGCTCCTCGGCGGCGTCCGGTTCGCGTCGGCGCGTCGACTCGCGTCGCATGCGACCGTCCGCCACGCGGCCCGCGGACCGTAACCGTCTTATGTTCCACCGGGATACGTTTGATTGAGTCCTGGTAGGGTAGTGGACTATCCTCTTGGCTTGCGGAGCCAGGGACCGGAGTTCAAATCTCCGTCAGGACGCTCACTTTGCGGCCGCCTCACTTCGTTCGATAGCCGCCGCGTTCGGTCCTGACGTGCCTCACGCTCGCTCGTTCGCGGCTTCGCCGCTCATTTCCGAGCTTCCCTATGGCCGCCCTCGCACTGCTCGCGTGAGACTCCGTCAGGACGGTTTCGGACACACCGAACGGCGAGCACCGCGACTCGTCCGTCGGCGATCGCTCCCGCCGGCGCTCAGTCGTGCGGGTGGAACCGCTCCATCGCCTTCCTGACGGCGCTCGCATCGCCGATGAAGGTGACGTGGTCGCCGTACTCCAGCACGCGGTCCGCCGACGGGACGTGATTCTCGCCGTCGTGGCTGACGACCGCGACGAAGGTCCCGTCGGGGATCTGGGCGTTGAGCTCTTTGATTGTTTTCCCGGCGAGGTTCTCCGCGGTCACCGCCACCTCTTGGACGTCGTGGCTGTCGCCCAACTCGTTCATCCAGTGGGTGATCGCCGGCCGCTCGATCTCGTCGTCGATGGCCACCGCCGTCGCCGTCGGCGAGTCGATCGCCTTGACGCCGATGCTGCCGAAGGCGTCGACGTTGTCGGTGTCGTTCACGCGGGAGTACAGCGACTCAACGCCGAACTTCGTGATCGCGAGCTGGCACGCGAGCAGATTGATGTCGTCGTCGCCGGTCACCGTGATCACCCGCTTGGCGTCCTCGATGCCCGCGCCGCGCAGCGTCTCCGTGTCGCTGCCGTCGCCCTCGTACACCGTGAAGCCGGCCGAGCGCGCCCGCTCGATCACTTCGTCGTCGATCTCGATGATGACGACGTACTCGCCCCGCCGCTCCAGTCGTGTGGCGAGCGCCCGGCCGACCCGGCCGCCGCCGATTATTATCGTGCGCATTGGTGACACTCCGAGAAAATCGCCGATCTGCCGCGCGAACCCGGCCTCGACCACGACCGTCGCGAAGATGACGGCGAAGACGGTCCCGACAAGGAGTTCGCCCTGTTCGATGCTCCCGGCGAGCTCCAGTTCGATCGCGAACAGCGTGGCCACGCTCGCCGGGATGATCCCCCGCGGTCCCACGCTCGCGATGAACAACCGCTCCGGCCAGGTGAACCGCTCGATGCCGGCCGTGGCGATGAGCGCTCCGAGGGGGCGAAGCACGAGCATGATCACGAGGACGAGCGCGACCGCGCCGAGACCGAGTTGGAGTACCGCCTCGACGTCGATCAGCGCGGCCAGCGAGATGAACACGAACGAGAGGACGACGAGCGTCGTGTTCTCCGCGAACCGCTCGATCTCCGCTCTGTTGTCGATGTCGAGGTTCCCGAGCAGGATCCCGCTCGTCGCCGCCGCCGCGATGCCCGCTTCGGCCGCGACGGCCTCGGCGGCCGCGAACGCGCCCACCGCCGCCGCCAACACGAGGAACTGCGACGCCTGCACGTCGCGCTCGGGCACGAGCTCGCTGTTCAACAGGTAGTAGATGATCACGGTCGCGAACACCCCCGCGAGCACGCCGACGCCCAGCCGCTCGACGAACGAGAACAGGGTCGCCGGAACCCCGAGGTCGTCGAGCAGCAGCGTCTCGAAGATCACCACGGCGACGATCGCGGCCGTCACGTCGTTGACGATCCCCTCCGTCTCCAGCGCGGTCGCGACGTGGTCCCTGACCCGGACGACGTTGAGTATCGGCGTGATGACCGTCGGCCCGGTCGCGACGAGCAGCGCCCCGATCAGCAGCGCGATCTCCCAGTCGGCGCCCTCGAAGAACCGGACCGCGGCCGCCGTCCCGAGGAACATCACGACGGCGCTGACCGTCACCAGCCGGAGCGACACCCTCGACGCCCCTCTGATCCGCTCGATCTGCAGGGCGAACGCCCCTTCGAAGACGATGATCGCGACGCTGATCCCGACGATGATCTCGAGGCCGGCGCCGAACGTCTCGAGCGTCACGAGCCCCAACACCTCCGGTCCGAGCACGACGCCGATGAGCAGGTAGAAGATGACGCTCGGCACTCGCAGCTTGTGAGCGACCAGCTGGACGATGAGTCCCGACACGAGGATCGCCGCGATGACTGGCAGTAGGCTGGACACGTCTGCTCTGTGTACGTTCGCTCCCCTCCTTAGTGTATTGGTAGATCGACACTTGGGTCCGTCGAGGCGGTCGATCCGGCCGAAATAATTGCCGGGAATACTCCCGCCGCGGCGAATCACGCCATCGATCCGCACACACGGGCAACTATTACGTCGACCTGTCCGCTACGTGAGACCACGCCCGAGCGAACCCTCGCCGGGCGTCCCCCCCATGACCGTCCGCGACCTCATGCCGACGTTCGCCCCCCGCTGGAGCGTCGGGAAGCGGGTCCGCGGACCGGTCGCCGCTCGCGTCGACGCCTGACTCCGAGGCGGTCGAACCCTCGGCCGTCGACGCGAGCGCCGCCTTCCTCTCGCGGCTTCCGACGCTCCAGTCGCTTCGCCGCCGCCCCGATAGCTCGGCCGGCAGGCGCTCGGGCGCGACCCCGTCGCTCTCCCGAGTCCGTCCGGCCGCCTCACCAACTCACCGCGCCGTCCACTCCACCACAATGACACGAGACCGACCCTCCAGACGCACCGTACACTCCGACCGCTACGCCGGCCCCCACCCGGCCGCGCCCCTCCCGTCGCCGCGAACCGCCGCGGTCCTCGCGGCGCTGCCCGTCCTGACCGTCGCGGTCGCCTCGTTCCCGGTCGCGACCGCGTTCGCGCTGACTCTCTTCGCCGGCCTCGTCGCCGGTGCGGCGCTCCACCGGCGGTACCCGGACGTCGTCGACCGGAGGCTCCCGGTCGCCGGCGCCGACCCGGCCGCCGCCGGCGACGACCGGCGCTCCCGGTCCTCCCGCTGACGGTCGCCCTCCCGTCGACGCCACCCTTCTCTTCTCCGGGCCGCGGGTCTCGTCTTTTGCCTCTGTTGAACTGATCTGAAACCGAGAGGAGTGAGACGCTGAATATAGGGATGTGTCCGACGAGGTGAAGCGACGGTTCCTTACTATCACAGCCGGTTGTGCGGCGAATGCCGATCGGGTCTGAAACCCGACCGCAATCCGAGGGGTCCGGTGGGGCCTATTCAGGCCGCCGGGTTCGGGTCGTAGACGTACAGGCAGTCGTTGGGATACGACCGGTTCGATTCGTCGAAGCCGTCCTCACAGCAGAGAACCCGCCCGTCGTCCATCACGTAGACGTTATCGATATTTCGGAGGGCGTCGTTCGCGTCGTCCATACCGTCTGAGAAGTCGGGACCGACGATGACGGGTTTGAGCGTCGAGACGTTGTAGTCCGCCTCGAGCTCGCCGCGGTAGACGACACCGCCGTCGACGCGGTCCATCCGGATGTCACCCGTCTCGTCGGCGAGGTCGTCGTTGAACTCGGAGATGCCGAAGTAGACGTCGTCTCCGGGGCCGGCGTCGTCCTTGCTATCGACCCCCTCGGCTTTGTTGAATTCGATGGAGGCGCCGATCTCTTTCGCGGCCGCACGCGTCTCTAGGAAGGGAACTTTGCGGAGTTCTTCGTCGACGCCGTCGGGACCGTTTGCTTCCCACTGGGCGGCCCACTCGGTGATCTCCTCGTTGGTGATGTAGTTCTGGTTGCCGTTCTCGACGACCTCGCGGTCGGCTTCCTCGAGGGCAGCTTGCAGCTTCTTCTGCGCGTTCTGCTTCCCCTTGCCCTTTCCGGGGTTATCGTCGTTCGCGATGCTCCGCCAGCCTTGGCTCTCGGCGTGCGCTTCGAGGTAATCCGCCTGCGTGACGCCGTCGTACTCGGCGATCCATTCCTCGCACTCCGCATTGGAGGCACTGCCCAGCGGGACCCAGTCGATCTCGAGATCGACGTCAGCAGGCGAGGCACGAGTTCCGGACTCCTCGACGTTCGCGGCGTCGTTCGTGATCTTCGGCGCGTACAGCGTCCCGGAGATCTCCATCGGGTCGACGCTCGTCATCTCCTCGTCGGCGACGAACTTGTAGATCCCCTTAGAGTCCCCGTCAGAACAGCCGTAGACCGTCTTCAGATCGTTCTGGAAGTCGGGCGCTTCCCACGAGGCGCGACCCATCACGTAGTGCTTGATGGCCGTCGGCGGTTCGTCGTCGCCCCGCTCGCGGAACTCGAGCTGGTAGCCGTACCGGTAGGGATTGGGATAGGCGTCGCTGATAGGTTCCAGCGTGTTCCCGCCGGCGTCTTGGTCGACCTGTTCGGCACCGAGGTAGTACGCGAGAAACTCGACGCCGGCGAGAGCGAACGCCCCTTGCGTGTAGACGCCGTCGTTGTACTCGTCGAACCACGCTCCTGACCCGACCGCCGTCGGATTCGGACGGTTCCAGAACTGGCCGGCACCGGTGAGCCCTTCGCCCCCTTCCTCGACGATATCGCCGACGGTGTTCGTGTAGTTAACCCGCGGGTGGGCGTAGTTCTCCTCGGAGGAAATCATAGTCCCCCACGGCGTCTTGTCCCCGTAGCAGTTGATACGCGTGCCGCCGAGGCTCCGGAGCGAGTCGGTGTTCGCGAGGTTCATCGCGTTGTCCGTGTCGGCCTCCCACTCGCCGGCCTCGGACTTCGAGAGCGGGATTCGGGTGACGTTCCCGGGGCTGTTCTCCCAGTTGGTGTAGAGGTACCCGTCGTACTCGGAGTCCTCACTTGCCTCGACGACCTGGTTACAGTCGGGATTGGTCGCGGCCGCCCCGTACTGCGTTCCCTCGAAGTTGTCGAGGGTGATGTCCGTGCCGTCGGGCGTCTGGGTCACGCCGAGCCGTTCCTCGTGTCCATCGATCGGTTCACGGCCCACGCCGAGGTACGTGTACTCGCCGGCACTGCTGCGAATCCGGGTCTGCTTATCCTTGTCGTTCGGAACGCTCAGCTCCTCGAAGTCGTCGTTGTCCCCGTCGAGTTCGAACTGGAACCCGCTGAAGTAGCCAACCCCGGGGTATTTAAACGCCCCTTGGTTGTCGTCGTTCGGGTGCTGGTTGCTGAAGAGAAGCGTCCCGTCGCCGAAGACGTACGGACCCGTCACCTCCGCACCGAACGCGGTGTTCGCGAACCGCTTGAGTTCGCCCTTGACGCTCGGTGCGCCCGGGGTGTCCGATTCCGCGATCTCGCTCTCACTCGCACTCGCGATTCCGCTGCCGGCCACGCCCGCTCCGAGCGCAGCAGCGACTGTCGAGGACATCAGCTTTCGCCTATTGAGGTCCACCATGCGCGTGAACGGCGTCCTCCTCTCGGCAAAACCGTTTATAATAGTTGTCTATATTATATATTCAAGGCGTATATTCCGACCGAGCGGTCCATACCGCTATTGATGAACGAGTTCGTCGATACCGTCCGTTCGACGACTCGGGGGAGCGTGCGACCTCGCGCGAGCGAATCGCCGGAATCCGCTCCGACTCGACGAGAAGGCGTTTAGTCGGCCGCTACGTCCGTACGGGCCGGACAGGGTTCCTACTCTATCGCAGAGCGGTCGCGAAGAAAGGACTCGGGGGGACCGCTGATTACGCCATCCCGCGATCTGCTGCGCCCTCACGGATCTGCTCGGCGTTCTGTCGAACCCACTCCGTGTACTCCCGGATCCGGTGAGGCTTCACCCCGAAGAAGGACGCGGCCCAGTGCTGGTCGATGCTCGGCTGGGTGAGGAAGTACGACGCTAGGACGGCCCGCCCGGCACCAACGACCTCCGGCGGGACACCGCGGTCACCGGTGTCCTCCTCTTCGAAGCCGTTGGTGCAAAAGTACACGTCGGCGTACAGCGTGGCCGTATCGGAGTTCTCGAACTCCTTTCCACGGTGGGCTCCCGCTTCGAACCGGTACGTGCTCTCGCCGCTCTCGCTTGTCGTCTCGACGATCCGAACGTCTAGAACGTATTCCTCGTAGACCGATTCGCGGGCCGTTTCGGGGGACCGGGCATCTGTTTCGGACATGGGTTAGTCGCTCGCCACGGCGGCGGCCGTGACCGCGTATCTCCAGTCTCGCGCGGCCGGGGAGTAGTAGCTATATAATTCGTCTATATACCAGTAAGAGCTGGTCTGTACGGGTCCCCATGGAGTCGACACAGCAGCGATCCCCCCGCCTCAATCATCTCCGACTTCTCGACCGAACCGTTCGAAACCGGCGTTTTCGCCCCGCTCGTGGTCGTGTTCGTCGAGTGTCGGCCTCCCCTGCTGGTGACCGTCTCGCCCATCGAAATCACCGCTTATCGCTTCGCCGCTACCGAAGCCGACTGGCGTTCTGCATTCAGCACGGTCTCATCAAACTACTTGCGGCTGAGGATTTCAACAGAGCCTTCTTTTTATATTCTCGTCGCCGACGGTCGGGTATGACCGATCGCGACTCGGATTCCCGCGGCGGCGGCGCTCTCGGGACCCAGGCGGGCGCCCCCGCCGTTTCCGCGGCCGTCGCCGCCGGCGCCGCCTTGTTCAACGAGGGTCACGTGCTGGCGGCTCACGACCCGTGGGAAGCGGCGTGGCTCCCTCTCGACGACGGCGACGACGAGCGCCTGCTCCACGGGCTGATCGCGGCCGCCGCGGCGACGCACCACGCGACCGAGCGGAACTGGTCCGGCGCGGCCGGCTGCGCCGCCAACGCCGTCGGGTACCTCGCCGCCGTCGACAACGCGGCCCGCGGGGTCGGTGTCCCGAGCGTCAGAGAGTGGTGCCGACGGCTCGCGGCCGACCCCGAGACCGTCGAGCGCGCCGGACCGCCGGCGCTTCGGGTCGACGGGGAGGCGCCGACGTTCGCCGACCTGGACCTCCCGGCCGCGCTCCTCGCGGCGCCGCCGCTCGCCGGCGCGGTCGATCGCGGCGACGAAGCGACGGTCGAGGCGGCCGCGGCGCTGGCGCGCGAGGAGCGCGGCACCGGCCGGACGCAGTTCGCGGAACTCCTCTTCGCCTTCCTCCGCGAACCCGACGCCCGCCCGCAGGTGGCCGCGCGGCTCGCCGATCACGTGGACCTGGCCGAGCGGAAGCGACGCGACGTCGACAACCTCTTTTAAAACCGCCTCAGGCGCCGTCGGTCGGCGTGTCGGGGTCCGAGGGGAAGTTCGGCTCCTCGGGCGACTCCGTCGCGGGGGGTCGACCGGGATCCGCGTCCCCGGCCGCTCCGGTCCCCTCCTTCGGCTCGCCCTCGAAGGTGTAGTTCGCGGAGTTGTCGGCGGGGGCGTAGCCGAGCGCCTCGCGGGCGCGCTCGATCGAGTAGTAACGCCGGTCGTTGTTCGAGATGCCGTAGACGACCTCGTAGCCGTAGTCGGCCTGCAGACAGCGGTCGAACAGGTGCGCGCAGTCCCGGTGCGAGAGCCACATCGCCTGCCCGCGCTCGTACTCGCGCGGCGGGTGGTCCTTCGTGAGGTTCCCGATGCGCACGCAGACGACGCTCATCCCGTGCTGGTCGTGGTACATGCGACCGAGCGTCTCCCCGGTCGCCTTCGAGACGCCGTAGAGGTTCCCGGGGCGAGGGAGCTCCGTCCCGTCCAGCCGGTAATCGTCTTCCGGGCGGTACAGGTCCGGCGTCCGGTCCTCGGTCTCGTAGCCGCCGACGGCGTGGTTCGAGGAGGCGAACGCGAACTTGTCGACGCCCTCGTCGACGGCCGCGCGCATGACGACCTGCGTCCCGTCGATGTTGTTCCGGAGCACGGAGTCCCACGGCGCGGTCTTCCGCGGGTCGCCGGCGAGGTGGATCACGGCGCCGACCCCTGCCATCGCCTCGCGAACCGCCCGCTCGTCGGTGATGTCCGCGACGTACCGGTCCGCGTCGGTGACGCCGTCGGGCACCTTCGCGGCCGGGAGCGGCTCCCGGTCGAGGAGTCGCCACTCGTAGTCGTCGCCGATGCCGCGGAGGATGGCCTGTCCCACCCGTCCGCCGGCGCCCGTTAGCAGGACCGGCTCGTCCATTCGGTCGTATGTGGGCGGGACGCGGGCATATAATACACGGTTCGGCCCCACACGGGCGCTCGCGCGGGACGAGCGCGCCGCCGGCACCGATCGACGCGAAACCGAGACGGCTTCGCGGCGGCCCGGGCGGTCCCGATTACGGAAAACTCGAGGCGAAAGACGCGCCCTTCAGGCCGGAGAGGACCTCAAAGCTTCTTCCGCGACACGGAGACGCCCGTCGGCGTGATGACGATCTGGTCGTCGCCCTTCTGGACGATGTCCCCGTCGACTTCCTGGGCGACCTGTCGAAGCTCGTCGATGATGTGTTCGACCGTGCGGTCCGACGTCGAGTGACGCGTGATGTCGGCGATGATGAAGTCGCCGTCGTAGACGGCGTCTTTGATCGGAATGACGTCGCTCTGGTCGCCGATCTCCGCGATGTGTACCTGCATTCCGGTGTCCGCGTGTGCCTCGGCGAAGTCGTCGAGGTCGAGCTCGACGTAGTCGTCGACGGAGCGGTTTCCGCCGCCGCCGAGGATCTTGCTCATAATGCCCATACGTATCTCACGTCGAGGTCGGACATTAGTTCTTACGTCAGACGCTCCCGTCGCGCCGCTCCTCAACGACCCCCGCCGAGCCGCCCTGCTCGCTCCTCAGCGACCCCCGCCGAGCCGCCCTCCCCGGTCTTCAGCGGTCCCCGTCGAGCCGCTCTTGCCACTCCTGCACCCGAGCGAGCAGCTCCACCGGCGCGGTCGCCGCGACGTCGACGTCGCTCAACTCGTCGAGGACGGCGCGGGTCTCGGGGTCGAGCGGCTCGGCCTCCGGAGACGCCGCGACGCCGTCGGTCGTCGGTTCCCCGCCGGTCCGGCTCGGCCCGTCCGTCGGGTCGGTCCCCTCCCCGTCCGCCTCTGCCGGCCCGGCGTCGCCGTCGCCCGCGAACGACCCGGACGAGAGGTCGAAGACGACCTGCTCCGTCCCGCCGCCGGCTCCGTCCGCGCCGCCACCTCCGGCTTCTCTCCCGCCGCTCCGCGACCCCCTCGCTTCGATCGCTTTCTCCTCGCGGAGTCGGTCGAGCACCTCGTCGGCGCGGGAGACGACTGGGGCTGGGACGCCGGCGAGGTCGGCGACGTGGACCCCGTACGACCGGTTGGTCGGCCCGTCGCGCACCGTCCGGAGGAACGTCACCTCGCCGTCGCGCTCGTCGACGGCCACGTGGACGTTGGCGACTCTGGGGAGGTGGTCCGCCAGCGTCGTCAGCTCGTGGTAGTGGGTGGCGAAGAGGGTCCGCGCGCGCACCTCGTTGTGGAGGTACTCCGTCGCGGCCCACGCGATCGAGATCCCGTCGTAGGTGGCGGTGCCGCGCCCGACCTCGTCGAGGATGACGAGCGAGTCCGCGCTCGCCGAGTGGAGGATGTTCGACAGCTCCTGCATCTCGACCATGAACGTCGAGCGCCCCTGCGCCAGCTCGTCGAGGGCGCCGACGCGGGTGTAGATCCCGTCGACGAGCCCGACCGTGGCCGCCCGCGCCGGGACGAACGACCCGGCCTGCGCGAGCAGTTGGATCAGCGCCGCCTGCCGCATGTACGTCGACTTCCCGCTCATGTTCGGCCCGGTGACGATCAGGAAGCCGCGCTCCGCGTCGAGCCGGAGGTCGTTCGGCACGAAGTCGGTCGTGCGCTCGACCACCGGATGACGGCCGGCCTCGACGTCGAGCCGGCGCTCGTCGGTCAGCTCGGGACGCGTCCAGTCGTTGCCGGCGGCGTGGGTCGCGAGCGACGCGAGCGCGTCCATCTCGGCGACGACGCGCCCGACGTCTTGGAGCAGTTCGGCGTCGTCCGCGACGCGTTCGCGGAGCTCCTCGAACAGCTCGTACTCCAGTTCGCCGCGGGCCTCCTCCAGTCGGAGGACCTCTCGTTCCCGCTCCGCCAGCTCGTCGGTGACGAACCGCTTCGAGTTCTTCAGCGTCTTGATCTCGCGGTAGTGCTCGGGGACCTGATCGGCGACCGACTTGCCGACCTGAATGTAGTAGCCGTCCGTCTTGTTGCGGTCGACCGTGACGTGGCTGAGCCCGTACTGGCGCTTCTCCCGCTCGGCGAGCGTGTCGAGCCACTCGCTCGCCTCCTCGTGGCTCGCGATCAACCCGTCGAGCTCGTCGTCGTACCCCTTCCGGAGCAGCCCGCCCTGCGTCTTCGCCTTCGGCGGGTCGTCGGCGAGCGCGTCGGCGAGCTCCCCGTGCAGGGCGCGAGCGCGGTCCCGGTCGAGGCCCTCCAGCACCGCCGCGACCGGCGAGTCCGCGAGCGCGGTCCCCTCGACCGCGTCGAGCATCGCCGGCACCAGCGCGAGGGTGTCCCGAACCGAGAGCAGTTCGCGTGCGCCCGCGCTCCCGCTCGTCGCCCGCGCGGCGAGCCGTTCGAGGTCGTACGCCTCGCCGAGCGTCTCGCGAAGGCGGTCGCGCGCGAGCGCCGCCGCCGCCAGCGCCTCGACCGCGTCGAGCCGCCGGTCGAGCGCCGCCCGGTCCCGGCGGGGTCGCGTGACCCACTCGCGGAGCAGCCGCCCGCCGGCCGCGGTGACGGTGTGGTCGATCGTCTCGAACAGCGACCCCTCGCCGTCGCCTCGCATCGTCTCGGTCAGTTCGAGGTTGCGCTGGGTCGTCGCGTCGACGTCGACGTGGTCCCCGTCGCCGTACGCCGTGAGCCGGGTCATCGACGCCAGCACGCCGGCGCCCGTCTCCGCGACGTAGCCGAGCACCGCCCCGGCCGCGCGCAGCGCGAGGTCGGAGTCGACCCCGACGCTGTCGGCGGTCTCGCGGCCGAACTGCTCGCGGACCGCGTGCTTCGCCCGCCCCGGCGCGAACGCCTCGGCGTCGAACACCGAAACCGACCCGGACAGGTCTTCTCGGACCGCGCCGAGCAGTCGGTCGTCGTTGCGGACGCGGGGGCCGGGGAGCACCTCCGCCGGGTCGAACCGGTACAGCTCCGCCCGGAGGTCGCTCTCGTCGCCGGCCTCGGTGACGAGGAACCGGCCCGTGGTGACGTCTGCGAGCGCGAGCCCGTAGGAACCGCTCGCCTCCCCCGCGGCCGACGCCCCGCCGCCGTCGCCCTCGCGGACGACCGCCGCGAGGTAGCGCGCGTCGTCGTCGGCGGTTTCGAGGAGGGTGCCGGGCGTGACGACGCGGGTGATCTCGCGGGCGTGGCCGTCGTCCGTCTCGTACTGGTCGGCGACGGCGACGCGGTACCCCCGTTCGACGAGCGCCTTCACGTAGGGGGTCAGCTCCGAGAGCGGGACGCCCGCCATCGGGTACGACGAGCCGTGCGAGGACTTCTGTGACACCGTCAGGTCGAGCTCGTCGGCGACCAGCTCCGCGTCGTCCGCGAAGAACTCGTAGAAGTCGCCGCACTGCATCGCGAGAACGTCCGCGTCCGTCTCCGCCTTGAGATCGAGGAACTCCCCGACGATCCCCGTTGCCATATATCCGTACTGCCGCCGTGGGCGGCTAAAACCCTGCGGGTGTCGGTCCGGGCGGCGACCCTATCCCACGCGGTTCCGACGCGTCACCGTCCGGTGTATCAGCCCGGCGACCCCGAAGAGGACCGCGAAGAGGACCGCGTACGTGTACCCGGACACGGCCGCGAACGGGACGGTCCCGATCGCCGCGGCCCCGGCGAGCAGTCCGCAGACGACCGCCAGCCCGACGTAGAACTCGCTCCAGAGGATGTCGTTCTCGGACACCACTTCGAGGTACATCTCGAGGTGATGGCTCCGTTCGGTCAGGGAGACGAGCCCCCGGTCGGACTCGTATTCGATGAAGCCGCCCTCGGCCAGCTTCGGTAAGTGCGACTGATGAAGCGCCGTGTAGACGCGCTTGCGCTGCTTGTACGAGACCTCGTTCGTCTCGAGGCCGTTCTCCCACGCGGCCAACTGCTCGGCAATGTCTCTCACACGGGCGTCGTCTCCGTGTTGTTTCAGATACGTGATCACGTTCCGCCGGCGCCGGTTGCTCAGCGCCGTAAACACCTCGTCGCGCGAGGGCCCGTCGCCCCCGTGTGGTGTCTCCCCTCCTTTCGCAGTGAGTTGCGTTGACATTGATCGGATACGGTCCCCTTAACGAATAGTTGACATACGACGACATATCTCTTCCTGTCGGTGTGCGATTTCATCGCGCCGCCGACGCGGTTCGGCGGTAACGAACGATTACCCGGTGATCGCCCCGCGGCCGCGCGGCCGTCGACGACGCCGCGCCGGCCCGCGCCGCGCCCTCGGGACACCGCGTCCGATACGGTCGCCTTACCCGATCGACGGCGTCTCCGTCGCCGCACGCCCCGCCGCGGGGGGACGGTATGGCGTCCATACATAGGACCGATCGGCGCCTACTACCGGGTATGACGACGTCACACGACATCCGTCCCGGACGGCTCGACCGGTTCCGCCGGCCGGAGTTCACGGGCGAGAACCGCTGTGTCCCCTGTACGCTGGTCAACCTCGCGATCGCGGGCGTTGGCGCCGGCGCGCTCGCGGCCGCCGGGCGGCCCGGTCTCGCCGCGGGCGGCCTCACCGTCGGCCTCGCCGCGATCTGGCTTCGCGGGTACCTCGTCCCCGGCACGCCGGCGCTCACGAAGCGCTACCTCCCGGAGCGCGCGTTGCGGCTGTTCGGGAAGGGAACCGAGCCCGCGTCGCCCGCCGACATCGACGCGGAGGCGTACCTCCTGTCGGCGGACGCGCTCGTCGAGACGCCGGACGGGTCCGACTTGGAGTTCGCCCAGTGGTTCGCGGCCGCGCGGGACGACGCCCTCGACGGGATGCGCCTCCGCGCGGGCGTCGCCGACGAGGGCGGCCCCGCGACCGAGGTCGACGACGTCGGGGAGGGGGCCGACGTGACGGCCCTCGCGTCGCTCACGGGCGTCGACGAGTCGTCGCTCTCGCTCAGCTGGGCCGAGGGCGCCGCGTTCGCGTTCGCCGACGGCCACCGCATCGGCCACTGGGAGTCCCGCGCCGCGTTCCTCGCCGACGTCGCCGCCGACCGGGCCCTGACCGGCGCGCTGGAGGACTGGTCCGACCTCCCGCTCGCGTCGCGAAGCGACGTGCTCGGCGCGCTCCGCCTGTTCGTCGACCGGTGCCCGGCCTGCGAGGGCTCGGTGGCGCTCGAGGAGCGCGTCGTCGAGTCGTGCTGTTCGAGCTACGACGCGATCGCCGGCCGCTGTACCGCCTGCGACGCTCGGCTGTTCGAGATGCGAGTGCCGGCGCCGATCGCCGCCGAATAGCACCGCGCGCCCGGTGCTTCCGCGGTGACGCCCTCCGAAGCCACGGTCGTTCATTTATCAGCACTTACTGGCGGATCGCCGGTGACTCTCTCCGAACCCAGTCGCGAGGACTCGCGTGCCCCTGGCGGCCGACGGCTCGACCGCCGGCGACCTCGCACGCCTACCGCCGGCGACCTCGCACGCGCCGACTCGCGGCCACCGAAGGCGACCGCTCGCAGGCGCGCGCCGCCGCACTCTCCGTACTGTTTATAAAAAAGCCGGCCGAATGCCGTGTTCGTCTCAGCTCCGACGCTGCGAGAGCCGTCCGTTGCGGCCGAGCCCGAGCTGCCGGAGCACGGAGAAGCGGTTCACCCACAGTTGGTACGCGCTCGCGACGGCGAACGCGCCGAGCGAGAGGCTCGTCCAGAGGACCGGGTCGACCGCGGCGAAGACCGGGACGCCGAGCAGGCTCGCGAGCAGGACGGTCAGCGACGCGACGCCGAGCGCGCGGTACAGCTCCGACCACGTGATCCCGCCCTTGGCGACGATCTCGGTGTACAGCGAGACGTCGCGGGCGTGTCGCGACAGCTCGATCGTCTGCGTCGCTCGGTCGTACTCGATCACGCCGAGCTCGGCGAGCTTCGGCAGGTGCGTCTGGACGAGCGAGGCGTACACGCTCTCGCGGCACCGCTTCGGCGGCGAGGGCTCGTCCGTCTCGCGGCTGGCGACGAGCGTCGACAGCTCGTGAACGGTCACCACGCCGCCGGCGCTCTCGATGTGCTCGAGGGCGCGCCGACGGCGCTCGTTCGCGAGGATCGAGTACACCTGCTCCGCCGGAAGGATGTCGGGTCGGTATTTCATGTGTGGCTCCGACGCTCCGCTACGCGCGAAGTCGTCAGTGGTTGCGCTCTGCTACGCTTCTCACGGGGATATGTATGCACCAGATACCGTCGAGTCCGGGCCGCCGCCGGGACGAAACCCGCCCGAGCAGACCGATAGCCCGCGGGCCGGTACGACCTCCCTGCGGTCGCGTTTCGAGCCGCGCGGCGCCGCGCCGACGGTACGACTCCCGTACCGCTATTTCGGCCCGGGTAGGCGGACCGTGCCGCCGTTTTTCGCCCGGGTAGGAGCGTCGGACCGCCGGTCAAACGCCCGGTTCCACCGGATCGCATCTCGCGTTCCACAGTGACGTGGCTGCTCGTAACTACGTGGGTAGCTCGCTGAGAGAGGAGTAACCGATGCGCCCTCCGAACGGGAGCTCGTCGGACACCAATCAACCATGAAACCCGAAACCAACGATATCGGACTCTCGCGGCGCAAGATGCTCCTCGGCCTCGGCGCGGTCGGCGTCGCCTCCGCGGGTGCCGGACTCGGCACCACGGCGTACTTCAACGACACCGAGACCTTCGAGGGCAACATCCTCTCCGCAGGTGAGCTGGACCTCTTCGTCGACTACGCGGCATCGTACGACAGCGATGGCGCGGTCGACAACATGGCTGACATGGCCTCCGGCACGCAGGACGGCGAGCCCGCCGGAATGTTCTACGACCTCGACGACGTGAAGCCCGGCGACTCCGGCCACGTCGAGTTCTGCTTCCGTATCGTCGACAACCCCTCGTACGTGTGGGCGTGCGGTGACCTCTCGCAGGCCGAGAACGGCATGAACGAGCCCGAGATGGCGGTCGACACCACACCCGAGCTCGGCGAGCTCGGCGACAGCATCGACGCGCGACTCGTCTACTGCGGACGCGAAAACGGTGAGATCGTCGAGGGCGAGGAGATCGTCTCCGGCTCGCTCGTCGACGTCATCGATGCCATCACCAACGGTGCGGCGCTCGACGGCGAGGGAATGCCGGGCACGGCGCCCGGCGAGCAGGCTGAGTACGCCGACCTCGTCGAAAACGACGACGGCGCGTACATCACCGGCCCGTGCGTCTGCCTGTTCTGGAAGATCCCGACGAGCGTCGGGAACGAGATCCAGTCCGACTCCCTGACGATGAACTTCGAGTTCCACGCGATCCAGTCGCGCCACAACGACGGGACGCACAACCCGTGTGTCGACGTCGAGAAAGTCGACGGCGACGGCTGGGGCAAAATAGAGATCGACGACTTCGGCACGTCCGATATGCAGGCGAAGATCCGCTCGCCGTACTCCGGTGTCGAGCAGTTTGCCGGGCTCGGAACGTCTGGCGGTTCGTCGGTCGTCACGTCGGCAGAGAACCAGCTCGCGGACGGTGCATTTGTCGACTTCGAACTGGCGTACGACGGCGCAGGAACGCTCGACTGGACGGTCGACGGCGTCACCACGACGTACAACGGAACGGATCTCGGTGTCCCGGAGGACAAGATCGAGATCACGGCTCGGGCAGACACCAGCGGGGCGGAGACGACG
>Ga0102942_1000411_pt1 | contig 16151 bp, 16 predicted proteins | sample SalPon2_C_H2O_MG_FD_78171 | JGI IMG/M metagenome (GOLD analysis project Ga0102942, IMG submission 78171) | Salt pond water microbial communities from South San Francisco under conditions of wetland restoration - Salt Pond MetaG R2_C_H2O_MG | ecosystem: Environmental > Aquatic > Non-marine Saline... | reverse complement strand
GTTCAAGGAACTCACGTTCGTCACCGTCACCGTCTCGGTGTTCCTGACGACCTACGTCTTCATCCCGGCGATCTTCACGAACGTCACCCCCATTGCGCTCATCTCGCCGTTGACGCTTGTGGTGATGAGCCTACAAGGTGAGGCGGTCGGTCTCGGCGGGTACGTGTTTGCGACCGCGCCGTTCTATCTCGGCTCTGCAATCCTCTTTCTGCTCGGGATCGGCGTCTACCGCGAGGAGGATATGTTCACCCAGAAGCCGGTCCCGCTGAAGTTCCTCGATGCGATCGACGCCCGGCTCCGCGGCCCGAAATCGGTCGCGGTCGCCTCCGCGCTGACGATCCCGTTCGTCTTCATTGGCGAACTGCTGGCGATCGCGGCGCTGTACGTCCTGCCGATCGAAATCACCGTCCCCCTTATTCTCGTGGTCATCGCGGCCATCGAGGAGGTCGCCAAAAGCATCCACATCTACGCGGGCATCGAGAGCGACCGCTTCGACCGGTCGACGAAGACGGCGCTCCTGCTGGGTAGCCTCTCGGGACTCGGCTTCTTCGTCGGCGAGAAGTTCACGGTCATCGCCCAAGTGGTCAGCCTGCAGGATCTCATATTGGGTCAAACGGCATTGATGCCCTCGGGGGTGACGCCATCGACGGGGGTGGCGCTCTTCTTTGCGCCACTCGTCTTGCACACCGTGACGGCGGCTATCTCCGCGCTGGGTGCCAAGCGGAACTTCCGGTGGTATCTGGTGGCGATGGTGGTGGCGACGGCGGTTCACGCCGCCTACAACTTCCAGGTGGTGAGTGCCTATGTCTGAGTCGGGGGTCGTCGGTCGACTGCGGGCGTGGTTCCGGAGCCAGCGGCTCACGATCGCCAAACGCGAACTGCAGGTGTTGGGCCGGGAGAAGACGATCGTCCTCGCGTTGGTGATCCAGCTGTTCGTCGCTAGCTTCTCGGGCTTTCTGGTCGTCGGGCTCGTCTCGCTGTACGACCCCGGCAGCGTCGAGGGGTACGGGATCGAGGCCGCCGTCAGCGGCGAGGCCTCCGCGGAGATGCTGGTGGCGATAGAGAGCAGCGACGCGCTCACTGGGACCGAGTACAACTCCACGGCCGCGGCCTTCGCGGCCTTCGACAAGGGGCGCGCACAGGCGGTGTTCGAGACATCGAGACCCGACGGGACGATCGACGTGGTGCTGACCGCGCCGGAGGGCTCCATCGAGACGACGCTGGTGGTCTCGGAGAGCCAAGAGGTGCTGCGGGCGCTCGAACGCACCGAGCGCACCGAGCGCGCGGCCTCGCTGGAGGTCGTTCCGCTGGAGCTACCACCCGATCGCGGCGGCAATCCCTACTTCGACTTCACCTACACCGTCCTGCTGCCGCTGCTGGTGTTCCTGCCAGTGTTCATCAGCGGCTCGATCGCCGTCGACTCGATCACCGAGGAGGTCGACCGCGGCACGCTCGAACTGCTCCGGGTGGCTCCGGTTTCGCTCACACAGATCGTCGACGGCAAAGCCCTTGCCATGACCGTCCTCGCCCCAGTGCAGGCGATGACATGGCTGACGCTGCTGTCGGCCAACGGCGTGGCGGTCGCCAACGGCGCGTGGCTGTTCGCGCTCGTCACCGCCGCGACAGTCGTCGTGGTCGCCTTCGCGGTCGCCGTCTCGCTGCTGGCCGCCGACCGACGGGCGGCCCAGCTGCTGTTCTCGGTGGGAGTGTTGCTGCTGTTCGCGGCGGCGTCGTTCCTCCCCGGCGGCCCCGCGAACATGGCCGCGCTGCTGGCGATCGATAGTGCGAGGCCGTCGACCTACGCGGCGGTCGTCGGCTATCTGGTCGCGGCGGTGGCTGCGGCTGGCGTGGTTCGATGGTTGGCGGGGGAAGTCGACCCGAACGAATTGTAAAAATCGGAAGGTGGGGCACAATTTCGGGGACCTCCCGACCTGATCGAGACACCGTCGACCGGAGTCAGTGACTGGCGAGCGGCTGAAAAGAACCGACACGCGGCAGACGAACGTCGAAACAGGTTGCACGGCGAACCCCTATTCGAGTGAACACATGCTTATTTATAATTTTGATTTAAATTTTATATTATAGCCACAATTTAGTTAGTTACATATATCAAACTGCCGTAGTATTTGTTGTCGTGAGTATCGTCCCGTTCGTAGACAATTTTCCGAGTATACTTACACCGACGACCGCCGGACTCGTTATGATCGCGAGTGCGTTCCCGCCTGCCCTCATCATCTATTGGCTTCGGGACGAACGACACAGACCAGCCGTTGTTTGGTTCCAGTACGCGATGTTGAGTGGAATCCTTTGGTCGCTTTCGTTCGGTCTGATGAGTTTGATTCCGACGCCACCAGTACGTCTTATTGCAACGAACTTTTATATTGTTGCTGTACCGCTCAGTGCGATCTTTACGTTTATGTACTGTTATGAGTTCACATTCAAGAAGTCGGTTCCAAAAGGCACGTATGTGTTATTCATTCCGGTTTTGGCCATGTTTGTTCTGTCTTGGTTCAACCCATACGATTTGATTTATACGATCGATAATCCGTATCGATCGACGGAGATACTGGTTCCGGCAAATCCCGGCTCAATTAGACCAGTAGTGACTGTCCTCATGGGGTTCCCCCTCGTTATGATGGGTGGGGGAATGGTCGTTGGAGAGCTAATGCGTAGTTCGGACCCCACGAGGAAAATCCAGTCATCTATTATCTTGTTTTTGATAGCGATTACTGCTGCCCTCGGGATGACCAAGGTGCTTGATCTGGTGCCAGCGTATTTCGACCCCACGCCGATCGGGTGGACGGTGGCGGGGCTCCTGTTCGCCGTCTCGATCAAGCGGTATCAGTTCCTCCAGGTCTCGCCTGCCGCCGAACAGCAGATCATGGATGAACTCACACATCTGATTTACGTGGCAGATCCCACAAACACCGTTGCAGGCACAAACCAAATCGCTACCGCCGCGCTCGATATCGAACGTGGAATGACAATCGAGGAGTTAGAGCGGCGTAACCCCGAACTCGAACGCGCAGCTGGTGACGACGGATCGGACGAAATCACGATATCCGTCGACGGTGATACCCGTGTGTACACCCACAGTACGGCAGTTCTCGAGTACGGGCACGAAGCCACGGGCGAGGTAAATCTACTCCGGGATGTGACAGAACTCGTTGCGAAGGAAGACGAGCTACGAAAACAAAACGAGCGACTCGGTGATTTTGCTAACGAGGTTAGTCATGATCTCCGCAATCCGCTCAATGTAGCCGTTGGACACGCGCAACTCGCGAAAACTAGCCAAGATGTCACCGAACACATCACGCAGATCGAACAGTCACTTGAACGAATGACTGATCTCATTCAGTCAATTCTCGCGCGGGCCCATAGTGGACGTCATCCCGACCGGGAGCTGCTCTCCATCGAAACAGTCGCGGAGACTGCATGGGAGAATATACAAACACCAGCGGCATCCCTAGAGATCGATACCGGTCGGGAACTGTATGCGGACTCCGGACAGCTACTCCAACTGTTCGAGAACCTCTTCCGGAACAGTCAACAACACAGCGACGGCCCCGTACAGATCAAGGTCGGCCCGACCGCTTCTGGGTTCTTTGTTGCCGACGATGGTCCTGGAATCCCACAGGATCGTCGGGAAACCGTCTTCCAACAGGGGGTAACATACGCAGACGACGGAACGGGGTACGGGTTATCGATCGTCTCGAACGTGGTCTCCGCCCACGAATGGTCAATAGACGCCTGTGAAAGCGAGTCCGGGGGTGTGCGGTTCGATATTTCGGGTCTCGACTCCCAACAGGACGACTGAGTGCCGAATCCGATACCCGAACCAGTCGGAGTAAGCAACTGATCCCCACGGGGTGGACGACCAGCGCAGTTAGGTAAGCACAGCCGTATTGCCACGCGTTTCGACCAACTCGGCGTCGACCTTCTCGGCCAGCTCTTCGGCCAGTTCCGCGGTGTCATCCGTGCCGCGGGCCGCCCGCAGGAACTTGACCTTGACCAGTTTGCGGTCCTTGAGTTGGCCGCGAAGCTCCTCGGTGACCGCGTCGATGCCGCTTTTGCCGACCCAGACGGTCACGTCGAGGTCGTGGGCCTCTTTCCGGAGTTCGTGATCTACCATATGCCCAGTAGAGACGGTCGACCCGTTTCAAGCGTTCGACTGGGAGCCGCCGAGGCGCGGCTCCAGTCGCCGCCACCGGTACAGGCAACACCTATGTGATCGTCTGTGAGAAGATCGAACCAATGGGTGACGATCAGTTCTTCTGTTGCGATACGGACCTCGGCCACGACGAGATCGAGACCGTCTCGGAGGTCCCGCAGGTCGACGTCGAAACGTTCGAGATCTCCGGCCGGCCAGCCGACGGTCACAAATGCGCTGGCTGCGGGCTCGTGATCGGACTAACGCTCCAGTAGCGGCCCGTTGGCTACGAGTCAGCCGACGGCGGCGGGCTGATGTATTTGAAATAGCCGAACAGCCCGATGGCGAGCAGGACGTAGTAGACGGCCTGTGGCCACGCCGGGGGTGCGTAGGACCACGCCAGCGAGATTGTCAGAAAGATCAGCCCCGACATGACGACGTCTTCGATGACGTTCGTCTCGTATTTCCGCAGCCGATCGAGCAGCGACTCCGGTCGACTCACTGACCCACCTCAGCGCGTCGACCAATCGACTGTCGTTGGTGTCTCATTACCACACTGTTGTCCTGAACGATTTATAAAGGGCTAGTGACTCCCGACGACCGCTTCGATCTCCTCGTCGGTCGACTGTGGCTCGCCCCGGTAGAGGACGACCAACAGCCCCGACAGGAGCGTTTCGAGGATCTTCGAGGCGAGATCCAGCGGCGTCGCCAACAGGTGTTCGGCGACGAGGCTGACGGTCGACTGGTCGTGGGTGATCGGCGCGGGGGCCCACGGCCAGAAGAAGCCGCCGTGGCCGGAGTAGGCGTGCCAGACCACATAGCCGACGAGATAGGTCAGCATCAGGCCGATTCCGGCGAGATAGATCGGTTCGGGATCGCGGCCATCGAGGATCTGGGCGATCCCGAAGAGGATGGCAGCTCCCGAAATGATAAACAGCGCCGGGCGAGGGTCGGGTACCATCCCGGCCTGAAACTGTGTGAAGAGCCGTGGAAACGCCCAGTAAAAGTGGATCGCAGCCACCGCAACCGCAAGCAAGCCTGCGGCATACCGGACTCCAGTCCGTGTCATAGCCGACTGTAGCGAGTCGACGCTACTGAGCGTTTCGAACGGGCGAGCCGGTAGTGGCTCACAGCATACGGTTCGACGGGCGAGCCGGCAGTGGCTCACAGCACACGGTTCGACGGGCGAGCCGGCAGTGGCTCGCCCATCGAATGTAACAAAAGCTATCGGGTCGGCCGAGAGCAAGTAGAGTATGACAGGGTTTTCCTCACGCGTCGAGCGCATCTCGATCAGTGGCATTCGTGAAGTATTCGAGGCAGCCGGTGACGACGCGATCAATCTCGGCTTGGGCCAGCCGGACTTTCCGACGCCGGGCCACGCCCGGCAGGCCGCCGTCGACGCCATCCAGTCGGGGGAAGCCGACGGCTACACCGGCAACAAGGGGATCGAACCGCTCCGCGAAGCCATCGCCGCCAAACACGACCGTGACCAAGGAATCGACATCGACCCCGCCGACGTGATCGCCACCTCCGGGGCCAGCGAGGCGCTCCACATCGCTCTCGAGGCCCACGTCGACCCGGGCCAAGAAGTCATTATTCCCGATCCGGGGTTCGTCTCCTACGACGCGCTCACCAAACTCGCCGACGGCGAACCGGTCCCGGTTGGCCTCCGCGAGGATCTCACCCTCGATCCCGACGCCGTCGAGGAGGCCATTACCGACGACACCGCGGCGTTCATCGTCAACTCGCCCGCCAATCCGACCGGCGCAGTCGCCAGCGAAGATGATATCCGGGAGTTCGCCCGGATTGCCGACGACCACGACGTGCTGTGTGTCTCCGACGAGGTCTACGAGTACACCGTTTTCGAGGGCGAACACCACTCGCCGATCGAGTACACCGAGAGCGACAACGTGGTCGTCGTTAACTCCTCGTCGAAACTGTATTCGATGACGGGCTGGCGGCTCGGCTGGGTCACTGGCGCGAGCGAGCGCGTCGACCGAATGCTTCGGGTCCACCAGTACGTTCAGGCCTGTGCCAGCGCGCCCGCACAGTACGCCGCAGAGGCCGCCCTCACCGGACCACAGGGAATCGTCGACGAAATGACCGACTCCTTCGAACGCCGCCGGGACATCCTGCTCGATGGGCTCGCCGACCATGGCATCGACTGTGCAACCCCCCGCGGGGCGTTTTATGCGATGCCCGAGGTGCCCGAGGGGTTCGTCGAGGAATGTATCGACCGCGGTGTGGTTGTCGTCCCGGGCGACGCCTTCGGCGCGGGCGGCGAGGGAATGGCCCGGATCTCGTATGCAACCGACGAGGCAACGCTGCGTGAGGCCATCGAGATAATGGGCGAAGCGGCCGCAGCGGTGCGCTAACACGGCCGTCGAAGCGATTGGCCGACTGGCCGGAGAGTCGGCCAGTCGGGACGGTGCTAAGGGGTTTTGCTGTGCGGACCGCTGTCTGTGTTATGGATGATCGACTGCTCGTGCTCAACCGGGACGACGACTGTGTGTCGGTCGTCGACCCCGAGACCGGTGAGACGGTCGAAGAGATCGAGACGGATTTCGACCCGATAACGATCGAAACCTCGCCGGACGGGACCAAAAGCTACGTGACCTGCGCGCAGGGCAACGCGCTGAACGTCATCGACAACGAGACGTTCTCAGTCACCGGGCGGATCGAACACGACCTGTTGGACCACCCCAGCGGACTCGCCGTCCGGACGCGCGCCAACGAGCTCTGGTTGGTCTCCCGAAACAACAGCCGGGTGTTCGTCTTCGACATCGAGACCGACGAGGTGCTGGACGTGATTCCGACCCATCAGTCGGTCTCGAACACGCTGTCGCTGAACGGCGACGAGTCGACCGCCTACATCACCAACAGCAACGGCAACACCCTCACGGTGATCGACTGCGACCAGCGACGCATCGCCGTCGACGTGCCCGTCGGCGACGGCCCCGAAGCAGTGGCGGTCAATCCCGAGACGAACAACGTCTACGTGACGATCCAAAACGAGAGCCGACTCACCGTCCACGACCCCAAACACCACGAGACGATCTACAAGACGGGGTTGGGAAGCGCGCCGATCGGCATCGAGTTCTCGCCGGATGCGTCGATCGCACTGGTCCCAAACCGGATGTCGAACGACGTCTCGGTGATCGAAACGCGGTTCCACCGGACCGACGAGGGTCGACCGTGGGAGGTCGAACGGATTCCGGTCGGGATCTGGCCCGGCGAGGTCGTTTTTAATAACGATAGCTCGACGGCCTACATCTCGAACAACAAAACCAACGATGTCTCGGTAATCGATACCGAAGCCCGCCAAGAGGTCGACCGGATCGGTGTACGAACCCACCCCAACGGGATCACGTACCTCTCGCGGGACTGACCGACGCGGCGAGGGGAGTTATCCCGTGTTCTTCATTCCTGCTGCGATGCCGTTGACCGTCAGCCGGAGGGTGCGCTCCTCGGCTTCGGTGAGATGCGTCTGGCTCAGCAGGTGGGTCTGCAGCAGGTTCAGTGGGTCGACGTACGGATTCCGGCGTTCGAGGCTCTCGTCGAGCCAGTCGCGGCGCAGCAGTTCCTCGCGGCCGGTGATCTCGGCGGCGTAGTCGACGGCCTGTTCGTACTCGCCTTCGATTCTGGGCTGGAACTCCTCGCGAAGCTCGCTGTCGGCCAGCGAGGCGTACTCGTCGGCGATTTCGAGGTCGGTTCGCGTCAGCGACAGCGCCGCGCGGTCGAAGGTGGTCCGGAAGAAGGCCCACTCGTCGTACATCTCTTGGAGGGTCTCCATCTCGCCGCCGTCTTCGAGGTAGGCCTCGACGCCGGAGGCAAGCGAGAACCAACCGGGGAGGATACACCGCGACTGGGTCCACGAGAACACCCACGGGATCGCCCGCAGATCCTCGACCGAGCGATCTTCCGAGCGGGAGGCGGGCCGCGAGCCGAGATTGAGGTCTTCGATGACCGTGATCGGCGTCGCCTGCTCGAAGTACGAGACGAAGCCGTCAGTCCCGAGCAGGTCGCGATAGGCCGCACGGGCTGCGGTGGCCATGGTGTCCATAGCGTCGGCCCATTCGTCGGGCACCTGCTCGACCGGTTCCCGCAGCGCGTTGTGTCGGGCACGGATCTGGGCGTCGAGCATCTGTTCGAGGTTGCGCTCGGCGATCCGCTCGCTGCCGTACTTCTCGGCGATCGCTTCGCCCTGCTCGGTGAACTTGACCTGTCCGGTGACAGTCTCGTTCGGCAGTGCCAAAAGCGCCTTGTTCATCGGGCCGCCGCCGCGGGAAATCGAGCCGCCGCGACCGTGGAACAGCCGCATCGTCACGTCGTAGTTATTGGTGATTTCGGCGAGGCGTTTCTGGTTCTTATAGAGGTCCCAGTTGGCTGCGAGGAAGCCGTTTTCCTTGTTTGAATCGGAGTACCCCAGCATGATCTCTTGGGTGTTGTTCCGGGCTTTCAGCGCCTGCTTGTAGGCCTCGTTTTCGAACAGCGTTCCCATGATCCGGTCGGCACCGTTGAGCGCCGACTCGGTTTCGAGCAGCGGGACGACGTCGAGTCCGGCGTGGTCCGGCAGCGAGACCGCGCCGACTTGGTCGGCGAGGAACAGCACTTCGAGGACGTGGCTCGGCTCCTCAGTCATCGAGATACAGTAGGTATCGATGGCCTCGACGCCGAACTCCTCCTGCCAGTCGCCGAGGGCGGCGAATCGCGTGAGGACCTTTTCGGCTGTCTCCGAGACATCGCCGGGGTTCTCGGGATCGATCAGCGGCTCGTCTTGCAGGATCGCATCGGTCAGCAAGTCGACGCGTTCGTCCTCGCCGAGCTCGCGGTACTCGATGCCCTCTTCGGCGAGTGCCTCGTCGATGGCTTTCGTGTGCTGGATACGGTGGTCACGCAGGTCGAGGCTCGCCAGCGAGAAGCCGAAGGTGCTGACCTGCCGGAGCAGCGGCTCGACGTAGGCCTCGGCGATGTCGCTGCCGCCGTAGGCCCGCAGGCTGGCGTCGATGGTTTCGAGGTCTTCGAGCAGTTGGTCGTCCTCGGGGTAGCCACCGGGCCGCACGTCGCCGATGCGGTTGAGTCGCTCCCGCATCAGCCGAAGCTTCTGGCGGTACGGCTCATCGGGGTACCGCTCTTCGGCCTCCTCGGTGATCGTCGGGAACTCATCGAGGTCGGCCTCCAGCGAGGCTCGGAAAGCACCGGTCGTCGGATACCGGTCGCCGTCCTGACTGAGGATCGCCGACAGCCGCTTGAGCTGCGTTCGGTAGCGTTCGAGGACGATCTCGCGCTGCCGTTCGAGGGTATCCTGGGTGACGTCGACAGTCACGTAGGGGTTACCGTCCCGGTCACTGCCGGCCCACGAGCGGAACTCGAACAGTTTCGGGAGATCGATGTCGGGATACTCGTCGGTGACGATTTCTTCGAACTCGCTGTAGACCTCGCCGACGACATCGAACAGCGTGTTTTCGAGGTACCACTGAACGTTACGGGCCTCGTCCTGCGGTTCGGGTGGTCGCTGGCGGACCTGACGGGTCTGCCAGAGGCTCGTCACCTCGGCGTCGATGTTCTGCCAGACGCCCTCGGCCTCGCGGTCGGTGAGCCGCTCCTTGTCGAGGGTTTCGAGATGGTCGGCGATCGACCGGAGCTTGGCTTTGACAGTGCCCCGCCGAGCTTCGGTCGGGTGGGCTGTAAAGGTTGGCTCGATAAGCACGTCGTCGAGCACCGAGCGGACGGTCTCGGTGTCGGCACCCGCCTCCGACAGCGCCTCGACGGTGTCTTCGAGGCTGTCGTCGAGGGTTCCCTCTTGGGACCCCTGTCTGACCGCGCGCACACGTTCGCGCTCCTCAGCGAGGTTGATCAGCTCGAAGTAGGTAGCGAACGCCCGCGCCACGTCGCCCTCCTCGCTGGGCGAGAGCTGTTCGAAGGTCTCCCGCAGCTCCTCCCGAGAGTCGATATCGCCCTCGCGGTAGGCGATTGCGGACTGTCGAAGATCCTCGACGGTTTCGAACGATTCGCTCGATGTCTGCTCTTTGAGTACGTCCCCGAGCAACGCACCCAGTTCCCGGACGTCCTGACGAACGCCCCGATTGTGTAATTTCATACCATATGGTAGCTGCACCCACTGGTAAAAGTCTCACCTTGTTCGGAGGCGAATCACTGATGATAAATAATAGGAGATCGGCCACAGTTACGCACCCATACGATCGGAGACCGTGTGCGGAGCTAACAAGCAAGGGAAATCGACGCTCGACAAACGGAGCGCGAACACAGCGGCTCAGCAGTCGAGATCAGGTACCGCAGTCGAAACGACTGCGAGCGACGACGCCAAAAGGGCAGCCCGTGTTCAATCCGAAATGAACTCGTTGTCCCGCCAGTCGACGCCGGATTTCCCGGAATTGTTCTTCCGGGGGTTTTCGACGACCTCGACGGTCGCCGAACGTTTTTCGCCCTCGACGATCCGCGTGGCTTCGAGATCGTCGTCGTGTTCGGTGATCGCCGTCAGCGTCCCCTTCTCGGAGAGCAGGGCGATTTCCTTGAGCACGAGGAACATCGGGTACTGGACAGCGGTGTTCTGGAGGACGGTCTCGCGGTCGCCTTTGAAGCAGGCGAACTCGACGAGTTCCGAGGGGATCTCCTCTTCTTCCTCATCGCCCCAGCGCGGGCCACCGGCTCGCGGCGGCTCCTCCTCGTAGACTCGCGTCTCGGTGACGCTGGCTTTGAGCTGGGCGGTTGGCGTGTACTTGCTGAGGCTTTCGTCGGTCGCCTGCGCCTTGATGATCAGCGTGTTGTTGCGTCGAGTGATGTCGATGTCCGCGATCTCCTCGGGGAGATCGGGATTCTCGTCGAAATACGAGTGGACATCTTCGAGTGGCAGTTCAAGCGTCGAGTGGAGACGGAATACGCGACCTGTCATGATGGAGTTGGATTCACGAGTAGTTCCCCGCGGCTGGGCCGATACCTACCGTTAGTACGGGACGGAGATTATATATATCTGGTCAACTACTCTGCCCTCCCCTCACAGCATCCGTCAGAAGCGAAGAACACTCTCACCGCGTTCCGTGAGGAGGCCTCGGTCTGTCGGTTCTGTTGGCCGAGAGTCGACGGCTCACGGCCGCTGCCGTTCGGGTCGTGAGCACAACCGAACGCAGGACTGAGACGACGTATGAGTTCGAACGCGAACGTGTTTGGGCAGGGGGGACTGAACAACGAGGTCGAGGCGGTCGGCCGAGGCACCCCAACACGCCATCGGACCCTACTGAGGCACCCCAACACGCCGAGCCGATAGCCGGTCGGATCACGTCGCAAGCTTTAGTTTTCCGTCGACCACCCTCTCTGTATGAGTCTCCAGATCGCCGTCGCCGTTCCGTTCCGCCAGCAGGGCACACGGTCGCTGGGCGAAGGCGAGTTCGTCGTCGCCCTCTCGCTGGACCGGGAGTGGTTCTCGCCCGACCAGGCCAAGCGACTGGTCGACGTCGCGGTCGGCCGCGGCCTGCTTGACAACGACGACGGCGACCTCCGGCCGACGTTCGACGTCGACGCGGTCGAAATCCCCGACGGGTTCACCCCCGACACCGACATCCTCCGCGAGCAGTCGACTTTCGAGCAGCTGCTCGACCAGCTGGTCGCCGGCGGGCTGAGTAAACAGGACGCCGTCGCCGAAACCAACGACACCCAGCGGCGGCTCGGTATTACCCTCGAAGCGGCGGCGGTACTCGTCGCCCGGCGCAACGGCGTCGACTGCGCGGAGGTCGCCGAGACGGTCCGGGCGGAACTCGAAGGGGCTTAGGTCGGGCAGCCGTTTTCTCCGGCATGGTTCAGGACCGACTCCGCGACGGGACGCGCATCGCCCAACTGGTCGCCTCCGAGCTCACCGGCGACCGCGAGGCACTCGCCCAGGTAGTCGTCGTCGACGCGGACCCAGATGTCGAGCCGACCGACGACGGCGCGCTCGCCTACCGCGTTGCCCACGTCTCCGATCCCGAAGCAGTCGACGTTGGCGACCGCGGCCAGACGACAGTCGACGAGGGCCTCGACGCCGAGCGAACAGTTCTCGCCGAGGTGTTCGTCCAGCCCGAACGCGCCCGCGTAGAGTTCGTTGTCGCCCCGGACGCGGCTGCCGATGCAGCCGCGGAGACCGCCGTTACCGACGACGAAACGGGGCTCCGGGTCCGACCGAAGGCGGTCGACCCGCCGCGGACGCTCGTGTTCGTCGAGGACGGTGCGGACGCCAAGCGTATTATCTCCGTACATAAAGCGGTCGTCGCAACGATGGAAGAGTCGACTGGACCCGTCTAAAAATCGTCAACCGAGTCGAGCAGTCCGGGCAGATCCCTCGTGAGGCGGTCCCGGTCGATGTAGGCGTCGGCTCGCCGGTCGCGGTCCGGGCCGCCGTCGAACAGTACCTGAATCGCGTACAGTCCCGACTGGGTTGCGCCTTCGATGTCGTCTAGCGGCGTGTCACCTATATAAACTGTTTCGCCGGCGGTGGTTCCCAACTCCTCGAGCAGCGCCTCGAAGGCGGCGGCGTTGGGTTTGCCGGCCGGCAGTTCGCCGGTGACGAGGCTAGTGTCGAACAGCTCCTCCCAGCCGAGGTGTTCGATTTTCGAGCGCTGGGCGAGCACCGAGCCGTTCGTCAGCAACCCCACTCGATAGCGCGACCGGAGGTCGGTAATGAACCTCTCGACGCCCTCCAGCGGCTCGAGCGACTCGGTGATCCCCTCGCGGTAGGCCGTCGCCATCGACTCGGGGTCGACATCGCTGGCCGTCCCGTCGAGAATATCCGCAAACACCGGCGTGCGGCTCTCCGTGGTGAGGTTCTGGCGGTGGGCGCTGAGGTACTCCTCACGGCTGATCTCCGGGCCCTCGACCGTCGCAATCGCGTCTGCGAGGATCGCATCCCGGTCTTTCGTCGTCACCGCAAGGGTGTAATCGAGGTCGAAGGCGACCCCCCGTATCGACATACTCGACCGTTTGGATTCCACTGGTTTGAGGGTAGCGACTCGCCTCCTTGGCCAGTAACACACTACGGAAGCGAGCCGTCTTGGGAGTAGCAGTTGAATCGCAGTCTCGCGGTCGCAACCGACGCCTCGGAATCGTTTATAAGAGACACCGTATACGCGCCGTGGACCGGTGGCTCACCGAGCGGCAGCGCGTACACCTCCCCATCACTCGATCCAAGGATCGAGAACTGCTCGGTGTCGAGGCGGCTCATTCCCCGGTTGTCGTCCAGCGGGATCGTCCCAACGAGATCGTCGTCGCGATCCCGAACCTCGACGAATCGGTAGCTGTCGCTCTCGGCGGCCTCCGGCGAGACGACGATGCCGAGGGCGACCTGCGTCTCGCCTTTGATAGGAACGACTCGCCTGAGGTGTTGTGAGCCGCTTCCCCGTCCCCGACTCGAACAGCGGGCGATGAACTCGTCGTCCCCAAGACAGCCCGTAAGGGCCATCAAGCCAGCCGCGCATCCAGCGAGAAACCGTCGTCGAGAGGGCATATATTCTAATGACAAACTGTCAGTATATGCCTGTTGGAGAGTCAAAATTTCGACCGCCGACCTCCATCTGACCCGACCAATCAGTTTTTGCCAGTGGCCCACGCCGCGTTAGGTGTGACACTCGATCCGATCCACGTCGAGGCCATCGCCCGACTCGCGGGGTCGGTCGCCGAGACGGCCGACGACAGCGACCACGAGCAGTTCGCCACGACGGTCTGGGAGCAGTGGCTCGATCCGCTGGTCGACAGCCGCGGCCAGCGGATGATCGAACCGCTCGGCGACCAGCAGCTCCGGCACGTCGACATCGAGGACATCGCCCTCGTCGACCGTCCGTTCCCGACGGTCCACGGCATCGATTCGGGGACCATCAATCCCACCGCATTCAAAAACGGGCTCGTGTTGGATCTCGCCCACGCCGCCATGGGGGTCGAACCCTCGCAGGTCTCGACCCACCGGAAGCGAACCATCGTGGCGACCGCCCACACCAACGACTCGACGCAGGTCGCCGACGGCGACTGGGTCGACTACGACGCGGGCCACAGCCGATATCGCCTTATCAGGGCCCCACAGGTCAACAAGTACGCCGAGGCAGTCGTCCATGCGCTGGCGTTGTACTTCGCCGAGGGCGGTCACGCGCTGGAACACGCCGACACGGTTGAGGACCTCCTGATCCTCGACGGGCCACTCTATCCCAAGGAGATCCTGACGTGGCGAGATCGTACCCCCGAACTCGAAGAGTTAACCTACGAGGCCCGCCCCAAGCGCGTGCTCGAACAGTACGTCCGGCTGGTCGAGCGGTTCGTCGACCGCGGCGTGCCGATCGCGGGGTTCGTCAAAAACCCCTCCGCGCGCGTGATAACGAGCACGATCGCCAACAAGGAGATCGGCTTCGAGGCTCCGTGGCCCGACGACACCGCCTTTTTTACGCGGCTGCTCGAACGCCACCACCAGCCCGACGCCGATGCTGCGGCCGCCGGGACAGCCGAGAACCGCCGCACAGACGAACTCACCTTCACCTCGTGGTTCGTCTCCCGTGGCGGCCCCGACGGGACAATGGCCGCCGCGGGCGACGCGCTGGGCGTCGACCGGACCCTCGATCCGGAGTGCTACGAAGTGACGTTCTGTATCGTCTACGACCCGCGACACGACATCTGTTACAAGCTTGAAGCGCCGTATGCGGTCACACAGGACCCCGAGGTACGGCGGCGGCTCACGACGCAGGTGCTCTCGGAAGTCGCCGCCGAGCGGGGGCCGCCGCGGGCGGTCGCCAAGGCCGACGAACTCGCCCGAATCAGTGCTGGCGAAAAGACATCGCTCCGCCGGAAGTTCGAACACGAGTTCGACAGTGACTCGTTGCGGACCTATGACTCGATCCGCTGGGCTGGCGAGGATATTTGAGACTGTCTGTCGTACACCAGAGTCTCCGAAACCGGTGCTACGGATTCACGACGAACACTCGGGCCTACTGACGTGGTGCACGTCGACAACTCGCCTGCTCCCACACGACACGACAGCGGCCGTTACTTCTCCATACGTACCGAAACCGGTCAAGGTCTTGTTCTGTCCCACCGCCGAGAGCGTGTCGTACTCGTCGTTGTAGTCGGTGGCGAGTACAACCACATCTGCATTTGTTACACTGCGCAACGTCACTGTGACCGCGATCCGATCGTCTGGAGGGCACACACCCGACTTATCGGTTGACATAAATCGATGTTAGGGAACCGACACCGGTCCGATACGGAGCTACGAGTTACGGTCGGGCCTTGATGTAGGCGCTGTCGAGATACTCACCGATCCGGTCGACGATGCCCGGGTCGTCGCTCCAGAAGCCGTAAAACTGGTTGGGGGCCTGCTCGGTCGCCAACAGCGCTGTCTTGTAGTCGTCGACGCCGTCGCCGTCGAAGACGACGAACCAGGACCGCTCGATCTCCTCGGTGTCGGCGGGGTGGTGTGTGACGCCGTCGATGTCGACGGTCGGTCCGTCGGGGACGGCAAACGTGTGAATGTCGACCGTCGTCGTCGCCAGGCGCTGGTAGAGGTCGCGCTGTCCGATGAGCTTCGAGGCGTACTGGAACCCGGTGTACAGTTTGCCGCCGTCGACGCGGAGCGCCCGGTCTTCGATCTCGTGGGAGATCGCGATCATCTGGGCCTTGTCGTAGGAGGTGAACGTCGTCTCCTTGAGGTGCTGGAGGATCTCGTGGTAGTCAGTATCGTCGATGCCGACCCCGGTATCCCGGAGCGCGCCGCCAGCCAACAGCTCGTCGAGCTGCTCGGCCGGGACCGCCGCCAACACCTCGTTGTCGAGCTGGAGGACAACCACGCCCTCTGGCTCTCCCGAGGCCGTCCGTCGACCCGTCACGGAGACGTTTTGATTCGCGAAGTAGTTCCCGAGATCGGAAACGAGCGTGCTGTCGGCTGGGGGGTTGAACACCACCAGCGTCTTCTCGTTTCCTTTGACGAAGGAAATGATCTCAGACAGGGCCATTCGATAACGAGTAACGAGGCCAC
>Ga0102942_1000405_pt1 | contig 16219 bp, 7 predicted proteins | sample SalPon2_C_H2O_MG_FD_78171 | JGI IMG/M metagenome (GOLD analysis project Ga0102942, IMG submission 78171) | Salt pond water microbial communities from South San Francisco under conditions of wetland restoration - Salt Pond MetaG R2_C_H2O_MG | ecosystem: Environmental > Aquatic > Non-marine Saline... | reverse complement strand
CCCGGAGGAAGTCCTGCATTGCATCGTCACTCGCGTCATCGTCTTCGCTCGATCCGTGCAGGACGAGTACGTCCTCGGCGCGTGTCAGACCGACGTGGAGGACGCGCCGCGTTTCCCGCGCGTCGTTGGCGACGAAGTCCTGTGCGAACGCCGCTTCGGGGCCATCGGTCAGTGAGGCTTCCAGCGCGTCGTACGAGCGGCCACGCGGCCCCCACTCGTCGGCAGTGAGTCGCGGCATTAAGACGACGGGGAAATCCAGTCCCTTGCTTTTGTGGATGGTCATGACGTTGACGGCGTCGTCGGCTAATTCTGGTTGGTCGGTTGGTGTCCCGCCATTCTCGGCGAACACCTCGTCGTGGTGTCTGAGTGCTTCTACGAACTCCCCGGTTAGTGACGGCTGGACCGCGTCCTCACCGAACTGCTCGATAACGTCCTCTAACTGGTCGAGGCTTCGACGGTCCTGTTCGCTGAGATACCACTTGATGTCGGTCAGGTCCGTCAGTTCGCGGTAAAGGCGCGCAAGTGACGCGCTGTCCCGAAGGTCCAGTAGATGCGACACGTGGGTTCTCGCGGTTTCGACGCGGTCCGGTTCCGCGAACTCCGACAGCGGTGCCTCAAGCAGGGCTGTGACGAGAGCATCGTCTCGCGTGTTGAGGTGCCGGAGGTCCGCGTCAGCGAGGCGGTACCGCATCGTCAACACGCGGTTCCAGCTGACCTCGTCTTCGTCCGGTCGAGCAAGCGCTTTGAGATACGCGATGACCGTCCCGACACCCACCGAATCGGTCGCTAAGTCCCCGGCTACTTCGTACGGAATACCGAGGTCCTCGAACCGTTCGATGAGTGGTTCGGCGTGCTTGTTCTTCCGAACGAGTAACGCGATATCGCCGGGGTCGTACGCCCGGTCGATTTCGTCGGCAGCTCCTGACAGCATGTTCTGGACGACGGTGACGAGCTGGTCGGCCCGGTCGGATGCGTCTTCGGCCTCTTCGACCGTGACGACGCTGTCGCCGTCGTAGTCCGGCTCGTCGACGCGCGTGAGTGTTTTGTCGCTTTTCCTGTCGTCGAGTTCTGCAAGTGCGGCGTTGGCGAGGTCGAGAATCGGTTGTCGGGACCGGAAGTTCTGTTCGAGGGGTTCGTCGGCGAGCGCACCGCCGAACTCTCTGTCGAGTTCGTCAGTGATGTTGGCGACGTTCGCGCCGCGCCACTCGTAGATCGCCTGGTCGTCGTCGCCGACGACGAACAGGTTCTCGTTGCTGACGAGGGAGGTGACGAGGTCGAACTGTAACCGGTCGGTGTCCTGGAACTCGTCGCAGAACACGTAGTCCCACCGGCCCGCGATGTCGTCGACCGCGTCAGTTTGTAAGAGCTTGACTGTCTCGACGACGAGGTCGTCGTAATCGAGGAGTCCACGCTCGTTTAGTTCCTGTTCGTACGCGTCGTACCCGGCGACAAGGTCGCGGGCGTGCAGGCAATCGTCCAGGAAATCAGCGAGGTACTCCGGGAGTTCCAGCCCGACCTCCGGAATGCCTTTCGGCGCGCCACTGGCGTACCCGCCGAACAGGTACTTCGGAATCTTGTGCGCGTTCTCCGGCAGGTCACGGTTGCCAGACTCGGCGGCTTCGAATGCCGCGATGAGTGATTCACACACCGCTATAGCACCGTCGAGGAAAACCGATATGCTTGCCTCGACGCCGTCGTCACCGATGTCTTCGCGGGCTTCACGTAGTGCTTCCTTGACGGCCGGCAGACCGTCGAGTACCGTAGAGACGGACCGCCCGCCGAGATTGTCACTCGCGGCGTCTTCGATGGTCGCAGGGAGATCTGCGAGTTCGTACAATCGCTCAGCCGAGCCGAGGTACGCGTCGATAGCGTCCGGGTCGATACCGCTGCGTTTCATCGAGCTGATGAAGCCGGTGAGTGCGTCGGCCGCACCGCTGCCGTGTGAATCCGGGCCGTAGACGTTCGGTTTCACACTCCGGTACTCGATTTCGTCGAGCACTTCCAGTGCCACGGCGTACTTCTCGGCGTCCGTTGCCACGTCAAAATCAGGGTCGATCCCGGCCGTGTACGCGTAGTCCTGCAGAATCGCATTACAGATCGAATGATACGTGTACGCGTCAATGTCGTACCCGGCGGTCCCAAGCTTCTCTTGCAGTTTCTCCTGCATCGAATCGGCCGCGTTGTTGGTAAATGTCAACGCGAGAATCCGGTCCGGGGACACGCCTTCCTCGTCAATGAGATGCTCGATTTTCCGAACCATCGTGAACGTCTTCCCGGTCCCCGCACCCGCCAACACTCGCATCGGGTACTCCCCCGACCTGATAATCTTCTTTTGCTGGTCCTTCGGATCAACGTCCTCCTCTATCGTCGGAAGCCACGCCGGCAGGCTGCCCTCGCTGTCGGTCATTGCTGCACCTCCGTGGCGATGTAATCCGCACACATCGACTGGTAATCACAATCGTCGCAGGCTTCCGCCTGAATGAGATCAAACGGGTCCGGGGCGAACCGTTCAGTTGTGATACCTTCGTGCGCGGCTCTGATGAGGTCCCAAACCGTCTCGTAGTACTCCTCGTACGCTTCGGTCGTCTCGCGTTCCCGGCCGCTCGCCGTCACGGTGTACCCGGCCGGAGTACTCTGTGTCTCCGTCGAATGCAACAACCCGTAGAAGCTGAACCGAACGGACATCCCTGGTTCGTACAGCGAGGAGTCTTTGATGCCTTCTGTGTACGCGGCGGTCTGGAACGCGTTCTTGACGCGTTGGGCCTCGTGGGCTTCCTCGTTCAGGTGCTCTTCGAGCCGGTCAGCACTCCAGTGACCGAGGACACCTCTGACGTTCCGTTTGTAATCAATCAGATGCAGCGTGTCACCGTCACGCAGCACGTTGTCAGTGTACCCGTGTAGTCCGATGCCGTCATGTTCACACTGGATTCGTTTCTCCGTCGCCACCGAATGCTTCGCGTGTTCGATTCCGTCGCCGCCCTCGGGGTCGAAGAAGGATTTGATGCCAGCAAGGGTCTCCCGGCGCTGATACTCTTGATGAGCGTTCGACGCGTAGTCCTCGGGGTCGATGTGCTTGGTCCACGTCGCATCGAACACGTCCATCGCTCGCTCGTAGATGACTCCAGGGTCATCGTCGCGGCCTGTGGCGTCACAGACGCGCTCAATCATTTCGTGGTACGCTTTCCCCTGATGGAGATACAGCTTCGTCTCGTCGGGCGAGGAGACGCTCTGGACGTGCTTGTACTCGTATTGGCGCGGACACGTCGCGTACGTTGCGAGTCGCGTCGGCGACACGGACACGACGTCACTCACGGCGCACCCTCCCGGCCGCAAAGTCGACACGCGCCTGCAACGCTTCCCGCATCGCCTCACCGCGTTCGCCACTTTCGTCAAGAACACGGTGAATCTCACCGATATCACCCGACAGGTCGTCGAGAGACACTGTCATTTCACGACTCTGCGTTCGCCGCACGTCGGCTAATGCACGGTCGATTCGTGAGAGGACGAACTCTTCCGCGCGCCGTTCACTCCGAATCTCGTCATCGGACTCGCCTTGCATCCACGGTAACTGCCGGTACGCGTCAGTGAGGAACCGCGACGGCTGCACCTTTTCGTCGAGCCCACCCTCCTCGTGGTCATACAGACAAAAATACAGCCGCTCCGATGCGGCATTCGACCCGATCGCTAAGCGTCGCCGGGACTGTTCGACGTGATACTGCGTCACCGGTTGGCTGGACGCCGTCGATCGCGTCCGGAACGTCTCGTGCACCTCACTCGCGGTCACGTCAGTCACACCGGGGAAATCAGGCATCTGTAACACGCGTTCCTGCGGGAACAACCGGGTCAGGAACGGTTCTCCCGGATATGCTTCGTCGACGACATCAGGGACGAAGACGGCACGCCACGACCCGTTTTTCAACGCCTCTACGTGGTCGACACGGACACCGCCGTCTAAATCCGTGGCACTGGTGCGCGTCTCTGATTCGGCGTGCTCGTGTGCCCGTTCCAGCATCTCCGTGTACACCGGCCAGGACACGTCGATGAACGCCGTGTCTTCGAGGAACTCCGCCATCGCAAACGCCCGCCGAACGTTCCCGAACTGCGACCGCGCATCCAGCGGTGACGCCCGTCTCGCAATCCTATCTTTCAACCCTGACGCGGTCGCCCACCGCCGCAGCACAGCTTCTAGGGTATCCTCCTCACGTTGGATCGTCGAGAGCAACGCTTCGTCAACAGCGTCACTATCTACCGTGAACTCTGTCTCCGTCTCGGCCCGGACGGCGTAATATTTCGTGACCTGCAGCAACTCACGAATCGCCGGGTCGTCACCGAAACCTGTCACCGTCGTTGACTCTGTCGGGACACCAGCCTGCGTGAGCGCGTGAATCGCATCCGAAACATCCTCCCCACCATGGCCGAGCGCGACCGCGATATCACTGTACTCCAACCCGTTCGTTTCCCGTAACCGCTCGATTTCGTCCGCAATCCGGTCCAATTGTGCATCACCGGAATCCGCGTGCAGCACTGTCACATCACCCACACCGGGGTCGTCAGGAGCCGTCCCTGTCGCTAAATACTGCGCCGTCGCTTCTGGCCGAGACGATGGTGACGATGATTCAACTCCATCGCGTGTGGTCAGCGACACGTAGTCGGTCACGGGACCTGTCTCGATACCCGTCCGCCGCACGCTACTATCCCGCTCACGCACACAGACGAGGTCTAGATCGGCCGTCAACGCACTCAAATACCGCCGGTCGAGAGGAAAGAACTCCTCGAACTCGACAGCCAGTACCGCCTCGACATCAACGACAGCGTCCCGGTGATCAGGGTCCACCAAGTAGTCGATCGCTGTCGAGATGAGTTGTCCGCGTTCGATATGATCGTGTTCGGCCAGCCACTGGTGGAACTCGTCGATGACTGACTGCACCTCTACGAGTTCAGGTGTCTCGTCAAGCTCCGCGTCTTGCCACGTCGCCGTCTCCATGAGTTGCGCAACATCACCCGCGAACGAATCAAGCTCCGACGCCCGGTCGAAATACTCACTCTCCCACTCTTGCTCCGCAAGAAACCGATGAACGAGTTCCCGACGCAACGTATCCGACAAGATAGTCTCATCAGAGACCGTGTTCACGACATCCGTCGCATGCACGACCAGCGACGAGACACGCGGCACACCCGCACCCGGAACCTCGTCACGAAGAATCTCCTCAAACGTCTCCATACTGGTCGGCGAACCAGTCAACACCAGCACATCCTCTGGCCCGTATTCGTCACGCAACTGTCGATACGCATTTCGAGCCGTGGATTCAGTTGCAGACTGGCCGAACGGGACTGAGATGAGTCTTCCTTCTAACTCTGTGCCTTCGCTCATTGCACCTGTCCCCGCTTATGAGGATCCACAGCTACGACATGTGGTAGTGACATATACCGTATCATCTTAACCTGTTAATTAAATCACCGCCGTGGTTACAATCCTATATAAGCCGAAGCGTTGTGAGTCACTCATAATCAGGCACCTGTGAAATACTCCCGAGCACGTGACAGGAACCCACTTGACTTGTCCTCAGTGACTGGCTCACCAAGCCAGTCGAAGAACTCGTCCGGAGTCTTGATGATAAGGTCCAGTCCTCGCTTTTCTATTCGGACTGTCATCGGTGGGTCGCGCTTGTATTCGTGGAGTTCGAAGCTCATCGATTTCGGGAACGAGACTTTCAGCGTCTCCCCGTCTTCCGTAATCTCGATATCGTCATGCTTTGTGAGATTACGCCATCGTTCCCGACCAGTATCATACGCCTGTTCGGCTGGTGTTTCGGGGAAGTATTCTGGTATTTGCCGGTCAGCAAAATCATAGAGATCTTCCATCGTCGCTCTGACCTCCCGGAGTGCATCTGAATCTTCCCCTAATTCGAGATCTCGTGACAGATACTCATGTCCAAACCATTGAAACAGCGCGTTTTCGGTGTTGATGAGGCGGTTAACTTTCGCTTCCCCCTGATGGGAAGTCATGAAATTCACGTCGAATCGGAGTATCTTAGCCCGGTTCCGGAACCATTCGCCGGGTCGTTTATCATTGGAAATGAACGCAAAAAGCGGGTACGTCGTTTCACCAGTCCAGCCACTCCAGTAGTTCCGGAGCGTATCCAGTGAGTTCACTTTCTGCTTCGTGATGTCATCAACAACAACCGGGAACGAGGTATGGGCAGACCGTAGAGTCCGAACTTTTCGTTTCCCGATTTCGTCAGCATCAACCGGTGCTTCAACCCGGTTAGCACTGATAAGCGACAGTGCAAATCGACAGAAGGTTCCTTTCCCACCGTTTGATTCGCCGAAAATATACAGAGACGGTAACGCCTTGAGGTTGATTCCGTGCTGCTGATAAAACGCTGCCTGCCGGTTAGCGAACGGAGCCCAAAAGAACCAGAGGAGCGCTTCGTACATGTGTGCCTTCACCGCAGTCGGGTTATTCGAATTCCCATACTCGTCTACGGTAGCGAAGTACGTCTCTATGTCCTCTAAGGCCTCATCAACGGCTTCTGGATCCGTTGGTGGTTGAGTTACGCGGTAGACTGTCCCATCGTAATGGAATTTGAGCTGATCATGCTCTTCAGTCAGATGCATCGTCGGCACGTCAAACACTTGCTGAGAGTACCGTTGGAAGGCATCTGGCGTTGTACTGAGTGTATCTTTCGAGACCGTTGCATCAAAATCGGTCATTTGAGAGAGCGTGTCTACGGTCGACTCATCATACCCTCGTAAGGAGAGCGTGATACGATCTTGCGGTGCGTCATCCATAGACTGAGAATCGTTAGTTCGAGAGTCTTTGGTGTCAGTATCTGGCGTATCTTGAGTATCTCCAGCGGTACCTCCGCCGTCCATCGCTAAATCAACAGTATCGACCTCAGCGTCGATATGATCAGCGAGTCGTCCGTGAACTTCACCGAGTTCGTCTTGTGTGCCGACTTTTCCTTCAGTGTAGAGTTTAATGACTTCTTCACGGTCGTCAGCAGTGTGCTCAAGTTGCTCGGTCAAATCATCAAGGAACGGCCCGCCGTTATTATACGAATCTCGATGGTCACGGTATAGCTCCTCGAACTGCGCGTATAGCGAATTCTCAGTGAACGTCTCGTACACCACGCCCACATTTGTCTGATTTGACCATGCGTTCTCTGACAGGTTCGGAGAACCAATAATGACCTTAGCAGGAGCGCCCCGGTCTGAGTCTGACGTTGCGGGACTCTCAGTTGCATCGCCGCCGAGCGTCATTTGGTCCTGTGTCTCTTGAGAAGCATCTCCGACATTCTCGCCGTATTCAACTAGATACAGCTTTGAGTGAACCTCTTTGTTCTCACAAAGGTAGATGACGAGTTTGTCATCTCGACGTAATCGCTCGAGTTGGTCGGCGAGATCAGGTTTGTCAATGAGCCGTTCGCGGTAATCGTCTATATCACCGACGACAACTTCTAGCCGTTCCAAGGTCTCCAGCTCTTCAAACAAATCGAGAATGAATTTGGGCGAGTCACAAAATGTGACGACTCGCATTCTGATGGCCCCCTCGAAGATATCGGAAAAGGACTTCCAACTTTTGAATATCTCTACGTAGCTATTATTCGAGTCGTCCGTTTTGAGTGGGATATCGAATGCCATTGTGAATCTAAACTGATGTTATTTACTGTCAACTCCTAAATGAACTAATACACCGATAACAGCAGCTATCCCGACTAGAACACCATTCTGTCCCGCAAAAACGGCTAAAATCCCTCCGTAGCTGCTGAGGTGCCATGTGACTAATACTGCTATAACACCGATAAGCCCGACAAATGGTAATGAGTGTGTGAAGCCTCGGTGGGTCGTCAATGAATCAAACATCTCTCCGCCACTGGCAAGCAGGACAATCCCGCCTATGAGAAGCACACCAAGACCGAGACTCGATGGAGCTCCATTGATTCCAAAGGTGCTGACAATCAAACCGAGCTGATCAACAATCTCCGGAGCGAACAGAACTAAGCCGAGTATTCCAGCGACTACAGATACAACACCGAAACGACCTGCAGCTTCACGCGGTTTCGAAGCTTGGTGATCGATATCCGGCAGTAGCGAAGTTCCCAAAACGACTGTTCCAACCCCTGCTGCGACAATCACCCCTTCTCCAATATCCCCACCACCATTGAGGGTGATTACTAATCCTGCGACGGCAGCTATTATTGCGGCTGATTTGCCCGCTTCGTAGTGTTCGTTGAAATTTCCCATATGTCTGTAATCTGTTTTTACTTGTGTTTCTCGTAGTGGATCTCGTTCAGATGTACGGGACTCCTCTGATCAACTCCCCATTGGTGAGATATCCTTTCCTGGCATGCTCCGCACACGTATCGGCGTAGTATGTCGTGACGGGTAGTCGGATACTTCGCTGAGCGCTTCCCACATGGCTTTCACTGAGCCAATACACTTGCTTCAGTAACGTCGCCATCGGGGTATCGCCAGCTCGGCGAACGACACGAAGCGTTCGAGGCGTCCCGAGCCCATCACTGTCGTCGAACTCTGGCTTGCCTGTCGTAGACAGGAAACCAAAATCACCACTCTGAGCGATGAACAATCGGCCTTTCTGGTCGACTTTGAACTTCCCGTTTCGCCAGACAGCAGCACGAGGAGCACCGCTTTTCCGGATATCTAGGATATCGATTTCGATTCCGGAGTCCTGGAACGGTTCGAGTATCGCCTCACTATCTTCGAATAACCGCCCATCTCGGTGTATCACGATACTCTCTGGTGGCTCCCCCTCAGCCCGAACGTATTCTCTGTGGACGTCTTTGAGAATATCGATAACTGCATCTTCATCGAACGTTTCCCCGGATTGGATGGACTGTGTTTTCGAAACGAACACCGTTCCATCTGCGAGGACAACGTTTGCGCTGGCCCCAAGGAATTGCCCTGTATCGGGGTCACGGGTTGCATCAAGCCCGACGAAACAATCGACATCACCCGGCATCTCATCGACCCGCCACGGAACGCCGCCAGCCCCTGCAACTAACCCAAGGGCAGTGTTCTGAACTACCCACTTATTATCGAGGTTATCAGCTCGCACCATCTGCGACGGAACTGACTGCTTCCCGAGCGCCTTCTTGAATTCGGGGTACGGATCATCAATCGTCCCGTCTCTGATGAACTCATTATTCGGCTCAGGTACGACAACAAGAACAGCGTCAGCGGCATCAATCGATGCAGCTACGCTGCTATAATCAATGGCACTTCCGAGCTGATACTCACTGTACGAGGTGCTTTCCGGTTCACATTCCCACGATGCCAACCGACTCTCCAGTTTATCACGAAGATAGCCGAACTGGTCTGAGTACTGCTCAGGTACAAGATACTGTACTCTGAACGACGAGGGACGACGGTAAACGCCGTACCGACTCAGCCCTCGTTTTGGGAGCCCGGTCGATCGGTCACCACCGAACCGAAGGTTATCTGACTGGCCTGTTTCAGTCGACATAAACGACAACGTCGGTCCGATGGGCGATGGCTCGATCTCTGAGTTCACTTCAGGAATGTCATCGAGTTCGCTGACAAATTCTATCGCTTTTCTGAACCGCTTGTCAGGCAGCATCTTAGCTGCCCGATCCCATTTCCGATGGAAGCTTGGCGCAACCTGCTTGACGATTTCTTTCCGTGGGGACACTCTGAGTAACTGCGGAACGTGAACACTCGTATCGTCGTCCCGTGGGTTGTACTGTATCTCGACTAGTTGTGGATTTTCAGCACGAAGCTGCTCTAGAACCTCGTCAGAGATACGGTCTTTTTGCTCGTACCATTTTGCGAGTGACTGGTTTCCGAAGTCAGGTATCGGGTCCGTGAACCGCCAGTTCGCAACCCCTTTGAGTTTACCAGAGCCGGATGTCGAATACGTGTCCGGATCGTGTTCGACATGCGTATCGATGAGTTCCTCGACAGAGGCGTTGACTCGGTCAATGTACTCATCAGCGGTTACTTGACTCCGTGTGTGATGGTTGACTTCAACGCCAATGAACGCGTTCCCCGACGGTAGCACTTCGACGCGCGCACTGTACGCAATACACGCCTCAAAGAGACCATCTTCACCCGTTATTACAGGCTCTCTCGTTCGGATTTGATTGATCCGGCCGGTTTTGTATTTCGTGTCGTCAATTGCCCGCTTGACCAACTGCTGTAACAGCTCGACGATACGCTCGTTGTCATCCTGCTCAGCCGCATGGAGCGTGATAGAGGACTCATCAGTGAGGGAGAAGGGATCAGGGAGAGTAGTCTTTAACCGGTCGGTCGTAATGATCGACATTACTCCAGCGACTGTAACTGCAGCTTCGCTGAAAGTGCGGAGATACGAGGCGAGTCGGTACGTTGCATCCATCGGATCTTCATCAAACGCACCGTCAGATTCGATACGATATTCGTACGCTGACAGTTCTGAAAAATCCCGAGCAAAAGGGAACAAGGAAAGATATGGAACACCGTCTTGCAGTGAATCAAAAAGCTGCGTCTCGTCTCTATCTTGGTTCTCTGTCTGTGGGGGATCTACAACCTCAGCTTTGAGATTATATGAACCGTTGAGGCTCTTTTTACCGTGGAACTCATTCCCCTTCGCATTTTCAAGTTGGTACCAGCGACCAATTTCCCACGTGAAATCGGTGAGGGAATTGTTCTTCCAAATGGCCAGCGGGAACTCATTCCCATCCGTATCCTGCAGCAGCAGGCGCTCTACCATCTTCTCCGTTGTGCAGTCCAATTTAGATAGGACTTTTACACGGATATCGATTCGCTCCCCATCCTCGATATCATTTCGCGTCGGCATCTACATGTTGCAACGACAGCCATCATCAAATAACTTTCCACTAGAGACATTCGAAATACGCAAAATCGATTTTAGCTGTTACAACTTTCAGATATCCTGCGCATGGAACGGTTGATACAGTATCATGCGCTGCTTATTCGCTGCGATTGTCGACGATTTGAGTAAATAACCCGTATACGAAGTTATCACGTGGATATTACTGTCAAGTAGTGACATTGGAATGGGCGAATTTTTAACCGAGAGGGGAAAGAGAGTATACTATGTCCGAGGTGAATCATGGAGAGGATTTTATTGCTGATGCGGAGCAGCACAATGAGTGGTGGAGTGAGGATTTTTCTCCGAAATTAGACAAAGTTACGAGACTCACACCTCGATCGGATTTCTATCAAGTTCTCAAAACCATCGATGAGCACCACAAATCCGATGCCAAGAGCTTAGTTTACAGTATCTATGGCCAGACTGGCATTGGAAAAACTACGGTCCTCTATCAACTCATCGCAGCCTTACTCGAGACAACGTCTTTCCCTGAACGAAGCACTGATATCGATATCGTATCCTCCGTATCCCCACGACAAATACTCTATATCCCACTTGAAGATTCGCTGTATCATTTAGAGCGACCTGGAGATGGGATTCAACGCCTCACGCAAGTTATCGACTATTTCCAATCTCGTATCGCTCCCCGCGAGGAACGCAAATATGTTCTCTTCGACGATATCAATACCCTGGAACTGGATGACGAAGCCAAGTCTACACTTATTGAAGCCCTCGATTCAGAAACATACGCGTTTCTGACAGGGGTCGTCCCTCAACCACTCAAACTAAATGACGTGCACAACGCCGAGGAGATCTCGAAATTTGAGGGTCCCACCCCGCTCCTTCCAATGAAATTCATTGACACTCTTGAAACACAGGGTGTCAGAAATAGTGAGGTTGAATCCGAACTCGCTAAGAAATTAGAAGGATTCCAGTCAAAAGACTTGTCTGGCCCCTCGCCTATTAAAATCGTCCGAGAAGGCCTCAAACCAGTCGAACCCGAGGTGACTATTGACGATGCCGTTAATTCACTCAACGAACTCTATTTTGAGCATCTTGATACGGCTGAGAGAGATGATCTAAACGCGGCAGCGCGTGATTATTTGCGGAAAGGCGGGGTACTACACCAATCAGGAAAGCCTTCGATACGGAATGAATTGACCAAATCGCATTTCCTTCTGTTTCTGTATAAAGAGTTGGCAAAATACGGCTCCGTTCAGAAACCTGAAAATCTACACCGGATCAGTTCCATTGCTGCTAGCCGAGCTGGTGAGGAACTCCGGTATACCGACATAAGTGATCAGATCGGTGTTGACCGACGGACGATTGACGAGTACTTAGATGTGCTTGATGACGGTATTGCAGTATCCGAGTCACATGACTACTCACTACGACGCTACCGTCGTACTCGATTATATCTCAGAAACCCTCGACATCTTGTCCTCCTATCTCAAAGGCAGGAGCATTACGGTTTTGAGAACGATGAGCAGCAAAATACGCTGAATCACGAATTCGAATACAAACTAGCCAGAACAGTTGCGTTTGACCACGCGAAACGACTCGCATACTACACTCGCACGTATGATGTAGAATATACTGAGACGAGTTCTGGTCTCATCGATTATATTCTGCAGCGTGATGGGACAGTACTGCCGTTTGTACTTTCGTTTCACCCATACACTGAAGACATAGCGCAAATCGCCACCTCCTTTGACCCGGATACAGGCCAACACACGAAAAATGGGACTGAAGAATTGGAGAATATAGAGTACGACGCTCCATACCGGTTCATCATCACGGACAGTCTGCCAACGCATATTACCGAAAGTAATAATCTCGTCACAGAAAAAAACGGAGTGAAAATGTGCTATCTTCCCTATTGGTTATTCCTTCTCATCTGCTGAACAACATGCTCAACTCATCTACCACGATTAAAACCGGTTTTTATTGTTCGGAGAGATAGAGTCCAAAACAAGGCCACAGGCTATTATTTTACACACAAATCCAGTAACTGACCCTGTTACAGTGTGGTGAGTGCTTTGAGAATGCCCCGGGTACAAGTAGCTACCAACGAAACCAAGGTGACACTCAATGGTTTCAGCAGATGCCGCGACAGGTGTGCTTCTCGGTCTTGCTTGCGGGGATGCGTTAGGTCGCCCCGTCGAGTTCAGCTCCCCTGAGCAGATTACGGAGCGGTATAGCACACTCACTGACATGGTCGGGCACGGCACACACGGCCAACCCGCCGGAACCGTAACCGACGACACTGACTTAGCGCTCTGTATCGCTCGGAGTCTTGCCGAGCAAGCGGCGTTTGACGGGCAAGACATCGCCGACCGCTTCGCAGCCTGGTACGACGACGGCCCGTTTGACGTCGGACTCATGACTGCTGACGCCATCAGCGAATACCAGACCGGGACATCGTGGCGAGACGCCGGTCGAGAAGTCTGGCAACGCCGCGCCGAAGGTTCCAATGCGGGGAACGGCAGCATCATGCGGTGTGCCCCACACGCAATTGCGTTCGCTGACGGCCCGGATAAACTCGAACGCGTTAGCAAGCAATCCTCCGGCATCACGCATCACGACTCACGGTGCCAGTACGGCTGCGTACTTCTCAACCACACTATCGCTGGCTATCTCAACGGCACCAACGACCCGCTGACCGACGCGATTGCACTCGTCGAAGATGATGCACCGGACGAACTCGTCGAAACCGTTCGTCTCGTCCCTAATCTCGTCGACGAAGGTCAGTTACAGAACACCGGGTATGTCGTCCACACGCTTCAGACGTCACTGTATGATGCACTCACAGCAGACACTGCAGAGGAGGCCATCGTCGCGTCAGTGAACCGTGGCGGAGACACAGACACGCTCGGCGCAGTCACTGGCGCACTGGTGGGGGCGCGCTTCGGAGCTGAGGCACTTCCCGATCGATGGCTTGACACACTGGAATACCGCGAGGAACTTGCCCTCCTCAGTAAAGCGCTTGCAACGACCGAGATCGATGTGTAACGTTCAGTGGTGTCACGTATAGATCCGACGGAGCAATTCTACGTCGATATCGACATCGCTATTCAGCTGGTACTTTCCGTCTGTATTTTCGCTTACTGCTCCAATCTGCTCGAGGATCTTGATTGCGTCTGTAAGTCGTTCCTTGATTCGAGGTCCGCGTCGCTGATACCCAATCAGTCGAGTTGTCTCCAATATCAAATCGTCCTTGGTCATGATCCCGCCCTCGTCAAGAATAATGGCCATGGCTTTAGCTAGCTCCTCTTTTGGAATCTTGTCGATAGACCGAGAGTCGGTATCGGTGTTCACGCGCACCAAGAAGTCCAGCTCTGATTTCTTCGGCCAGAGGAAATCCCCTTGCTGATACACGTTCTTTCGTCGCTTTAGCTCTCGGAGACGACTCTTGAATATCCGCTGAACTTTCTTCCCGGCGCGTGACTGCGCCCACACGTCAAGGTACGTCTGCATTGCCGTCTCGTGTTTGATCGGCCCGTTCTGTCTAACCACATCATGGATAGAGTTTCGAACCGCTGTATCCATCCCCCGCTTGTCCGGGGAATATCGATCGTTCCAGCTGATCGATGGCTCCTGAAACTCCGTTATCCCGTCGTGGTCGAACTTCGATTTACTCGCAACGGCCTCAGGCTCATATGTCCGTATCTCATCAGTATCCCCCGAGTTGAATTTCCCCTCAATCAGGGAGTTGACTTTCTCGTTGATTTTCTCGATTTCTCGTTCCCGGTTCGACGCCCAATCTGGTGACCAAATCCGGTGGATTGTCCACCCAAGGCTCTCCAGCACCGTCTGCCGGGTGCGGTCTCGGTCTCTCGCTGTCTTCGAAGAGTGGTAGGCCGCTCCGTCACATTCGATGCCGAGGACAAACTTCCCGGGCTGGTCCGGATGCTTAATCGCTAAATCGATACTGTAACTGGAGCTCTGTACCTGCGAGACCACGTCGTGCCCTTCCGATTCTAGTGCGGTGTAAACTGCTTCTTCGAATCTGGAATCGAAATCGAGTGTCTGTGTGACCCTATCGTTCCGTTCGAGTGCCTGCTTCCCCTTCTTCGCGTATTCGAGGTAGTTTTTGAAATGCTGCGCACCCTTACTCTGTGACCCCGAGAGATCGATGTCACCAGGCTGCATCGAACAGACCACGGTGACCTTCTCTTTGGCCCGCGTCACCGCCACGTTGAGCCGTCGTTCCCCTCCGGACTTGTTGATCGGTCCAAAGTTCGTCGATATCGTCCCGTCTTCGGCCGGGCCGTACCCGACGCTGAATATCATTCGGTCTCGCTCGTCACCCTGCACCATCTCCAGGTTCTTGATGAAGAACTCGTCCAACACGTCGTCTTGACTGACGAAAGCATCGAGGACGCTACTCTCGTCGCGTCGCACTGCAAGCTCATCACGGATCGCCTGCTCCTGTGCGCTACTGAACGCGACCACACCGAGACTCTTATCGCTGTGATTCTCCGCGTGTTCCTCGATTAGGTCAATGACTCGCTGCGCTTCGATTTGGTTCTGCCGTGACCCGCCTCGGTCGTACACTCCATCTTCGACGTATTCGAAGGACACACCGGTTTCAACGTCCGGGTCGTTCTCCGGGAACGTCCGAAGACTGTTGTTGTAGTAGTGGTAGTTGGAGAACTCGATGAGTTCGTCCGTTTTACTCCGGTAGTGCCATCGCAGGTGCTTTTCGGGTAACACTGACGCCGTTTCTTCGAGGATACTATCGAGGTCCTCACGTACGTCTTCCGTGGTCTCCACATCCGACTGGAAGAACGACGTCGGCGGGAGCTGTTTCGTGTCACCAGCGATAATAGCCTGTTCTGCCCGAATCAGGCTACTGACCGCATCCTGCGGCATTATCTGTGACGCCTCGTCAAACACCACCGCATCGAAGTCGATGGACCCCGTCTTCAGGTACTGCGCCACTGAGAGCGGACTCATCATGAAACACGGCGTGAGCCGCGTAATGAAGGACCCGGCCTCCTCGAACAGTTCACGCAGTGGCTTGTGACGCCGCTGTTTTTCGGCTTCCCGTCGGACCATGACTTGCTCCGAGCTCGAAGCGTGTTCCAAACTCAGCGACGGCCGCTGTTGCGTGACTCTGTGTTGAATCTCGATTTTAGCTAACTCCTGTTGTTCCTGATCCAGTTGTCGGAACTCTTCGAGATACCGCTCCATCTCGTCCGAATTGAACGACCCGAGGTCGGTGTGCTCGTAGACGGCATTGAGCCACTTCGTGTAGAACCGCTTTTTGAACGCTGCCACGAGGAATTCGGCATCGTACGCAGACTCCAAGAACCGATTGACGTAGTCCTCACACACCGTGTTACGGACATCATCGAGTTG
>Ga0102942_1000403_pt1 | contig 16241 bp, 9 predicted proteins | sample SalPon2_C_H2O_MG_FD_78171 | JGI IMG/M metagenome (GOLD analysis project Ga0102942, IMG submission 78171) | Salt pond water microbial communities from South San Francisco under conditions of wetland restoration - Salt Pond MetaG R2_C_H2O_MG | ecosystem: Environmental > Aquatic > Non-marine Saline... | reverse complement strand
GAGAGAACTAGAAGCCATGGAAGAAAAAGGCGGAAACCCATTTCCGCCATGGTTTGGACTATAATCTCAAAGGCAGCCAAATTAAATCACCTTTTAACTATTCTCTTCTTCCTCTTCCGCTAGAGCATCAGTGAATGCTCTTGCTAGGAAACCTGGTCCGCTGTTGCTATCACTAGGATCTTTCATAGACCAGTAAAGCAACCCTATAATCAGGAATATAAATATCACTCCTGTGCTTATTGACCAGTTTAGGAATGCTATCAATCCTCCTAAAATTTGATTCTGACTTGAGACAGGTAGGAATGATGCAGCTGGACCTCCGGATACAAAGAAGAGTGCACCTATGAAAAGAGCTGCAACTCCTCCCCAGAGACCAGTCTCCATATTTTCCAGTTCTATTCCGAACCATCCTAGTATTACGAGTAGACCCAGGAATCCTACCATCAATACAGCGAATCTTCCTAGATATTGGGTGAAGAACTGCTGATAAGCAGGATTCATCACCACAAATCTTGAAGTGAAGAACGCAAAGGCAATTGATAGAATCGCAGAAAATTGCTTTGCCCTGCCCTCATCGCCCAAGATACTTTCTCCAACTTTCCTGAGCATGAAGAAGAAGATGGTATAGGTGATGACGAATGGTAACAGGCCTGTGAAGAAGCCTATTCCTTCTAGAGATGTTATAAGTTCTCCGAACGATCCCGCTCCTTCCGTCAAGCCTGTTCCGGTCGCCATTCAGTTATTCACCATTCAAATCCCATTTCTCATATACAGCGTTCTTGATCAACCAAAGCTCTCTGCCAATAATCATCAATGCAAGCATCGTGACCCATGGCTCAATCGTGTTACCTAGATCTAGGAAGCTTACTGATCCAGGTGAAACAAATAGCACATAAGTCGCTACAAAAATTGCTCCAAATGAAAGTACTGCAATCAGTACTTCATCTAGCCAGTTTTCAACTTCGTAAAGGTAGCGGTGCAGCTTCTTTTCCATTAGAAATTACCTCCCATAGAGTTTCCTCCCATCTTTCTCTGGATTTTAGCTCCAATATAACCAACAGCCAATCCCACGATCAGGACTGTAGGATTATTCATTGCCTGCGTCATTATAACATTTACACTTGCCATGTTTTTGGTACCTCTATAGACCTAAATTCTTTCTCTTCCTTTATATAATTAAACGAATCAGGTGTCTAAGACATGATAAACATGATTCTAGAAGCTTTCAAGCTCCTCTTTGTCGATATTCAGCGCCTTTGCTTTAACCTTTCTGACTCTTTTGATCTCATGATCAAACTTGTTAAGTGCACTCTTCATCTGATTAATCTTGCTTCTAGCATGATCTTCTAAATCTAATTTACCATAATCTACCTCCTCTAAGTACTGCATTTCTCTACTGATATTCCTCAACATCTCCAACTCCTCCGCCTCAAGTTTTGTCTCTTTCTCAAGCAACTCTCTGTCCTCATTAATTATGTCTTCAAGGCCACCTGCGCTTTCAAGATTTCCAATGAAGCGCATGAAATTCCCTCCTATCTCAGGATTGACTCTTTCGCCAAAGTCTTCGACTATATCATCTTCCTCCACTGTTTGATGTATTTCAAGAGCCTCATGTCTTAATTCCTTCAGCTCCTCAAGCTGACTTACCAAGTAACTGAATTTAGTTTTCAAATCTTCGTGCTCTTCCTTTAGAACATGTTCTTCATCTTCGATATCTTCAAGGAATGCACTTATTTCATTGAGTTTTTCAGTTAGATCGTCTAAGCTGTATTCTCCAGCACCCTTAATTACCCTATTTTTGAACTCTTTTTCAGAAATTTCACCTTGGCTGGCTTTACTGTTCAGTTCTTCTATACCATCAAGTATTTTTTTCAGGTCTTTTACATCAGAATCAAGATTCCTAAATTTTTCCTCCTCATCACTTGTTTTTGCAACCATATCTTTCAGTTCAGAACGTATGACTTCAAGCTCTGATGTTATGTGATCTGCATCAATATCATTATACTGATTGTAAACCTGTATGAAATTTTTCTCAAGTTCATTATGTTCCGGTATCTCCGAGCTCTCGGCCTCTCCCATCTCTTCATTTAGTTCCTCTTCGTAAGAAGCTTCTTCCTCAGCTACAGATTCATAATAATGTTTCTCAGACTCTATAATATTTGAAATCATCTTGCTAACTTTCATGTACCACATGATTTCGTCAGCCTTCTCAGTTTCCATAGCTTCTGAAAGCTCAGCAACCTCTCTCATCATCTGCTTGATATCTTCAAATTCGCTGTATACCTCAGAATCCCTATCTATATTTAATGAATCAATAAGGTTTCTCAGGTCTTCTTCAACTCCCTGACGACCTTCCCCAGCCTTATACAATCTTTCAAACTCATGAGAGTCTATCTCATATAATCTTTTGATTATCTTGTTAGCCTCCATCATGTTCTTGAGTATAGAATTCTCCAACCTTGCAATATCAGCTAGTTGTTTCTCACCTTGCTCTATTGCTTGGAGCTCTGATTTCATGTTCTGTCTTAGATTCTGATTTCGTATGGCTCCACCATCTATCTCAGATATTATTTTTACAAAATCCCCTTGCTCTTCTTCTATGAAATCCAGATTTAACCTGAAAATCAGTAATCTAGAATAAATTCTCTGAGACTTCTCTAATTCATTAACCAGATTCTTCATCAGCCTAGCTTCTTTACCTAACTTTTGATCCGTATTTCCTCCTAAGGGCCTTAAGTTATTCTGAAGAATTACCTCAAGATCTGACTTAATCTGCCTTAAACCGTAGTTATTTTGCTTTAGACCTTGGTAACCATTCAGGAAATCTCTTCCATCTGCGTTGAATGATTCTGCTCCATTTAGAATGTTTTTTTCCAGTGCAACAGAGTTATCATTCCTAGGTCTTGGTGAAGACGAGACATATTCTATATATTTGACAACTCTATTCCATCGGGAAACCCAACTTGTAACTTGTTCTACATCATTTTGAACAACTTCAGAAATCATTTGAGAGGTAATACTTTCAAGATTCTCGTTTGTCTCTTCTGCTGACTTAATTAAGCCCTGAGTTCCTTTACTCAAAGTGGATATTGCCCGATTGACAGCCGATTCCACATCATGACTGCTTATATTGCCTCTTAAAAATTCTCTTTCCTCTTGAAAGGTATCCTCAAGTGGAGCTACATCAGATTGATCTGGCATTTTAAGCTCAACTGTAGGTAGTTCTGGAGTATCATCAGCTACGTCTTCAACAGCTTCATCAATATCTGGATTGTCTACAGAGGGATCCTCATCAACAGAGGTTTCAGGATCTTCTTGAGCTGTCTGACTATCTTCCTGGCCTGTTTCTTCTCCAGCTTGCTGCTCTGACCTCCTGAAAATATCTGGAGCAAATTCAGAAATATCCTTTCTGCTAGGAAGCTGGTCCCTGCTCGGCATACTCGGCATTGAAGGTATGTTTTCTCTTGTCCATATTCTCTGTTTAATTTCTTTGATAGCTGGAATGCCGAAACGATTTTGCTCTTGTTTCGATTCTTCTTGATCAACACCAGCTTCTGAAGGATCTATATCATCTTCAAAGTCCATTCCACCAAAACCACTATCAGGACCATCCATTTCAGAGAAAGGATCTGTACTATCGTTAGAACCACTAGAACCAGCATCACTATAATCAAAATTAGGTTCTGGCTCCTCTAATGTACCATCCTCCTTAGTTTTATCCGGAGAATCTTCATCATTCCCTGTTGTCTCATTCCAGTCTACTGGATCTTCAGACATTATAACGTAAGATTATTTTTCCAGGTTTAAAAATTAGATTAGAACTTAACCTTGTTTCTGTTTATCTAGCTCCCCAGTCTACGAATTTTTCAGCACTACTTTTCTTCGCACTCTCCCAAGCACCAGATAATGTATCAGCGGCCTCGTTTATTGTGCTCTCTTCATCTTCTTTTTCACCAAGTTCTTGTTTAAGTATAGATTCTATCTCCCCTATCTGATCTTGAACTCTCTCAAGAGCATGATAAACTTGTGTAGAACCATCTTGACCTTTAAACCTTCCATCTTGAGCTAATCCTTCAATAATATTATGTATTACCTGCTCAACCTTATTTTCCAAAGTTAAATCCTCTTTTAGATTCTGGATTTCTTCTTCGCCAAATTCGTAATGTTTATTAAGTAATTCTATGGCTTCTTCTTGCTTCTCTTCAATCCCCTGTAACTCCTTTTCAAGATAATCTATTCTCTCCTTTAATTGAGAATCTTCTTGCTCAATATTCTCAGCTTCTTGGAAGAGTTTCTGGAAATTCTGTTTTTGACCAAGCTCTTCCATCTCTTCACCTTCCTCATCAATCTGTTCTAGGAATTGGTTCAACTGTCCAATCCAATTTGTCAGTTGCTGAGAGGCCTCCAGTGTGCCCTTAAGGTTCTCAAGCTCCTTCTTTAACTCGGATTCCTCTTCAGCAATATCCTCATTTATAACTGAAAGATCTTTTTTCATTATCATCTCTATATCTTCTTCAAGGTTATCCATCCCATAATCAGCGGGCACACCTGCAGCCCCAGGGTTTTTGAGAAGACACTCATTATTAAGATATTCTCCTGGAGATTTAGCTCCTTGGCCTTGTTCCATTTCTTTTTCCCAGGCTCTGAGAACTCCTGAGATTCTTTCAGTTCTCTTATGTATATCATCAACTAGTTCCTCTTCTTCTGATTCCTCATCAAGCATATGTTGGACTCTTTGAAGATCTTCGTCTAGTTCATGATTTATTTCATCTTCTCCAGATTTCATCTCTTTCTCTATCTCTTCAGCCATCATTTCAGCTTCTTCAACATCTTGAATTGCTCCCTCGTAGTTTCCTTCTCTCAAATCATTGACTCCTTGTCTTATCCTTTGGCCTGCGCTTTCAGCCATATCTCTCATCTTGTCCTGATATTCATCTGGGATAGAATCATCAAAAGCCTCAGCACCGGATTTTAATCCTTTAGAACCTGCTTTAGCACTTTTTCCTGTAACCCACGAAACACCGCCAACTGTCAGGCCTGTTCCACCAGTTAAAACTATTGCAGTTCCTCCCAAGAGAATAAATGAAAATAGAAGAAGAATTATCTGCCTAAAACCATTAATTATGCCCATAAATGCACCTGTACCAACTATAGAAAGTGTCATAAGTACAGAAAGTATTGCAAGGATATTGCGGCTGTCGTCATCATAAGTTGAACCTCCTAGATTCACTACTTCAAGCATATCCAACTTCTTGAAGGCTTTCTTCAACATGATGTAATTAATCAAAGATATTATCCCAAATGAAGCAAGAACACCAATAATTTGGTATGGATCATTAACATTTATACCTAGTATATTGCCTATTAGAGGCAATACTCCTCCAAAACTTCCAGAACCCTCAGCAATAGCAGCAATAGAATTATCTACCAGAAAAATTGATGAAAGCAAGATTAATGAGCGTTTAAGCCTCATAAGAATTATTGGCATCTTTTTATTTAAATGAATTAATGTCTCTTAACTAAAGGCGACCCATAATACCCATAGGAAGGCAGCCACAATCGCAAAGAAGAATATGTAACTTACCGTACCAAATAAGATAGCGATATAACTCTGAAAGACCTGGAAATACGGACTTGGAACAATCATTCCAGTAACCGCTAACGACATAATCATCGAATACTTTCTTACTCTCGCCTTTTCGCTATTTCTACCACTAGTGGCAACTCTAAAGTCATCATCATCAGCATATGTAAACATTAAGGCTCTTTCAAAACCTCTCTGGAAAATTATGGCAATTAACAGAAATGGCGCTACAAAATTAGTTAAGGCTGTTCGAGGATCTTCAAGAGAGTCATAAAATCGATCAGTTGAACTATAGGAAAACAAATCTCCATGTGATGCAGCTGCATAACCTGCAAAAACCAAAAATAGCAGAGATAAAGTAATGAGTTTTTTATTCTCCAAAGTCCATGTCACCGCCGCCGAAGTCGTCATCTCCGCCTCCCATATCGCCACCGAAGTCTCCTCCGCCGCCTCCACCGGAGCCGAATCCTTCATTACGGACTTTTTCAATATAAGCAGGAATTACCTCATCAACCATAAAACCAGCAAGAAGACCCGTACCACCTATAACAGCGAACCTGGCAGCCTGCTCAGTCAAACCAACTTGACTAGCAACAGTACTGGTCAAACCAATAGAAGCCAAGTAACCGATAACCGCTGCACAAGGAAACGCAACATATTTCCATGGATCATTCATGATACTAAGATGTTAATCTTTAGTTATAAAAATAAGAGAGGGAAAAGTTCAGCGAGGAGACCCTCCTAGAACTTCATCAGGAACATACTCATCCCCTTGGCCTTCTCTATGACCTTGAACGTACTCATTCACGTGTTCAATGAGGTTGTCCATCCTATGCATATCCTCGGTAATAGAGTCAACAGTAGAGCTGAACTCATTTTCGGAAACTCCAAGAACTTCATTAAACTGAGTGCAGAGATCCTCAACGTCCTTGACTTTTCTCCTTATTTGAGACATCTTATTGTGTATATCCTTCAGCTCTTCTCTAATCTTGTTCTCGTGCTTGTAGGAATTCTCAATCTCATCAATGATATCCTGTTTATTCTTACCGCCTTGACTCCAGTCATTGATATCGTCAACTAAGTTTGTAAATAGTTCTGCTTGATCATGAACATCTTTAAGCTCTTGCTCAACATTATTGACTTCTTTTTCAATTTCATTCTTTAGCTTCCTCGCTTTTTGAAAATCAAGCTGGTCAAAATCTTTTACAAAATCGGAGAGAGCATCTATATCCTCTTCAAGACTTTTGAGTTCTTGTGCATCAAACTTCTTTACCTTTGTACCTTCGTCTGCCATACCACTATCTTCGTTTTCTGGGTTTTTATTACCTGTCCCTCCTGACTCATCATCTTGTTCTTCATCGCCCAATAGTCGAATCAAAAGTCGCCTAGTTAATACTCCTTCCCCTCTTATAGCTTGTAGTATTCTCCTTCTCTCTGCCTGAGGATTCCCAGACCTCTCAATATCTTCGACAAGCTTGATAATTAAGGGATCGTTCATATCGATATTTACCTGCAATCCCTTATTGCGCAGAGCTTGGATTTCCTGAGTTAGATCTTGATAGATCTGGTCGTCAACCCGAATATCTCGGACTGCTGATTCGATATCATCCAGTTTTTGCTCCACATTACTCATGTCGCCTCCCTGACTCTGAACCTGGTTTACAGCCTGCTCAATATTATCAAGCCTGTTGGTAACCTGTGTCAGATCAATATCTACGTCTTTGTCTTCAATAGCTTGAACAATAGCTTGTTCGTCAAAACCATTACCAAGATCCAGACCTTGGATTACGCCCTGTAGATCCTGGCCGAAAACATCCTGCATGACATTTCTGAGAGCATTTTCAAGCTCGTCAGGAGAAATCTGATCCTGTCCTACTTCTTGCCTTATTGTTTTTAGTTCAGCCAGAATTTGAGAATTATCATCTCCGGTCAAATCAGGTTCCAGAGTGCTCAAAGCCAGAAGTAACTGATAAGCATCCATTCCGACTTTTTGAGTAACATCCCCTCTCTGATCGCGTCCACCAGTTTGATCAATTATATCTCTTATAACTTCTAGGTACTGAGGCGGTACACCATTGAAATTATTGTTAGTATTCTGGAAAATTCCCTGTACACCTTCAGGAAGATCGTCTATGGATCCTCCTGGACCACCACTTACGCCTATTTCGAAAGTACCTCGGTCGGTATCGATATTGCCAAATTCATCTTCAGTTTTTCCTTCAAACTCATAGACGTTATCTTCAAGACCCTCACGCTGATATTCGACTAAGGAGGTCTCCGAATGATTTCCATCCCACCCATCATCCTCTGAATCCCAGTCATTCTTTTCCCTCATTTTAATCGTAGTTCCTATAATATCCGCAGAGGCTTCTACAACTTCAGCCCTCAGTTCCACCTCACCAGAATCATGACTCACCACATTGTAACTTGCTTCAACTCTAAGATCTGTCTCCATTACTTCTATTTCAAAGTTTTCTGTATCCGAAGCTGAATTCTTATTTGTATCACTTGTTTCAGCAATCGCCTGATATTCTCCAGCAGGCAAATTTGAAAGCGAAAGTACACAATCATTATTACCAGCAGAGCTTTCAGACTTTCCCAGATTTGGAACTCTAACCTCTGTACGAGAGATTTCAGCATCCCCTATAATAGGTGAAGCTGTAACAACTGCAGAACCATTCTCCTGTCCAGGCGCTGTGTTTGTTGTTTCTACACTTAGATCAAGTCCTGGTCCATCAGGTTCAGAAGGTGGAGACGGATCAAATACGTGATCATCAAATGCATCTCCTATACGAGTCTCGACTTTTATCTTACACTTTATTTTTTCTACTTCAGGGATTTCTATTCTACTGGTTCTAAAGGTGCCGTTACTCCAAGACTCTATTTTAGAGCTAATATCTCTGCCGTTCATAGTAAGACTTTTACGCCTAATAGAAGAGTCTCCAGCATCATACGTACCTTTGAGAGCAAATGTTTCCCCAACAGTATGACTTGAGTTTTTACTTACTTCAGTCATAGAAACCGAGGGACCATCCGGTTCCGGCGTAGGCTTAGAGTTACCCTTGGAAATTTTGTCCTTCCAAAGGAGAGCAAGTATTATTACTGCCATCACTAAAAGCCCTATCCAAAGGTTATCTGGAAGGCCATACGCCATACCATATATTTATCATTCTGAATTATAAGTTAATCGGCCTCAGAGTGTTTAATCTACTATTAATCCCGGCTTCAAAGATTAATATGTAAGATCGTCTTCAAAGAAACTGATCCGGATTTGTTTTATCAAGATCCTGCCAGTACTGACTAATTTCATCTGAAGACTCGTCTAAATCAGAAGCCTCAAAATCTTCTAAAACAACTTGATTTCCAAAGTTCCAGTTTTTTTCCGGTTGTTCAGAAAGAACTTGGTTGCCCCAGTTTACGTTACCTGAACCATGAACATCGTCTTCTCTATCATCGAGTTCTGATATCTCCTGTAACATTTCTTCAATTAGTTCATCAGCCTCATCTAGATCTTCAACTTTTTCACGGTAAAGAGCCTCCCAAACAGTTGCATTTCCTCCGGTTTCACGAGTTTGATTAGCTTCTTCAACTGCTTGTGATACTCTATCAATAATATCTTCTTCAAATCTATCTCCGCCCATAGCTCCCTTGTATAGCTTAAACCTCTGTTCGTGAAATCCTGGATTGTTATCAATATATTGTGCAACGTCTAAGAAAGCCATTTCTTCAGAGGTAGGTGATTGCTCTACATAAACAGCTGCTCCTAAGGCTTCTAAATCAGCAGTGTCATATTCATCGGGGTTTTCTTGCATGTACTGCTGACCTAGCTGTTCAAGTTCTTCTTGTGTTGGATATTCAATAGGTGCAGACATAAGAGATTCCTCTTATTGTTATTATTGAGTAACAACTATTAAATATATTTTGTTTAAATATGGTAACTAGATAATCCGAAACCATACTCAAACTATCAAGAAAAGGAAATAATTGGGAAAATCAAGAGAATTAAAGATTTCTTGCTAGGTCATCGATGTCGCTGGCTTTCTGAGACTGTCTCTTTTCTGTATTTTCAGCAATCTGAAGTCCCTGTCGAGAACTTCTTAGCCTAGAGTCATCTCTATCTAATCTTGAAATCTCCTCTAAGACACCTTGAATGATTTCCTGAGCTTCTTCATTATCAGCTGCCTTTTCTCTATAAGCTGCTTCCCAAAGCACTGTGTCTGTTCCTAGACCTTGCTTGATACGGTTTATTTCATCTACTTCATCTCCAGCAATCCCTGAGAGATCTTCATCAAACTGATTTCCTCCCATTTGTCCTTTGTAACGCTTGAATGCCTCGTCATTAAATTCATCACCGTACTGCTCTACGAACTCATCTAACTCTATCCATCCAAATTCTTCATATTCGTCGTCTTCTACACCATGCATTGCTGCTGCCGTACCTAGAGCGACCTTTTCGTCGACGTCAAGATCGTATACATCGTCCTCGACGACATCATCATATTGGTCTAGATTTTTATGAGATTCGTAAGCTATTGCGTGAGCTGCAGTCATAGGGACATCTAAATCTTGTTCTTCTGTCATATTTTGTTCACCTCCTTGAGTTTTGGCTCCTGCAGGTTTTGAACTAGTATTCATATACCCTGTGTTACCAGGCTCATCTTTAGAGCCTCCATTATTAGCGAAAAACTCTATGAACTCTTCAGTCATTTCCTGAATTTTATCTGCAGAGTGATATTCTGCTCCTTCAATATTATTGGCTTCACGAAGCCTAAATGTCGTTCCGTCTTCAATATCTAAATAGAACTCTTCTCCTGCGTCCAAGACTCTTATATTTGTGGCTTCTGGCGTTTCAGATGTATAGAGATTTATCTCCTCTGTATCTAGCATTCCTTCTCTCTGCAGTGTTTCAATTTGTTGAGGTCTCCAAACAGAATTAAGTTCATAACCCCCTTTTTCTTTCTCTGCTAATATTCCTCTGTTGACATAATTTTCTAATTCTTCAGACTCCATGCTTCCCTTCTCTACAGAAAGGCCTTCTAGCTTGTTTCTGAGTTTATCATATTCTGCTACCTCTTTAATACCAACTTCAGTGAGCGAGGGCTCTTCATAATCTGAAGGCTGGCCGAATGCGTCTACTAATGCCTCTTTTTGTGTATTATCAAGATCTTCATACTCAGCCATATTATTGTGATGACACCTTACTTTTTTATTTGTTACTTAAAGGTAAAAAACCGTAATTTTTGTTCCTTACTTTTGGCCAAAATAATTACCTCAAATCAACCAATTAAACCCAAGAAAAATTAGATAGGAAAAAATGTGAGTATATTACCACTCTTTTCTCAGAATCAATGCCGAGATAATTAGCCCAACAATAATTGAGATTGCTAGTTTTGTGAAGTCTCCTGTTGCTCTCAAAGATGTTGCTGCGCTTCGGAACATTCCTGTGATGCCTCCACCTTGATTGCTTTCTAGTGATTCTTTGACTTCTTCACCCATCTTAAGTTGGACTGTTTCCTCTCTCTCAACCATCTCTCCTGATGCTGTGATAGTTATATCTTCTGTACCGTTGGCTTGATTGTAAGGAATTCCTGCGTAAATGTAGGACTTCCCAGTATGACCTGAGTCCACATTCACGAGTTCTGGTCTGATTGAGATCCACTCGGGACCCTCGCCGCTTACTCTGTACTCATTTTTCTTTGTTCCTGTGTTTTCAAGGTTGATTTCATAGAGCACGCTGCGGTTTTCTCCTGCACTCTGAATGTTTGGTACTACATCCATCTCTAGGTTGTAACAGTCTTGGACTGTGAATTCTGAGGTTGCTGTTTTGCTTGGTTCTGAGAATGTTTCTGATTGTACGTCTGCCTGTACTTCATAGGTTTCGCCAACTTCGTAATCAGACGTGTTGAAGCTTGTTGAAAGAGTTCTAGCTTCTCCTGCCCCAAGCTCTATGCTCTCTTCAGATATTTGTCCCTCTGATACAGATACTGAGTAAGTATCTGCTGCCTCTCCAGTATTCTGAACTAGGAACTCTTTTTCAACTGTTTCATTTTCACATACGTTCTGTGATTCCTGTTCAAAGCTTACTGAGACGTCCTGCCCATTGTAAACTTCTATCTGTGTATTTGATGAACTTGTTGAATCTCCTTGTGCTGTTACCTCTATATTTCTGTTCTCTAATTCTTGTGGCGTGTATGTTAGTGTTGTTGTCTGTGAGTCTCCTGCTGCGACGTTAAGTTCTGTTTCTTCAAGTTCTCCGTAGCTTGTTGAGAGTGTGAAGCTGTCTGATTTTGTACCTCGATTATTGATTGATACATCGAACTCTGCTTCTGTCAGTGCTGCTGTTCTCTGGTTTTCAGGTGTAATACTAGTGCTTGACTCATAGCAAGTATCTACTTGGAATGATGTGGATGTTGTGTCATCTGCGTAGCTTGACTTTGATTCAGCATTTATGTTAAACGACCTGTCGTTAACTTCTATATTTGAAGATCTTGTAAGGTCCACTGTCTCTGTTTCCCCGCTGTCTACCCTTACTTCTTTCTGTGAGAATTGACCTGCATCTGCACTTAGCTTGAAGACTTCTTCTTGAGTACCTGAGTTAGTTACGTAAACTGTGTAAACTGCTTCTTCTCCTCTACATACTGGAGAAGGATTTTCGACATCAAGTTCAACATTATGGTCTCTAATTACTTCCGCTGTACCTTCAACACTGTATACCTCACTTGTTGCACGCGATTCTGCGTCAACCCTGAAGTCAACATCTCCTTCTTGCCTATCAAGATTTGGATTAAACCATAATTGTACTCTTTCTGATTCTCCCGGCTCTAGTACACCTTTTTCAGGGATTTGATTCGGCGCTACCCTGATTTCATCAGAGTGAGTGGTTGATATAGTATAAACATCATCTACTGTTCCAGTATTGGTTACTTCAACTTCATAGGACGTAAAAGAATCAACTTGTACAGAGGATTCACCCGGAAAAATATTCAAATCTGCAGTGCTTGCTGCTGCAAGGTTTAGAGTTAGTAGAGCTGCTACTGTAATTATTGCAATTTTGTAAATACTTGTCACAGGTTATTGTCACCTGATAATAACACTCGTGTTTATTTTTATATATCAAATGATAGTGAAAGATTTTATTCACCGCTCAGTGAAGTCAAAACAGTAATGACAAGAAAGATTTACCCTGAGAACCGTGAGTATCTTGAGAGTTAATACTTATGTCCTTCTCAAAGACCTTCCCTTCTGTCTCAGCCTTTAAAACTGGATTAAAACTTCCTGCATTTTCTGGAGAGAAATAAAAGTAAACCTCTCTAGTCTCTCTCTGTGGCACAATTACTTCTTTATCAGTCATGGATACCCATTTGTCTCTAAAGTTATCTACGCTAATTTGGTAATTCTTCACACCAGGGTCTTTGTTATAAAGTGTCATTCTTGCCTGAGCTGGCTCTGTTTTCTTAACGGCTACCTGTCCAGGGAATGTATCAAACTCCTCACCCTCTTCAATCACTTCTACTTTTTTAGTTGCTGATCCTGTTTGACCAGAAGTAGCAGCTCTAACCCAGTAATTCTTTTCTCCTTCAGATCCTGCCTTTGTTTCAAAGCAAACTCTTCCTGATGAAACTTTGGAGTCGAGTCTTTGACCATCACGGAAAAGTATCACTTCTGGTTCTACATCAGAATCTACATCAGCACATACCTCAAAGTCTTGGCCTTGGACCACCATGCTTGGAGCATCTAAAACTGAGACACTCACCTTAGGCAGCACTTCAAGCGTTCTTTCAGTTGATATACCTCCTGATGATACTGTGAATTTTTTGATACCGGGTTTTTCTGTAGTATGGAATACAGTATACCCTCCTGAATCTGTTGTAGAGACTGTCCTTGAGAACCCCTCTGAAGAGGCAGTAACATCTACAGGCGACCTGACGCCCTGAACATCCCCTTTTATCCTTACAACATTCCCGCTTAAGACTTCGCGTGGAACAATTTTTGCAGAGATTCCTGATGGAACATTTCTGGCATCCACGCCGTTACAGTCCTCTAAGTTAACCTGCCTTTCAACAGATTTTGTCTCACTATCGCTCTCTACTTCAACAGTAAATCTGCCATTGTTTCGGTCTTCAACGTCATCGAAAACCAGTTCAAAATCATCCGAGTCCTGATCATCTACCTCAACATTCAGGTTATCAGCGCCGCCTAGCCCTTTACCCGAAATGGTATATTCTTGATCAGATCCCTCATAATTAATTACTTCAACATCTACAGAAAGATCATCCCCGATACACACATTACTCTGACCATTGCCATTATTGTAGGAGACTGTAAAGTCGAAGTCTTCTAATCTTTCAAGCCTGAACTCAATCCTTTCATCTTCTCCATCCTCAATATCTAATTTATCATCATCGGTTTCATAGCCAGGTTTTGAGGCTGTAACAGTGTATTCATCAGAGTCCAAGTCGAAATCAACTTCCCCTCTGTAATCAGTATACCGAGTTATTGATTCGCCGTTTTCAACATGGACACGTGCATCTTCTAAGTTATTATTTTCTTCATCTTCAACCTCTACCTCCAAATTAGCATCGCCTTCCTCATCATCTTCTGTATCTTCATCACCATCATAGAATTCAACTACCTCAATGTTGGAGGCTCTAGAGCTTTCACCTGCTTCTGCTACTGCTCTAAACTCTACATCGCCTGAGATGCTTGTTTCATAATCAGCTTCTATATTACATGAGCTTACGCTTCCACATTCATCTTCTTCAAACGTATCCCAAGATTCATGCCTTCTCTTTTCCTGAAGGCTGATAGTATCAATTTCTCTACCTGAGGCAGTAGCATACACCTCTATATCTTCATCTACAGGATGTTCATCATCAATTTCATCCAATCTTACAGAGGAAACAAATGGATCTTTCTCCTCCGCATCATCGCCACCATCTTCTTCATTAACAGCATAATATTCAACTACTTGTATGCCCGAAGTTTCCGTAATATCCCCTGCATAACCTTTTAGTCGGAATTCAACATCACCAGTCTTACCTTGGGAATAATTTCTTCTTATTGTACAAGGATTCCCAGTACATTCCTTAGTTTCAACTGTACTCCAAGACTCATATCTTCCCCCTTTCTGTATTTCAAGATTATCAAGACCGGAGCCTCTCATAGACCCAGAAACAGCTACATCCCTGCCTATTTCCTGTCGATCACGGACCTCATCTATATTCACATATTTAATCCTGTTTTCAGTGACAGAAACCGCACTACTTGTAAATTCAACAGTCTCAGTTGATGAGTACTCCGTCAAGGATCCAGATTCTGCCCTGATCCTGAAGTCAACACGCCCATCACTTAATTGACTGTAATAATCACTTATCTGACAATAGTCGCCACTACAAGGCTTTGATTCAACATTTTGCCAGTTACTACCCTCCAATCTTTTCTGAACCGTTATCTCATCCAGATTTTCTCCCCTAGTCTGTCCTGTTATTTCAAATCTTTCTCGTACCGGTTGTTCCTCAGGCAGATTATTGATACTTACAGAATCTACATTGAACTCTTCTATCTCGTAAAATTCAACTACTTCAATATTTGAGTCAGAAGTTACTCCCCCAGATGTTGCAGTAAGCTTAAACTCTAAATCACCTGTTCTTGAAGGATTAAAAGTATGTTCGAAGTTACATGTAGGTGATGAGCAGGTTTGAGAAGTTACCTCGCTCCAAGTTCCTCCTCTAGTCTTTATTTTCAAAGCAACGCTATCAAGATTGCTTCCTTCTGCCTGGCCTGATATATCCAAAGTTTCTTCAAAACTCCATCTGTTAGGAAGCTCATCTAGACTTATGTCCTCGACTGAGTAAGTCGTTCCTGAAATAAAGTTTACTGTTTCAATATCGGATGATTCAGAATCGTCTTCTGTTTCTGCATAACCTCTGAAATCTTTTCCACCGGTTGAAGTTACTGAGTATGTATCTCTTAGGCTGCATGTGTCTCCACTACAGCTACTTGTCCTCCAATTATTCCATGAACCGCTCGCTTTATTTCTTCGCTGTATGTATATATTTTCTAAATTATCTCCATTGGCGTCAACGTCTACTACGAAGCTTGAACCTACTTCAGCTTCATTTGGTAAATTATTGATGTGCACATCATCGACTCGATCTATCTCTTCATCAACTTCCCTATCAACAAAGTCTACGGTTTCCAAATTAGAGTTTCTAGAATCTCCTCCTGCTTCAGCCTTGAGCCTGAAATCAACTTCTTCTTTATCAGATTGTTGATAGACTGAGTCAAATTCACAATAAGTACCAGAACAGCTCTGAACTTCAACTTCCTCCCAGCTTGAACTCGGATCTCTTTTCTGAAGAGTTAAACTATCCAATTCTATTCCTCTAGCTTCTCCGTCTACACCCATATCCTGATCGATTTCCTTCTCTGATGGAAGATTGTCTAAATTCACAGAGTTAACCTCCGGATTATCCTCTTCAAAGAAATCAACTACTTCTATATTAGAATCTCTCGTATTGCTTCCTGCCTCAGCAACAAGTTTGAATTCTAAATCACCTGTTCTAGGAGGATTAAAATCGTAATCAAAACTACAACTTGAACCACTACAGGACTCTGTGTGAATACTACGCCATGATTCAAACCTTTTTTTAGTTTT
>Ga0102942_1000398_pt1 | contig 16304 bp, 15 predicted proteins | sample SalPon2_C_H2O_MG_FD_78171 | JGI IMG/M metagenome (GOLD analysis project Ga0102942, IMG submission 78171) | Salt pond water microbial communities from South San Francisco under conditions of wetland restoration - Salt Pond MetaG R2_C_H2O_MG | ecosystem: Environmental > Aquatic > Non-marine Saline... | reverse complement strand
GAGCCCGTAGAAGGCCGTGTCGCCGACCACGGTCGGCTCGTCGCCGAGGCGAGTGGCGAGCCCGAGGCGCTCGAACAGGTCGAGCCACTGGCCGCCCCGCGTCGACTCGTGGTTTCCCACGACCGCGAGCAGGGGGATGTCGGCGTCGTCGAGCCGTCGGAGCGCGGAGATGGTTCCCATCAGGTCGACGAGTTCGGGCCGCCTGTCGTGGAAGAGGTCGCCCGCGTGGACCACAGCGTCGACGTCGCCATCGATGGCGTCGTCGATCACGGCTTCGAAGGCGTCGAGGAAGTCCTGGCGTCGGACCGGCGAGTGGTACTGCGCGTACCCGATGTGGGTGTCGCCGGTGTGGATCACCCGTGTCATCTGTCCGGGTGTTAGCCGGTATCGGGTTTAGGGATTCCGGGGGCGGAGCGAAAGCGGTCGGCGAGCGACTCGGCTCGTGCCTCCGGCGGCTATTCGTCTCCGTCCGCGGCCGCCTCGCGGTACGCCCGGTAGGCCGCGAGCGCCGCGCGGCCCCGGGCGGCCGCCGCCTCGTCACCGGCGTCTTCGGCGGCCGCGACCGCCTCCGACAGCCGATCGAGCCCCACTGAATCGACGAATCCCGCGGCCCGTCGCAGGTCTGTCTGCGCGGCCTCGGCCTCGTCGATCACGGCGACGTACGGTCGAGTCGCGGTGTCGGTGCGAGTCGCCAGCGCGGCCAGGGCCTGCTTCACGGCGGTAGTCGAGACCACGGCGGCGCTGCGTCGGCATCGGTGATAAGGAGCGGGTCGTGCGGCGTTCGTCGTCTCGCGTGCTCGCCCCGCCTACACCGCGAGCGTGTACAGTCGCTTTCGGGCGTCGGTAAAGGAGAACCGCGAATCCACCACGTCCTCCTCCTCCAAGCGCGAGAGCGCGTACCTGACCGTCCGGGACGGAAGCAGCGTCTCCTCGGCGAGTTCGCTCTGCGTCAGCGTCTCGTTGTAGTCGAGGACCTTCGCCACGAGCTTCGCGCTCGGGGGCATCTCGCGGACGTCGCTCCAGCGGTCCGCGACATCCTCGTCGGCGGCGACGGTGTCGGTGGTGCTCATGCGTGTCTCACAATGTATCATGCCGATAAATAATATTTACTATCCTATTTTATTACTACAAGGTATTATTATTCGACACGCGCCGTCCGTCTCTCTCCCCCACCCGAAACCTCTTACGCGCGAGACGCCTTATTACGGACAATGACTGACACCGTCGACGACGTCGATATGCCCTACGACGAGGGTACGGCGTCGAGGCAAGAGAAGATCGAGTCTCTCCAAGAAGAGCTCGACGTGCTGGAGTCGCAGAACGAGGAGATGCGGGACAAGCTCCTCGACGCGAACGCGGAGAACAACAAGTACCAGCAGAAGCTCGAGCGGCTCACCCACGAGAACAAGAAGCTGAAGCAGTCCCCGCTGTTCGTGGCGACGGTCCAAGAGATCACGCCCGACGGCGCCGTCATCAAACAGCACGGCAACAACCAGGAGGCGCTCACGGAGATTACCGCCGAGATGCGCGAGAAGCTCGACCCCGACGACCGGGTCGCGGTCAACAACTCCCTCTCCGTCGTGAAGAAGCTGGAGAAGGAGACCGACGTCCGCGCCCGCGTGATGCAGGTCGAACACTCCCCCGACGTCACGTACGCCGACATCGGCGGCCTCGAAGACCAGATGCAGGAGGTCCGCGAGACCGTCGAGATGCCGCTGGAACACCCGGACATGTTCGAGGAAGTCGGGATCACTCCGCCGAGCGGCGTCCTGCTGTACGGCCCGCCGGGGACGGGCAAGACGATGCTCGCGAAGGCCGTCGCCAACGAGACGGACGCGACGTTCATCAAGATGGCCGGCTCGGAGCTCGTCCACAAGTTCATCGGCGAGGGCGCGAAGCTGGTCCGCGACCTGTTCGAGGTCGCCCGCGAGAACCAGCCGGCCGTCCTCTTCATCGACGAGATCGACGCGATCGCCTCGAAGCGGACGGACTCGAAGACCTCCGGCGACGCCGAGGTCCAGCGGACGATGATGCAGCTGCTCTCCGAGATGGACGGCTTCGACGAGCGCGGCGAGGTCCGGATCATCGCCGCGACCAACCGCTTCGACATGCTCGACCCCGCAATCCTTCGCCCGGGTCGGTTCGACCGCCTCATCGAGGTGCCGAAGCCGAACACCGACGGGCGCGAGATCATCTTCCAGATCCACACCCGGAAGATGAACCTCGCGAGCGACATCGACTTCGACGAGCTCGCGGAGATGACCCCCGAGGCGTCCGGTGCCGACATCAAGGCCATCTGCACGGAGGCCGGGATGTTCGCCATCCGCGACGACCGCACCGAGGTCACGCTCGCCGACTTCCTCGAGGCGCACGAGAAGCTCCAGCAAGACGACGAGAGCGGCGCCGACGACTCGCTCGCGTTCGCCTGACGCTCCCGCCGTTCGGTCTCGGCCTCTGTCCGATCTCGCCTGAAACGACGGCGCCACTCTTCCTATCGTCTACCGCACCGCTCAGCACCACCGCTTTTTGCCGGGCCGCTAGCCGCCGCTACAGCGCCCGCACGATCAGGAACGGAACCACGAACAACAGCACGAACACGAGTCCGGTCGCCAGCGCGTAGCCGACGCCGACGCCCGCGAGCGCTCGCCAGCCGTCGTCGGTCGGAATCTCCACGTTCATACCAACGCCTCCGTGGCCCAGGACCGTAAATCGACCCCCCAGGCCGAACCCCCTCGCGGCTCTCCCGTCGTCGTCGCCCCGGCGGCGATCACACGTCGCCGGCCATCGCACGGAACAGCGCGTCGGCGAGTTGGTCCCGGTCGATCGGGGCGATTTCCTCGTCGCTGGCCGGATCGATCCGCGGTTCGATGGTCCCGCCGCCCATCCGCGAATGGCCGCCTCCGTTGCCGTTCTCGACGCCCGCCAGCACCGACTCGATCGCGTTCCCCATGTGCACTCGGTCGTCCCGCGAGCGTCCGGAGAGGTGCACCGTGCCGTCTCGCTCCCCGATCACGATGACGGCGCTGACGCCTTCGAGCTGAATCAGCTCGTCGGCCGCCTGCGGAATCGCGTCCACGTTGTTCACGCCGCCGACGTCGGCGACCGCGAACGATCCCTCGATGCGGCGTCCGGCGATGGCCCGGGCCTTCACTTCCAGCACCTCCGCGTCGACCGCGGGGTTGGCGATCCGGTCGAGACAGTCCTGATCGACGCCGGGATACACGTAGGCGGCGGCGGCGAAGTCCGACTCGCTCGCGCCGACCGTCAGGTGTTTGGTGTCGGCGAGGATGCCGTACAGCAGCCCGGTCGCGGTGTCCGTCGGCAGCGTGAGGTCGCTGCCCGTCTCGCTCGCGTGCTTGTCCGGCGGAACCGGGACCGCGTCGTTCTCTTCGAAATACTCCGCGACGACGGACGCGGTCGCCCCGTAGTCCGTGCGAACGTCGGTGAACCGTTCGCCCGCCCCGTCGCCGGGATGGTGATCGACGACCGCGACGGGCAACACCCCGTCCGCGCCGGCGAACCCCCGCGGCTCGTTGTGATCGACCAAGACGACGGACTCCGCGGCGAGGTCGCTCACGTGCGAAATCGGCTCCAAGTTCAGATCGAGCACCGTGCGGAACGCGCGGTTCTCCTGATGTCGGATCTGTCCGGGGTACTGCACCGTCGCGTCGACGCCGACCTGCGACGCGAGCGAGGCGACACCGAGCGCGGCCGACATCGCGTCCGGGTCGGGGTTCGGATGCATCAACACCGCGATTTCGTCCTGATCGGCGAGTAGTCGCCTGAAGCGTACTCCGGCCGTCCAGCGGCCGCGGAACAGGAGGTACCCCCCGCCGATCACGACGAGCGCGACGACGAGCGCGACGGCCGTCATCTCGGGGTTCTCCCGGACGAGCGTCCCAGCCCACGAGAGCCGCTCGCTGACCACGCTTAGGCTCCGCATGTGTCACCGAGACACCCCCTCGACATATGAAGCTTCGTCAACGTTCCGACCGACCGACAACGACGTGACCCGAGCCGGCGGTCACTCTCCGGTCGCGCGGAACGACCGCACGGCGTCGCGGTACCCCTCGCGGAACGTCGGATACGAAAAGTCGTATCCGAGCGCGCGCAGGCGGTCGTTCGAACAGCGCTTGCTCGTGCGTATCCGCCGCTCTGCGGCCGCGGAGAGGTCGCCGGCCGCGATCCGCTCCTCCTTCGATCGCTTCGTCGGTCGGGGGACGCCGCACGCGTCAGCGAGCCAGTCCGCGAACGCGTGCTTGTCGACCGGCTCGTCGTCGACTACGACGACCGACTCGCCGCGAGCGCGATCCGTCTCAAGGAGGTGACGAATCGCTCCCGCTGCGTCGTCCCGGTGGACCATGTTGAGGTATCCGGCGGTGACGGGGCCGTCGAGGTAGCGCTCGAGCCGATACCGGTCCGGCCCGTACAGCCCCGCGAACCGAGCGACGGTGCCGTCGATGCCAACGTCGGCGGCCGCCTCCAGCGCCACCCGCTCCGCCTCGGCGAGGACGCGCGTCTTCTCCGTGGTGGGATCGATCGGCGTCTCCTCGTCGACCCACGCACCGTCGTGGTCGCCGTACACGCCTGTCGAAGAGGTGTACACCAGTCTGTCCGGAACGGACGACCGCTCGCCGTACGCCGCTATCACGTTTCCGAGACCGTCGACGTACACCTCGCGGGCCGCCCCGGCCCCGCGCCCGCCGGAACTGGCGGCGAAGACGACGGCGTCGGCGTCCGGAAGCGCGTCGAGCGACGACGGGTCGGTCACGTCCGCGCGCACCGCGTCCACGGAGCCGGCTCCGTCGCCGGCGTCGATCTGTTCCCCGACTTCGCCGACGGCGTCGAGGCCCGCGTCCGACCGTCGAACGCCCGTCACCGCGTGACCGCGCGCGGCCAGTTGCGCCGCGAGTTCGAGGCCGACGTAGCCGCACCCGACGACGACGACTCTCATGGCTTGCGGCGCTCGATGACCGCCATGACCTCCGCGAGCTGTGCCAGCGTCATCTCGGCGCGTCCTTCGAGGGCCTGTTGGACCTCCTGCCCGGTGAGGTCCGCGTCGATCCCCGCCGCGATGGTGTCGACGTCCAGCACCGCGGTCGCCATCCCCATCAGCAGGTGGTCTCGGAGCTCCGCCACGATCGTCTCGGCGTCCCGGTCCGCGGTCACGCCGACGATCGCCGCCGCCTCGGTGACGGTGAGTCCCCCCACGTCGCCGGCGGCGGCGGCCTCGACGGCCGCGCGGTCGACGCTCGCCGCGTCGGCAACGCGCTCGCGACCGCCCTCGGCTATCGACTCGCTCACCACCGTCTCGAACGCTGCGAGCAGCGCCGCCGGCGTGACTTCGTCCCCGTCGAGGGTTTCCCCGGCGCCGTCGGCTCCCGTCCGGCCTTCGACGACCTCGTGAAACATGGTCGCAATCGGTCGGCGTCTCTCAAAACGGCTACGGTCGACTCACGCGGTCGTACACTCCTCGCTCGCCGCCTCCGAGGCCTCTGCCGGTCCCGGACACGGCCATCCCGGTGCGGTTTCGTCGCGAGTCCCGTCCACGTCGCCGACGCCCGGGGGACCGGCCGGCACCGCCACGACGACGACGGTCTCCGTTTCGAACCGTATCGGCTCCGTCGCGCCGAGCCGAACGGTCTCCCCGTCGAGCTCGAGCGTCACGTCGCCCTCCTCGCGGACGTACTCGAACGGCTCCGCCGGCGTGCCCACGTCGGCGTGCAGTGCGAACCGGGGGTACTCCCCTCGGACTTGGACTCGCCAGGCGTTCACCGTCGTCACCCAGTATCCGGGCACCGGCGCGACCGGCAGTCCCGCACCGACGGTTCGAACGGGCTTCAGCGACCACTCTTCGCCGAACTCCGCGGCCGCTCGCTCTCCGAGTTCCCTGGTCGCCGTTTCGCCCGCTCGCGCCGCCTCCGTCTCGATCGCGCTCTCCATGCGGTCTCTGAGCAGGAGCCGCGCGCCCTTCGCCGTCGGTTCGACGAATCGGATCGGGACGCGAGCGGCGTCTCGTCCGGCCGCGTTCCGCGTCGCGACGCGGAGATGGGCGGCCAGCGACGCTTCGGCCGCGGTCGAGAGCCCGCCGGCGACCGCGGCCTCTGCGGCGACCCGCTCGGCGTACTCTCCGTCCCCGACCGCGGCCGCCCGCTCGCCCGCCGACCCGTAGGACGCGGCGACCTCGTCGATCGCCTCGCGCCGCTCCGCGCGCGTCAGCGACGTCCGGGCTCGCAGGACGCCGTTGAGCGCTCGGTCGACGGTACGCAACGACCGGTCCACCCGCTCCGCGAGCGCGTTCCGGTCGGTACGGAGCGCCGAGTCGTCTCCTGCCGTCAACGCCTCCTCGGCGAGCAGAAGCGCGCGTCCGGCCGTGCCGACCCGAACCGCGTCGCCGCCCCCGAGGAGGCGGTCCACGACTCCGCTCGCCGCCTCCCCGTACGGAACGGTTGCGTAGTTCACGTTCCGGACGGCGAGCGGCCGCGTCGACGACGCGTCCACGCCGTCAACCCGCTCGCCCTCGACGGTCGTCCGCGGGAGGTACCCCGGTGAGCCCCGCGGCGAGAACGTCACCGCTCCCCCGGGACCCTCGGCCGCGACCGTGTAGGTCCCCGGATCCTTCGCCGCTTCGCGGGCGGCGACGATCTCACCGACTGCGGGACCGCTGAAGGCGTCGTTCACGCCGTCGAGAACGCTTTCGGTCGCGTGCTCGCGCTCGTCCGCGGCGGTCTCCAACTCGGCGATGACGGCGTCGACGTACGCGGCGCGGGCGGCGGTCCGCGCACGATCGGTCGCACTGTCGTACGTCGCCGGCGCGTCGACGAGGGCCTCGCGGCGGTCCCGAAGCGCGTCGGCGAGATCGCCGTACGGCTCGGCCTCACCGACGGCCGCCGCCTCCATCGACGCGCCCGTCTCGAACTCTCGGACCGTCGCGGCGAGCGAGGCGACGTCTGCCGCCACGCGGTCTCGGTCGGCGTTCGAAGGCGACGCTCGGACGACCGTCGAATCGTCGACATCACCGCTCCGGACCGCCTCGCGGGCGAGTCGGTCGACACCGGTCGCCCTGCCGACGCCGAACCTCGTACGCGCGGCTCCCGGCGCCGCGCGCAGGTCTGTGACGCCCTCCGGACTCCCCGCACCGAACGTCGCCGCCGGCCGGTTCGGCGCATCGTCGGTCGGCGCGTGCCGTCCCGTCACCGAAACGCGGACGCGATAGCGGTCGGTCGCCTCGTCGGCCGTCGTCGCGCGAATGACCGTGCGGTCGACGACGCTCCCGTTCGGCCCTCGCTCGACGACCTCCCGCTCCCACGTCGCGGTCGCGGCGCGTTCGACGGTCACCTCGCGGGTCGCGTCCCCGAATGAGACCGGTTCTCCGGGGTCGACGATTCCCGACGGCACCTCTCGCGGAACGCCGCTCCCGGAAACTCCTTCAAGATACTCCGACCGTGACACGTCGACGCGCTCCCACTCCCCGGCCGTCGCCTCGTCCGGAACCGGCGGCGAGAGCCGCCCGCCGTCTACGACCTGTACCGTCGCGGTCTCCAGGTCGGCCTCGACCCGATACGCGCCCCCGATCACCTCGCCGAGGTCGTCGTGGACCCGGGTCGCTCCGACGTCGGCCGCGTGTCCGATCGGGACCTGCGTCTCCTCGTCGAGTCGGTCCCGTTCTGGTTCGAACGCGGCATCTTCGCTCTTTCCGTCGCCCGGATCCGTCCCGGCGTCCGACCGTCTCGGGCCGCCCGAACCGGCTGGCGTCGGGGCTCCGAGCACCGCGTCGGTCCACGAGGCCTCGTGCACGCCGGTGGGGGCGAGGAGGTCGCGAATCCCGGTTCGGGCCGTCGCCCGCGCGACCCCGCCGCGCGCCGCCGGATCGCTCGTCCCGAACACCGCCCGCTGGGTCCGGACGATACCCGCGTTCGTCGACAGCTCGACGTGCCGGTTCGCGATGACGTTCGCGACCGGCGCCCCGCCGTACTGCGCGTAGCCTCGCGCCCACGCCGTCGGATAGAGGCTCGCGGTGAGCTGTCGACCGAGCCCCGGTCCGGCGACCGGCCCCCGTCCCAGCCGCTCCTCGAACCGTTCCGTCCGCTCGTGGGCGGCGAGCGTCGGCACGGCGACCACGACCGTTCGGTTTCCGGTGCGGTTCACGACCCTCCGCCCGTTTCGAGTCGCGGTCGTCGCGACCCCCTCGAAGGTCACGCGCGTCGCCGTTCCGTTCGCCGCCGCCTCGACGTGCACGCGGTCGCGAGCCGCCGAGAGGTCCCCTCGATCGTCGACCGCCGGCAGCGACGCCGTCGCAGTCGCCGCCCCGACCTCCGTTTCGACCGCGGAGAGCGCGCCCGCACCGGCGACCGCGAGTCGGATCCGGAACGCGTCGGTGAACGCCGAGCCCTCGCGCACTGCCCCGGTTCCGGTGCCGGTCTCGGGCGCCCGGGTCACCGGCTCGGCCGCGGCGGCGTGTGCCGCCTCGCGCGCCGCGGTCCGTAGCGCGCTGGTGGCGTCCGCATCGACGCGCTCGACGGCCCGCTCGACGCTCAGATCCTCCCCCACGAGCCCCTGATCCGCGAGCCCCGCGGCGTACGTGGTGCTCGTCACCAGAAGCAGTACGCCGATCAGCGCGAAGGGGACGCGCGCCCGCTCGTCGACGGTGAAGCGCCGGCCGGTCCGCTCGCCACGGCGTCCGTATCCCTTCTCGACCTCTCCCCGGTCGCCTCCCGGCACGCTCACCACCTCCTCACCACGATCCGGACGAGCCGCTCCTCCCCGGAATCATCCGGAACCGGGTGGGTGACGACCGCCGTCGCGACGTCGGCGCTCCGCGGTGGCTCGGCGCCGATGACGACCGTCTCTCCGGGTTCCGTCGCCGCAGAGTAGCCGACGTCGCTCCCCTTCGAACCGTCGTCGCTCAGACGTCCGCTCCGCCGCGGTGGCTTCGGCGCGTTCGCGGTCCCCGAAACGGCGATCGGACCGGCCGCTCGCCGACCGCTCCGGTACTCCGCGACTCGCCGGTCGGCGATCGAAAACGCCGACGGACGGTCGCGAGCCGCGGCCGTCGGAATCGTCGCGTCGATGCGCATCCGCTCGTCGATCCCCGCGACGACCGCGCTCCTCGCCCGCGCCTCGAACGAGCTCTCGTTAGGGTCGGTTCGTCCCCCGGCGGCGTCGGACCCGGCGGCTGACCGCTCCCCGTTTGCGACGAGCAACGCGATCAGCTCGGCGCGCGTCGCGTGCACCGCCCGAGTGTGGTCGGGTGCCTCGGGAGCCCGGTAGCGAACGGTCACCGTCTCGGTCGACAGTCGGTCCGCCACTTCGCCGGGGGTCGGGCCTCCGACACCGATCTCGCCACCGGCGTCTCCGACGCCACCGAGTGCGACGACGCTCGCCGACACGCACAAGAGCAGGACCGTCACGTCGAGCACGGTACTCGTCATCGGCGGACCACCACGCGAAGCGTCCCGCGGGCGTTTCGACCCGGACCGACCCGCACCGTCACCGGTCGCTCCGAGACCGCGATCGGATCGCGGACGTCCGCCGCGGCCACCGCGGGGGCGCCCTCGCCCGATTCGATCCGCCACGTCGTTCCGCCGGCCGCCACCGTCACCGTCGTCGGATACCGAAACTCCTCGACCTCGCGGAGTCGGTCGGGCGCCACAACCCCTCCCACCGTCGCCGTTCGCTCGACGCGGTCCAGGGTCGCCTCGGCGGCCGGCCGTCGCTGATCGACCGTGGCGTCGCCGAGCGCACCGGCGTACAGTCCCAACGCCGCACCGACGACCAGCACCGCGACGAGCGCGGCGAGCGGCTCGACCGCGGCACGGTCTTCGGCCGCGCCCCCGGCCTCGACCGGCTCAGCCGACGAGCGTGACATGGACCCCTCCGTAGTGAACCCGTCTGACCGTGAGCCGCTCCGGCGCCTCTCGCCACCCGTGGTCTGCGGCCCGCGCACGGCTCGCCGCCGCCGCCAAGGCGTCGGGGTCGTCGAACGCGGCGTCGGGGGGAACGCCGTCGAGCACCCGACGGAGGCGACCGCTTCCGCCCCTGTCCCCTTCGCCCGGCGGCACCGGGGTTATGCGCGGTACACGGAGCGGCGCTCTGGCGCTTCCGCCGTCCCCGCCGAGAGAAACCGACCGGGGGGTGAGGCGGAGCCGCTCCGCGGCGACCCCGTGCTCTGCCGTCGCGGGATACTCCCCGGTCGCGACCGTTTCGACCGTGTGGGCGACGCCGGCCGCGTCCGGCGGCGGCGATGCAGGTAGCGTCGCGGCGACGCCGGCCGTCGCGACGCTCACCACGGCCAGGCCGAGCCAAGCGTACGTCGCATCGGCGTGAGTCTCGAACACGAGGCGGCTGGCCGCGGTTTGATACTTAAACGGTCGCCTGCAGGCGCCGGGGCGACGTCACAACAGCGCCCCCGCGCCGGCGAACGCGACGAGGTAGGTCGCCGTCGCGGTCGGCAACGCGATTCCCACCCGGTACGTCACCAGCGTCCGGTCGAAGCCGCGCTCTAACCCGGTCGCGAGCGCGGTGAGCAGCGCCGCGAGGATCAGGACGTAGGCGCCGATGACCCGGCCGAGCACCGGCACGGGGATCGCTCCGGTCCCCCGCGACGCCCCCGTGGACCCCCCTGCCGCCCCGGTCGTCTCTGCCCCTCCGACGCCGGCGGGGGCGCCGCCGAACCCGATCGCGTCGGCACCGGCGGTCGCTCCGGCGCCCAGCCCCCCGGCGTCGACGGTGTCGATCCCCGTCGCGAGGGCGACCGTCGCGCCGCCCACGAGCGGCGCGAACACCGCGGCGGTGTTCGTCAACGTCCCCGTCACGGTCGCCAGTTGGCGGCGCGCGTCGGTCTCGAGCGCTCGGAGCTCTTCCAGCTGGTCGGCGAGTTCGAGGAGCACGTCGCCCGCCGGGCGACCTTCCCGCGCGGCGACGGCGAGCAGGGCGACGGCTCCCCGAACCCGCGGTGACGGGACGGAAACGGCCGGGCCGCCTCGACCGAGGAACGCCTCTCGAACGTCGACTCTGAGGCTTTCGCTCCGCCGCCCGGCGTGCTCGAACAACTCGCCGGTGGCGTCGTCGAGCCGCTCGCCGGCGTTCGCGATCGCCGTCTCCACGGCGACGCCCTCGGCCACGTCGCCCCCGACGACGGTCATGGCGTCTGGCAGTCCCCGTTCGACGGCGCGGACCGCGGCGAGCGCCGCACGTCGGCGTCGCACGCCGACGAAGAGTGCGCTCCCCGATCCGACGCCGACGCCGGCCACCGGCGCGGCCCAACCGGCGATCCACCGCGTGGTCACGACGGCCGCGACGCCGCCCGCGGCGACGCCGACCGCGGCGGCGTGCCACGTCCGACCCGGCACGTCCGGGTGGTCGCCGTCGATCGACGGCGGCGCGAACGCGACGGGTCTTCGCGAAAGCAGCCACGCCGACGCGGCGAGCAGCCCGACGGGAAGGACCCCGAGGTACACGCCGGCGACGACGCTCGCCCCGATCGGAACGCCGGACGCGGCCGCCGCGGGAAGCAGGGCGACCAGCGCAAGCGGTAGCAGGACGCCGAAGGCGTACAGCGCCGAGACGGGCGCTCGGACGTCGCCGACGAACGCGGCGAGCCGGTCGGTCGTTCCGGCGATGGTCGCGTCGAGCGCGCGGTCCAGACAGCGCCCGCGGCGTTCCGCCGGCGCCGACGCGGCCGTCCGGATCAGCGCGGCCGCGCGGTCGATCGCGGGAAACCACGGTCGCCACTCGCGGGCGAACGCGCGGAGCCCGCTCGTCGGGCCGTCCGCGCTCCCACGTTCGTGACGCGCCAGCCCGTCGGCGAGCGGCCCGTCGCCGGTCCGCGCGGCGAATCGGACGGCTCGCTCCGCAGACGGGTCCAGGCGCATCCGCAGCACGAGCCGCCCGACGAGACCGGGCGCGGCGCCGAGCGCCCGCGTCCGTCGGAGCTCGGCGAGCCACACCGGGGCCCGGTGGACGGCGTGGGTCGCTGCCAGCCCCCCGACCAGCCCGGCGAGTGCGCCCGGAACGGGACCCGCGGTGAGCGAAAGCGCGAGGGCGCAGAGCAGTCCGGCGCCGACCCCGGCTCGATACCCGCCTTCGACGACTCGCTCGACCGAGCTCTCCCAGCCGAGGAACGCGATCGCACGGCGTAGCTCCGGCGAGCCGCTCCCGTCGTCGTCCCCGCGTCGACGCCGCGGGCAACCGTTCGTCCCGTCGGTTGCACCGGTCATTCGACCTCACCGCCTCTCCCGACGAACTCCGCGTACCTCTCCGGGTCCGTTCGCCCGGCCGCGACCGCGTCGCGGACGCGGTCACCGCGCGTCTCCACGGCCGCTCTGGTCGCGGCGTACGACTCGCCGGTCGCCGCGAGCCACTCGACGAGTCGGCTCTCGCCGCGGTCGATTCGCCCCGTCGGCACCAACCCGTCACCTGTTCGTTCGAACAACGGATCGAACGTGCTCCCGTCGCCGTGGGCGGTGACTTCGGCGATCACGTCGACGCGGTGGTCGTCGAGCAGCACGATCAGGTCGGTCGCGGCGAACGACGACGGTGAGACACCGAGGTCGGACACGACCCGCTCCCGAACGGCCTCAGGGTCCTCGCCGTGGATCGTCCCCAGCACCGCCTCGCCGGCCGCGCCGACGCGCATCGCCTCGTAGAGGGCCTGTGCCTCTTCTCCGCGGACCTCCCCGACGACGATGGCGCCGCCACCGAGGCGGAGTGCGGTCCGGACTGCCTCGCTCGATGACGGCTCCGCCCCGTCGCCGACGCGGAGCCGCTGTGCGTCTCGGCCGCTCTCCGCCAGACCGCCCGCCGGGAGTTCCGGCGTGTCCTCTATCAGGATCGACCGCGTCTCCGCCGGAAGCTCCCAGAGGAGCGCGCCGAGGGCGGTCGTCTTTCCCGCGCCGCGCCCGCCCGCCACGAGGCCCGTCACGCCGCGCTCGACAGCCACGGAGAGGAGGCCGGCGGCCACGGGCGTGATCGTCCCCTCGTCGACGAGCCGCGCGAGGGTCCACGAGTCGGGGTCCCCGCGGCGGAACGCGAACGAGAGCCCGTCGCTGGCGGGGTCCGTCGTCGCGGCGACGCGAACGCGGCCGACCGCCGTCTCTAGGGTCGCGTCGAGCGTGGGGCTCGCTCGGGAGAATCCCCGTCCGCTGGTCCGACGGAGCCGCGACGCCAGCGTGGCGGCCCCCTCCGGCGGGAGCCTGACGTTCGTCCGACAGCGCTCGCCGTCGACGACGACCCGGAGGGGATTCTCTGTGACCGGCGCCGACAGCGTCGCGTCGCTCACTCGCTCGTCGGCGAACACGTGCTCGAACGCGCCGTACCCTCGCGTGTGGCGTCGAAGCACGTCGGCGAGCGTCGACACGGGATCCCCCTCCTCGGCGGCCGCTCTGGCCGCGCGGCCGGGGGCCCTGTCTCCGCCGATCGTCCCGTCGAGCAGCCGCCGCTTGGCCTCGTCGAGCCGTTCGACGGCGCCGTCGTCGAGGCCCCGGACCGGCGGCGTAAGGTGGTACGTCCGGAGCGGTCCCGGCCCCTCGTACAGCCGAACGGTCGCTCCGGTGTCGACCTCCCAGCGGTCGACGAGCGCGGCCTCCGGCGGCGGCGCGGTCGCGATTCGCGCGGCCGCGATCCGGGGCCCGGCGTGGGCCCGTAGCACGTCACCGACCTCGTCGACACCTTGCACGACCGCCGACAGCCCCGTCTCCGCAGCGATCCGGGCCGGCGGTCCCTCGCGCCCGACCGCCTCTCGGGCGGCGCCCACCGGGTCACGAAGCACGCGGTCGTCGAGTCGCGTCTCGTGGAAGCCGACGCGGTCGCGGAACCGGCCCGCGGCGACCAGACACGCCGCGGCCCGTCCGGCGTAGGCCCGCTCCCGCCCTCGGTGACGGGTCCGTATCACGTCGGCGTCGCGCTCCGCGAGCGCCTCGACGACGGTCGCCAGACAGTCCGGGCTCTCGGCGAGGTCGCCGCGACCGGGGCACTCCTCGGCGTCGACGGCGAGTACGACTCGGTCGCCGACGCCCGTTCCGACCGGTTCGCGGAACGACGGCTCGCACCGACAGTCGCGCTCGGCGTCGGTCCACGGGAGCGATCGCAGGGCGGCCTCGCCGTCGCCGATCTGCGGTAGCGAGGGGATATCGAGGTTCACGGCCGGGCGTGCTCCCGTCATCGGGGATAAATGCTCACCCGACTCTGGCGATCCGGACGGTCGGCTCGCCGTCGTCGACGAGGCGGAGCCGGAGTCGGCTCTCGCCGCCCGGCCGGAGCGCGACCGCGCCGCCGTCGATCGCGACCGTCGCTCCCACCCCGCCGGGAGCGATCGGCACGGTCCGCTCGGGTCCGCCGTCGATCCGATACCGGAGCGCGACGCTCGCCTCGCCGACGTCCGTCGACGTCCTCTCCGCCTCGGCGGTCGCGGCGGTCTCGACGAGCGCGAGCCGGTCGATCGGCGCCGCGCCGAACCCGCTCGGCGCACGGACGGTCACGCTCGTCTGCGCGGCGAGCGCCGGATCTGAGACGCTGACTGACCCCGCGACGAACGCCCCGATGACTCGTTCGACGCGGTCCGTCTCGGCGTCGAGCCGCTCGGCGGTAGTGGACGCCCGCGCGTCTTCCAGCGCCGGCGTCGCGGCCGCGAGGAGGGCGACGGCGACGAGCACCGTGAGGGCGACGCGGATCACGCTCCGCCCGTCGATCGACCGGTCCGCGTCGCGCGGCCCGGTCCGACCGCCCGATCCGGCTCACAGGGACTCACGGAGCCGATCGAGCGCCTCGTTTCGCCACGACCCCTTCGCGTCGTCGCGAGCTCCCGCCCCTTCCGCCTCGTGCGCCCCCGCCCCATCTGCGTCGGCCGCCGCCGGTGCGGGAGTCCGGGGATCGTCCTCCGTCGGGACGGCGGCGTCGAGGGCGCTCTCGCTCGGAACCGCGCCGCCTCGACCGCGGTTGCGCGATCCCGACCCGGCGGCATCGCCCCTCTCCTCGCCGTCGGCGGCGTCGTCGAACGCCTCGTCTCCGGCGCGACTCGCCCTCGCCAGCGCGAGGTCGGCCCGCCGCTCGACCTCGCGGTTGACGGCCCTGACCGACCCCACGTATCCCCTGATTGCCTGCGTCGCGGCCTCCAACTCCTCGACGCGGGACTCGAGGTCGTCCACGCGCGACCCCAGCGCCTCGCGCTCCGCCGCGGCCGCCGCCTCGTCGCCGAGGTCTGCGACCGCCGCCTCGGAGCCGGTCAGTGCGCGCTCGACGGCCCGGAGCCGGTCGTCGAACCGGTCGGCGTCGTCTCTCCGGCCCGGTCCGCCGGCCTCGTCGGCGGCGCTCCGCGCTTCGCGGTCTGCCGTCCGCCCGCCCTCGTCGGTGATGTTCGACATACGCCCGCTACCCGCGATTTCGGATTTAAATATCGGGGGAAAACGTAATACCTCCGATCAGTTACGTATCGATCATGAAGGCAGTCCTCCTCGGCGTCGGGCAGGCCGGCGGGAAGCTCGCGACCGCTCTCGCCCGGTTCGACGCCGATGCCGGCTACGGCGCAGTGCTCGACGCGCTCGCGGTCAACACGGCCGCGACGGACCTCGACCCGCTCCCGCTCGACACGGTCCTCGTCGGGCAGTCGCGGGTGAACGGCCACGGCGTCGGCGGCGACAACGAACTCGGCGCCGAGGTGATGGACGAAGACGCCGTCGAGGTGCTGGACGCGCTCGCGCCGAAGCTGACGGCCGAGGCCGAAGCGCTGTTCGTGGTCGCCGGCCTCGGCGGCGGCACCGGGTCCGGCGGCGCGCCGGTGCTCGTCCGGGAGCTGAGCCGGGTGTACGACGTCCCGGTGTACGCGATCGGGATCCTCCCCGGCCGCGACGAGGGAGCGATGTATCAGGTGAACGCGGGGCGCTCGCTGAAGACGCTGGTCCGCGAGGCGGACGCGACGATCCTGCTCGACAACGACGCGTGGCGCTCCTCGGGCGAGTCCGTGGAGGGCGGCTACGCCGCGGTCAACGAGTCGATGGCGCGACGCGTCGGTCTCCTCTTAGCGGCCGGCGAGTCGGTCGAGGGCGTCGCCGAGTCGGTCGTCGACACCAGCGAAGTGATCAACACGCTGCGGACCGGCGGGATGGCGGCGGTCGGGTTCGCCTCGGCGCCCGCCGCCGAGGCCGCCGAGGAGAACGTCACGACCGTGATGAGCACCGTCCGGAGCGCAGTGATGACGGGGATGTCGCTGCCGAACGCGACCGAGGCCGACGCCGCCCTGGTCGCCGTCGCCGGCGACCCCGACCGGATCTCCCGGAAGGGCGCGGAGAAGGCGCGAAAGTGGCTGCAGG
>Ga0102942_1000397_pt1 | contig 16311 bp, 22 predicted proteins | sample SalPon2_C_H2O_MG_FD_78171 | JGI IMG/M metagenome (GOLD analysis project Ga0102942, IMG submission 78171) | Salt pond water microbial communities from South San Francisco under conditions of wetland restoration - Salt Pond MetaG R2_C_H2O_MG | ecosystem: Environmental > Aquatic > Non-marine Saline... | reverse complement strand
TAAGAGATTTCAGACGGTTTTCATCCAGTTCAACGCATACTGTGTCCGGCTCTTCTTCCTCTATCGCCTTCCAGACCTCTTCCTTGCTTTCCTGGGATACATGCGCGGTACCAACCACTGTTATTTCGCGGTCGTCTAGCTGGATTTTGCGTTTCATTAAAACAGGAACCGGGCTGAAGATTATTTAAACTGCTGCAACTCTTCGAATTCTTTCTCAATCAGTTCACCGAACTCAAGTTCCTGCCAGAAAAAGTAAGGCTCATCACCCAGCAAAACACTGAAGTACAGGCCATGACCCACCACCATCACTTTCTCATAACCCATCTCATCAAGCTTTGAAATGAACGTGTTGATCCTGTCCCTGAGTTTTGATTTTGGTTCCCAGGCTGTCTTCGGCTTCTCATTTTGTAGGTATTCTCTCGCTGTCTCAACGTATTCGGTATGGTCTTCAATGAATCCTCTGCGGGATCTGTCGACTTCTCTGAGCTCTTCCATAGGCACTACTTCACGTCCTGTTACCTCCAGTATCTTTTCCGCAGTGTTGCGGGCCTTCGGTTCGGGACTTGTCAGTATCGCATCGACTTCAGGCAAGTCACTTTCAAGAAATCTCTGCAGCTGGTCTTTTCCTTCTTCTGAGAGCGTCCATTCTGATACCGGTGTATCCGGGTCGACCTCGGTCTGGAAGTGCCTGAGAAAGTACAGTTTCTTCATAGGCCTCAATTAGCTTCGATGGAATAATAGATTTTTGTAGTTAACGCGAGAAACTAACCGTATGAACTTGGAGAAGCTTATCCCCGATAATTATGGACAGTTGGAAAACGACGATCTTGCTCTTTCAGAAGGAAGGATCAGAAGAATAATTAGAGAAGGCATGGAAGAGGAGCAAACTCTTGACGGAGACGTACCTCACGTCATCAACTGCGTGCTCTCAAGAATGCTGGACGAGATAACAGAGAAAACACTTGAAGAAGGAGACATGATGGCGAAGATCAAAGAGGCCCATCTCAGATCTGCGCTCAGAGACCTGGAGATAGAGGAAGAGTACTCTGCTCAGAGCGAGGCCTTTATCAATCAGCTTCGAAGCATCTCAGATGAAATGGAGAGGACAGCTGAAAAACTGGAGAAAAAAGGGTGAAAACAGGTCCAAAAATATAAAATCCTCAGAAGAAAAGGTCACGTTAAGGTGAACAAACTCAATGGAAAAAGTAGAATACCTTGACTGGAGCACTCTCGCTCTCGTAGTAATCGGAGCGCTTAACTGGGGTCTTACCGGCCTGGGGATGCTCGCAGGCGAAGGAAGAAACGCTTACAACATTGTCAACCTGGCCCTTGGCAACGTAGCCGGCGGACAGGCAGAGGCCGCAGTATACCTGCTTGTAGGCCTTGCAGGGCTCTACCAGATCTACTTCGGCTACGAGATGTACGAAGAAAAATAAAAAACCCGCTGTAATAATTTACTTCTTATCTTCCTTATTCTCCACTTCCTCAACACCTTCCACATCCTCAAGATCGCCGAGGCCTTCCGTCATCTGCTGCGTTGACTCCATCAAGTTACTCATCTGATCCTCCATCATTCCAAGCTGTTTCTTCATCCTCCATCGCAGATATAGAAGCGCCCCACCGATACCAAGGACAGAACCTACAAAGACGCCGGCCACAAAACTAAATATATCCATGCAAGAATTTGCTAACTGAAAGAATAAAAAACGAAGGAGCTCAGTTATGGACCCTCCGGGATTTGAACCCGGGGCCTCCTGCTATTTCTACTGGAGCAGGTGGCAAAGAGAGATGGCTTCAAGAGGCCATCCAGTACTACCAACTGCTACGACAGTTGCGAAGCAGGCGTTCCGCCAGGCTGAACTAAAGGCCCCTTTACACTGGATTGAATTTTCTGGAAATTTAATAAGTACTGGCTCTTAAAGCTTTTTTATGAGGGCTCTTGCGAACATCAAGAATAACATAGCCAATGAGTCAGTGGCCTACGGCTACACTCTCAGCGTATGGGGTTCCGGCGCATTGCTCCTGAATTACTTCTCGATGACTCCAGAGTCGATACTGGCATTTGTTTTCGGAGGAGTCATCGGTTTTGGACTTCTCGCAGCTATCAGCTTCAGAAACCTGTTTGAACCTGTAGAAAAGCCGGAAGTAGACCATATTGCAGCCTCTATGATCCATATCCTGGCCTCGATGGGTAGCGTGCTGATAACATACCTTGCTATAACCTATACAGACACTCATTCCAACCTCCTGGTATTCCTGCTGGGAGCTCATGTAACCTTTACCTACAATATACTCCTGGCCCTGGAAGAATTACTCTCTGAAGACATCCACAGGTTCGAGGCCCGGTAAAATATGGATAGCAGGGAACGATTCGCAAAGGCCTTGACAGCTTTCACAGTGGTAAACATCACAGGAGTCATCTCAGCTGCGGCAGTAGCTCAGTATGATCTGGGAGCAGCAGTACTTGTACTCGCAGCTTTCCTGATCGGAGGCCCTGCAGTTATACTTGACAGGTACTTCTACACAGTCGAGAAATCGTAATCCTCCTCATACTTGAGGAAACCTGTAATCCCTCCAGCTAAGGTTGTAGAGATCATGATATAGGCTGAGGCAAAGATAAACATCGGCATAGTCCTGTTGAAAGGTGCATAACTGATAGCTGAGCCAACAAGGCCCTGAATAGGGAATGCAGCATTGTGATAGAGGTTTACAACTGCGAAGAAAAGCAGCGTGAAACCGACAACGAAACCGGATAAAAGGCCTTCCTTACCGTTCTTCGAGGTCAGAAATGCTGCGGTCGCTCCTGCTGCCAGAGTCGAAACCAGTTCAAAACCCGGAAGCACTATGGATCCGATAACCGCAACCAGAAGGCCTGAAAAAATCCCTAACTCGAAACCTCTATCCTCGAACATAACAACCATATCTCGAAACCGGTTAATAGGCTTTACCCCTGAACCAGGAAGACATTTCTGAAGTCGCTAAACCGGTTGAAAATCAAAATAATAAAAAAGGAGGAGACTCAGAAAGGCCTGAAGCTCGTATTTAAACCTTGTCGAATTTATTTTACGGCATGGCCTCAGAATCAGAAATTGAATCATTTGCTGCAGCATTCCTCCAGATTCACCTAGCCTCAATACTTTCAGCAACCATAATACATGGCCTGTCCGGAATACTGTACGGCCTGGCAACCTACCTCATCTCGCTACATATTCTGGCAGCTGCAACTTATTTACTGGATGTAAGAAATGGTAGAGTGCTTAAAGCAATTTTTCAAAGGCTTAAACAGAAATTAAGGCCTGAAGACAGAAAACATCTGTTAAATCCTAGAAATGGACTCTCTGGGATTTGAACCCGTCCGAAGATTGGAAATCTTCTTGGAGGATATCAAATCTAGAAAGTAAAGATCAGTGGACTCTCTGGGATTTGAACCCAGGGCCTCTTCCCTGCCAAGGAAGCGTTCCGCCAGGCTGAACTAAGAGCCCTTCTCTGTAGGAAATAAGATTTACTTGGAATTTTATAAATGGTTATTTGTCCAGAAGATCCACTTCCTCGACTTCTTCAACCCCGCCTTCGTCACCGATAGTTACTGAGAAGGCCTTTCCTGTTTCCTCTGCTGCCGCGTTAAGTACAGTGGTTCCGAGGAGGCTTCTTTCGCCGAAGTCCTCGTGCACGTGGCCGTTGGCCCATACTGCTGGTTTCTGCTTCAGGATAAGTTCTCTGAACTGTTCGAATCCAATTCTTTCTCCCGAGTGGATCCTGTCGCCCAGTTTAAGCGGAGGATAATGCGATCCAACTATTACCTTAGAAGAGTCGCCGTGTTCCTCGATTATCTCGGTTACCTGTTCCTTGATATCGTCAGGGAAGTCGCCTCCAATCAAGATGAGGAGGTATTCATCGTCGACATCGGCCTCCAGAAAGTGGAAGACGGGCGCTTTCTCTATGATCTCCTCATCGTCAAATAGATCTCTGTTGCCGGTTGTTCCAAGGCCGGGAATCTCGATCCTGTCGAAAAGATCCTCTGCATACTCGGGATCGATAAAGTCTCCAAGATTCAGGTAAAGATCGTAGTCACCAGAATTTGCCTCTTCGATCGCTGCTTCCTTCAAATCCTTCTTTGCATGGAAATCACTGGTAACAAGTATCTTCAGGCCCATAGAGTGAAAGAAGCAGTTTCAATCTTTTAAGTATTCTCTCAGGGAGAAACCAAGTTTATTTACAGCGGCGCAGAGAAAAACTTCACAGGTGCATCAAAACATGAAAGCTATCAAAGCACAAGGCCTCTCCAAGTCTTTCAGCGATGTAGAGGCGCTCAAGGACCTCGATCTTGAAGTTGAAGAAGGCGAACTTTACGGTTTCATCGGACCTAACGGCGCAGGCAAATCCACTACCATCAATATCTTGACAGGCCAGCTATCAGCGGATTCCGGCTCTGCAGAAGTGCTCGGTGTCGACCCCGATAAACATCCGCGTACGGTAAGAGGCAAGATAGGTATTCTGCCGGAGCGCGAGGATCCCCCGAGTTTTCTGACTCCGAGAGAGTACTTCCAGTTCGTCGGCGAGGTACGGAACGTTGAAGTCGCTGAACAAATTGATGAGTGGGCCGAGAGATTGAAGTTCGAGGGGAAACTGGATACGTTGAACATGGATCTTTCGAAAGGTGAGAAACAGAAAGTAATGATTACACAGGCCTTCATCCATGAGCCTGACCTGGTTTTCATCGATGAGCCACTTACCAATCTTGACCCGATTGTACAGGAAAACGTCAAGGCCTTCTTTCAGGAGTATCAGGAAGACGGCAACACCATATTTCTGTCGACTCACGTACTGGGCCTCGCGCAGGAGGTCTGCACCAAGATCGGTGTACTGGATCAGGGAGAGCTTATCAGCGAGCACGACATCGAGGAAGTCGGAGAGCTGACAGAGGAGTTTATCGACGAGGTGGAAGGATTTGAGTCTGCTCAGAGAAATGATTAAAGAAGAGTGGAGGATGCACTCCGAGCTCTTCGGAGGCAGAAACTTCGCACTTTTCCCTGTAGTCATAGTTGCAGCCTCAGCGTTCCTCGCAGTATCTTCTTTCTACACAGGATTCACTGTCAGCCAGATAGAGCTAGGCTTTCTATCACTGCTTTTCTTCCTCGGACTTAACGTCGGTTCGATAGGATTCATCAGCAGAGACCGGGCCGCAAACCTGATCGGAGAGAACAACCTGCTTATATACTCCTCTCGGACACTTCCGATAAATCAGAGGAAGATAGTCTCCGTATTCATACTGAAAGACCTGCTGTACTACTCGGCCCTCTTCGTAGCACCTCTAACACTCGGCCTTACAGCTCTTAACTACTTCACACCTTACAGCCTTATGCAGGTAGCTATCGCCTGGATCTCGGCCTCCGGCATGTTCATGCTAGGCGTATCGATTAGCCTGGCCTTCGCATCACTCTATAATCTGGGCAAAAAGTATCTTGCCGGATTTACAGTTCCGATAGCTGCAGTTATCTATTACTCACAGATCGAGGCTTTGAGCCTGACGCCACTAGCCTTCTTCAATAATCCCGGCCTCTTCAGCTTTCTCACCGGTTTCCTTCCTTTCACAGTACTCGCTCTGTACAGCGTGGCGATATTCAATCCTTCATCAGGCCGGAGGTCGAGAACCAGTTCCGAGAAGTTCTCCAGGTTAAACAGCTGGATAGGATACGAAGATACCGGGATAGTGGCGAAGTCAGTTCTGCAACTGATGAGAAGCAGCGGCGGAGTAATCAAGATATTCTTTTCCTACGGCCTGATATTTGGGTTCTACATCTTCATGATGAATCAGATACCTTTCCTGACAGCAGGGACAGCAGCGCCAGGACTTATCGCAGCAATGATCCTCTCAATCGCATCTCTGTCAACCTACAACTGGATCACATTGAACGATAGGCCTTCAACCTACATGAAGTTCCCTCTGGAGATGCATGAAGTATTCGACAGAAAGCTTAGCCTGTATCTCACAGTTTCCATACCGGTAGCCTGGGCTTTCATGGTTCTGAATGCATACCTCTACGGTGCTGACGGCGCGATAATCGGAGCTCTAAGCCTTCCATCGATCTCAGTCTACCTTGTCGGAGGCACCGCTTACCTTGCAGGTCTAGAGCCGAACGAGATGCTGTTCGACGCGAAGAAGTTCGTGGTCTTCATGTTCAGCGCAGGAGCAGTGCTCGTACCAATGTTTACCGCAGGCCTGCTCTACGGTTTAGCGCCTTTACCGGTTTCAATCGGTTTCCTGTTTTTCTCACTGATTATAGGTTTAGCAGGATTCCATGTCTTCCATGAGGCCGCGAGAAAATGGGAGAGAGAAAACAGATAAGAAAGAGAGAGTTTAGAGGCCTCCCCTCTTCTGGATTTTTTTATTCATCGAAGTCGTCGAAATTCTGGAACGCGTCCATCCCATAGGCCATGGTTGAGGCTGCTCTTACCTCTGAAGCTATCTGGACTGCGTCTGCGATATCTTCTCTTTCTGCACCGTGTTTGATTGCTTTCTGGCTGTGAGCGCTGATGCAGAACTCACATTCTAGGGCCGAGGCTACTGCCAGCATCATTAATTCTCTGGTTTTGTCGGCGAATCCTGTCTCGTCTTCGACCTCGCTCTGCCAGTCACGGAACTTCTCTCCTTTCCGGCCTGAGGCCTGTTTGTATTCTTTTGCTGCCTGTCTGTGGTCGTGGTCAATAGGGTTTGACATGCATCTTCCTTGGTTACAAGCGAATATTAAACCATTTGCCGAGTAACAAACCCATAATGGCGGAGAAATCAGATATAGAGAAATACTTCCTTCAGATACTTCCGGAAATCTTTCCAAGCGACGAATGCAGAGGCCTTTTGACACTGGTAGCAGGGGAAAGGCCTGGCGTACTTCTGATGAGTGTCAAAGAGGAAGATGAGGAACTTGTAAGAAATTTCTGTGAAGATTTCGGCCTCGAGCTGGAGTTCATGGGAGAAAGGAACGAACTTCTTGATCCCGGCGCATTCATCACAGATGACCCAGAGAGGTTTTCAATGCTTGAAGATAGCTACGGTAACTTCTACGGTTGCTCGGATGAAGCGGTCGGCAAGTTCCTCGGATATCCAGAAGAGGCCATCAAGTTCTACTCGGAGGCCGAGGTTCCTGGAGAAGAGTACCGGAAGAAGTTGACAGAGCTGCACGATAGAGGAGAGATCGACGATGAAGACCTGAGATACCTGCAGCTTGTCGACTACGTTCCAAGACCTGAAAAAGAAAACATTCTTCAGGCAGTAGAAGAAGGTAAGCGTAAGGAAAAGGCCTTGGAGAGCTTCGATGAGGAAAGCCGTACCCATGTAGCGGAGATGTATCTTACTGAGCTCTTCAACCGGTTTGATCCCAACAGATTCTAGGAAGGGTAAACATCCCGTACCTGCTTTATCCGAAATTTTTTAAAGCTCAGAGCCTAATTTCGGGAAGTGCCAGACGAATCACAGACTGCTGACTACATCTGGGTTGCAAACAATGGCGAAACCGATCCTATAGACCGGGCCTACTCCGGAGAGCTGAACGAGGGTAATTTCTATACAAGAACTGCGGATGCCAAGTTCAGGCCTCTGGACACTATGCACGGCAACTATGTAACCGAAGTAGAGGATCACTGGCCAAATACCAACGATGTCCTGGCAGTGAATCCTGAGTTACTTATCCCATACCTAGAGGAGGGTCAGGCAGCAAAGGTACCTACAGAGATAGATGCATGGGTCAGATCCGGGAAGGATGACGGGTTCTACACCACACTGAGATTTGACCCGGAGTTCTACGAGAACCCTATGGAACACGATGTAATACTTGGCTCAGGGCCGCAGACAGGTGAAACTCAGAGAGATCACCGTGAAAGGCTTAAAGGAGAGACAATACGGGTAACCCCCGTGAAAAACGAGACAGAAGCAGTCTTCCAGCAGATAGCATCGATAGACGACGTAGAACAGGCCCTAGAACAAACAGCAAACTAGGATTTCTTTCTCTTCATATCTTCCGTCTAGATCTATAACCGGAGGCCGCATTCTTTAATTTTCCAAGCCACAGATTAGACACATGAGCCACAAACACCACGAAGAAATGTTCCGTAAAAAATTCTTCATCTCCACACTGCTATCGATACCTGTCCTTTACTTCTCCACATTTGTATCAGGCCTCCTGAGTTACACTCCTCTAGGCTTTACCGGTAGCAGCCTGATAGTACCGGTTTTTTCGATAATAATCTTTCTTTATGGAGGCCTCCCATTCCTGAAAATGGGTAAAGATGAGCTAGAAGATAGAGAGCCTGGAATGATGGCCTTGATCTCTCTGGCGATAATAGTTGCGTTTACGTACAGCATGGCCTCGCTCCTACTGCCTTCAACTTCCAGCTTCTTCTGGGAGCTAGTCACCTTGATCGACATCATGTTGCTCGGTCACTGGATCGAGATGAGGTCTGTGCGTCAGGCCTCAAGTGCTCTCGACGAACTGAAGGAGCTGGTGCCGAATACAGCAGAAAAAATAGTAGGAAAGGATGCCGAATCTCGGGGACAATCGGGCATTGAAGAAACAGAGGAAGTTGAAGTCTCAGAACTTGAGAAAGGAGACATCATACTGGTGAGGCCTGGATCCTCGATTCCAGCGGATGGAGAGGTGGTTGAAGGAGATTCCTCCGTGGATGAATCGATGATAACAGGCGAATCCGAGCCAGTTTCTAAATCAGAGGGCGACGAACTTATCGGTGGAACAGTAAACAAGGAAGGCGCTCTCCGAGTCAAGATCACAGCAACAGGAGAAGATACTGCTTTATCCGGAATCATGAAGCTGGTGGACGAGGCCCAGGAAGACAAGACAGAAACACAGTTACTCGCAGATAAGGCTGCTGGATGGCTATTCTACATCGCTCTCAGCTCAGCAATGATCACAGGAGTTGCGTGGACTATCGCAACAGGCCTAGGATTAACTACGCTTGAGAGGGTCGTAACTGTGCTTGTAATCGCATGCCCACATGCTCTAGGCCTTGCAATACCGCTTGTAGTATCGATCAGTACCGCATTATCCGCTAAGAACGGCGTAGTTGTCCGTGAAAGAACAGCTATGGAAGAGGCCCGTAAAATCGATACAGTAGCGTTCGATAAGACCGGAACGCTGACGGAGGGAGAGCAGAAAGTAGAAAGTATGGAGATCAGTGATGAGAACTTGAAGAAGCTGGCCTCGATCGAGAAAAACTCAGAGCACGTGATCGGAAAAGCGATTGTTGAAGAGGCAGAGAATAGAGGCCTAGGACTTGAGGATACAGAGAACTTTGAGGCGATCAAAGGAAAAGGCGTGAAAGCGGATATAGATAGGGAGACCTTTCATGCCGGAGGCCCCCAGCTCCTGGAAGAGCTTGATATAGATAACAGCTATGAAGAGTTCACAGATCAGGAAGGGGAGAAAGGCCGTACAGTAGTGTACCTGATTAAAGATGAGATTTTAGGCACGGTATCTCTTGGGGACCATATCCGTGAGGAAAGTTATGAGGCTATCGAGAAGCTGCATGAAAGAGGGATAGAAGTCGCGATGATTACAGGAGACTCTGAGGACGTGGCCTCTGCAGTAGCTGAAGAACTTGGAATTGATAACTGGTTTGCGGAAGTTCTGCCTGGTGAGAAAGACGAGAAGGTCAGGGAACTGCAGGAAGACGGCGAAGTGATGATGGTAGGGGACGGTGTGAACGATGCAGTAGCGTTAACTCGGGCTGATATAGGTGTAGCGATCGGCAGCGGTACGGACGTAGCGGTGGAGTCAGCTGATATTGTACTGGTGAACGACAGTCCGATAGGTATCGCGAAGATCATGAATATCAGCGAGTTGACCTATTCAAAGATGGTGCAGAATCTTTTCTGGGCCACAGGCTACAATGCGTTCGCTATTCCTCTGGCCGCGGGAATCGCAGCACCGCTAGGATTTACGCTTCAACCAGCAGTTGGGGCGCTGATAATGTCATTGAGCACGGTGATCGTGGCCTTCAACGCGCAGCTGATGAGGAGAAAGAAAGTTTAGAAAAGGTGCTCTCGATACTCTTTAAGCAGTTCAAAGGCCTCCTCTATCTCCTGATTACTATATTCATCTGTTACTTCGTAAGAATTCAGGCCGCGGTTCATTGCCAAGGCATCTGCTCCTTCGAGAATACTTAATGCTGAATTCGCTACGTCAAAACCATCTAGATCATGAGGATGCAGTACTTCGTTGTTCTGAAGCGCATTGATGTACTGCTGAGGGTTTGCTGCAAGTTCTCTAAGGCCTGCACCGTTGCTATTAGCTATATCCTCGTAGAGTTGTTCTCCGCTCATACCGATGTATGTAGTAGTTTACAACTCTTTTTAGTCTTCTCCCTGTAGAGCTCTTGCTTAAAAAGTTGAGAGCAGAAAAATAGAATATAGAATATGGAGTACAAAAATCTGAGTAATGGCCAGAAAATACTGTTCAACGACAGGAAGACACCCTTGACTGTCGAAGAGGTGGAAGACGATAGAGTGCTGGTTGCAGGGCCCTCCGGCGGAGAATACGAACTGTACAAGGATGAAGGTACTCTTCTTGTCTGTAAACCTGGCAACCGTCGCTACGCCTCATACTGCAAGAATCTCCGAGATGTCGGAGAATGGAACCGCGAAGGAGATACCTGGAGACACTCCAAGACCGGGGCCGAAGTAACTCTTGAGAAAAAGGACAACGGATTCTGGACGATTAACTCGGAGAAATTCGGTTCAGAGATCGATACACCGATGTACGGCTACTCAAACAAAGAGTTCGCGGAGGAAGATGCAGAGAAGTTCGTGAAGAACAATCCAGAAGGATAAAAAAAGAGAAAAGTTATGAGGCCTCTCTGTAAGGTATCCGGAAGTGGCCCTCGATATTGTTCGGTATATGAGCCGGTGCCGGCATATGGCCTTCCACACCACCTATCTTGTCCTGGTTCTCACGCAGGAACTCTTCTATCTCTCTTTCACGATCCATAACGTTGTCGCGGCCTAAAAAGTCCATTCTGACAACGTAAGGTTCTTCACCATCGAGCTCGGTCTCGTACATATCCTCGAAAGAGTCCAGCTGAACCTTCTCCATCGAACCGAAGTCAGGCCTTTCTCCCTCTACTGCTCTATGTTTAGGCCTCATCTGTGTAAGGTATACTTCTTCGCCATCGGTCACGTACTCCAGATCGATGTCACCGAAGGTTCTATGCAGTTCTTCCAGATCGGCGGCCATTGCCTCCATAGCCGTTCCCGATACAAGGCCTTCAATTGTTTCTCCTTCCTTGATCTCTCCCTGGCCTTCAACTGCTTTCTCTGCGTCTTCTGCCTCGCTGATGGAGTAACCTTCTTCCGTAAGATGTACTACTCCTCCTTTCTCCGGATCTACTGCATCTTGAAGTATCACGCCGATTCCTCCGCTGTGTGTCATGCCTTTGTCTTCCCTGGCATTGACTGCTTTCTCGGAGAAGTAGCTTTTTATCACGTCTTTGACTGCCTGTTGTGGATCGCCGTTTGAATGGAATGAGTCGTATGTTCCTGCGAAGTTAGATGCTCCATCCTCTCCGTACATACTGGATCTTGCGATAGTACCTTCTCCAAGCCCTTCCACGTATCTTCCTACATTTATATCGTCGATTCTATCAATTATTTCTTCTCTACGGCCTTCATCCATCTCGAAGACGTCTTCTTCAATTAATTCGTCGATGCCTTCTTTTTCAAGCATCTGTTCGACTCCAACAGATGAGACAACTTTTCCGTCCGGGATTTCGTAGCCGAGATCAAAGGCATCCTGTGCATCACTCAGTAACTTCAGGCCTTTCCATTTTCCTCCTACAAGACCTGAGTACATAGCAGGATCGTCGAATGTAAACTCTGTGTATTCGCTGCGGCCTTCCGAAAGCTCTTCATTTATTCTCTGCTCCCATTCCTCAACCGATTGTTGGTACTGTTCTCTGTCGCCAAGAGTATCTCCCTCAACCTCTATTCCTTCATCAAGAAGCCAGGAGAGTGCAAGGCCTTTTGGCGATGTTGCATCACCTATCTCCGATAGCGAGTCGTGTACAGGACTGCCCTCTAACTTTTCCATACCGTCCTTCGCTGGAGCACAGATGCTGTCGTACTGGTCTCCTTCATGCCCATCCTCGGAAATATTTAGAGGCATCCAGTTGTGAAAACGGATGAAAGTGTTGTAGAACTTTCCGAACTCCGCGTTAGTATCAAATCTTGCATTGGCCAGATCATCTATCACCTCAGCTGAATCCTGCAGAAAATCCTCATCATAGTCTCCCCGTCCATGGATATGGTCAAGGACGTTAACAGCATAATCGACCTGCTCAAAGTCCCTTTCAACGACTGAAGAAAGCCTTAAAGCTGCTCGAGTCCACTCCTCCTCACCCATACTTTCCCTGAGAGCGGGTAAAACTGTTTCAAGGCTGTCAAGGCCTCCTGCAACCATCGATGTTTCCTCTCCATCCAGGAAAGGATTGATATCATCTGCATCTCCTCCTACAAGGCCTTCGATACCGTAGAAGTCTGAGAGATGTTTCCATCCTGCCGTGAACTTACCCATTTTATCTTCAAGAGTATCATGGGCCTCCATCTCCGCGATCACATTATCATCAACATAGACATCTGCAAGCAGAGAATCCATCATCTCCTTGCTGAGACCAGGATTCTGCTCCATCCTGTCGTAAAAATTCTCTACAACTTCTAAGGCCTTCTCGTGTTGTTCAAGTTCTTCTGCAAAGCTGTTGCCGTTGTGCTCTGCTTCCTGCATTACTTCTTCGAAGATTTCTTCCTGACCTGTCAGTGAGAAAGGCATTGAATAGTATTCAAACCTCTTGAAAGTACCTGCCTCTTGCTGTTTAAAATTTACCATAAATTCATCGTCTTCTCGAGTACCAAAGACGTTACCTTCTGGCAACTTCCTTTCGCTGCCCTCTCTGCCTTCTACCGACATTTTTCCACCCTAAAGTTACGATTGTTCAAGACTTAAATGGTTGGCGCTGGAGAGGCCAGAAATTTAACCTTACAGACCAAAACTAAAAGCGTGAAACATATCTGCATCACCGATATCCACGGCTACCTCGATCAAGCCCTCGGGGCTCTCCAAGACCTTGAGAATGAAAGATGCCTGAAACTGATAGAAAATGGAGAGTGGAGCTCGGAGCATAATCTGATATTAAACGGCGATGTGTTTGATAGAGGCCCTCAAAACAGAGAAGCTTTAGAATGGGCCCTAGGGAATGCTGATATCTATATACTAGGTAATCACGAGTTTTTCGCCATTTTTCCTGATGTCGTAAACGAGTTCATGAGCGAGTCCTACTTCGAGCATCACGGAGAGGAAGGCCTTTACTGGCTGAACATGGATGAAGAGATGCGGCATCGAATTCTGAAGGCTGTCGCGAAGGGAGAGATAGTCCCAGCATACCGAGGCCCGAAGTATATCTACAGTCACTCAGGTAGTAGCAATGAAGGGCCTGAAGTGGAAGAGTTGAACAGAGAGCTGAGAGAGGTCGGTCTTAAACTGCTTGAGGCCCACAAAGATATGATGGATGGCGAGGAGGATGCTTTCGAAGCCGCTCAGAGAGATCTTGTTGAGGTAGTTGAAACTGAAAACGGCAATGAGCTGGAATCTGAATATCCCGGTCTCTTCGATGTCCGACGCGATGAAGAGGGCCGTACTGTGACGGGCGGGATCGTCTGGAACCGTTTCTACAACCTGAATACTGAAGTTCCGCAAGTGGTAGGCCATACGATGGGCGTCTATATGAAGGATGAAGGCTTCAACTGGAATCCGCAGTGGCGTGCTGAGGCTGTGAATATAAACACTATCCGCGATGCGGTCCGTGGTGACTCAGATATAGCAGTATCTGTGGAAGACGAAGAAGGCCTGGAAATATTCACCACAGAACCTGTCACCGACAAATAATAAAAACCAGGTAATGATTATAAGTTTTCTGCCCTTATTTTGGTTTATGGGGCGTGTTCTCTTTGTTGAGCCGGAGAAGTATCCTGAACTGGAGGCAAAGCTGCAGGAAGAAGGTATCGATTACGATAGAGCCTCCTCAATGGAAGCTCAGGAGCTTTTCGACAGGGTTGGCTAAGACGGCGTTGTAGGACCTGAAGACCGTGATCTCTACGAGAGTGCTGTGGATGAAGGAGTGCCTTTCCTGGCGTTTGAGACTTTTTCACGTAATTTTACTGACTCGCTGAGCCAGGTTCCGGATGTAGACGCACAGCGAATAGACCATTATCTTGATGAAAAAGGCCTAAATGAGAAGGATTATATAGAAATGCTGACCCATGATATAAGAAATAAAGTTCAGGTGATAGAAGGTTATTCGGGGCTGGTTAGAGAAGATCCTGATAAACAGGAGTACTGGGAGATAATCGAGGAAAATCTGAACTCGGTGAAAGGCCTTCTTGATACTACAGAGGTCTTCAGTTCTATTGAAAAAGGAGACAGAGAGGAGAGAAGTCTCAATACGGCACTTGAAGCAGCAGTAGATGAATACGAGCGTGAGGCCGTAGAAAAAAAATTTGATCTTTATCTGGAAGCTGATGACAGCTACACGGTCTCGACAGGTCCTTTACTGCAGAATATGTATGGCCAGTTAATCGAAAACAGTCTGAAACACTCAGGAGGAGAAAAGATAAAAATCAGCGTCACCGGCAACGAGAGTGCTGCCCGTGTAGATGTAGAGGACGATGGCAAAGGAGTTCCCGAAGAACTGAGAAGCGACATACTTGAGAAAGGAACGATTAACGGAGATTCAGGGAATACCGGTATAGGCATGTTTATTGTATCAAAGATCGCTGACAGCTATGACATCAATCTGAACGTAGGAGAATCAGAAGAATTTGGCGGAGCCCGATTTACAACTTTTGTTCCAAAATCAGATCAAAATTAAAGGTAGAAAACTAGTCTGGCAGCGTCCCGAGGCTTCCACTCAAAAGAGTAGTACGGCTTGGATCGCAGAGAGACTTTACTTCCGTGTTCGGAATGGGTACGGGTGTAGCCCTCTCGCTGTGGCCGCCAGTGTCTCAAAAATCATTCTGTAAATCTTATAAACCCTGCCTTATGAGAGGGCCGAAATGTTTATTCTTAAAACAGTCGCTGGACCTCTTACATTTACGATGCTGGATGCAGTCATGTGGGTTCTGTACGCAATAGTACTCTACATCTCATTCTTCCTACTGATAACCTTATTCGACGAGGGCAGCATCAGGCCAGAACTCAAGGACTTAGAGGAAATACCTACACTCTCCCTTATCATCCCGGCGTACAACGAGGAAGACACTATATCAATGACGATTGACTCTGCTCTCGACATCGATTACCCGCGGGACAAATATGACATCATAGTTGTCAACGACGGCAGCACGGACGCCACGCTTGAGAAGGCGAAGAAGTTCGAGGACAACGAAAACGTAACGATAATAGACAAGGAGAACGGAGGAAAAGGCTCGGCCCTGAACGCAGGAGTAAAGGAATCAGATTCAGATGTAGTAGCGTGTGTAGACGCCGACTCAATCCTGAAAGAAGACTCCCTCAAACACATGGTAGCAGAGATGGGAGAAGAGTACGCAGGAGTGGCCTCGGCGATGAAAGTCTACGAACCTGGAAATATCCTGCAGAAACTGCAGTGGGTAGAATACATTGTAGGCATCTTCACCAGAAACATCATGGGCCTGATGAACGCTATCCACGTGACTCCAGGCCCTCTCAGCGTTTACCGTCGTGACAGATTGAAGGAGGTCGGGATGTTTGATGAGGACTCTCTGGTAGAGGATCAGGAAATCTGTTTCCGACTGCAGGAAAAACATTACAAGATAGGTCATTCCAGCAAGGCAGAAGTCTATACTGTAGCTCCTTCAACCTGGCAGGAGTTCAGGGCCCAGAGATACCGGTGGTATCGCGGCTCCCTTGAGACAGCTATCCAGTATAAACACATGCTTTTCAACCGTGACTACGGAGATCTCGGCGTCTTCGCCATACCAGGTAAACTGGCCCAGACCTTTCTCTCACTGATAGTACTGTTCATCACCGCGTACATGTTCGGAAGGCCTATAATCGAGTTCTTTATCGAGTTCGCACAGATAGGTCTATACGTGTTCGACTTCGACCCGGTAACTATCTCATCACTGATTGATCAGGTCTACTGGACCTTGATCAGTATAAGATTTACTTCCTTCTTCTTCATAGCAGCCCTTTTCACTACATCCGTTACTATGGCCTGGTTCGCATCCAAGCACACCGAGGAAAATATTCTGGAGTACGGAGTCCTGCCTGTCAT
>Ga0102942_1000396_pt1 | contig 16318 bp, 9 predicted proteins | sample SalPon2_C_H2O_MG_FD_78171 | JGI IMG/M metagenome (GOLD analysis project Ga0102942, IMG submission 78171) | Salt pond water microbial communities from South San Francisco under conditions of wetland restoration - Salt Pond MetaG R2_C_H2O_MG | ecosystem: Environmental > Aquatic > Non-marine Saline... | reverse complement strand
GAACACTCGACCACCCAGGTGGGCAGTCGAGCCGTCGTCCCGGGGGCGCTCCCCGGTGCGACCTTCGCATCATATCCGATGGGAGGGGAGTATATAAATAAACGGTCTCGCAGGCGTCCTGTGCCATCCCCACATGGCACACATGGAACCAGTGGGCAATAGTGGATGGGTAACACAGTTCCAGCATACTACCCTGTTGACTGTCGGAGGCTAGAGGACTCAAAATCGGGATCATCTCATTGTGGTTCAGATCCCGCTATTCACCTATGGAAGCGCTGTTACTTACACAAACCACCGTTTGCGATAAAATAGTTTGCCGCCCAGGGATCTGCTTCTTTCTCTCTCGATGGGCGGCCCAAATCTCCATGCGGTGCGGTTGCTGTCTGGCGGTTGCAGCTGCTAACGGGAAGCCTTGGCCGGCATCCGGGCTGTAGCGCCCATGACTCGGCTTCCTTCGCGCACGGACCAGTCAACAGAACGTGCTCGATGGCACGGAATAGCGGTCGGTCTCTTGCGCCCCAGGTCTTACTTCACGTTCTCCAGGGATAGCAGCGTTTCCATCGAGTCAACACGACAGTTAATCTAGGCATCTACGACCGAACCCCCTCCCCCCGTAATCGATGTGTAAAACCGTGAGAAAGGTAGCGAGTTGTGAGCTGAGAAGAGGGGAGAACTGTCGAAAAGGTCGTATAGATGAACAAGAGGGTTTCAACGGCCAAAATTGTGTCCTAATAGAGAAGCTATATTAATTAGCAAAGTTTTATAAACTAGAAAAAAAAACGGTATCCGCAATGCGAACAAACAAAACTTCTAGAAGAAAAGACATTCCAACTAGTCGAACGCTATTTAGATCCAGTATAACTTCCTTCTCATAGCTTCTTCTAGTCGTTATCAGCTCTATCATACTCTCATAACCGATTTTGTGCTTTTACTTCCCCGAGTCGCTTCCCTCCGCTTCGCTGTTTACACTTCGATGACGGGGGGTGGGTGTTGGGAGATTCTCTACCTTGTCCGAGTTGCAAATGAGTCAATCGTCGTTTCCGTTGTAGAGGAATCCGCCATCGTGATGTCGCTGATAATCAGTTCCGAACGCTTTCGGGCTCTTCTCCTCCAATTACCCAATTTTACACATCGAAAACGGGGGGGGGGTATGTATTCGGAGAAGGAATGTTCGGTCCGATGTTTACTGCTCATGGAACTCCTTCAGCTGAGCATTCACAACTGAGCGGAGAAGTTCCTCTTGTTCGGTCAGTCCCTCGAGACGGCTGTCATCAACGATCCGAGTCATCATCGCTTCTGGGTCGCCCGTGAACGTAAATTCCATATACATACCGCCTCCTCGTCCACGGCTCTTTCGGGCGGTTGAAATCAACCCGTAAGTTGAAAGCTCTTTGACGTATTTGACGTACGTTTCGCGGGTCATCTGGTCGGCATCAAGTTCGTCTGTCACCCACTGATAGACTTTGAACCCAACCGGACTTGGAACGGAACTGCCTGTCCGTGCCGAGTGATGCGCAACGGCTGCCGTCGCATAAAGCGAGATCTTCTTTTGTGTCGTAAGCCCCTCAACAAGTTTCAATGACCGGTCTTTATCGATTTCTTCTTGAGACTCCCGAACATGGTTCTCTGTGACTAATTCATTTCCCCGTTCGTCCGCGAGGTCACCGGCTCCGCGGAACAGATCGATAGCCTTTCGTGCATCACCGTGACTCTGTGCCGCGAATGCCGCTACGAGCGGAATCACGTCATCCTTCAGGGCGTCCTGACGAAAGGCATCACGCCGATTTCCGAGAATTTCGCGCAACTGATTCGCATCGTAATCTGGAAAGTAGACATCACGGGGGTTGAATGAACTCTCGGCACGTCCGTCGATATCTTCCATAAATCTCGGATCGTTCGTCAGTGCCGCAACAGATACACGCCCTTCTATCTCGTTCGTATTGCTTGCTCGGGACAGTTGATAGAGTAGCTTTGAGTATGCGGGTTCGTCATTTTCGTTTCGACCAACTAAGAGATCAATCTCGTCAAGGATGAAGATAACTGAATCGTAGTACTCGTTGATAAGTTCGTATAGACGCCGATATTTACGCTTCGTCGACACGCCTGTTTCTGGAACCCCGACTTCCGTACCGATGTCTTGGGCGACGGTTTGGACGAGTTCATAAACAGCTTGATCGAGGGTGTTAATCGGCTGGCAGTTAATATCGACAACGCCGAATTGTTCACCCTGGGATTGACAGAGTTCGATAATTTGTTGTGTGACGGCTCCGATAATGAGCGACTTCCCTGTTCCGGCGGGACCGTACAGCAGCATGTTCGGCGGACGATGTCCTTGAAGTGTTGGCTTTAGAAACGAGACAACGGACTCTAGTTGGTCGTCGCGACCGACAATCCGCTCCTCGTCGATAATCGTGTCCGGCTCGACAAGGTCACGGTTCACGAAGACTGATGTCCCTCCTTCATCGTCAAGCATATCGCGGATCGACCGTTGAGTTCCCTCATCGGTAGATTGCCTATTCTGATTCGGACTCGTGTCTCCGGCAGTACCTTGTCGGGCGGATTCTATCTCCTGTCCATCCACTGTAGAACTAGCCCCGTCGTCCAGAATCGATTGATCAACCCCATCCTGATCCCCACTAACCATACTCCTCCTGAACGCTGGAGTAGCAAAAACTTAACCCACATCGATGTTTATTCATTCGACTTACTCAGTCTATCTACTGAATTCTCGACTTTTGAGAACCATAGTTAGAACCGACATCGAAGTATACTTAGCAGAAGACCCCCGTAATCGATGTGTAAACCCCAAGCCGGACACCCCCCGTCATCGAAGTGTAAATCGATTCAGTAGCCGACTCTTGGCGGTGTATCCCACCGTTTTCATATCGAAGACGGGGGTACATCGATAGCCCAACACTGTCTCTTGGCGGTAGTGTAGAGTTCACTCACCCTGACTGTGAACTATACACAACCGACGTTACTCTCCGGCGACAAGGTTGATACTGGTGGCTGTACGTTCGCAAAGATATTGGCCACCCCGGGATGGCGAATGACGTCAGTTTGGTACAGCCACCAGTATGAGTCTCAACGTGACCGAAGACGCTCCAATTGACTCCGGATATCGACTTCCGAGAGCGTCAGCTGACGGGCTCGGGATTCGGCCCCGAGGTACGTGACCGTCCCAGAGACATCGTCGCTCGTGTCTTCGGGCAGTTGCTGTTCGAGTGCCCAGAGATAGAGTCCCACCTGCTGCCTGTGTCGGCAACGGAGCGGCTCGCCCGGTTCCGTGAGTACTATTTTCAGCTCGTCGACGTGCCACGTGCCGTCCTGCGCAACGGAGACGATGTCGACGTGATTGTGTGCTTCTATCTTGATCCCCGTAACGTCGACGACCGTATCTACCGGTTCCTCGATAAATTGGGCTGTACTCGCTTGCAACCGGGTCCATGTCGCCGTCGCTGCGAACTGAGGACAGACAGTGTTACCCACGAAGTCACGGACGGCCGCTCGCTCGACTGGACTGGCACTGGCGGCGTGGTCGGCAACGCTAGCGATCAGCGCTTGTTCTAGTGGCCCTGAACAGGCCCGAAGGTGGTCCGTGTTGATCGCCAGGCTGATGGCTGCCGTCAGTACGTCGTGTGCAATTGTTCCAACGGTGTCCGGGCCGACAGCGTCGAACGGGAGGTTCAGTTCCGGGTCGGGTTCGGGCCGATCGGTGTGCAACGCACGGCCTTGCAGATATGGAAGCCAGTGGTGGTCGAACGCCGCCTGGAGCGGTGCGAGAGTGCTCCCGCTGACGAACCGGGGTGTCCGCCGGGTCTGGAGAGATGCCGGCTGCGACGCAGCCCGCGGCGCCGGTGGGGCAGGGTCCGAGACGGCTGGCGGATCGAACGGCACATCGTTGATATCGATAGTGAGGCTCGCGTCCCCGTCGGGTCGCGAAACGCGACAGTTGTAGGTGCCGCGCGGGGGGGATCGATCCAGTTCAAGTGCCTGTTGGAGTGAGCCGACCCAGCTATTCCGTGGTGCCTGTGGACCATCGGCTTGTTGATGTGGCAGTGATAGAATAAGGTGATCCTGCGCACGCGTCAGCGCGACGTAGAGCAATCGCCAGCGATCAGCGCGGTGAGCGGCACCGACAGCTCGAAGCGACGGCGCGCCGGCCAGTTTGCCGTCGACCCAGTGGTTCGTTGCCCACCGGAGCGGACTTGCCGAGCGCCGATACCCCGCGCCACCGTCGTAGACTTGGACCTGCGACAGCGTCGTCGGTGGCGCCAGGGCGAGTGTCTCACCGTGTGCCACGAACGTGTCGCCGTGTGGCCCGTATGCCCCGACAGGGTTGCTCAGGTCCGCCAGACAGACCACGCTGGCCTCGTCTCCCTTCATGTTGTGGATGGTGCGGAAGACGACGTCATGGTCCGCCGCGCTCGTCACCGGGACCGTGGGCCCGTCGGCCGGGTTGCGACGGTGCTGTGTACATACGGCGGCCAGATCGCTGATACTGTAGCGGTCGTCGCCCTCCCACTCGCCGACGTGGTCGACGAGCGCGTCGATGATGGCGAGACAGCGCTCGGCGTCGTCGACGTGGTCGAAGGGATCAGTTCGCAGTTCGAGGGTCTCGATGATGTCGTCCAGGACGAGCGCTCCAGGATCACTGGCGTGGCGAGCCTGCCGGGCCGCGAGCTCGCGAAGGCCCTGGACGAACGACGAGACCGGTGGCGTGAACGACCCGTCGTCTGCTACCGCCTCGAGCCGGTAGTCGTGGGCCGCGAACACTGCCCGCGCAGACTGCTCGACCGAACTCTCTTCGGGCGGTGTCGCTCGGAGAAACGCACAGGCATCGTGGTCGAGCAGGGTTCGCGTCCGGTCGGGGTCGAACGGGTCGACGAGCCAGTCGACGACCGCACACACGAGCCCGACCAACGGCGTTTCGAAGAGCCGTTGACTGGCGTTGGCCACGGTGAGACCACGCTGCTGTAGCGCTGCCGCGAGCGTGTCCATGTTCGTTCGCCGCGAGAACAGGACCGTTACGGTGTCACAACCCTCGGGCCCCCCGAACGTGTCGGTCGCGATAGCGCTGTGAAGGTAGGTAGCGAGCGCTTCTGACTCGCCGGTTTCGAACCACGACTCGCTCCCGGGGACGCCGTTGGCGCGATACGCCGCCACGTGAACCGACGGCGCCGCGACTGGATCCCGATCCGGCGTCACAAGCTGGTAGTCAGTCGTCAGTGTCTCGTTGGCACCGCGTTCGGGATCGGTGAACACATCAGCGAACAACGTGTCGACGACGGCGGTGATGTCGGGGCGCATCCGGTAGGTTCTGGTCGCCTGTTCAGCCTCGTGGACGGCCCAGTCCTTGTCAAAGTACTGGCCGGTCGTGAACGCCCTGGCGAACAGGTCCGGACGCGCGTTCCGCCACGCGTAGATACACTGGTTGGTGTCGCCGGCGAGCAGCACGCGAGCATCGTCCGGAACCAGTTCCGCGAGGGCGTCGTGCTGGACGACTGAGACATCTTGGGCTTCGTCGATGACGAGCGTCTGGAACTGTGTGGCGTGTCGCCGCCGGGCGCGCTCACGGACACGATCGTCGACACTGGGGAGCGTTTCGGGCAGGCTGTGACTGGTGTCGAAGAACTCGGCGATCCAGTAGGCGACATCGCTGTGGGCGAGCACTCCACGGGAACGACAGGTGCGATCGTACGCACGCTCGTAGGCGGTGACGAGCGATGCGAACGCGTCGACACACTCGCGCCATCGGTCGTGGCACGCCTGATCACGACGGACTGTCTGGGCTGGGGACTCTGCCGGGTCGAACTGTGCTGCTGCCGCGTCGTCGTAGAACCGACTGATATCTGCTCGGATATCGCCGACCGAGCTCGGTGGCCCTTCGGGATAGACATCGTCGACCGTATCGGTCAGCCGGTCGCGAAAGGCCCCATCCGTGAGCCGGCGGTCGCGCTTCGCCCGCCGTCCTGACTCAAGGAGGTCGTCGACATCTGGTTGGTCACCGGCTCCGTAGGCCGCTTCGAGGGTGTCGAACAGGTCGGCATACTGGGGCGCCGTTCGCAACTCGGCGAGACAGTCACGACGGAGCGATGCGAGCAACGCCTCGTTACCGACCGTCGGCATCTCGTCGAACCCGAGCGCACCCGCAACGTCGTCGAACACTGACCGGAGGACACTGTCGATAGTGCCGATAGACTCCGACTGTCGGAGCCGGTGCTGGAGTCTCGTTGCCGTTGTTTCGTCGATCGTGCACGCTGTCGACTGCCCTTCGTCGGCAAACAGCTCCAGCACTTCCTCTATCCCGGGCCCGATACCTGCGGCGTCGTCACGGGCGAACGAGACGACAGCGAGCTGGTCCTCTGGACACGGCGTCCCAGTACGATCGGCCAGACAGAGAGACTCCGCGGCGATGTGCTCTGCCGTCGTCGACTTCCCGAAACCAGCCGTACAGTCAAGGACGAACAGGCCGCTGTCGTGGTCAAAAAAGTGCGTTCGCATACGTGCCTGCACCCCGTCGAGCTGCGCCACAGAGTCAGACACTGCTGTCACCACCCAGCACGCTGTTGTCGCGCCAAGAGCGTGCTGCCCTTCGCTTTTCGTTCATCGGTGGTCACCAGCGTCTGCCTTCGAGGTGGTCATCGCACCGGGCAACGGGGCCGGCAAACCGTGTTGCACACTCCGGAGACGTTGCTGGGCGTCGGCCGACAACGGCGTCGTGTCGACGGTATCGAGCAACGGGGAGCGCTGATACTGCACGCCCTCGACATCTTCGCGGTATCTGGTCACGACGAGGTGTTCGGACGCGGAGTGGACTGCGTCCGCGAAGTGGTCGTACTCTCTGGCCTCGGTCCAGGCCCCCCGTACACCGAGTTGCCGGGCCGCCTGGGAGTGACCATCGACGACAGCGGTTCGAAACGTCGCCGGGAACGCACCGTGGGGACGCTGGGGCCACGTCCCGTCGACAAGCCCGAGCGCGACGACGTACGGATATGACCGGAGCCAGGTGTCCGTCGCGTCGAGGACGTCGATTCGCTCGGCGTTCTCGTGCTCCCGTCGCCCGGGACGGACCGTCGCAATCGCGTCGAGAACCGCTCGTACCTCTTCCCACGAGCGATCGATGTGGCCTTGCCCGAGCCAATCGGCGTATTTCGCCCGCGTCTCACGAAGCAGGTGTTCGGGCCCCACCTCACCTGCGACTCGCTCGACCGCGCGGGCTGTACGCGACACGCCGCTGTAGCTTTGATCGTCGTTTGCGACACGTGTCGGGAGGACATTGCGGTCGAACGCGTCGACCAGGGGCTCCAACACCGTGAGAACGTCATCGGGGGCCGGAGCAGCCGGCTGGTCGAGACACCAGTTCAGGAAGGCCACGACGCAGGCCCTCGGCTGGTCGTCGATCGTGCCATCCGCCACCACTGTCTCGAGCCATCCGTCGAGCGACTGCGGGTCGGTAGTAGCGAGCTGCCGCCGGACCGCACTCAGAGCCGCCGCCGAGAGCGGCGTCTCAATCGCTCCCCGGGGTGGTGTCCACTGCACCGCCAGCGGACGCAGGAGCTGGGTCCTGTCGAGTAACTCGCCGCCGCGCGCGTCGAGCACCGTACAGACAGCGGCGACGAGTCGGTAGGGGAGCGTGCGTTTGAGTTCGAGCTGTGACCAGACTGAGAGATGACGGCCGTAGACGGACATGGCCCGCGACAGCGGCCGTTCGTACTCGTCAGCGTCGCGAGCTACGAGGGCGATATCTGTGGCTGTGTGGCCGCTATCGAGGAGTCCATCGACCAGTGCGGCGACTGCTCGACACTCCTCGTGTTTTGTCGTCGCGGTGATCTCTGTGACGGAGCAGTCCGGTGCGAGCTTTTTCGGCTGGTGACTGGCCAGTGGCGACCAGTCGTCCGCACTACCTGACACTCCCACCCTATGGTCGAGACGGTTGCGGATTCTAGGTCCGGTACCGGCTCGAAGATAGAGTGCGACGTCCACGTCGGTCGTCGTCGTAAGCGCGTCGAGGAAATCCAGTAGCGGCGCCCCAAGCGTACTGATGCCGCCGACGGCGATGCGTTCGATACGCGGATAGGTCTCCGTCCACGCGCCACCGTCTGTCTTCCGAAGGACCGCTGCAGCGGTGTCGAGGAGTGCCCCATCGGAGACGACCGCCTCAGTTCGCTGTCGCAGCTCGGTATCGAGTGTCTGGAGCCCACACAAGAGTGCCTGTGTGTCGTCTCGCGTGACCGGTGAGAGGTCATCGGCAACAGACGCGACGGCCTCGATGCGAGCGGCATCGAACCCCGTGATGAGGCGCAGTTCCTGCCGTGCCACCTCGATTTGTTCGACGGCTGCGTGAAGATCCGTTCCGAAGACAGGCTGCAGTTCAGCGTAGCTACCGGGATTTTCGCGGAGTATCGCTCGCTGAGTGCGTCTTCGATCAAGTTTGTCCAGCACGTTCGGAGCCATCCCGGTCTGGGCCTGGACGACGTCTGCTGCCACGTCGATGGGAGCACGAAGCGAGAGGGACGATCGTGGCCGGCCTTCGGTCGCGAGTGCGACCTTCAGGTTCCGTTTATGAAGTTGCGTTGGCGCCAGCATGATCGTGGTCGCGTGTTCGGCTCGTGTGGCCAAACGCAGGAGCTCTCGTTGCTCGGCGACATAGACGTTCCCCACCTGGTGTGTGGTCTTATCGGGGCTCTGCGAGATGATCTGGTCTCCCACGTATGCTGAGAGACGGCTACACTGGGATGAAATAAAGGATATTGCCACGGACTGAAACTAAAACGGCATAGAAACGACCCGGAGCCAGTCGCTGCGGGCCACTATTCGAGTAGAGAGTCGATTCTACTGCAGATCATTAGAACAGAGTGAACAGTCCCGTATTGCAGACGTCGCAGTGGGATTACTCAACGACTTGGTTCGGATCGGTGTGTGCTATCCCGATAACTCATATTACATAGTATGATAACTTAGATCTGGTATCACTACTTCCATATTTCAACGTCTGATTCGGCTTTATCTATAATAAAATAGCGAAAACTACCTTCAATTATTGAGAATGATATTGTAGGCGATGGCTATTTGCTTCCCAATGGTCGAATGTCTTCCAAGCATTGTGGGATGATCGCACGGCCCCGGCGGCCGGTCACGCTGACGGCAACGAAGCCTATGAGTCTTCGACAGTCAACAACCGACTACACGCTCCCCGACCGAACAGCTGCGCGGGACGCTGGGCTGCTGTTGCTTGTGCCGCTCGCATTGCTCGGCGTCTTCTGGTTGCCGCCATCGGTCCGATCGTCACTGGTCGTCGACTACGGCGATCCGTCCATCCTCACAGCCTACACGAGCCAGCTCGTTCACTCGACTCCGCAGCACCTGGCCGTCAACCTCGTCGGCTACGGCATGCTCGTGTCGCTCGAATACGTGCTGGGTACGCTCTGTGGCCGTAAAAAGCGGTTCTATCACTCCTACGTGACGTTCGTCCTCGTCTTCCCGCCGACGCTGATCGGGCTGGACCTGCTGGTCATCGATCTCGGCATCGGCATGGGACTTTCCGGCCTGGTGATGGCCTTCTACGGCTACCTGCCGCTCGCGATGAGCGACCTCGTGACTGAGCGATTCGGCGTCGCGTCCCGGACTGATGTCGCACCGCTGCTGTACTTTGGCGGCATGATGATCGTAGCCGTCCTCGGTGTCCGTCCCGCCCTGGGGAATCGGACCGTTGCCGTCAGCGCTGCCGGTTTGGGGCTCGTAGTCGCGCTCGTCGTTATGTGGTATCTCTATTCAGTCCTGGCAGATCACGGCGACCTCCGCGCTACCGCTCGAACCGCGTGGCAGCAACCGGGCGACGCAGACCTGTTCCTCGTCGCGTTAGTACTGCTGGTGCTGTTCCCCTTCAGTATGTTCCCGGCCGATCCGACGACCGCCAGCGGCGTCGTCAACACGTACACCCACCTGCTGGCGTTCACGCTCGGATTCGGGGTGCCGTTCGTCGCGACAGTCGTTAGTGACCGCGTCAACGCCGGCTCGTAGTTGTGACACGAAAGCTATGTGTGTTTGCCGAGCGAGCGGGGTGTATGCGCGGAACCTCCACTGTCCTGTTACTCGTGCTTGTCGCCGTTCCGGCGGTCGCCGCCGCGGGGAACAGCGCGTACTCGCTGTCCGGGACGCCGTCGATAGAGACGCCTACGCGGAGCGTCTCCTATCAGGGCCAGCAGTACACCATCGACGCCGTCTCACGAATTTCGGCGACCGGGTCGGTCACCATTACGACTGACGTGCCTGAAGGCGCGGCGTACGAACTGAACCTCAGGGGACCCGACAACCAACTCGTCAGCAGCGAGCGGCTGGTCGACGACGCCAACTACACCTTTTCGTATTTCGGCTCCGGCGAGGCCGGGACCTACGCCGTGACCATACAGGACGGCGGTGACACGGTCGCGGCGTACCCGGTCGTGATCGCGGGCTACGATCTCTCGATCACATCGCCGGGGCGTGTCGAGGAAGACGACGAGGTGACGCTCGAAGCCACAGTCGAAGAACGCGCTGTCGACCGCCACTCATCGCTCGACAGCGTCCAGGTTATCGTCGGCAACGACGACGTCGAACGCCAGAGAGTCATGAGCCCGACGACGGGTGACGCGTACGCAGCGACCATATCGACTGCGGGCCTCGACCCGGGGACCTACAACGTCTACGTCGTGGCCCGAGGCAACGCCACCGTCCGCCAACGCGCGGAGATACTCGGCGTGAGCGATACTGTTCGTATGGCCGTCGGCGACCGTGAAACGACGGCACAACCGACGGACACTGCGGCTATGCCGTCGACGGATAGCCCGCCCATGCCGGTGACAGACAGCACATCGGTGCCGCTGACGGATACTGCGACCGCCCGGTCGACAGACAGTACGCCCGTGCCGGCGACCCATGTCGACGCCACGCCCGACACGGCGACGGACACACGGCCGTCGCCAGCCACCGACACCGAATCAGGATCGGCCCCAAAAAGTGTTATTACCCCGTCGACGCCGGCATCACGAACGACGAGTCAAAGTGGTGCCGGCTTCACCGCTACGGCCGCGTTCGCAGCGCTGCTCGTGGTCGGGCTGTACTGCCGACGGTAGCCGGTCGGCTCTAGCGGCGGTCGGACGGTCTTAGCTGCTTGGGACCCGGATCAGGTGTCGCGGTCGTCGACACGAGACTGTAAGCGCGCTCGCTGCACCACTGCCACACCTGGGACAGGCCAAGCAGCAGCGTGTAGCCGACCATCCCGATGATCAAGGCCCACCCCACGACAATCTGCTTCACTATTCCGAGTGAGCGTCCGAAATATCGGTCGCGCCGAGTCATTACAACGGAGTTTGTCGTTTTGGTACTAATGAGTACGGGCGCAAAAATCAACGGTGATACTGGACAACAAAACGCCGCTGTTCCTGCCTGGACGGCGCTGTGCGCTCAGAGCCTGTCCCGATGACGGAGGCCGGCGAGGAGCCCGGCTAGTCCGACCACGATAGCCGCGACGACGAGCACCCGTCCGTCACCCCCGCCGAGGAACGTTGTACCGGTTTGCGTCGCCGTCTCGATTGCCGGGCCAGCCGTGGCCGTCGGTTGTGACACAGTCACCGTTCCGGCAGTCACTCCATCGACAGTAATCCGGTAGCTCCCGACAGTGTCAGGCGAAACGGTGAACAACTCAGCGGTCGAGGCGTTCTGCTCGACGAACACCGTCCGCGTCTCGACTACCTCGCCGCTCGCGGCCAGTTCGACGGAGAGGTTCCCGTCGGTGCCGCCGGTGTTTTCGAGCCTCGCCGTCACCCCGACAGTGTCACCGGGCTCGACGGCGGTCGCGTTAAGGGTCGCACCGGTAACGTTGATAGGCTGTTCGGCCGTCCCGACCGCGAACCACGAGAACCCCGGGGTATCGGCTCGGAACTGGTCCCCGCCCAGGTGCGTCGTCGGTATCGGGCCCCAGGTCTGGTTGTTGTATCGGTACATCCGCACTTCGGCCGGCGTCACGCCCAGCCCCGCTCGCTCGGCGGCCGACACTTCGAAGGTAAACGACCCCGGTGTCCGGTCGGGACTGTCGATGTTCTCCAGATCGACGTTGAGGTAGCGGCTGGTCGTTGCGGCCCGACCGTTGCTCGGCGTCTGGCCCGACGGTTCGTCACTCGCCCTGAGGCGTATCTGCACGTCGGTCGCCTCCTCCCGGCTAGTGATGTTGACCTGTTTGAACTGCACACCTGGCTCTGTCCTGTTGGCCGACTGGGTGTTGTTCGCCGTCGGTTGCGTCTCGGTTACCGTTTGCTGGGTTCTTTCCGTTGTGTCGGGAATCACGATGGCGACAGTCTGATTCTCCTTGACGGTCGGCACTGAGACGATGGCCGGACCATCACCCTGGCCCAGTGGCGTCGCGGTAACTCGCTCGGGTGCCGGTGGGTCAGCGTCACCGCCGCCACCGCCGCCACCGCCGCCACCGCCGCCGTCGTCACCGCTCCCAAGTGTGAACGCCCCGGTCGCGGTGCTGGTTTGGGACTCGTTGTCGAGCGTCGAGACGACGAGATAGCGGTACGGTCCCGTTGAGAAGTTCCCGAACGTGTCGACGGTGACCGACGCCGACCGGTCCTCATCGGTGAGCACCGTCACGGAGGCGTCGAGGGTTTCCGTCTCGGTATTGCTGGCCCCGCCGACCGATATCGGATGTGTACTCGGGTCGTTGACGCCAGCCTCGTCAGCGATGAAATCGATCACACTGGCGGCCCCGACTGGACGGGCGATCTGCCCGTCGCTGAGGTTGTTTCCGTTGATCGTCACCCCCGGTTCCACGCTAGCGACACCGTTGGTCTGATTGATAGAGTGTTCCAACTGTCCGTCGTCCGCAAGCGAGAAGTCCGATCCGAACGCCGACTGGTTAACGACGAGATCAAACCGGGCGTCCTCGAACGTCGACTCGTGGTACACCGCGACGGCGTGGGTGACGCGCCCGTCGTCGGTCGAATTGAAGGCCGACGTGGCGTCGATGTCGAACGTCAGACCCTCTCCAACGTCCGGATCCGACGGCTCAGTGACGGACGGCCCTGCTTCTTGAACAGCCAACTGGTCCATCCCGATGACCGTGACCGCTCCCGTCATGGAGATGTTGCCCGCGTCGACGTTTGCCCCGGTCGCGCTCGTCTCGATCCCCGCGCTACCGGACTCGTGGACCGCCGCGAAGACGACATACTGGCCCGGCTCAAAACTCGCCGTCGTGGTGAGCCGTCCCGTCGCGTCCAACTGTGCGTCGTTGTCGAGTATTTCGAACGACGCGTTCCGATTGGCCGCGTCGATGTCCGAGAGCAAGTCAAAGGCTTGGTTGGTCGACGCCGGAAGGGTACGCCCCTCCACAGGGGTCAGCCGCGCTGCCACGAGTTCGACGTTGTCCTGGCCGTTTAGCTGGCTGACACTCCCGCCGCTGGCCTGATTCGCGTCGAAGGCGATGGTCACCTGCGTGCCGCTGTCGTGAACGCTCATCGGATTTCGATCGTTGCCGAACTCGCGGACCAGCGACTTGGAGTCGACACCGTCGTTGCCGTCGGTGAACGACTTGCCGGTCCCCAGCCGCTCTCCCTGTACGGTGGCCGGCTGCCCTATCTGTGTCGCCGCGTCGGTGTCGTCCGTCCGCAGTGTATACGCCGCTCGCTCCCACGCGTGGATCTGGCCCCCGTTGCTCACCTGAAAGAGCTGTGAATCGGGGAGGTCTGACGGCGGCTCGCTCTGCTGGACCGCCAGAGCCCCTCCCGGAGCAGTCATCCCGAAGACAACCAGTGTAATCAACAGGACGACCGCTCCAGGTCGACATCCTCTCATTTTCTTACCACAAATCTCTTTGTTGTCATAATGAATCTTTCCACCGCAAACGATTCTAGTGGTTCACTGACACTAGTGGCTGTACCAAACTGACGGAATTTGCTACCCCGGGGCGGCGAATATCTGTCCGAATGTATAGCCACCAGTATGAGATGACTTCCCGGGATCAGACTGCCACCGTAGTGCGGCTGGGTCCGTACGACCAATCCCGGCCAAGGCGACCGTCGAAGCTTGCGGATGATCAACGCGAAGAACTGTTTGAACACCGCACTTTGGACAGGTGGCCACTTCTCCATCGTCGATAATCGCAGGGACAACCGGGCGACCGTCACGCGAAATTACACCAGAATTATTTATTCCAGAAGTAAATAATTTTATATGCAGGAAAGATAAACAGCAGGTAAGATGGGCGTCGAAGCCAGTGTCCGAGATACCTATTATTGGACACGCAGACATGTATATGAACTGTTTACGCCGAACCTCGGCGGATTTATAGGAAAATGTACCGACTGGGGAATCATCGTTCTCATCTTCCTCAGTGTTGTCGCTGTTATTCTCGAGACTGTTGACCCGATTGCAACGAAAGCCGGTCCGTTTTTTGCGTGGTTCGAGGTGTTTACCGCGGCCATATTCACTATTGAATACGTCGGCCGGGTCTGGTCGACAGTTGAAGATGGGGCCTATCAGAGTCCAGTGTTTGGCCGTCTGCGCTTTGTGAAACAACCGCTGGTCATTATCGATTTAGTTGCAATTCTCCCCTTTTATCTCGGGCTTATCAGCATCGGTGTCGACTTGCGATTCCTCCGTGCTCTTCGCTTAGTCCGTCTGTTCCGACTGCTGAAGCTCGCCCGGTACTCGGAGTCGCTACAAGCGTTTGTTACTGTTGTCGTCGATAAAAAAGAGCAACTAGTGCTTGCGTTTGGCGCAAATATTATGCTACTGGTTTTGGGGTCTAGTGTTATGTACTACATTGAACATCCAAAACAGCCCGAAGCCTTCTCTTCGATTCCGGCCGCATTCTGGTGGGGTATCGCGACACAAACCACTGTCGGGTACGGCGATATCACGCCAGTCACCCCAATGGGTCGTTTCGTCGGTGGCGTGTTCGCTCTTGTTGGCATCGGCCTGTTTGCACTGCCGGCCGCAATTCTCGCTTCCGGATTTATGAATGTCGTCGACGACGACGATGGCACGTATGACTACTGTCCACACTGCGGTGAGGAGTTAGATGAATAATCGGCTTGTGTGGTCTGTCCTAACCACTGTGGCACTTTCTATGGTAACAATTGCAACGGTTTCACACAGCAACCGTACTGCTGTCATGCGGTCGGGTGTGTATTGTATTCCACTGAGGCTGTCATTGAACGATTACCACACCAAAGAGCAGGATGCACGCCGAGGTGGCTGAGTTCAGCGACCCTCCAAGATGATCCTTCGGTAGAGTATTTTTCAACTGAAGTGGTAGCGCGGAGTCCCCTTGCTCAAGCAACGAGCGAAGCGAGTGAGTAGGGAGGACAGGAGCGCGTTTGTTTCGGCCACAAACATCAGCCGATAACTAGCCACCGTACTACATTGAAACTGTGGCAGATGACTACGTGCGTCGGACGGCAATCACTCGCCTTTCGGTAGACGGTGAGCAACGGCAGTTGCTTGAGGAAACTATCTCCGAGTGGAAGCGTGGTTGCCAACTCGCCACCGACATGGCGTGGGGCAAATTCAACGCCAAGAGCGACGTACAACCCCTCGCCTACGACGATGTGCGCGAACACACCGGCCTCGGTAGTCAGCACGCGATTCTCGCCACCCACCAAGCCGCACAAGCCATCACCGGCTGTATCGAACGCCGGTCCAACGGAAAGCAGGTCAGCAAACCGACTTTCACCGCACCCACGGTGAAGTACGACACCCGGACGATGACGCTGTTCGATGACGATACGGTGTCGCTCTCCACAACGGAGAGTCGCGTCCGGTGTCCGCTTGCTCTGCCTGACGCTGATGAAGGCTACCAACGACAGTATCTCGACTCGGACGAGTGGAGTGTTACGGAAAGTACGCTCACCGCCCGTGATGGCGACTACTTCTTGCATATCGGTTTCCGCCGGCACAAGAACGACACCGAGAGAAACACCGCCGAGGACGGAACGGTTCTCGGGGTTGACCTCGGTATCGAAAGCCTCGCCGTCACCAGCACCGCCTACTTTTTCAGCGGGCGAGAGTTGACCCACGACCTTCGAGAGTTTGAGAAGGTACGCGCCGGACTCCAACAGACCGGGACTCGAAGCGCCCACCTGACGCTCGAACAGTCGAGCGGGCGCGAGCTTCGATATGTCCGCGACGTACTCGACCGGGCATCCAATGCTATCATAGATGAAGCACTCCGGTACGACTGTGATGTGATAGCGTTCGAGGACTTGACCCACATCCGCGACCGAACCGGGGCGTCGTGGGGCCACAAGTGGGCGTTCCGAACACTCTACGAGCAGGT
>Ga0102942_1000394_pt1 | contig 16343 bp, 13 predicted proteins | sample SalPon2_C_H2O_MG_FD_78171 | JGI IMG/M metagenome (GOLD analysis project Ga0102942, IMG submission 78171) | Salt pond water microbial communities from South San Francisco under conditions of wetland restoration - Salt Pond MetaG R2_C_H2O_MG | ecosystem: Environmental > Aquatic > Non-marine Saline... | reverse complement strand
GAACTCACCGGCTGGGACGACCCGCGCGCCCCGACGATCCGGTCGATGCGCCGCCGCGGCATCCAGGGGCAGGCGCTCGTCGACTCGATGACTGAACTCGGGATGTCCACCTCCGACGTCGACCTCGCGATGTCGTCGGTGTACGCGAACAACCGCGACCTGGTCGACGACGACGCGAACCGGTACTTCCTCGTGCGCGACCGCGACGACGACCCCGCGGTCGAGCTCCCGGTCGTCGACGGCGACGCCCCCGCGCCCGAGGCCGGCCACCCGCCGCTGCACCCCGACCATCCCGACCGCGGCGACCGGACCGTCCCCGCCGGGCGGGTCGTCGTCGAGTCATCCGACCTCCCGAGCGAGGGCGAGCGCGTCTGGCTCAAGGGGTACGGCTGCGTCCGGTACGCGGGCGACGAGCTGGCCTTCACCGACGCCGACATCGAGGTCGTCCGCGAGGGCGACGTGGACGTGGTTCACTGGGCGCCGGCCGAGGAGGGGTTCGAAACCCTCCTCCGGACCGTCTCCGGGGACGTTCGGGGAGTCGCCGAGCCCGCCGTCGCCGACGTCGACCCCGACGGGATCGTCCAGTTCGAGCGCGTCGGCTTCGCGCGGATCGACGCGTTCGACCCCGCGGCGACCGACGAGCCCGACGGCCCGGACGGCGACGAGGACCTGCTCGCGTACTACGCGCACCCGTAGCCGCCCGGTCCGACTGCGCGCGTGCGGACGCGAGGTCTGCCGCGACCCGCGCGCTCGGCGTCGCGGAGTTTAAACCGTCGAGCGGCGAATCACGGGTAAGATGGCCATCGACCCGAACTTCGAACAGAACCGCGAGCAGGTCGGCGAGGAGGACGGCGTCGCCGTCTGGGGTCCCGTCGACCCGCCGGAAAAGCAGGGGATCCGCGGCACGCACGTCGCCGTCGACTTCGACATCTGCCTCGCGGACGGCGCCTGCTTAGAGGACTGCCCGGTCGACGTGTTCGACTGGGTCGACACGCCCGGCCACCCCGAGTCCGAGCGGAAGGCGAGCCCGGTCGACGAGGACCAGTGTATCGACTGCATGCTGTGCGTCGACGTCTGTCCGGTCGACGCCATCGACGTCGACCCCGGCCGCGAGAATCGGTTATAACCCGCGACCGCCCGGCGTGTTCCGCCGAACCGGTGGTCGATCGCAGGGGCGGACCCCCGCTCGCGCTCTATTTAAATACCCTCGCACGGTTCCCGCTCAGTCGTCGATAAATCGCTCCCGCTCTCGGAGCGCGAAGTCGGTCCCGTACCGCCCGACGAGGGGTTCGTACGCGTCGCCGAGCGCCCGCATGCAGGCGGCCGTCGAGACGTAGCCGAGCTCGTTGGCGACCGACTCCCACGGGCGGCCCTGCAGGACCTTTCGGACGAGCAGCCGCCGCTCGCGGGCGTCGAGCGCGGGGTCGCTCCCCGCGTCGCCCCCGCCGACCAGCGCCGCCATCGCGAGGTCCCGAAAGGCGCCGGGCGCGCTGTCGTACATCCCCGGCCCGAACGACGCGCCGACGACGGAGCGCCACTCGGTGTCGGTCAGGTCCACGGGGACCGGCGCCGGACAGGCGCGGAGCGCCCCGGCGACCACGTCGGGGTCGACGTCGCGGTGGGCGTCGGAGAGCCCGTCGCGCTCGCGGTCCCGGAACGCGACGGCGTGGCGGTCGAGGAGGTCCCGACCGGCCTCGTTCGTGGGTCGGAGCATGATCGCCGAGTGCTCGCCGGAGGCGTCGTTGCGAGACGTCGAGAGGTGGACGGTCCGGTAGCCCGCCCGCCGCCAGAACCGGAGCAGGCGCGGGGTCGCGCCGTACCCCACCGAGAAGTAGTCGACCGCGTCTCCGAACTCGGCGTGGACCGCTTCCAGCAGGCGGGAGCCGAACCCCGCGTCCCTGACGGCGTGGTGGGTCGCGATCCGGACGGTCCTGATTCCCTGGGGGTCGGCGGCCGCCTCGTCGCGGAGCTGGCTCGTGAGCACGTCGGGCACCATGTTGCCGCGGACGCGCTCGCCCTCGTACATCGCCCGGCGCGTCTCGGCGTCCAATCCCCCCTCGCGCGCGAGCATGGCGACGGCGACCACCCGCCCCTCGGCGACGAGCGCCCGCGTCGACAGGTTCGGCGCGTCGAGCAGCCGCGCGAGGTCGTTCGGCTCGGTGCGGTAGTGAGCGGCGACGAGCAGGCCGAACGCCTCGCCGAGCAGGGCCTCGTCCGCGAGCAGTTCGTCGGCGCCGAGCGCCCGGTACGTCGCGTCCCCGACCGCGCTCCCCGCGACCGCCTCGTCGACCGCCGGTCGCGCGTCGAGCAGGAGCGCCCGCGACGCCCACGCCTCGACGGGGTCGTCCCGCGCGTATCGGATCGGCTCGTCGAGCCGGACGTCCTGCACCGCGAGCGGCCCGTCGAGCAGGCGCTCGCGGAACCGGATCGCGAACCCGCGGCCGGCCCCCTCGTAGCCGTGGACCGTCGTGCAGAACGCGACGGACCGGGACTCGTCGAGGAAGCGCTCCAGCAGTCGCACCGGAAGCGCGGCCGCCTCGTCGACGACGACGACGTCCGGGTCGCCCGGCAGCTCCGCGGCTTCGACCGGCGGCAGGAACCGAACGCGCCCGCCGCCCGGCGCGTCGACTCGACGGTTCCCGCCCCCGCCGCTCGCCGCGTCGTCGCCGGCGCCGCGTCCCCCGATCAGCTCCTCGGCCCGAGCGAACACCTCCGCGGCGTTGCGGGCCGCCGGTGCGGTGACGAGCACGTCGGCCCCCGCGAGCGCCAGCGCGCCGGCGGCGAGCCCGGCCGCGCTCGACTTCCCGCGGCCCCGGTCCGCCTCGACGACGACCGCGTTCCCGGGGGTCGCGAGCGACTCGAACGCCCGCACCGCCCGGGCCTGATCGGTCGTGAGACACGCCTCGTACGCCGCGGCGGGAAAGGCCGCACCCGGCGGGACGGACGGTCCGGCGCCGGGATCGGCCGCCCGCGCTCGCGCCGCCGTCAGCGCGTCGCGCTCGACGGCGTCGCCCTCGGGCCCACCGGGAGCCAGCGAGACGATAGCGATCCCCGGATGCGAGCGCAGGGTGTCGACGAGGCGCTCGCGGAACCGGCCGGAGACGTCGTCGACGCCGTACGGCGGGACCGCCAGTGACTCGTCGAACCGGTCGCGGACCGCGGGCCAGTCGTCGAGCGCCGGCGTCAGGAGGACGAGGAGGCCGCCGCCGTCGACCGCGCCGACGCACCGCCCGAGCGCGTTCGGGACGAACTGCTCGTGGCAGTCGAGGACGACCACGTCGCGGGTGCGACCGAGCAGGGCGTCCGCGCTCCGGGGTCGGTGCTCCTCGAACCGGAACCCCTCGCGGGTCGAGACGACCGTCGTCGACGCGCCGTCGCTCCCCCCGTCGACCGCCTCGATAACGTCGTATGCCGCGTCGATCCCACGGTCGCGGTCGCCGGCCAGCACGAGGACGCGTCGCTCGTTCGCCGCTTCGGCCGCTCGCTTCGCGTCCCGCGCCAGCGCCGCGATCATTCGTTCGGTCGTCGTTGCCGGGGGGCGGGGATGTGTCTTGCCCTCCGGGCCGCTCGGTCGCGCGAACCCGGGCCGGCGGCGGGTCTCTCGCGAGGCGGGAGGCTTACGGCGTCTCGGGGCGTCGTGTCGCGCATGACCACGGTCACGCTCATCGGCACGCGGCTCGCGGACACGGGGCGCGAGTTCGTCTACGAGGGCGAATCGCCCGACTGCGAGGGGTGTCCCTACCGGAGTCAGTGTCTCAACCTCTCCGAGGGGACCCGGTACCGCGTGACGGGGATCCGCGAGAACGCGCAGACGCTCGACTGCGCCGTTCACGACGCCGGCGTGCGAGCGGTCGAGGTCGAGCCCGCGCCCGTCCCCGCGAACGTCCCGTCGAGACAGGCGTACGCCGGCAGTCGGGTGTCGCTCGCGGGGCCGTGCCCGCACACCGAGTGCCCGAGCCACGGCTACTGCGTTCCGGACGGCGCGGACTTCGACGACGAGCGGGTGATAGACCAGGTGCTCGGCGAGCCGCCGCACGACACCTGCGCGCTCGACAGGGACCTGACGCTGGTGGAGTTTCGAGCGGCGGACGAGTGAGGTAGGGCGCGCCCGCTTACAGCGCGGTGACCGCGTTCAGCGTGATCAGGATCGCGCGCTCGACGTTGTCCTTGGCCTTTTCCGGCAGTTCGTCGTCCGAGTCCGCGCCCTTCTGACTCCCGGCGACGAGGTTGCCGTCGACGGTGCATATCGCGCCGGCCCGGAGTCCCTTTCGGCGCGCCAACGAGAATACGGTCGCGGCCTCCATCTCGATCGCGAGCAGGTTCGCGTCGTTCCAGTCCTCGACGTACGCGTCGCTCTCGTTGTAGAACGCGTCGTCGGAGACGATCGGCCCGACGTGGATGTCCTCGCCGTTCGCCTCGGCGGCGCCGACGAGTTCGGTGAGCGCCTCGTAGTCGGGAACCGCGGGGTAGTTGGCGGACTCGTAGCGCTTGCTCGTCCCCTCCTCCTTGGCGGCGCCCGTCGCGACCACCATGTCGCCGACCTCCATGTCCGCCTGCAGCGCGCCGCAGGTGCCGCACCGGAGGAACGTCTCGACGCCGACCCGCGACAGCTCCTCCACCGCGATGGCGGCCGACGGGCAGCCGATGCCGGTCGAACAGATCGTCAGGTCGGTCCCCTCGTAGCTCGCGTTGACGACCTTGTACTCGCGGTTCTCCGCGACGAGTTCGCTGTCGTCACACAGGTCGGCGATCCGGTCGACGCGGCCCGGGTCGCCCGGGATGATCGCGATCTCGTGGACGTCGCCCTCCTCGACCAGCAGATGCGGCTGTTTCGCCATGTGCGCGGAGACAGCCGCCGCGCGCAAAAACTGACCGGTCGGGAGGCGGGGTGGGCGCCGCGAACCGGATTTGATATCGCGATATGCGATTTATAACTGGGTTCCAATCCCGACCCACTGCTGTACGAGCATCCCGATAGGAACGCCGGATCGCCCGTTTTATCGCCTGACGGCGAAAGAACACGGGTATGACCGACTCCGGCGACTCACCGCCGCTCGTCTCGACGGTGGGTGCGCTCGTGAGTGCGTTCCTCCTCGTCACGTCGATATCGGGCCTGTTTCTCGGGTTCAACTGGACGCAGGCCGTGTTGCTCGGCGGATTCGCCGGCGCTGTCGCTGTCGCGTCGGCACGGGTGACGGCGCGGCGGGGAGCGGGCGGGGAGTGAGCCGCGGCGGCGTCGTTCGGGCGTCGAAGAGGCGGTTATCGCAACTGAGACGCGGTCGGAGACTTTTATACCCGCCCGGATTCGATACCCCGTTATGCGATTCAGCCACGACCGTCGGGGACAGTCGGTCGTGATCGGGACCGTGATCCTGTTCGGGTTCCTGATCCTCGCGCTCTCGCTGTATCAGGTGCAGGTGGTCCCCCAGCAGAACGGGCAGGTCGAGTTCCAGCACTTCGAGGAGGTTCGGAACGACCTCGTCGAGCTCAGGGCCGGAATCCTGCAGGCCGGGAGTTCCGAACGTCCGCAGTTCGTCGACGTGAAGCTTGGAACGAACTTTCAGACCAGACTGTTCGCGATCAATCCGCCTGATCCAGCGGGAACGCTGCGGACGAGGGACGCCTACAACATCACGATCACTGACGATTCGGGGACCAGAGTGAACGTCTCGACGCGGTTCATCGAGTACCGTCCGAGGTACAACGAGATCGAATCGGGATCGACGTGGTACGATAACTCCGTTCTCTACCTCGATGAACCGGACTCAAACCGTCCCGCGGTGATCATTGAAGACCAGAACATCTTGGTCGATAACGACACGCTCAGGCTGACGGCCGTCCAGAACGAGTTCAGCGCGTCCGGCACCCGGAAAGTCGCCGTCGAACTGTACCCGACGACCGACGCGACCAACTTGTCGAACCTATCCGGTGGACTTGATGTCCGGATCCCGACGCGGCTCGGCAGCGAGGACGGCTACTGGAATGAGTCGATCGAGAACGGTTCGGTCACGTATCAGGGGATGGACGACATGGCGTATCCCGAGTCGAGCGAGGTTTCGGCGCTTCTGCTTCGAGTCGACAGCCCTGACAACGTCACCGTGAATTCGGTCGGTGTTCAGGCGGAACCTTCGGAAAACTCGGTAAGAGATAACGTAGGGCCCGCAGGCGACAACAGGGGGAGAAACAACGATCCGGGGACGACATTACCGCCGGGAGCAGTCGCCTACGATGACGCAAACAGAAACGGACGGTACGATAGCAGCGAAACGACGTATGCCGGACCCGACATTCGAAGCTTTGACCGTCCGGTCGATCTGGTGGTCGCCCGTGACGTGTCGGAGTCCGCTTACGACATTCAAGCCGACTCTATCACCGTCAATCCGGATGTGAGTGTGTCCGCACAGAACGGGCAGATAAGCCTCGATACGCCCGGTGAACTACGCGTCTCCGGAACGCTGGATACGACTCCGACCAACGGAAATGGTATGTCCTTGAATGGAGGGAGTATTGACCTTTCGGACGGCACGGTGAGAGCCTCCGCAGCCGTTCAGCTGACTTCGCAAGGGCAAACGGACTTAGACGATTCGCTGATCGATACGACGAGGGTCAACGGCGCCGGTGTCACCGTCTCCTCTAACTCAGATGTCTCGGTCGCCAGCGCCCGCGTTAACTCGGGAGGATCGATCTTACTGGAGAGCAGCACGGGGCAGATAGCCGGAAATAACGCAGTGTTCGACAGCACACAGGTCAACTCTAACTCTATCACTGTCTCTGCCGACATAGATGTTCAAGTCCGGGAGTCGGAGTTCCTGAGCGGTGGATCGATATCGCTGACCGGAAACGGTGGTCAAGTCGACGTTTCGGGCTCAATCCTCGACGCGACGCAGGTGAACGGAGAGTCGATCACGCTCGAGTCGAACGGCGATATGCTTGTTGAGCGTGTATCGCTTAGGATCGTCGGAGGCGGCGATCTCTCCGGAGTATTGAACCGCGGAACGAACGATCTGTTCGTACAAGACGCTGAATTCCTTCGCGACGGGAGTGGCACTACGTTCGACTATTCTCCGAACGGTGTGACTGTGAACGGCACCCCGGCCCGCGGGAGTGCCGCCTGAGTGTCGCCGTATTTCCACAATCGACGTAAACCACCATCGACAAAACCATATGCCGGCCCAGTGAACGACCGTGTATGACTGAAGTCGGCATCGACGCCGTCGAAATCTGGAGCGGAAAGCTCAAACTCGACCTGCCGGGCACGTTCGCGCCGGAGAAGGGCGACGACCCGGAGAAGTACACCAAGGGTCTCGGACTCAACAACTCCTCGTTCCCGGACGTGTACGAGGACATCGTCACGATGGGCGCGAACGCCGCGAAGGGGCTGATGGACCGCAAGGGACTCGCCCCCGAGGACATCGGCCGGATCGACGTCGCCACCGAGTCGGCGTTCGACCACTCGAAGCCGGTGTCGACGTATATCGCGGGCTGCCTCGAACAGGTGTACGACGGCGACTTCACCCACGCGAACAAGGGCGAGCGCAAGTTCGCCTGCCTCGCCGGCACGCAGGCCATCGACGACGCCTACAACTGGATCCGCGCCGGGCGGAACCGCGGGCGACCCGCGCTCGTCGTCACGACCGACACCGCGCTCTACGCCCGGGGCGACCCCGGCGAGGCGACCCAGGGCGCGGGCGCCGTCGCGATGCTGATCGACGAGGACCCCTCCGTCGTCGCGCTCTCGACGGACCAGGGGTACGGCTCGAAGGACGAGACGGACTTCCTGAAGCCGAACCAGCAGTTCCCGAGCGTCGACGGGAAACGCTCGGTGCAGGTGTACCTCTCTCGGATGCGGGAAGCCCTGGAGGACTACGAGTCCGTCACGGACGACATCTCGCTGGACGACTTCGCGTACGCCCCGTTCCACACGCCGTTCCCGGGAATGGTCCGGAAGGCGGCGCTCCTGGCGTACCGGCACGTCATCCGCGACACGGAGTACGAGGACGAACTCGCCGAGGAGATCGGCCGCCAGCCCCGCGAGGGCGACTTCGCCGACCGCGAGGCGTACGAGGGCGCCATCAGCGACTACATGGACCGGCTGAAGACCACGGAGCAGTATCAGACGTGGTACGACGCCGCCGTTGAGCCGACGTTGGGTCTCTCTCGGGAGGTCGGCAACTGGTACACGAGTTCCGTCCACATCGCTCGTATCAGCGCGCTGCGCGACGCCTTGACTCGCGACCGGTCGTTCGTCGACGAGACGCTGCTCGTCGCCTCGTACGGCTCCGGCGCGCAGGCGGAGATCCACGCGGAGACGATCCGCGAGGGATGGCGCGCCGAGATCGAGGGACTCGACATCGACGACCAGCTCGCGGCCCGCTACGACCTCACGTGGGAGGAGTACGAGGACGTCCACGACGTCCACGAGTACGACATGGACGTGGAACGCGAAATCGAGGAGTTCACTCAGCCCGAGGGCGAGTTCGTCTTCACCGGCTGGGGTCGGATGAACGAGCGCAAGTACGAGTACGTCGAGTAGTTCGCTCCGCGTTTACGCCTCCCGAGGTCCCGGTAGAGGGCCGCAACCCCGTGAAAACGGCTAACACGGCGCTCTCCCGATACGATGGTTTTAAACGACGCAAGGGTGAATCGATACTCAATGGTAACCATCTACGACGTGCCGGCGGACGCCCTCATCGAGGAGGTCGCCGCACGACTCGAGGACCGCATCGACGAGCCCGAGTGGGTCGAGTTCGCCAAGAGCGGCTCCGGCAAGGAGCTCCCGCCGGAACAGGAGGACTTCTGGTACGTGCGCTCCGCCAGCCTCCTCCGCAAGGTCGCCCAGAACGAGCCGATCGGCATCGAGCGACTCGCCACCGAGTACGGCTCGAAGAAGCGCGGTTCGAACCGCTACATCGTCCGCCCCGGCCGCCACTCCGCCGGTTCCCGAAAGGTCATCCGCGCGTCGCTGCAGGCGCTCGAGGAGGACGGTCTCGTGACGACCGCCGCCGGCGAGGGCCGCCGCCTCTCCGACGAGGGCGAGGCGTTCCTCTCCGAGGTCGCCACCGACGTCTTCGAGGACCTCGACCGCCCGGAACTCGAACGCTACGCGTAGATCGCTGATTCGCTTTTCCGAACCGTTCGCCCTCTCCAGCCGCGGCTCTCGGTCGCGTCTCCGGCGATTCCGACGCTAATCGGCCCCTCCTCCGGTGGATCTGTCTGCGCGACGCGTTCGCCGTTCTCTCGCGAATATACCTTATGTCGCTATATAGAATTCGTCGATACAGCAGTCGAGACCGGTGTCTCGACGCATCCGTCTGCGGCTCACACGCCCTCGAACGTGGACGGCACTCGGAAAGCGTCTCGGCGCACACGCCGCTCGCGAGCGTACCGAGTGGGGTCACACGGCGGTGAGAGAGACCGTAGCGACGGTTTCGGTCCGTTTCGATGTCGTGTGCGGTTCCTGAGGCGGCATATATTAGTAGACGCTTGTATAAGGAATAGCTGATATGAGTGAGGGAACAGTCACCGATGAACCCGCGGACGGGGCCGGCGCCTGCTGTACACCACCCGGGGACGTCGACTCGGACGCCATGGCGACGGACCTCCGACTCCTGACCGCGATGGGGAACGACACGCGATACGAACTGCTTCGCCGCGTCGCGAACGCCGACGACGGCGTCTGCGTCTGCGATCTCGAAGCCGCGGTCGGGGTCAGCCAGAGCGCCGTCAGCCAAGCGCTTTCCCGCCTGTACACCGCGGGACTGGTCACGCGCCGCAAAGAGGGGTCCTGGCGGTACTACGAACCGACCGAGACGACCGCAGTTCTCCTCGAAACGCTCGACGACCTGCGAGGGAGCCGTGAGTAACGAGACGGCGGCCGATGACCGCGACCCCGAGGAGGCTCGGAAGCTGGTGCGCGAGCGCTACGGGGCCATCGCCACGGCGGGTACGGACTGCTGTGGCGACGTCGGTGTCGACGTCGACGACGGCGGGTGCTGTGACGGTAGCGAAGGCGCGACCGGGAGCGAGCGTCTCGGGTACGAGACGGACGACATCGCGTCGGTCGCCGACGGTGCGGACCTCGGTCTCGGGTGTGGGAATCCGAAGGCGTTCGCCGAGATGGCGCCCGGCGAGACGGTGCTCGACCTCGGCTCGGGCGCGGGCTTCGACTGCTTTCTCGCCGCGCGAGAGGTCTCCCCGGACGGCCGAGTCATCGGCGTCGACATGACCCCGGAGATGGTCTCGAAAGCGAGGGAGAACGTCGCGAAGAACGACGTCGACAACGTCGAGTTTCGGCTCGGCGAGATCAGTCACCTCCCCGTCGCCGACACGACCGTCGACGTCGTCATCTCGAACTGCGTCGTCAACCTCGCCCCGGAAAAACGGCTCGTGTTCGACGACGCCTATCGCGTCCTCAGGCCCGGCGGGCGCGTCGCCATCTCGGACGTCGTCCGAACCGCGCCGTTCCCCGACGACGTCAGGACGGACCCGGACTCGCTCACCGGCTGCGTCGCCGGAGCGTCGACCGTTGCGGACCTCGAAGCGATGCTCGACAGCGCCGGCTTCGAAGCGATCGAGATCGCGCCCAAGGACGAGAGCACCGAGTTCATCAGCGATTGGGACGCCGATCGCGACCTCGGTGACTATCTCGTCTCGGCCACTATCGAGGCCCGGAAGCCGCCGCGAGCCCCCTGACTACCCGATCGGTGCCGGCGGCCGTTGCCCGGCGTGCAGACGACCGCCCGCACTCCGAGCGGCGACACGGCGAGTCGCCCCGCGAAATCGCCGAAACGGTCGACAGAGTCGTTCGGTCGAGAACGGAAGCACGTCGGATAAAAGGAGTACCGACGGAACCGTCGCGCGCCGCGCTATCCGGTGTTCTTCATCCCGGCGGCGATGCCGTTGACGGTGAGCCGGAGGGTGCGCTCCTCCTCCTCGGTGCGGTGAGTGCGTCCGAGCAGGTTCGCCTGCAGCAGGTTCAGCGGGTCGACGTACGGGTTCCGGCGGTCGAGGCTCTCTTCCAGCCACTCGCGTCGGAGGAGCTGATCGCGGCCGCTGATCGACAAGACGAGCTCGCGCCCGCGCTCGTACTCGCCGATCAGCTCGGGGAAGAAGCGCTCGCGGAGCTCGTCGTCGGCGAGGTCGGCGTACTCGGCGGCGATCTCCGGCTCCGTACGGGCGAGCGCGAGCCCGGCGTTGTCGAGGGTAGTGCGGAAGAACGGCCACTCCTCGTACATCTCGCGGAGGGTCTCGAGCCCCTCCTCCTCGCCGGCCTCGTCGAGGTAGGCGTCGATGCCGGAGGCGAGCGAGTACCAGCCGGGGAGGATCAGTCGCGTCTGGGTCCACGAGAACACCCACGGGATCGCGCGGAGGTCCTCGACGGCGCGCTCGCCCGAGCGGGAGGCGGGCCGCGAGCCGAGGTTGAGGTCCTCGACGACGGAGATGGGCGTCGCCTGGCCGAAGTAATCGACGAATCCGTCGGTGTTCAGCAGGTCGCGGTACGTCTCGCGGGCCGCCGGCGCCATCGTCTCCATCGCGTCGACCCAGTCGTCGGGGACGGCCTCGGTCGGCTCCTCGTTGGCCTCGTGGCGGGCGCGGATCTGCGCGTCGAGCATCTGCTCGAGCTCGCGCTCGGCGATCCGCGGGTTGGCGTACTTCTCGGCGATGGCCTCGCCCTGCTCGGTGAACTTCACCTGTCCGGTGACGGTCTCGTTCGGGAGCGCCAGCAGCGCCTCGTTCATCGGGCCGCCGCCGCGCGAGATGGAACCGCCGCGGCCGTGGAACAGCCGCAGCGTGACGTCCTCCTCGCGGCAGAACCGGGCGATCCGGCGCTGGTTCTCGTAGAGGTCCCAGTTCGCGGCGAGGAACCCGTTCTCCTTGTTGGAGTCGGAGTACCCGAGCATCACCTCCTGCACGTCCCCGCGGACGTCCAGCGCGGTCGCGTACGCCTCGTTGTCGAACAGCGCGCCGAGGATGCGTTCGGCGCCGTTGAGCGCGGACTCGGTCTCCAACAGGGGCACGACGTCGAGGCCGCAGTGGTCAGGCAGCGAGACGGCGCCGACCTGATCGGCCAAGAAGAGCACTTCGAGCACGTGGCTCGGCTCCTCGGTCATGGAGATGCAGTAGGTGTCGATCGCCTGCTGGCCGTACTCCTCTTGCCACTCGGCGAGTTCGTTGAACCGCTCTAACACGCGCTTGGTCGTCTCGGAGACGTCTCCTGGCTCGTCGGCGTCGATGACGGGGTCCTCCTGCAGGATGGCCTCGGTGAGGAACTCCTCGCGGGCCGCCTCGTCCATCTCGCGGTAGTCGACGCCCTCGCTCGCGACGGCCTCGGCGACGGCCTCGGTGTGATTCTCGCGGTGGTCGCGGAGGTCCAGCGACGCGAGCGTGAGCCCGAAGGTGTCCACCTGTCGGCGGAGCGGCTCGACGAACGACTCGCGGACCGCGTCCTGCCCGTCGGCCCGGAGCGACTCGGCGATGGCGTCGAGGTCGGCGAGGAACGCGTCGCCGTCGGGGTACTCGCCGGGGCGCACGTCGTCGACGCGGTCGAGTCGCTCGCGCATCAGGCGGAGCTTCTGGCGGTACGGCTCGTCGGGGTAGCGCTCTCTGGCCTCCTCCACGACGGTCGGGAACCGCTCGGCGTCGGCGGCGAGCGACTCCGTGAGCCGGTCGTCGACCGCGTACCGCTCGCCGTCCTGGCTCAGCACGGCCGAGAGCCGCTTACACTGGTCGCGGTACTTCTCGATGGCGACCGACCGCTGGCGCTCGAGCGTCTCGTCGGTGACCTCGGGCGTGACGAAGGGGTTGCCGTCCCGGTCCGAACCCGCCCACGAGCGGAACTCGAACAGCTTCGGGCAGTCGACGTCGTCGTACTCGCTCGAAATGGTCTCCTCGAACTCCTCGTAGGCGTCGCCGACGACGTCGAAGAGGGTGTTCTCCAGGTACCAGCCGACGTTTCGCGCCTCGTCTTCCGGCTCCGGGCGGCGCTGGCGCACCTGCCGGGTGCCCCAGAGGCTCGTCACTTCGGCGGTGACGTCCCGCCAGACCGCGTTGCGCTCGCGCTCGGTGAGGTTGCGCTCGTCGAGCTCCTCCAAGTGGTTCGCGATCGACCGGAGCTTCGCCTTCACCGTCGCCCGTCGGGCCTCGGTCGGGTGGGCGGTGAACGTCGGCTCGATGAGCACGTCCTCCAGCAGTTCGCGCAGTTCGTCGGCCTCGACGCCCTGCTCGGCGAACTCGGCGACCGTGGCTTCGAAGGAGTCGTGGAGGGCGTCCCCGTCGTCGGCGTTCCGGATCGCGCGGACCCGCTCGCGCTCCTCGGCGAGGTTGATCAGCTCGAAGTAGGTGGTGAACGCGCGAGCGACGATCTCCTCGCGGTTCGACGAGAGGTCGCCCACGGCGCCGTGAAGCTGGTCGCGGCTCTCGGCGTCGCCGCGGCGGTATCGGATCGCCGCGTTCCGCAGGTCTTCCACCGTCTCGTACGCCTCCGTGGAGGCCTGCGCGGAGAGGACGTCTCCGACGAGCGCACCGAGCTCCCGGACGTCCGTCCGCACGTCTCGATTGTGCAACTTCATACCACACAAACACCCACCGCCGCGGGTTAAAGGCGATGTATGACCGAACGTTTGCCTCGGTTCCGAGTAAACATCCTGAACGATCATGCGGTGGCCGTCGACGCCGTCGCTCCCGCGGCGCCGCTCGATCGCGTTCTCCGGGACTGACGGGGGGGATCGCCGGGTGCGCTCCGACCGTCTTCCACCGATCGAAGGCTCCGAGGCGCTCGGTCGGCCGCCCGGGTGCCGCTTCGTCACCCTTTTTACCGGCGCATCCCGAACTGCGCCTATGAGTAAGTCCGACAAGTATCCGGCCGAGTCCGGGCGGCGGCGCTTCGTCAAGGGCGTCGTCGGCGGCGCGGCCCTCGCTGGCGTCGGGGCGATGGGTTCGGCGACCGTGAACTCGCTGACGACCTCCGGCGGTGTCGGCGGTGGCTCGACGGTCGCGACGACGATCGCGAAGACGGGCGGCCCGGCGCCGCGCGGCCTCCCGCAGATCCCGCTTCGGGTGACCGACGACGGGTTCATCGAAGGGATCTGGCCCGAGACGACGACGGTCACCCAAGAGGGACAGGAGATTCAGGTCGCGCAGCAGGACCTCGGCGGGAAGACGTACTCGGGCGAGTGGTTCCAGTACTGCGGCGTCGAGTCCCAGGACAACATCGCCCCCGACTTCGAGTCCGACAACCTGTTCCGCGCCGCCCCGGGGAAGTACGACTGGCAGGACGAGACGTACGAGGCGGGCGACAAGATCCGCGCCGAGGACTTCGGCGACTACGCCGAGTGGGGCAACGGCATCGGTGACGCCGGCGTCGGCAAGCCCGCGTCCGTCACGTGGCGGTCCGAGGACGCCGACACCAACCTGAACGCGATCGTCATCCGCTCGCCGCGCATCGAGGAGGCCGTCGAGAACTCGGACGACGAGTGGCTCCAGGCGTCCACCGACCAGGGGTTCATCGCGTACCTCAACGTCTGCACCCACTTCTGCTGTATCCCCGACTACAAGGTGCTCGAGGAGTCGGCCCGGTACGACGCCGAGAACGGGACCTACTGCGTCTGCCACCAGTCGGTGTACGACCCGTTCACGCTCGAAGAGGCGCTGTTCATCGCCCGCCCGCGGCCGAGCGAGTAAGCCGGTCGTTCGGGGGCGCCGCGATTCGCTGCGCCCGCGAGTCCGCGGGCGTCCCGATGCGTTCTCCCCTCTTATTCGCCCCCGAGCGCCGCGCTTTTGCGTCGCGTCCGCGTACGTCAGTCCATGAGCGACGACGACGCGTCAGCCGCCGAAGGGAGCGACGGGGAGGGGAGCGACGCCCAGGGGAGGAACGCCGACGCGTTCGCCGCCGAGGTGGACCGCGCCCGCGAACTCCTCGACGGCGACGACATCGAAGCGATCCACGTCGGCGTCGTCCGCGACGGCGAGGTCGACACGACGTTCGCGCAGCGGGGCGACGACGGCCCCGAGGGCGAGGGGCTCCGTGCGCTCGCGCTGCTCGCGGCGCACGTGCGACTGGTCGCGAACGAGGCCGGCGTCGAACCCTCCACGGTCGCCGGCGACGCGGCGACGCTCGCCGGACGGGTCGAGCGGATCCCCGCGCGGACTGACGACCTCCCCGAGGAGTAGGGACCGGCGGAGCGAGGCGTTCGCGATCCTCGCTGTCTCGACTACTCGCTCGCTCGGATGCGCGAGAGCTGGTGCGCCACGCCGGCGAGCGCGACGAACAGTATCGCGAGGTTGAACGCCGCGAGCGCGATCGGCTGGTAGGCCGGGTCGATCCACGTCCGGATCGCGGCGCCGGTCTGCCTGTAGAATCCCCACCCGGCGATCAGCGCGAGCAGGGCCAGCGCGGCGAGGCCGAGTCGGTCGAGGACGCCGCGGAGACGATCGGTCGAGAGCCGGCCGATTTCGCCGTCGGTCGACCCGGTCGGGTCGCTCTCGATCGGTTCGGCGGCCGGTTCGGCGGCCGCGGTCGGTTCGCCCGTCTCGGTCGTGTCGACGTCGGTTTCGGTCATGGGATCTGTCGTGGGTCGCTCGTCGTCGGTCATGCTCTCCTCCGCGCGTACAGCGCCGCGGCGAGAAGCGCGACGAGCGCGACGAGCGGGCCGAATCCGGGCGTCCCGTCGGCGGTGGAACCGTCGTCGCGACGATCGCCGTCGTCGCCCGCATCTCCGCCGTCTGCGCCGCCTCCGCCGGCGAAGTCCTCGACGGAGAACTCGACCTCTTGGACGGTCTGGTTGGCGGCGATCCGCTCCCGCGGGTTCAGGTTGGCGACGCCCTGCGTCTCGTCGATGAGGACGTCGTCGCTCCACAGCGCCGCGTCGACGTAGTAGTTGTACCCCGCGGGCACCTCGACGGTGGTCGTCACGGTCTCCGTCCGTCCGGGGCGGACGGACCCGACCGTCTCGCTCGCTTCGTCGGCGATCACGTTGGACTCGGCCTGCCGCATCAGGAGGCGGAGGTCGATGGGGTCGGACGCCGCGTCGCCGCCGTTGGTCACCGACGCCGAAATCGAGAGCGTCGCGGTGGCGTTGTCCGCCTCGCGCACGCTGACCGCGAGGGTCGGCCAGACGCTCCCCTCGGTGAAGCCGACCGGCGAGTCGGCGTACGGCGGCGTGAGCGCGGCCACGCCGTCGACGCGGGTCGTCTGCGTCTCGACGCGCTCGCCGTCGGCGAAGACGGCGGTCTCGATCCGATAGCCGCCCGCGCGCTCAACGTCGACGGAGCCGTTGACCGTCTGCTCGCCCCCGCCGTCGACGGTGCCGACGTCGACCGTCGTCTCGTCGACGAGCAGTCCGGAG
>Ga0102942_1000389_pt1 | contig 16432 bp, 15 predicted proteins | sample SalPon2_C_H2O_MG_FD_78171 | JGI IMG/M metagenome (GOLD analysis project Ga0102942, IMG submission 78171) | Salt pond water microbial communities from South San Francisco under conditions of wetland restoration - Salt Pond MetaG R2_C_H2O_MG | ecosystem: Environmental > Aquatic > Non-marine Saline... | reverse complement strand
CTCACAGGTGGCGACAGTCGACGTGCCCGACACGGGTGGCTGGCAGGAGTGGACCACCGTTGATGCCGGTGCCGTTACCCTCTCAGCTGGCACTCACACCATCCGGCTGACTGCCAACGGCAGCGGCTTCAATCTCAACTGGTTCGGCTTCGAATCACTCGACACGACGGCCGACAGCCAGTCTCCCTACACGGACCACGACCTCTCTCAAATCCAAGCCGAAGACTTCGATACGGGCGGGGAGGGCGTCGCCTATCACGACACCAGCGGCGGTAACAAGGGTGGTGCCTACCGCGACACCGACGTGGACATCCAGATAGCGGACGACGCTAGTGGTGACTACAACATCGCCTGGATTCGCGACGGTGAATGGTGGGAGTATACCGTCGACGTGCCTGCCGACGGATACTACGATCTCACCGCGCGCGTGGCCGGCAAGAACGCCACGTCAATTGATGTCGCCGTTAGCGACTCACAGGTGGCGACAGTCGACGTGCCCGACACGGGTGGCTGGCAGCAGTGGACCACCGTTGATGGTGGCATCGTCAGCCTCTCTGCTGGCACTCACACCATCCGGCTGACTGCCAACGGCAGCGGCTTCAATCTCAACTGGTTCGGTCTCCAGTGAGGGGCTGTCGCTTGCCTATCCGGGAAGTCTGGACCGGCGATCACGCTATCTGACTCGCCGGCCGGACGCACTGCGTTCCGAACTGGCAGACTGAGCGTCGGTTCCTCCCGCGCGTGGCGTTTCCGGATCGGAAACACCGACCGCGCCACGATGGGGAGTATGCGTCCGGTTCTAGTGGCCGTCTAGGTAGTACTCCACGGTCCGTTCTAGGCCGTCGTCGAACGACCACTGGGGCTCCCAGCCGAGCGTCCGAAGTTTGTGTGTGTCGAGTGCATACCGCTGGTCGTGGCCTGGACGGTCCTCAACGAACGTAATGAGGTCCTCTTCGGCACCAACGGCCTCGATGATAGCGCGTGCCACCTGAGTGTTCTGACGTTCCGTACCGCTACCAACGTTGTACACCTCGCCGGCATCACCGTCGCGTAGGACGGTCATGAGCGCTCGACAGTTGTCTTCGACATAAATCCACTCGCGGACGTTCGAACCGTCACCGTAGAGTGGCAACGGGTCGCCGCGGGCCGCGTTCGTGATGAACTTGGGAACGAACTTCTCGAGGTGCTGTCGAGGGCCGTAGTTGTTCGAAGACCGCGTGACCACGACGGGGAGACCGTGAGTGGTATGATAACTTAGGGCCAGCAAATCTGCGCCGGCCTTCGTCGCAGCATACGGATTCCGGGGGGCCAGTTGGTCCGACTCGGAGAACGTCCCGTCGAGAGTCTCGCCATACACCTCATCTGTCGACACTTGCAGGAAGCGGTCGATATCTTCACCGAGTGCGGCGTCGAGCAACACCTGTGTCCCCTCGACGTTCGTCGAGACGAACGGTTCGGCACCTTCAATTGACCGGTCCACGTGCGATTCTGCCGCGAAGTTGGCGATGGCGTCAACCTCGGCGACGAGTTCACCGACGAGGTCGGGATCGCGGATATCCCCTTCGACGAAATCGTGCCGGGAATCCTCTAGCACGCCTTCGAGGTTCGTCTTCGATCCCGCATACGTGAGCGCATCAAGTGTGACAACCTCGTTGTCAGTCTCTTCGAGGAGATAGTGAACGAAGTTCGAGCCGATAAATCCGGCGCCGCCGGTGACCAAGACACGCATATTATAAATTTATGACAAGACAGTATTTATACCCTCGTATGATAATATTATTGACACCATGGTGTTAGTCGTCCTCGGTGCGAACGGGCTCCTCGGGAGCAATGTCGTTGCCACGGCGGTAGAGCGCGGCCACGACGTGGCCGGAACGTACCACGCGACCGAGCCCGACTTCGATATTCCACTCGTGCAACTCGATATCACCGAATCGACGACAGTTCGCCAGTTCTTTGAAGACACTTCGCCGGACGGTGTTGTCAATTGTGCAGCGATGACCGATGTCGACGCCTGTGAGAAGGATTCGGAGACAGCAGTTGCCGTTAACGCTGCTGCACCGACGACCATCGCCAAAATATGCGAGGCAGACGGTGTCTGGTTCGGGCACGTTTCGACCGATTACGTCTTTGATGGACTCGCCCGGGGACGGTACACCGAGACAGACCCGACAAATCCAATTCAAGTGTACGGTGCCTCGAAACTCGCTGGAGAACGGGGTGTTACGGATGTAATGACAGCGCCACTCATCACGCGGTTATCGTTCGTCTGGGGGGTTCATCGGTCACGGAACGCACTGACGGGATTTCCACGCTGGGTCCGGGATTCGCTGTACGAAGGAGACACGGCCCCGCTCTTTACCGACCAGTTCATCAGTCCGACCCGGGCAGGACAGGCCGCCTCCGTACTCGTTGATCTCTTCGAGGGAAGGGCTAGTGGGACAGTGAACGTCGCGTGCAGATCTTGCGTGACCCCATATGAGTTCGGGGCTAGTATGGATGAACGACTAGAGAACCCAAGCGGGGCTCTTCAGGAATCGACACTGTCAGCCGTCGATCGGCCAGCGGAGCGGCCAGCAAACACGTGTCTAGCAGTTAACCGAATCGAACAGATGCGGGACCAACCACAACCGACGCTGAACGAGGACCTCGACGCCGTGACCAGTTATATCTGATACTGCTCGTATTTTTCGAGGAAATGTTCGCAGTCGGACTCCGGCAAATCGTCGAACCGAAGGATTTGCTGGCAATCTAACCCCGAACATTTCATCACACGGTTGTCTTCGAGTTCGTTCGCAGCGGTGACGGTTCCACAGGACGGACACGTGAGAGTGATGATACGCATGATTACAGCTTGAGAGCGGAGTTCTCGCCAACGACTAACCGCCGTCCGTCGGGGAGTAGTTCTTCGGCGTTCCCAATGGCCGTTCCACGACCGAGAAGGCTGTCGACGATTTTACCGTTCGTCCTGATATTGGAGCCACCGATAACAACGCTATTTTCAATGCTGACGCCCGCTACAGTCGAATCAGGCCCGATAGACGTGTATGGACCGACATACGTGTCGCCTTCGATAGTGGTTTGTGCGTCGATAGAGACCGGCCCCCGGATGACCGCACCGTGTTCAATCGTCGCGGTTTCGTGGAGGTCGACATGACCTTCTACCGACGCCCCCTCGGCAACGCTGCCATCTAGAGTTCCTGGTTGTCCTTCCAGTACGAGTCGATTGGCCTCAAGAATATCCTCGGGTTTACCGGTGTCTTTCCACCACCCTTCGATAGTCTGTGAATCGATATTGTGACCATCCTCTAGAAGCATCTGGATGGCGTCGGTGATTTCGAACTCACCCCGCCAGGACGGCTCCAGCCGTTCAATCACGTCGAATATCTCGTTCGAGAACACATAGATGCCGATGAGCGCGAGGTTCGAGGGAGGGTCGTCAGGCTTCTCAACGAGTTCGAGAACCCGTCCCTCGTTGTCTACGTCAGCGATACCGAACTGCTGGGGGTGATCGACTCTCTGGAGAGCGATTCCTGCGCCGTAGTTGCCGGCTCGAAAGCTCTCAACGAGCTCCTCGATACCCTGTTTGAGGAGATTGTCACCGAGGTACATCACGAAGTCGTCGTCGCCGACGAAATCTCGTGCACACCCCGCGGCGTGGGCGAGTCCGAGCGGATTCCCCTGGACGATGTAGGTGATATCGACGCCGTACTCGCTCCCGTCGCCGAGCAGCGCCTGGATATCTTCACGTCCCTTGTTTCCAAGCACAATACCAATATCGGTGATTCCGGCCTCGCGAAGATCCTCGATCGCGTACTCGAGGACCGGCTTGTTTGCGATCGGAACGAGCTGTTTCGGGCCCGTATGGGTGATGGGTCGGAGTCGAGACCCGGTCCCTCCGGAGAGGAGCACTCCTTTCATTGTGATGACTATCCGTGTGGTTCCGCATCCCAATCTAAAGGTATGTGGTCCGTATCGTACGGGAGTCGTTCCTCGTCTGGGTTGTCGTAGTCGTACAGGTTCGTCGGGAAATTGAGCAGGAACGCGGGTTCGCCGCCGATGGCTTTGAACCCATGCCAGCAGGCACCGGGGATGCGGAGGGCCCGTGGGTTCTGTTCGCCGAGAACGAAGGTGTCGAGTTCACCACACGTCGCGGACTGCTCTCGGTCGTCGTAGATCCCGACTTTGATTCGCCCCTTGGGGCAGACGAAGTGGTCGACCTGTCCGAGCGTATGTCGGTGCCAGGCCCGGACGACGCCGGGGTACGTCATCGAATAATACGACATCGCCGGTTCGGGTTCGTAGAAATCCCAGTCTGCTCGAAAGGTTTCGACGAGATGACCGCGCTCGTCGACGTTGGCTTCGAGATCCCGAACTTCAACGCCCTCGATCATAGTGTATTTCAGATATCACATATCGCCCATATCAATCCTTGCAGCACTAGACCCGGAATGGGGCGCATAATCCTCCTCACTCTGTGGGGGCCATCCGACAGTCACGGTAGCAGTGACGAGACGTTCGCCTCGTCGTACCAGTCGAGATACCGCTCGATTCCGTCAGCGAACGTGACCGCTGGTTCCCAGTCGAGTGACTCCCGTGCCCGCTCGATATCTGAGACGTAGACCTTCTGATCTCCTTCCCGCCAGTCCTCGAAGGACGCGTCCGGGCGCTCGCCGAGCGTCTCTTCGAGTAGGTCGAGAAACTCTAGCAGGCTCGTCGTGTTCGCCGGCCCACCGCCGATATTGAAGGTCGCCGGCTTGTCGGCTGGATCGGAGAGGAACGCGTCGTATGCGCGGACGAGGTCAGTGACGTGGAGGATGTCCCGGACCTGTTTGCCGTCACCGTAGATAGTGAGCGGTTCGTCGCGAAGCGCACTCAGGGCAAAGTGGGCGACCCAGCCTTGGTCCTCATTGCCGAACTGACGTGGCCCGTAGATACAACTCATGCGGAACGCGGCGGCGTCAACCTCACCGCGTGCGGCGTAGTCCTGAACGTACATATCGGCCGCCAGTTTCGACACACCGTAGGGCGTGTGCTCGCAGCCGTCGACCGGGAACGTCTCAGGGATTCCCTCCGCGTATGTCGGGTCGTCGTACCAGTATCGGCGCTTCTCCTCTCGGACAGGTATCTCATTGACGTTGTTCCCGTACACCTTGTTCGTGGACGCGAAGACGACTGCCGGGTCACTTGATGCCTTTCGCGCCGCCTCGAGGACATTGAACGTTCCTTGAGCGTTGACTGTGAAGTCCGTTCGCGGGTCGTCGATAGACGCGGTGACGGCTACTTGACCGGCAGTGTGAACGATACCGTCGTGGCCTTCCACGATAGCCTCGAGTTGCGAAGCGTCGCGAACGTCTCCTTCGACGAGTTCGACGGACGGGTACTCGTTTGACAGGTACCACCAGTTGTATGCGGCCGTGTCTCGGCTCTCGTCGGCGGCCGCTAACGTCTCGACGCGGCTTCGGTTGTCGAGGACCGTTACCTCGGTATCACGTTCGGCGTAGTACGCTGCGACGTGGCTACCGATGAACCCGGCACCACCAGTGACTAGAACACGATCCATGACAATTGGTTGTCGTGTGGCGTGTAAAAATTTCATTCTAGTGTACTTTCTAGTGATTTGGAATTTGTGCGGTGAGAGTAACGGAGACAATTCGGCAGGGGCGGCCCGGTTTCACGGAACAGTACCAGTCGAAAAGTACTGCAGTGCTGACCGCACGAGACCGGTGCTGCCGGTGTCTGTGGTGTGAGAAACCTTCAGGGGAGTTGTGACAGGCTCCCCCCAGGAGTCTGTTAATCCGACATCACTTGCTGCGCGTCCTCGTGTTTCTCAATGTAGTATGCGACCGCCTCTTCGAGCGTTTCCCGGAGGTCGTACTCCGGCTCCCACCCGGCGGTCTTGAGCTTGCTGATGTCGGGGATACGGCGCTCGCAGTCCTCGTACCCGTCGCCGTAAAACTCCGTTCCGGGCACTGATTCGATGGGCGGGAGCGTTCCGTCCCGGCTCTGCTCCTGGTAGATGTCCCGCATGAGGTGTGCGAACTCGCTAATCGTCGCTTCGTTCTCAGGGACACCGATGTTCACAATTTCGTTTGTAAAGTGCCCGTCCTCGTTTTCGATGATGTTTTCTATCGCATCGACAGCGTCTTCAATGTAAATGAACGTCCGCTGGTTCGTGCCCCCATCGACCAGATACATCGTGTGGTCGTAGAGGAGTGCGGACATGAAACTCGCGAAGACGCGAGGAGTACCCTCGTCCGGCGAGGTAATGATGTAGTCCATCTCCGGGCCGATGAAGTTGAACGGTCGGATGATAGTCCAATCGAGGCCGTTCTGCTTGCCATGAGAACAGACGACCCGTTCGAGCAACTCCTTCGCGGTGGCGTAGATCCACCGCTGCTGTCCGACAGGACCCACCGTGAGGTTTGAACTGTCCTCTCTAAAGACGACGTCGTCCCCCTCTCTGCTACCGACTTTCCCGTACACCTCGCACGTCGAGAACTGGATCAGGCGCGTGCCTGTCTGGACACAATCTTCAATGAGCTTCTTGTTCTGGTCGTAGTTCAGGTTCACGACTTCGAGCGGCATGTCGACGTACTGTACCGGATTCGCATACGCGACGAGGTCAACGACAACATCCATATCGGAGATGATCTCTTCGAATATCGGATCGTTCTCCTCGTTCCGGATGTCGAGTTCGTGGAATTCGACTCGCTCGTGCGGAAGGACGTCTTCGATTTTCTCGTCGGTAATATCAACAACAGTCAGTTCGTAACCCTCCTCCAGAAGACGTCTGGTCAGGTGGGACCCGATGAATCCGGCTCCGCCGAATAGCGCTACTTTTTGCATGTGCGTCTGTTGTCACATCACCCCATATAAATAAGAATAGTGTGGCTTCTTATCGGCTCTTTGCATAGAGATTATCGAAGGATATGCTTAGGTCATGTCTTGGCTGAGTTATACGCATTTGTCCATATATTGGGATAATAGCGGAAACAAGCTCATAGCGGCCGGTCATGGCAAGCCGTATAATGAACTTATCTCCGACTCCCTCTCCTTCATCGGCACTATCGCGACCACACACGAAGGCTGGTGGCCTCCGACCTTGATTGGGACTCTACTGTTCAGCCCGTTAAACCGATATGACTGCCCAATATCAGCACTACTCACGCCTGTCGACCGTGAGCATTCACTCACAGGGCATAGATCATGAAATTGCATTCCGAGTCGACTGGCTGATGCCGGATTGCCAGTCTGACTGTTGGGGCCTCGATTGGTCGTACGTCCTTTGACGATCCTAGAATCGGGTCGCAGACGCCCAGTCAATAGTCGTTCCCAGCAGCCAAGATACTCATGAAAAACGACGAGAAGATCGTCAGGACGCCGAGCATGACGGTTGTGGAGGTGAGAATAGACCAGACAGGTGACGGCAGCCCGATACTGTCCGCACTCAGTCCAGTCATCAGAAGGTATCCCAAGCCGAGTCCGCCGACGGCAACAAGTGACAGACCGATCGAGATACCGTGTTCGAGGTGGAAGTTCTGTCTGACCCAGTCAGTGAGCTCTGTATCCGGCTCACGGATCGGGTCGGCAGCGAGGGAACTGAAGAGCCCGAAGAACAGCACCTGGCATCCGATGGTCGTCAGTAGCGATCCTCCGACCATCGTATGGACGCCGAACGCGACACCTCCGACAACGGCATCAAGTATCGAGGTGAACATCGTCGCCGTGCCACAGAGTATCGCTAGCAGGCCCGGGCCGAAGAATAGATGATCCGGTGCGTTCACGAGCATAAATCGCACGTGGCGCCATCCATCTCTGAAGCTATCGAGGGTTTCCTCGCCTTTGCGCTCGTGATATGTGATAGGCACTTCCACTATATCGAACCCCCGCTCGTTAGCTTCCATCACCATTTCGCTGGCGAACTCCATCCCGTTTGACTGAAGTGATAGCTCCTCCAACACGTCTCGAGAGATCACGCGGAAGCCGCTATGTGCGTCGCTAACATCGGCGCCGTAGAAAACGTTAAGAAACCGCGTCAGGAGCGGGTTACCCACGTATTTGTGAAGTTTTGGCATCGATCCTGGCCGTATATCACCCTTGAACCGGCTACCGAGTACCAGGTCGCTGTCCCGGGCAACTTCCATCAGTTGTGGTAACTCCTTGAAGTCGTAGGTCGTGTCCGCATCACCCATGACGATGTACTCGCCGCGAGCAGCACGAAATCCGTGCTTGTAGGCGTGACCGTACCCCCGCTCGCTTGGTTCTACGACGATAGCACCCATGGTCTTGGCGATGGCTGGCGTCCGATCCGAGGAACTGTCGCTGACCACGATCTCGGCGCTCACCTGTAGTGCCTCGATGGCATGTTTGATCTGATCGATGCATATTCTGATCCCTTTCTCTTCGTTCAGCGTCGGCAGTACGATGCTGAGTGCCGGCCGTTGGTCGCTCTCAGGGCCGACGAGCAACTCCTCTGCTGTCCGTCTCTCGTCGTTCTCTGCACGCTCCAGAACACCCTCAATCTCTCGTCGCTCTGATGAACCTGATGATGACATGAGTATGCTCGTCTCCCGTGTTCTTGTGGGATAGACGCAGTCGTACTCTTCATGTCAACTTTTTAATTATGAACCAATTACAGGGATACTTACATTACACTACCACGCACGATAACTGTAGCTGGCTGTCCGGGTCAGAGTGATTTCCATATAATACCTGTCTGTGGCTCTGTATAAAGTGGCTAACTAAATCCAAACTAATGAGTGATTTGTCTATGGGGTATCGCTCTCGACCCGGACTAGAAATAGGACCATGACTGGGTCACAGAAGACAAGTAAACCGCCAGCGACGCCACGGGCGATAATTCACAAGAACGTTTTGGACGCTGCAAGGGACGATCCGGGTGCGTCTGCGGAAGAACTGGCAAATGGGGTACCTGGGGTCACCGTGGAGGTGGTCACAAATATCCTAGAGGAGTACGGTGACCCAGCTGAGCAGTCCACAGTACCGGCGGACGGCGAGCCTGCCGACCAAGACAGCACACAGAAACCTGAACTCAACAAAACTATGAAGCCTAACGGTCATTACGAACAGTTTGCAATCGAGTGGTCGGATCTAACGAACAAACAGCAGGAGACGCTCCGGGCAATCCGTGAACACCCTGAAGCGACACAAGCCGACCTCTCCGACCTCCTGGGAGTGAGTTCGGCTACGATAAATACGCGGGTGAACTCCATCGAAGGGTTCGATTGGGAGCAGCGACATACGTTTATTGACCAGGTATTGGAGCAAAACGCGCCAGCCGACTCCGTCGAGAAGGACGACTCTGCGGCGACAGATGGCTCTGGCATAGAGCAGCAGGAACTCGCCCAGCGGGTCCAAACCCTCGAAGAGCAGATTCAACAACTAGATAGCAGGCTGACGAACGACCAGCAAACCCTGGGTTCACTTAGCGAAGATCCTGAACTCGCACACAAAATCCTTCGCGCCTGTTTGAATTCGGAATCAATCGGTGAGGAGGAAGAACTGTCGATCATACGGAAGTTCATGGCCTGACCAGGCGCCGGGTCCGGTCCGATAGCCGGCAAACAGGCGGAGTTACCGTGGCTGTAACCGCCTGTGATCCGAGAAGTAAATCAGACCGACAAGAGTGATACTGATCGCGCCGAACTCAAGTCCCTGCAGTACAGCGGCCCGCCACGGGAACGGAAGTACAGACACGTAGTCTATCAGGCGAAAATGAAAAATAAACCCGTAAATTTCCACCGTCAACAGCCCGGCAGCGAGGTATCGAACCTGTCGCCGATGGAAATTAACTGCGGCTTCGAACAGGAGGAGAACGACCAGGACCGAGGCGTTGATTTCGCCGACCGGTGCAAAGTAAGAGACAGCCAGGTAGGCCACAGCGAACCCGAGAACAAGGTTGTCCCGGCGCCGAGCGACGACGGCACCCAATGTGATGAAAATGAGCAACGAGATAAAAAATCCAACATCGATATACCACTGCTCAAGCCCCATCGCTCGGAACGGGGCAGTCACTATAGATCTCGTCTCGCCGCTGTACAATGACATGGCCCCGCGTCGCTCTAGCACGAACAAGAAGTCCTCGACGAACACCGCGAAGTAGAGAAGGTTCGGCAGTTGGCTTCCGAGTCCCCCGAGGGCGACTGACACGAACTGTTTCCGTCCCTGCTGAAGAGCATACAGAGCGAGTACAGCCGCGAGGGGAAGCGCGGTGAATTTGAACGTCGCCGTCCCGACGAACACTCCCGCCAGCAGCCAGCGGTCCCTCATCACAGCATAGACTCCGAGGAGCACGAGGAGTGCGACGAGCGTATCGCTCCCTGATTCGACGACCTGAAACCAGAGCGGTGGGGCAAGCGCGAGTATGAGGATCCCCCAAAACACCCAGTCGATGTCGACGTCACGCTCCGTTCGGGAGTGCAGTGTGGACACGGACATCGCATAGTGCGCCACTAGCGGGACGCCTAGCAACGCTACATAGCCGGTGCCATTTGTAATCTGCCGTGCGATGACCTCGTAGATACCTCCGGGGAGGAGTCCCACCTCGTACAATACAAAGAACGGTGCGATACCGACAGCCAAAATCATCGCGAAACTCGGGAGATACGGATACGACGGCACGAATCGGTTATCGACTAGACTCGGTATCTGTGGGTCGTAGACGCTATTACCGGTGAGAATCTGTTCGGCACCGACAACATAGTTCGCAATGTCGAACGACGTAATAGTCAACCAGGGTGTAAGTCCCGCAACGGCCACAAACAGGAGGATCCGCCGCACTCCGCTCGGAATCTCGTACCACGACATCGAGAGCCGGGTCGAGAAGTGGCGAATTCGATAGCGAAGGGAGTGCATACACGGCCGGAAACCCGGCTTCGGAAAAGAGATTTGTCTAGTGACATTTCTCTCCTATATCTCTTCGCACACTAGACTGAGGTTGTTTTTCCTCTACTCCCTGAGTGAGCTACCGAGCGCCCCGACGCATGAGCTTATGTAATTGAGGCTTTATTTTCACAGTATGCGCCGTCGTCGTGCTCTACAGCTTGTGGGTGGATCTCTCACTGGCATACTCGGCGGATGTATGACTGCCGACGTGGGATTCGAGACGTACAGATACGAACAAGATGCGCCAATCGACGACACCGCGGTATCTCCCTGGCCGACGCTCGCGTTCGACAGCCGACGGCGTGGCTACTCTCCGGACGCGTGGATGGCGTCGTGGACGGACGCAGACGTGTTCGCCAACGCCGGTCAGACCAACGCGATCCAGCCCGCGTTCGTCGACGGGACGGCGTATTTCGGCGGCAAACTCCCCAGCTATCAGGGGATTGGCGCATCGAACGGCCCCTCGGGAATACGGAGCGTCGACGGTGACCAATACGGCTGGTCCGTCCAGGAGAAGGGCGCGCTCGCAACACCCACAGTCGTCGGCAACGCGATATTCGTGACGAGCAACGGTATGTCACGAGCACTAGACCGACGGGACGGCACACTCTGCTGGGCATACCACAAGGGGAGAAGCAACCCGACTGCGTCACCAACCGTCGTCGACGGGACGGTCTACGTCGTCGGCCAGCGCGTCTTTGCGCTCGCCGCTCGCACGGGTGAGGTGGAGTGGACAACCGAACATCTGGATTTCAGCCCGCAAGGAACGGCAGTGACTGACAACGCCGTCTTCGCGACAGCAGGCGGTGACGGTGGAGGCGCAGTGTACCGGTTTGACCCCGAGACGGGGCAACAGGACTGGCGGGCGTCGACAAGTAGTAGCATCCGCGTGCCACCGGTCCTCGGTGAGCGGGTGTACGTTCTCGATGCCGATGGCCGACTGCGCGCACTCCGCCGCTCAGATGGTTCGGAAGCCTGGTCTCACCAGTTTGGTGGCCGGTCTTCAGCCCTACCGGCAGTCGCGCAAGGTACGGTCTACGCCGCCACCACGAACGGCACTACATTGAAAGCGTTCGACGAACTCACCGGTGCAGTCCGCTGGGAGTTCGAATTCGACGGTCGACGAGCGATGGGGCCGACGGTCGCCCGTGACATCGTGTATCTCCCGATAACTGACGACGACGGCGGGCGCATCGACGCACTCCAGTCTGAATCCGGTTCGCTTCTCATCTCTCACGACCTGCCTCACAGTCCGGCGTCGTCGCTCGTGATCGGCGAGGGCGTAGGACTCATCACGGCAGACCCGTCTCGGTCTAGTACCCTCCTCTACGTGCTCACACAGACCGAAACGTAGTTTCTCTATCCGTGCTATCGTGTTCGACCTAAATTGCTGGTCTACAGTAGGTGGCTTAGATATACCCGAGCCCGCGTAACCGCTCCTGTATATCCGCGTCCTCATCTACGGGTTCTGTCTCCGGTTCGTATGACTCGGTGTCGGATGCGGTCGTCTCCACCCACGGGACGTTTTTGACAGCGGGATGGAGACAGCCGGCGGGATGGTCGTAGATGCCGAGCTCCCCGAGTGCGTCCCCGTGGTCCGCCGTCAAGACAACCTTCCCAGCGTCGTGATTCTCGAGCAAGACTGCGACGTCGTCAAGGACGAGCCGTAGATTCTCGCGGTAGGCGTCCCAGAACTCGTCGTGGGAAATTCGCCCTTTTCGGAGTGCGTCGACGACAGTTACCCCGTCCTCACGACCAAAGGGGTCTGCCTCGAACGACTGCGCGCTGTCACCAGCGATGAACGGATGATGTGGCTGCATATAGTGGACAATCAGTCGGTCCGGGTCGGTCTCGCGTGCCGTGGCAATCGCGCGGTCAGTAACGGGACGCGGTGGCACGATGCCGATGTCGTCTTCCCAGGCGTACCGCCACACTTCGTCAAGCGTCTCAAACTGGCTGGCCGAGAGAACTTGCTCAGAAAACACGTTCGACGTGATGTAGGCCGTCCGCCGACTTGCCTCGGCGTGGTCGTCGGTGAACGTTTTGACCATCCACTCCTCGGACATGCTGCCGACCGATTCAAACGAATCTACACTCTCAATAAACGAGTACTCATCTGCGACTTCCAGCAACAGGTCAACTCTGCACGCATCAAGGATGACGAGGGTGTCCCACTCGCGTTCATAGATATTCGTCCCGCGCGGGACGCGCCAGCCCAGATACCGCCACAGTCCGCTGTACAGATCGTGGGCACTATCTAGAGCTCCCTCTCGTCCATCCTCACTGATCTGGGTGTACGAACGCCGGATCCAATCCGCAAGAGAGTTCATTGAAATGTCATTCGATGGGGGGTAACGTCACTATTTTCCTAGAGTTGATAGTAAAATCGCGGTACCAACTAGTACGATACCAACCATGGGTCATGAGACACACTAGTCTACCGCTCGATACCCTAGCTCAAGACTCACCCCAAGGAGCGTGACAGTCGCCATTTCGTGACCGTGGGTCCGACACCCGCTGGCGGTGGCAGTTACGTACTATTCATTCTCCTGTGCAAGCCTCACGGCCGCTACTTCGGGAGATACCGTAGATCACTCCATGGTTTGGACCGTCAGGCATCTTATACTAATACCCACACCGAACAGATTCGAAATGACTGGCAAACACGCTCATGAATATCAACCGAGCAGTTGACGTGTTCCGTCCAAACGTCTCTCGCTGGAGCATCGCTATCACGTTCGTCTTACTCGCGGCCATCGCAACCAATGAGACGCTGCTATTCTTCGGACAGATTCAGTACGCACTCTGGTCATACACCTTGCTGCTAGTCGGACTGTCGCTCGCGCCCCTCCTCCGGGAGACAGAGACAGCCCTCTTTCAGGCGTTCATTCTCCTCCCAGTTTTCAGGCTTGTGAACCTAACTATGCCCGTCTTCATTGAATTGAGTTTGTTTTGGTTACCACTGATCTATGGCCCGTTTATTCCGGCAATCGCGTATCTCGGCCGGTGGGGAAGCGTTAATGACTCAGAGCACTACCGAGATGGGCACCTGGAGAGTGACAGTCTCGGGCATGAACTCCCCTGGTGGCTGGGTGGGAATCGAAGCGGTAAAATCCGACAGGCCTTGCGACGAGGCTGGCAGTTTCTTGCTCCTCCTCAGAGTTCGTCTCGAAGCCGTGTCACTCTCCACTGGGCTGCCCGTGCAGCGTTCATATGTGCTCTCCCGCTCGTCCTCTTGGCGTGTCTCATCGGACTGGGATTCGCTATCGTCTATCTGGCCGAATTCGAGTACGATCTCATTAGACCAGCACCACTTGTCCCATCGCTTACCTCGAACGAACTCGTGATGCTGACAGTCGTGATGATCGGATTCGTCGGGTTTGTTGAGGAGTTGCTCTTCCGTGGAATACTACAGAAAGTCCTCGAGCGACGCCTCGGTCTCGTCCCGGGGCTTGTGCTTGCCAGCGGCATCTTCGGAGCAATGCACTCGGGATACGGTGTCCAGATGGAGATTGTATTCGCTGTCGGTGTCGGACTGTTATTGGGAATTGTCTATGATGCGACTGACAGTATCGTACTCGTTTCTGTCATGCACGGGTTACTGAACGTATTGGTGTTCGGCATTATTCCACTAGACGGCGGTTCGTCTATCGATTTGCTCCGAGCTAACGCCATACAGCTGCTCCAACAGTACGACATCTGGTGGCTTGTCAAGACAGTGCTCGATCAAGGGGCCGCGACTGGTGTCCTGTAGTTGGAATGCTAGGATGGCTGCGGGCAGATGCTCTGTTACTAGAGGTAGGCACAAACCTGCCACAATATCTCGGACGGGAAGAGCTACAGCAGGTCAAGAACACTGAGCGATTCGAAAACGACGATTCCGGCGAAAGCGAATACGAGCGGGATGCTTGCCATGACGAGAAGTGATTGCAGACGCAACTGGTTGCGTTCCCTGGCTTTGATAATGCTCAAGTACCCCTGCAAGTAGACTAAGAGACCGGTGACGAAGATACCCCCCGCTCCGATACCAACACTAACGAACAGTGATAGCGTATGCACTGACGACTCAGTTGGGGGCACGGCCATCATTGAACTCATAGCGAGCATCTTGTATTCCTTCGAACAAATATATTCCGTCATATCCAGACATCAGACGGTTCCTAGATCAACAATGAACGACCACGGAACTATTTGATAAACGAGCAAAGGTGTATAAAATACTGACTGAAACAGCGGTGAAATGGAAGTTGATGCAGGTTATCGGAGCCATAGGCGGGACGTCGCTCATAGGCCGGAACGCCGCCGCGGATAACCACACGCCCGGTAGACAGATTGGCTTATTGGAAACAACTGTTTCCGAGATCCGGTCAGCAATTATTTCAGGGCGGATGAGCGCTCGCGAAATCACCGAGCACTACGTCTCGCGGATTGAGGCGTATGAGAGTGATCCTAATGCCAGTATATCGGTGAACGAGTCCGCCCTAGACAGAGCTAGCGAACTGGACGAGATCTTGCAGAGTCTGGAGCCGTCGGGCCACTACACAGTGTCCCAATCGTTCTCAAGGAGGCACCCAATGCATGGCGTGACGTGCAAGAAACCTTGCTAACGACCAAGGAAAACAAGAATTTGGACGCGTTCGTATATCCGATGGCCTCCCACACTCCTGCCAAGATAGCTGCCCCGGATGACCGGCTATCGGGTATCAATACGAGCGTTGCGCCGGTCTCAGGCTTCCCTGCGCTCACTGTTCCTAGGGGATTCACCCCCGAGTCAGAGCTTCCGGTCGGAATTGAATTCATAGCCGGGAGGTTCAAAGAGCCAACTCTGTATTAAGTAGGGCATTCATTTGACCAGGTGACAATGGCTCGTCAACCACCGGGCGGGTTTGGCCCGCTCTCGGAATAGTCAGTCGAGAGCGGGGGAGTTCGTTCATCACTCCGAAACTCGTCACTTTCCGTTGTGAGTAGCCGGCTCGCTGTCTCTGTAGGGTATGTTGAGAGTTTACGTTTCCACGGATAGCGCTAAATTTCAGGATGAATGATAGTTTTGGATGGGTGGTTGTAGTACGATATACAACCAAACTGTGTAAAATTGTGTGTCACAACGGCCGTATACTAGTAAACCGTATGCCGCTATATAGAAATGCTGCTTTACCGGCCGTGTAGTGTACGTTTACCCAAAAAATCTAGTGACAGGTCGGGGCTCGCAACCGATTCAATATTCGCAGAGAGTTTATTATCCCCAGTTGCTGTGCAAATTAGCGCCCGTAGCCCCACTGTTCAAGAATGTCCGTAACGTCGTCGACTCGCTGCAGTCCCACGATGATCGCTGCTTCCCGGAGGTCGGCCTTCTTAACCGTCTCCCCCAGTGCCGACTCGACGGTGGATTTCGCTTGGCGCTGAGTATCGATGGTTGATTGCTGCAGATGCAACTGGACTGTTTTTTCCCGGCCATCGGTGATGCTCGATCGGTCGAAAATCCATGGGAGCTCCGATTTTGTGCTGTTACTCGTCTCCTGGGTAG
>Ga0102942_1000388_pt1 | contig 16458 bp, 16 predicted proteins | sample SalPon2_C_H2O_MG_FD_78171 | JGI IMG/M metagenome (GOLD analysis project Ga0102942, IMG submission 78171) | Salt pond water microbial communities from South San Francisco under conditions of wetland restoration - Salt Pond MetaG R2_C_H2O_MG | ecosystem: Environmental > Aquatic > Non-marine Saline... | reverse complement strand
TTGCCCTTCATGAACAGGACGACGTCGTTGTCCTCGATGGCGGCGTCGACTCGCTCCTGAACGGTCTCGGCGTCGAGGTCGCTCCCGGGTTGGAACGTCATGACTCCACGTATGACGCCGCGAGTAAAATGGGTTGCGCACCGGCGGCACCGGCATCGGGGACCCAGTACGGCGCGCTCACTCGGCCGGTTCCGAGTCCACCACCGACGCCGGCCCTATTCCGGCGGCGTCTCCGCCAACGACGCCGCCCGCCCCGTATACCCCGTCGGCGTCAACGCTCGAAGCTCCTCGCGCACCGACTCGTCCACGTCCAGATCGTCGAACAGCGCCCGGAAATCCTCGATGGTGACCCGCTCGCCCCGCGTGAGGGCCTTCACGCGCTCGTAGGCCTCGGTGTCGCCCTCGCGGCGCAGGATGGTCTGGACCGCCTCGCCGATCACTTCCGGCGTCGCCTCCAGTTCCTCGCGCATCACCTGCTCGTTCGGGACGACCTTCCCGAGGCCGGCCTCCGTTTTGCGGTAGGCGATGAGGCAGTGGCCGAGCGCGGCGCCCATGTTCCGCTTGACCGTCGAATCCGAGAGGTCGCGTTGGAGCCGCGAGGTGGTCACGTAGTCGGCTAGGAAGGTTAGATCGGAGTTGGCCTTCGAGAGGTTGCCCTCGCTGTTCTCGAAGTCGATGGGGTTCACCTTGTGGGGCATCGTCGACGACCCCGTCTCGCCCTCGACGGCGCGTTGGCCGAGGTAGCGATCCGAGACGTAGAGCCACGCGTCGAGGTCCAGGTCCCGGAGGACGTTGTTGACGCCGCGGAGGGCGTCGAACAGGGCCGACAGGTCGTCACAGGGGTTGACCTGCGTCGCGAGCGGCGTGTGCTCGAGGCCGAGGCCGGTGACGAACTCGCGGGCGACGGCCGGCCAGTCCACGTCGGGGTAGGCAGCGACGTGGGCGGCGTAGGTACCCGAGGCGCCGGCGAGTTTGCCCGAGAGGCCGTCCGCCGCGTCGCGAACCCGCCCCATCGTCCGCCCGAGGCGGGCGGCGACGACGGCCATCTCCTTCCCGAACGTCGTCGGCGTCGCCGGCTGGCCGTGGGTCCGGGCGAGCATCGGCGTGTCCCGGTAGTCGTGGGCCAGCGCCGCGAGTTCGTCGCGAACGTCCGCGAGCGCGGGCAGAAGCACCTCTTCGACGGCCGGCTTGAGCAGGAGGCGGTGCGCGAGGTTGTTCACGTCCTCGCTGGTCAGCCCGAAGTGGATCCAGGGGTGGAGCGACTCGCGCGTCCGCGTCCGCAGGAAGTACTCCACCGCTTTCACGTCGTGGTTGGTCGCGCTGTACCCTTCGGCGCCCTCGGTTTCGAGGCGCTTGATCAGGCGGGCGTCGTCGGCGCCGAAGGAGTCGTAGCAGTCGCGCAGGGCCTCGCGTTCCGCGTCGTCGACGGCGACGGGCGTCGCGTCGAGGGCGGCAAGCGCGAGCAGATATTCGACTTCGACGCGGACCCGGGCCCGCATGAGCGCCGACTCGCTGGCGTAGGGAACCAGCGGTTCGGTGTAACGCGCGTAGCGCCCGTCGAGCGGCGAGACGGCCGCGAGCGGGTCGCTCCGTGGTAAATCCGTCATGGGCGGTAGTGCCCGGAGCCGACGCAAAAGCGTACCGGTCCGTCGAGTCGCAACTGTTTTTCCCTCGCGCGAACCTCCCTCGGTCATGATACGACTCGCGGGGCTCGCCGGCAATCGCGGACGGAACCTCATGCACATCGCGGATCTGGCACCCGGCGGCGCCGAGGTGGCGGCGGTCCTCACGGACCACGAGTCCGCCCCGGTGCTCTCGGCGGCCGCCGACCGCGGCATCCCGACCGAAGTCGTCGAACGCGGCGACGACGAATCCCGCGCGGACCACGAGTCGCGGGTACTCGACCACCTCGACGACTACGAGTTCGACTTGGTCTGCATGGACGGCTACATGCGCGTCCTCTCGGACGACATGCTCGACGCGCTGCCGACCGTCCTCAACGTCCACCCCTCCCTGCTCCCGGCGTTCCGCGGCGAGGACGCCCACGAACAGGCACTCGACGCGTGCGTCCGCACCACGGGCTGTACGGTCCACGTCGCCACGGAGGACCTCGACGCCGGCCCCATCGTCACTCAGGAGGCGGTGCCCGTCTACGAGGGCGACGACGCCGACGACCTGAAGCGCCGCGTCCTCCACGGGGCGGAGTTCAAAGCCTACCCGCGCGCAGTGCAGTGGTTCGCCGAGGACCGCGTCACCGTCGACGACGGCGAGGTGCGCGTCGAGGGCGACAGCGCGGGGCAGTTCCCCGCCCGCCGCGTCGTCTCCGACGACCGGAGCCGGACGCTCCGCTACGGCGAGAACCCCCACCAGGAGGCGGCGCTCTACGCCGACGCCGCGAGCGACGAGGCGAGCGTCGTCGGCGCCCCCCAACTGAACGAGGGGGCCAAGGCGCTCTCGTACAACAACTACAACGACGCCGACGCGGCGCTCGACCTGATCCGGGAGTTCGAGGAGCCGGCCGCGGCGGTCATCAAGCACACCAACCCCGCGGGGTGTGCGACGGCCGACTCGCTCGTCCAGGCCTACGACGACGCCCTCGCTACCGACGCGATGAGCGCGTTCGGCGGCATCGTCGCGCTCAACCGCCCCTGTGACGCCGAGACGGCCGACTCCATCGTCGAGTCGTTCAAGGAAGTCGTCGTCGCGCCCGGCTACACCGACGGCGCCCTCGACGTGCTCACCGAGACGGAGAACCTCCGCGTCCTCGACGTGGGCGAGTTGGGCGAGCGGACGGGAATGCTGACGGAGAAGCCACTGACCGGCGGCCGCCTCGTCCAGGAGCGCGACGACTGGGCGCCGACCGCCGACGACCTCGAAATAGTCACGGAGCGCGACCCAACCGAGGACGAAATCGAGACGATGCTGTTCGCGTGGCGGACGCTGAAACACGTCAAATCGAACGCCATCCTGTTCGCGTCGGGGACGGAGACGGTGGGCATCGGGATGGGACAGGTCAGCCGCGTCGACGCCGTGCGGCTGGCGGCGATGAAAGCCGAGGAGCACGCCGAAGGGAAAGACGCCCAAGGCGCGGTGATGGCCTCGGACGCCTTCTTCCCGTTCCCGGACGGCGTCGAGGAGGCGGCGAAGTCGGGCGTCTCGGCTGTCGTCCAGCCCGGCGGCTCCGTCAACGACGAGGACGTGATCGCCGCCGCCGACGAACACGATATGGCGATGGCGTTCACCGGAACGCGGTGTTTTAGACACGACTGAACGGAGTGCCTACCGCTCGTTGCACGAGCAAAGCGAGTGACGCGGTGTTTCCGGCACGATTGAACGAGAGGCGCGAGTCCAGCGGGCGAGCGACTGCAAGTCCCGTGTGACAACGTTTAAGCGCGGCTCGGCACCACCACCACCCATGACGACAACCGTCCCCGGACCGACGCTCGGCGTCGTCGGCGGCGGCCAACTCGGCCGGATGCTTGCCGAGGCGGCCGCCCCACTCGGCGTCGAGGTGATCGTCCTCGATCCGACGCCGGACTGCCCGGCCGCGCCCGTCGCCCGCGACCAGATCGTCGGCGATTTCGACGACCCCGAGGCGATCGGTCGGCTGGCCGACCGCACCGACGCCCTGACCTACGAAATCGAACTCGCGGACCCCGATCATCTGGCGGCCGCGAGCGCCGAGGCGGACGTGCCGGTCCACCCGACGCCCGAGACGCTGCGGACGATTCAGGACAAGTGGCTGGAAAAGGAGATGCTCGCCGAAGCGGGGATTCCGGTGCCCGCGTACCGCCGCGTCGACTCGGTGGCCGACCTCGAAGCTGCCGTCTCCGAGTTCGGCGGCGTCATGCTCAAAGCGCGGGAGGGTGGCTACGACGGCCGGGGGAACCTCCCCGTCCACTCGCCGGACGAGGCCGAGGCCGCTCTGGAGGAGGCCGTCGGTACGGCCGAGGATCCGAGCGCCCTCGCCGAGACGTTCGTGGACTTCGAGCGTGAAGTCTCCGTCATCGGCGTTCAGGGCGACGGCGAAGTTCGCACGTTCCCCGTCGGCGAGAACGTCCACGAGGAAGAGATCCTGCGGGAGACGGTCGTTCCGGCGCGGACGAGCGACGACGTGAAAGAGCGCGCCCAGTCGGTCGCGCGCGACGTCCTCGACGCCCTCGACGGCCGCGGCGTCTTCGGTATCGAACTGTTCGAGACGGCCGAGGGCGACATCTTGGTCAACGAAATCGCACCGCGCCCACACAACTCCGGACACTGGAGCATCGAGGGGGCGGTCACCTCGCAGTTCGAACAGCACGCCCGCGCGGTCCTCGGGTGGCCGCTGGGGTCGACTCGCCAGCGCGCCCCGACGGTGAGCGCGAACGTCCTCGGCACCGTCGACGAGCCCCGAGCGGCCGAACTCGGCGGCGTCGAGGCCGTCCTCGAACGCGAGGCGGCCCACCTCCACTGGTACGGGAAAGACGAGGTGCGACCCCTGCGGAAGATGGGGCACGTCACGGCGACGGACGAGGACCGCGACGGCGACCTGACCGCCCTCCTCGAAGCGACCCGCGAACTGCGCGACAGCCTGACCTTCCAATGACCGACGTAACCGACCTGATCGACGAACTGCACGCACAGGCCGACGCGGACCGTCCGACCGAGACGACCCCCGAGGTGGGGATCATCATGGGGTCGGACTCGGACCTCGACGTAATGGCGGGGGCGTACGACGCCCTCCGCGAACTCGGGTTCGCCGAACAGACCGACTACGACGATTCGCCGGAGGCGCGTTTCACCTTCGAGAGCTACGTCGTCTCGGCCCACCGGACGCCGGACCTGATGTACGCGTACGGCGAGACGGCGGCGGACCGGGGACTGGACGTGATCATCGCGGGCGCGGGCGGGAAGTCGGCTGACCTGCCGAACATGACGGCCTCCATCGCCTATCCGCTCCCGGTGATCGGGGTGCCGGTCCAGGAGAAGTCGGTGGACTCGGTGATCGGGATGCCGACGGGCGCGCCCATCGTCGCCGTCGACGCGGGGAAGTCGTACAACGCGGCGCTGTCGGCGGTCCAGATCCTCGGCCGGGAGCACGACGAACTCGTGGGCCGACTGGAGACCGAACACGACGAGTTGCGGGCGGACGTCGCGGACGTGTCTCGGGCGCTGCACGACCGGGGCATCGACGGGTTCCGGGAGCGGGGGGAGTAGGGCCACACTGCGGGCGGGATAGGCCGTGAGCCGCCCGTATACGGGCGCGAAATCGGCTCACGTCGTGGAATGGCATAAATCAACGCTTATGGGGGAGCACTCCTAACCCGCAGGATGACAGGAATCAAGGTATGAATCAGTGGATAGCAATCGGTGCACTCGGCCTGGTCGGCGTCGGCATCCCCATCGGGATGATGGTGGTGTCCGCGCTCCTCCGGCCGACCGTCACCGAACAGGGAAAGACCGTCATCTACGAGAGTGGTGAGGTCCCGACGGGGACGGCGCACGTCCAGTTCAACATCCAGTACTACATGGTCGCGCTGTTGTTCGTCATCTTCGACGTGGAAACCGTCCTGATCTTCCCGTGGACGTTGATCTATCGGTCGGCGCTGGAGGGCGGGGCGACCCTCCTCCAGACGCTCGTGCCGATGCTGGTGTTCATCGGAGTCCTCGTCGTCGGTCTCGTCTGGGCCTGGCGGAACGGCGCGGTCGAGTGGGTCAAGAGCCCGCGCGCGAACCGCCGCAAAACGGAGCGTCAATCATGAGTAGTGAACAGGAACAATTCGTCACCGACACGACAAAGGTAGGCAGCGAGACACGCGACGCCCGTCTCGGGGCGTCCAGCACCGACAACCGGTTCAACTCCAAACTTCGGGAGGCCTTCGGCTCCTCGCCGTTCATCCTCACGAAGTTCGACCGGTTCATGGAGTGGGTGCGTGGCTCCTCGATGTTCATGCTACAGTTCGGCATCGCCTGCTGTAGTATCGAGATGATGCACACGTACGCGGTGAAACACGACCTCGACCGATTCGGGGCCGGCGTGCCGCGCGCGTCGCCGCGACAGGCCGACGTGATCATCGTCCCGGGGACCATCGTCTCGAAGTTCGCCCCGCGGATGAAACGCGTCTACGACCAGATGCCCGAGCCAAAGTTCGTCGTCGGCATGGGGTCGTGTACCATCTCCGGCGGGCCGTTCCAGGAGGGGTACAACGTCGTCAAGGGCGCCGAGGAGGTCATTCCGGTGGACATTCACGTCCCCGGCTGTCCACCCCGGCCCGAGGCGCTGGTGTACGGCGTCGCCAAACTGCAAGAGCGCATCGCCAACGGCGAGAGTTCGCCGGTGACGGTCAAGCCCTACGAACTCGAACAGTTCAGCGACCTCGACCGCGACGAAGTGGTCGACAAACTCGCCGAACAGATCGACGAGGACGACCTCGTCATGCGGTACAACTGGGCTGACTCGCCATGAGCCTCGAAGAATCCACGCCGGATACGGTCGAAACGACGACGGCCGAGGAGATCGACGCCCTGCTCGGCGACCTGGTCATCGACCGCGACGACCACCTCAACGCCCCGGGATTCGTCGTCCGACCGGACGAGGTGCAGGACACCCTCTTCCGCCTGCGCGACGAGGCCGGCTACGACCACCTCTCCTGTGTCACCGCACAGGAGTACGAGGACCGGTACGAATCCATCTACCACCTCAAGAAGTACGACGACCCGACCGACGAGGTGAGCGTCGTGGTGCCGACGCCCACCGACGAGCCGGTGAGCGAGTCGGCCGAACCGGTCTACCGGACCGCCGACTGGCACGAACGCGAGGCGTACGACCTCGTGGGCATCCAGTACGAGGACCACCCGGACCTCCGACGGATTCTCCTCCCCGAGACGTGGCAGGGCCACCCGCTCGGTCGCGACTACGATCAGGATCGCCCGCAGATCGTCCCCCTGCGCGAACACGCCAACCCGCTCCAGGAGGACCACCAGAGCGACGCGGGCGATACGATGTTCCTGAACATCGGCCCGCACCACCCGGCGACCCACGGCGTCCTCCACCTGAAAACGGTGCTGGACGGCGAGCAGGTCGTCGACGTGGAGTCCGACATCGGCTACCTCCATCGCTGTGAGGAGCAGATCTGCCAGCAGGGCACCTACCGCTACCAGATCATGCCCTACCCGGACCGCTGGGACTACATCTCGGCGGGCCTGCTCAACGAGTGGGCGTACGCCCGCGTCGCGGAGGACCTCGCGGACATCGACGTGCCGGAGTACGCACAGGTCATCCGGACGATGGGCGCCGAACTCTGTCGGATCGCGGCCCACATGCTCGCGGTCGGCACCTTCGCGCTCGACGTCTACGGCGACTTCACCGCCATCTTCATGTACGCCGTCCGGGACCGCGAGAAGGTCCAGAACATCCTCGAAGAGCTGACGGGTCAGCGGCTGATGTTCAACTACTTCCGCCTCGGCGGGGTCGTCTGGGATCTGCCCGAACCCCGTGAAGAATTCTTCGAACTGATCCGCGACTTCCTCGACGACCTCCCGGAGGCCTTAGAGGAGTACCACGACCTCATCTCCGCGAACGAGATTCTGCAGGTGCGCACCGTCGATACGGGCGTCCTGCCGCCGGAGGTGGCGAAAAGTTACGGCGCGACCGGCCCCGTCGCGAGAGGGTCGGGCATCGACTACGACCTCCGCCGCGACGACCCGTACGGCTACTACGACGAACTCGATTGGGACGTTCCCGTCGAGGACGGCTGTGACAACTACAGCCGCCTGCTCGTCCGCCTGCGCGAGGTGGAGGAGTCCGCGAAGATCATCGAGCAGTGTGTCGACCTGCTGGAGGACTGGCCGGAAGACGAGCGGACCATCCAGAGCAACGTCCCCCGGACCATCCGGCCGGACGACGACACGGAGATTTACCGCGCCGTCGAGGGCGCGAAGGGCGAACTCGGCATCTACGTGCGCGCGGACGGGACCGAGAAGCCGGCCCGGTTCAAGATTCGGAGCCCGTGTTTCTCGAACCTCCAGACGCTGCCGGAGATGTCCAACGGCGAGTACATCCCGGACCTGATCGCCTCGCTCGGCAGCCTCGACATCGTCCTCGGTGAGGTGGATCGCTGATGGATCCGGTGCTCCTGCAGTCGGGGACGCCGACACCGACGGGGACTGCGACGGCCAACGCCTCCGCGAGCGGACCGATCACGACGCTCCCGGAGACCATCTCCGGCGCGCTCGGCCTCACGGGTGTCCTCGGCGACGTGGTGGGTGGCCTGATCGGCGCCTTCCTCATCGCCAACATCATGCTCGGCATGACGGCGCTCGCCGGCCCGTGGGCCAAACGGAAGATCACCGCCGCGTTCACGGACCGCATCGCGGTCAACCGGATCGGTCCGTTCGGCCTGCTGATCATCGTCGCCGACGCGGTGCGACTGCTCTCGAAGGAACTGATCGTTCCGGACGGCGTCGACCGCCCGGCGTGGGACATCGCGCCGATCATCCTGCCCTTTTCGGCGCTGCTCGGCTTCGCGGTCATCCCGTTCGGAAGCGGCCTGCAACTGGCCGACCCCGAAACGGGCATCGTCTTCGCGTTCGCGGCGGCTTCGATCGCATCGCTCAGCCTCGTGATGGCCGGCTACGCCTCGAACAACAAGTACTCGCTTTTGGGCTCGCTGCGCTCCATCGCGCAGAACCTGGCCTACGAGATTCCGCTCGTCGTCACGGCGGCGTCGGTGATCATCTTCGCCGGCACCTTCCGGACGAGCGAAATCGTCGCCGCCCAGACGGAGACGCTCGTCACCATCGCGGGCATCGCGATTCCGGGCTGGTACGCGTTCATCAACCCGTTCGCGTTCGTCCTCTTCCTGGCGGCGAACATGGCCGAGATCGGTCGGAACCCCTTCGACATCCCGGAGGCGCCGACGGAAATCGTCGCCGGCTACCAGACCGAGTACTCGAGCGTCTACTTCGTGCTGTTCTACCTCGGGGAGTTCATCCACATCTTCCTCGGCGGCGCGCTGATGGCCGTCCTCTTCCTCGGCGGTCCGGCGGGACCGGTCCTGCCCGGATTCGTCTGGATGGTGATCAAGATGTGGGCGTTCTTCCTGTTCACGCAGTGGGCCCGCTCCGCGGTCCCGCGCGTGCGTATCGACCAGTTGATCGAAATCGGCTGGAAGGGGATGCTCGTGCTCTCCTTCGCTAACCTGGTGCTCACGGCAGTCATCGTGGGAGTGATCGCGTAATGATTGGAATTCTCAAAGGCATGGCGGTGACGATGAAACACGCACTGGACGGCAAGACGTTCACCGTCGAGTATCCCGACGTGGCCCCGGAAGTGAGCCCGCGATTCCGCGGCGTTCACAAGTTCAGCCAGGAGCGCTGTATCTGGTGTCGACAGTGCGAAAACGTCTGTCCGAACGACACGATCCAGATCGTGCAGGACGACCAGCGCAACGGCGAACAGTACAACCTCCACATCGGGCAGTGCATCTACTGCCGGCTCTGCGAGGAGGTGTGCCCGGTGGACGCCATCCTGCTGACCCAGAACTTCGAGTTCACGGCGGACACCAAAGACGACTTCGTCTACAACAAAGAGCAGTTGAAAAACGTCCCCTGGTACAAGGGGATCGACCCGCTCGAATCCCGGAACCCGGATCGCAGCGCGTGGATCGGCGAAGGCGACGGGGAGATCGACTACCAGTAAGATCCGAGTCGGCGCTGCGCCGTCTCGAAACGTTCAAAAGACTACCTCGAGCAAATTCAAGCAATGGTGTATGAAACGATCGCGTTCGCGCTGTTCGCCCTGATCACACTGGGCTGCAGCCTGGGCGTCGTCCTCGTCGAGGACGTGTGGCACTCCGCACTCCTCCTAGGCGGCGCCCTGTTGAGCGTCGCGGTACATTACGTGATGATGCAGGCGGAGTTTCTCGCCGCCATGCAGATCCTCGTCTACGTGGGCGGGGTGCTCATCCTCATCACGTTCGCCGTGATGCTCACGAAACCGACCTCGACAGCGGAATCGGCATCGACAACGGAGGTGCGGGAAACGTGACGACGAAACCGTCGCTCAGGACCGGCTCCCACCTGCTGCCCGGTCTCGCGGCTGTCGCGTTGTTCGTCGTGATGACGGTGGCCATCCTTCGGGCCTCGTTCGGGGACCCACAGATGTTCGGGCCGGACGCTGAAATCACCGCGAGCATCGGCTACGCGATGTTCAACCTCGATATGGGCACCGTGCCGGGCGAGGGGATGATCGTCGCGTTCATCGTCATCGCGGTGGCGCTCGACGCCGCCCTCGACGGTGCGATCCTGCTGGCGAAACGCGAGGAAGAGGGGAGCGCCGTCGCGCTCCTCGCCGACGGCGGCCGGCAGATTCGTGACCGCCTCCGTGACGGCGCGGACACGGACACCGGCGTCGACGACGGAGGTGACCGCTGATGGTTCCGGTTCAGTGGTATCTCCTGCTCGCCGCGGCGGTGTTCTGCATCGGCCTGTTCGGCATCCTGACCCGGCAGAACGCCCTCCTGTTTCTGATGTCGGTCGAACTCATGCTGAACGCGGCCAACATCAACCTCGTGGCCTTCTCGGCGTACTGGGGCAACGTCACCGGCCAGACGTTCAGCCTCTTTACCATGGCATTGGCCGCCGCGGAGGTTGCGGTGGGTATCGGCATCATCCTCGTGCTGTATCGCAACTTCCAGGACGTGGACGTGACGATAGCAAAGGAGATGAGGTGGTAAGATGGCGGCCTTCGACTACGCACCTGCCATCGTGTTACTCCCCTTCCTCTCCTTCCTCGTCTCGCTCGGCGGCGGGAAGTACCTCCCCAAGGGCGGCGCGTTCGGCGGCATCGCCGCCACCGCCGGCTCCCTGCTCCTGTCGGCATGGGTCTTCCTGACCGTCAGTAACGGGAACGCCTACAACGAGACGCTCTACACGTGGGCCGCGGGCGTCGGCGAGGGCACGACGACGCTCACCTTCGGCCTCCTGCTCGATCCGCTGGCGGCGATGATGTTGCTCATCGTCTCGCTGGTCTCGCTGCTGGTTCACGTGTTCAGCCTCGGCTACATGAACGACGAGGGCGAGACGGGCCTGCCGCGCTACTACGCCGGCCTCGGCCTCTTCACCGCCTCCATGCTCGGGTTCGTCGTCGCCGACAACCTGCTGATGGCGTTCATGTTCTTCGAACTCGTCGGCCTCTGTTCGTACCTCCTGATCGGCTTCTGGTTCCGTCAAGAGGGGCCGCCGAGCGCCGCGAAGAAGGCGTTCTTGGTCACCCGGTTCGGTGACTACTTCTTCCTCGTCGGCGTCGTCGCCGTCTTCGCCACCTTCGGTACCGCGAAGTTCGCGGGCGAGGGGTCGTTCCCCGTCCTCGCCGAGGAGGCACTGGCCGGCGCGGCAGAGGTGACCACCTTCGGCTTCGCGCCCGAGACGTGGTTCACCATCGTCGGCCTCCTGATCCTCGGCGGCGTCATCGGGAAGTCAGCGCAGTTCCCGCTGCATACGTGGCTCCCCGACGCCATGGAGGGTCCGACGCCTGTCTCCGCGCTCATCCACGCCGCGACCATGGTCGCGGCCGGCGTCTACCTCGTCGCGCGGATGTACGGCTTCTACGCGCTCTCGCCGACTGCGCTGGGCATCATCGCCCTCGTCGGCGGGTTCACCGCCCTCGTCGCCGCGACGATGGGCGTCGTCAAGCGGGAGATCAAGCAGGTGCTCGCCTACTCCACCATCTCGCAGTACGGCTACATGATGCTGGGGCTCGGCGCCGGCGGCTACGTCGCCGCGACCTTCCACCTGCTCACGCACGCCTTCTTCAAGGCGCTCCTGTTCCTCGGCGCCGGTGCGGTCATCATCGCCATGCACCACGACGAGGATATGTGGAACATGGGCGGGCTCAAAGAGCGGATGCCCGTCACCTACTACACGTTCCTCTCCGGCTCGCTCGCGCTTGCCGGCATCGTCCCCTTCGCCGGCTTCTGGTCGAAAGACGAGGTGCTGTACGAGGCGCTTGTCCACGGCCTCGCCGGCTCGCCGCTCCTGCTGGCGGGCTACGCGATGGGGCTGGTGGCCGTCTTCTTCACCGGCTTCTACACCTTCCGCATGGTGTTCCTGACGTTCCATGGCGAGCCCCGGACCGAGGTCGCTCGGGACCCTCACGGGGTACGCTGGAACGTGAAGGGGCCGCTCGTGGTGCTCGGGATTCTCGCCGCCACCGTCGGCTTCGTCAACATGGTGCCGGTCCAAGAGCTGACCGGAATCCATCTGGAGTACCTGCACGACTGGCTCGCCCACGGCGAGTTGTCGGCGCTCACGAGCGAGCATTACGGTGAGTTGCTCCACGACTACGCGGGCTACTCGGCCGCCGACGTGGCGTCCTACGTCGCGGGCGCGGTGTCGCTCGCCCTCGCCCTCGCGGGCGCCGGCGCGGCACACGTCCTCTACAACGTCGACGACCCGACCGAGCACACCGAGAAGCTCGGCGCGGTCAAGACGCTGTGGTACAACAACTACTACCAGGACGAGTATCAGGTCTGGATCGCCGAATCGGTCGTCCTGCCGCTGGCTCGGCTGGCGGATAAATTCGACCAGGGCGTCGTCGACGGCGTCGTCAACGGCGTCTCCTCGGTGAGCCTGGTCGCCGGAAGCCGGATTCGACGCGTTCAGACCGGCCTCGTGACCAACTACGCCGCGCTCCTCACCCTCGGGCTGGTGGCGTTGCTTGTCGTCTTCGGACTGATGGGAGGGTGGTTCGTATGATCATCGAAGCACTGATCGCTGTCACGTTTATCGCCGCGTTCGTCGTCATGCTGGCTCCCAACGAGGTGGCCGGGCGACTCGCCGCGGCACTGAGTGTGCTCCCCGTGATCGGGAGCCTCTACATGTGGAGTCAATTCGACGCGACGGGCAACGCCCTCATGGGCGGCGATGTCGCGTTCGAGACGACCGTGCCGTGGCTGGAACTCGGCGGCTACACCCTCAGCTGGCACGTCGGCGTCGACGGCATCGCCCTGCCGCTGGTCGTGCTGACGACGATTCTCTCGACGCTCGCCATCGTGAGCGCGTGGACGCCAATCGACGACCGCCAGTCCCAGTTCTACGGCCTGATGCTGTTCATGGAGGCGAACCTGCTCGGCGTCTTCACGGCGCTCGACTTCTTCGTCTGGTTCGTCTTCTGGGAGGCCGTCCTCCTGCCGATGTACTTCCTCATCGGCGTCTGGGGCGGCCCGCGGCGGAAGTACGCCGCGATCAAGTTCTTCGTCTACACCAACATCGCGTCGCTGGCGATGTTCATCGGCTTCATCGCCCTCGTCTTCGGCCTCGGTGACTCGGTGTCCACGCTCGACATGCCGGCCATCGCGCAGGCGCTTCGCGCCGGCGAACTCGGTGCGTTGTACGGCATCCCGGCCGGGACGCTCCGGAGCGTCGCCTTCGTGGCGATGTTCCTCGGCTTCGCGGTGAAGGTGCCAATCGTCCCCTTCCACACGTGGCTGCCGGACGCCCACGTCGAGGCGCCGTCGCCGGTGTCGGTGATGCTGGCGGGCGTTCTCCTGAAGATGGGGACCTACGCCCTGCTGCGGTTCAACTTCACGATGCTGCCGGAGACGGCAACCGCCTTCGCCGTGCCTATTGCCCTGATCGCCGTGATCAGCGTCATCTACGGGGCGATGCTCGCGCTGGCCCAACAGGACCTCAAGCGCATCGTCGCCTACTCGTCGGTGTCGTCGATGGGCTACGTCATCCTCGGACTGATCGCCTACACGACCTACGGGGTCGGGGGCGCGACGTTCCAGATGATCGCCCACGGCCTCATCTCGGGGCTGATGTTCATGTCGGTCGGCGTCATCTACAACACGACCCACACGCGGATGGTGGGAGACATGTCCGGCATGGCCGACCGAATGCCGGTCACGACGGGCATCCTGATCGCCGGCGCGTTCGGCTACATGGGGCTGCCCCTGATGGCCGGCTTCGCGGGCGAGTTCTTCATCTTCAAGGGCGCCTTCGAGTCGACGGTCACGGGCGCCATGCCCCTCTTCACCGCCGCCGCGATGTTCGGTATCGTCATCGTCGCCGGCTACCTGCTTCTGGCGATGCAGCGGACGCTCTTCGGGTCGTTCCGCCTCGAAACGGACTACGAGGTCGGTCCCGCCGCGCTCCACGAGACGGTGCCGCTGGCCGTCCTCCTCGTGACGATCATCGTCCTCGGGGTCGCTCCCGACCTCTTTTTCGGGATGATCCAGGACGCGGTGAATCCGCTGCTCGAATTCGGAGGTGAGCTCTCATGATCCCGATTCAGACCCAACTGCCGACCTGGACGGCCGTCACGCCGACGCTGTTGCTCGGCCTGACGGCGCTCGTCCTGTTCCTCGTCGACAGCATCGACCCCGACTCGACGCGGCCGACGGCGCTCGCCGGCATCTCGGCGCTCGGGAGCGTGGCGTCACTCACCGTTGCCGGCTGGTTCCTCCTCGCCGGCACCGGACAGGAGGGTGGTGCCATCGAACTCTACGGTGGCTCGCTCGTCGTCGACGGGATGAGCCTCTTCTTCACCGTTATCTTCGCGAGCGTCGCTGCGATGGTATCGCTCGCGAGCTACGACTACCTGCGTGACCGCACCTACCAGGCGGAGTTCTACTCGCTGGTGATGCTGGCCGCGACGGGCATGAGCCTCATGGGCTCGTCGGGGTCGCTGGCGACGGTGTTCGTCAGCCTCGAACTCGCGTCGCTGCCCTCCTACGCCCTCGTGGCCTTCCTCAAGAAGAACCGCGGGAGCGTCGAGGCGGGACTGAAGTACTTCCTCGTCGGCGCCGTCTCCTCGGCGGTGTTCGCGTTCGGTATCTCGCTGGTGTACGCCGTCACCGGCTCGCTCCTGCTGTCGGACGTGGCGTCGGCCATCGGCTCGGCGGGTGATCTCGTCGGCATCGCGGGCGTCGGCATCGTGATGATCGCCGGCGGCTTCGCCTTCAAGACGGCTTCCGTCCCCTTCCACTTCTGGGCGCCGGAGGCGTACGAGGGCGCGCCCGCCCCGATCAGCGCCTTCCTCTCGTCGGCGTCGAAGGCGGCCGGCTTCGCCGTCGCCTTCCGCGTGTTCGCCGTCGCCTTCCCCATCGACTCGGTCGTGCCGATGGGCATCGACTGGCCGCTCCTCTTTGCCGTCCTGGCCGTCGTCACGATGACGCTCGGTAACTTCGCGGCGGCGACCCAGGAGAACGTCAAGCGGATGCTCGCGTACTCCTCGGTGGGGCACGCGGGCTACGCGCTCATCGGCCTCGCGGCGCTCTCGGGCGGCGGCCCCAACGGCGCCGTGATGGGCGCGAGCATGGCCCACCTCCTCGTCTACGGCTTCATGAACACGGGCGCGTTCCTGTTCATCGCCATGGTCGAACACTGGGATGTCGGCCGGACCTTCGAGGATTACAACGGCCTCGCGACGCAGGCACCGGTCGCCTGTCTCGCGATGACCGTCTTCATGTTCTCGCTGGCCGGCCTGCCGCCTTTCGGTGGCTTCCTCTCGAAGTACGCCCTGTTCTACGAGGCGATTCAGGGCGGCTTCTGGTGGCTGGCGGCTGTCGGCGCCATCAACAGCGCGCTGTCGCTGTTCTACTACTCCAGAGTGGTGAAAGCCATGTGGATCGAGGACCCGGCCGGCACCTTCGACCTCGGCGCGACGCCGCTCGGCATCTACGTCGCGGTGCTGGTGGCCGCCGTCGGGACGCTCGTCCTCCTGCCGGCGTTCGGGCCCGTCGTCGAGACGGCCCAGAGCGCGGCGACGGCGCTGTTCGCCTGATCACGCCGTCGGCCCTTTCGCGATGGTCGCCACGTCCGGTGGCAGGTGCCATCGTGTTTATCAACTGTTTACGCGCGTGTTGCCGTCCCGTTCGGCAACACGCCGGCTGTGACTTACAATGACCACTATCAGTCGGCCATCGCCGCCGCTCGTAACGTCGACCGGATCGCCTCCGTCACTTCCTTGGATCTGAGGACGGTGATCCCATCCGTCGTCACGAACACGCCGCGTTCGCCGTCGATGACGCGTGTGACGAACCCGTTCTCGAACACCCGGAGCGTATACTGGTAGTTGCCGAGTTCGCTGTCCGCGTAGGCCATCTGGGTACGAAAACCGGCCGCCTCGTGTTCGACCGACGCCGCCAGGTCGGCGTCGGCCTCCAAATCCGAGCGGAGATACACCTGTTCGTACGCGTCGGGCGTGAAGTACGTGATGCTCCGCAAACTGTCCCCGACGGCAGTCCGACAGGCGCTCACGAGCTGCTCCTCGAGCGACGGGCCGATCAGATCGCGGTCATCACTCATGGCACACGATAACACGCAACACAATTTGATAACTCCATCGCCGGTTCGTGACGGTAGGGTTTTGAGTGGCGGGCGTAACGGTCGGATATGGTGAGGCGGCTCGTGCTTGGGTGTGGCCGCACCGGTGAAACTGTCGTCGGCGTCGTCTCGACGTGGGGCGGCGAGCTC
>Ga0102942_1000387_pt1 | contig 16489 bp, 19 predicted proteins | sample SalPon2_C_H2O_MG_FD_78171 | JGI IMG/M metagenome (GOLD analysis project Ga0102942, IMG submission 78171) | Salt pond water microbial communities from South San Francisco under conditions of wetland restoration - Salt Pond MetaG R2_C_H2O_MG | ecosystem: Environmental > Aquatic > Non-marine Saline... | reverse complement strand
TATGTCTCTCCTGAATTGACTGTTTGTTTCTGAGTTCGATTTCCTACGGACAGTGTGGCTATCCGATTAAGTGAGATGCACAACCCTCAGTACATCTCTGCTTGATCGAGAAACCTGATCCACTTTTCGAGCTGGTTATTTCACCGTTACAATACGGGCATCCATCTCCTGCTCTTAGTGGATCTTCATTTAGAGCGTCGTGTCCCTGGGCAATTGATTCCCGTGTAAGGGCCATGATCTCGATTAGGTTTGCCCCGTACCATTCGTCAGTTGGGACGGAGATTCCTTCGCCGAGTTTTGTATTCCAGATATAGACTCTATCTGAGATGCTACAGGTAATTTTGAATGTTACCCAACTATCTGAACGAGCGATCTCATTTACGTATTTTTCATAAAACACGTCGACACCGATCTCAGGGTCCTCCTCTACGATCTTGTTATCTTCGACGTATTCAGATAGTTCTGGTTGTGAAAGCGGTACTGGGAATTCGTCTACAAGTGCAATTCTATTTGTTGTCATGGGTATCTCTGGGTGTGTTCTAACTCAACTAGATTCATTAAAATCTTCACTTAAACCGGCAGATAAAAACAATACATCTCGGAAACACCCATAAGAACTAGCTCTTTGTTTCCGGTGGCCAGCCACGTTCTGACATTGGGAACGCACTCGGATCGCTGTTTGGATGCAGTTGATCTTGGGCTTTGAATATTCGCTCACAGACTCTGTGAGCTATTTCTCTATTCCATTCATTTCCATAGTGTATTCGGGTGTTCCTATCTTCGTTCCCTCTGATTGTGTTCCTGCTTCTTATGTATCTAATATCGTCTGCTCTGATTATCACGTCGTCGACGATAGAATCCCCATTCCCATCGTCTCCTACGATAAGTATCTCTGCAAGAACCCATTCTGCACCGACTAGCCTTGCAGCGAATTGTACGGATATCGAATCTCCGTCTTTGAATACGATTTCGACGTTGTTTTTGTCTTCTTCCATCGGAACAACATCGACACCTTGCTTATTTAAAACTTAGTGTGGTTTTCGGTGATTCCTACTGCGGTCGGGGTTTTCTATCTGTAGAGGCGGTGCTACAACATTCGGGTGCGGATTTCGGATTCGTTTACGTAGTTCAGAACAACCTCTGTAAGCCGTTTCGTCTTGTAGAGGTCAATGATATTGTGTAGGAGTAGGTCTTCGATTTTGCCATTGTTGAACGCGCTCACAGCTTCGGCTGAACTGTCGAATGGGTCTTCAATTTCCTCGCCAACTAAGAGATCGAAGATCCCATCCAGAGTGTCTTCCGTACTTGTTGGGAGGTCCAATCCTTCGTCTGAGAGGAATTGGTCCAATTCAGTAGCTTCGTAACCATGTTCTTTGACTGTAGCGACTAGTTCTGACTTGTATTGGTTTGAGTTCACGGGAGCTCCGATGACATTCCCGAATTTTTCGACATGGTTCATGTTGAGCCCGCTGATATCAGGCTTCTTGGTTTGGAATTTATATCGGTATGTCTCACTGATGTCCAGCGATCGTCGTCCGGTGTACGGCCAGACGATATTGTTGAGGAGACACATTGTGCGAAGGGTTGGGAAATCGAACCCATCTGAATTGAACCCGACCAATGTGTAATCGTCTTTTTTGAATCCTGCATCGACTTCGAACATCGCTACCGACTGCTCTAGGAGTTCTTTCTCTGTTTCGAATGCTGTGATACTCATATGGTCTTGAATATCACTGGGAAGTCGATCTCGCAGTTCATTGGGTGTCGGTTCTGTGTGTTCTCCGAATGTTTCTCCTTCTGGGATTCGATAATAAATATCGAACCCATCTTCTGTTGCGAAGCCGATGACTGTGACCGTATCTTTAGCCGTTACACCTGTCGTCTCGATATCGATTGGAACATACTCCATATTTCTTCTTTACTCCACCTCAAACGAGAGATACAAACTAACTAGCGGTGGATTTATGAATATTGATCTATCAGAACGAAATATGCCTTCACGAAGACAGTACCTTCTTTTGTCTGGCACTAGCCTGACAAGCGCACTTTCTGGGTGCATGTCTGCTGGGAATTTAGTAGGTGGTGATAGTTCTGAGGACGAGAGTTCTGGGGAACAAAATTCTACCGCCAATGAGTCGACCACGAACGAAACAAAAGAAGACCCCGAGGATTCCGAGGAAGATGTAGAAGAGGAATCCAAGTCTGAGGAACCACGACTTGGCTCAAAGACAGAAAAAATATTCCAAGAATTGCGGTGGTTCGAGACTGAATACGAATCCATTTTTGATGAGTATAGATCACAACTTCATCGGGCATCTGAATCTCTTAAAGGACTGCTTGAGTCGCTTGATGCAGAAGGCGAGATAACTATGGAGGAGTTTGAGTCTACTTCTAGTCTGTTGGATGAAGTGGCCGAGTCTGTCTCTGGAATGTTCAAACCGCATTTCACTGACGAATATAATTTTGCTGCTCTGAATTATAACTATGTACCAGAGATACGCCGATACGTCGAATTTAATGACTGGTCCCCGGCTAGAGAGCAAATCGAGGAATTACGTAATGCATATCGGGCTACTTCTGCCAGTAGTCATGTTCTTGAACGATATCCGCGCCGTCCCATTGATAACCGACTCCACTCTTGGTTTGGTGGTGGGAATAAAATGTACGAAGTGCGTTATGTTGGTGATGATTCGTCCCACCGACACAGTGACAGTGAATACCCAGGATTCGGTCGGTATGTCGTCAACAACGCTAATCGAGAAGTTAGCTATGAACCAATAGGTGGGGCTCCTCGTCGTGTGTATTCGACAATTCAGAGTGAGTATTCTTCGTTCTTCGCTGAGAAGGATCGGACGTTCACCATCTATCTCAATGTCCACAACGTTGGGTCGGATGGTAATATAGATCCCAGTACAACCAACTCTGACTCAGTACTCATTCAGCGATACACTGACACGGAGGCAGCTGAGTACGCCTTTGAATACATCACTGATAAAAACAGAGTTGATGGTGAGGAAGAGATCGGCAAAGAGGTCTGGACTCGAATCGCTTACATGGATGATGAGGATAAGCGAATGTACGCTTTCGCCATTCAGTCTGGTAAGTACATTTTCGCTATAGGCCCTTCATCAGACATTTGGGAAAAACGCAGTGGCAACTGGAATAACCTGCTTAATGGTACGTTCATCTTGTCCTCAACCTCTAATGACTCTAATTCGGGTTCATCGGGAGGCTCGAACAATGATGATGACGATGACGATGATAATGATGGAGACGTTGAAGATTGGGCCTTGTAGTGCCTTTTAGGAGGTTTTCACACTGAGAGGTTGTCAGGCTTTGTTTGTTCCGGGGGTTTCGGCATTTCCAGCGGTGGTAGAGTTTTCTGTCTGCCCCCAATTGTCACGGATGGACGTTTGGGTTTCTTCTTCTTCATTTTCTGCTTCTTCTTCTGTTTCCTCTGCTTCTTCCTCTTCCTCTTCCTCTTCTTCTAACGCATCACGATAGAAGGATGTTAGTTGGTAGTTTGCTTCATAGACCATCTGTTCCCCTTGGAGTGCGTTTAATGCTGACACGTTTTCGCCTCTTGGACTCTTGATGTCGTGTTGAATCCAGTCACTATCGGTCACCTTGGCGTTTTTGGGTACTTGCTCGAAAGTACTGGTATCAATAGAGTCTAACAGTTGTGGGTTCTCATGGATTTGATCTATGACATATCGGGAACAACCCATTCCGAGTCCGTGGACCCATTTGCTGTCGTCGATGACTTTTTGGAGGTCTTTTGCGGCTTCGATCTGGACTCTCGGCTTTGCTTCCTTCAGACCACCGATTGCCAGAAAGCTCTTTTCTCGATAGAAGTCTTCGTATTTCAGGTAGTGTCTATCGTGTGGGGGTTGGAGGGGGTAGATGATGTTCCCGGCAAATTCAGATTCAGCTGCCATCTTTTCGAACTCTACCAGTGATTCATGCGTTTCGTCGATATCGCCCCAATAATCTTTCGGGAAGACCCACTGAGCAGAGAGTTCGATCGCTTTCTCAAGGACGCTCTCGTTACTCACATCGGGATCATTGATCGTTGAGTCGATCATTAGTTCTGTTGATGCATTGCGGATTCGCTCATTTGCACGGTCACATGGGGCGAGACGGTAGGGATAATCAATAAGATCGTTTTCAGACCCGCCGATGAAGATTTTGCAATTATTGTTGCGGGCCATGATTTGTTTCAATTTGAATTCCTTTTTCTCCACGACTTTATCTGTTTTGAGGATTTCCTCAAAAGAAGGAGTTTTCATCCGCATTATTGACCACCTCCAACTGGAACCATGATCGAAGGATCGAGTTTCCAAAGATCCTGTTGTGGCACCAGGGCACTCGTATCTGCTCCACGTTCAGTGAGGACACCACAATGATAGAGTAGATTTTTGAATTGGTAGACTGCCTGCCCGGAATATGCATCTGGTTGTTTGAGTTCTGCCGCTTTTTCTCGATTGAATGTTTCTGCGGTATATTCGTCTGGATTTCGGAGAAGTGCGTTCTTCAGATCGTGATCGTGTCGAATGGCGAATGCTGCAAGTTCTGCAAGGCTTACTGGTCCTGTACTTTCGAGGACCTGAACGACATCTACGCAGACCGTGTGTTCTTGTAGAACGTGTTTTGCGATGGGTTCCCAGTGTGGGTCGGTCGCTTCGATAAATCTCTCTGAGGAGCCTTTGAGCGAGCAGAAGTGGTTGAGTTCTTTTTCGACCGAGCTTTGTTCTTCAACCATCCCTGCGATTGTTTTGCCTAACTCTGTGAGGTCGTTCGTCTGGGTGATTAGACCGAGAGCTTCTGCCCCATCGCGGGCTTTCCCTCCCATTGTGACCAAGTTCTCTGTAATGAGGAAACCCGTCTCGCCTTTTGCAGCGATCGCGAGGACAACACCGAAGTAGTTTTTTGGATGATTAAGAGAAAACTGTGATACGTTTTCCTTTAGTTTGATGCTACGCTTTGCCTGATCTGTTTGTGTCTCTTGAGGACCCATGTTTCCAGCTGCTTCATTTTCCATCATACTTTTCTCTCACTCTAATCGGGAAATAAAAACTCAACAACCCCTATTACCCACCCAAAACAACCTTTTATATACTTCTATGAGAGAATAGTAATTATGTCGAAAACCGACACTCCGGGTAGCTTTGAATCTCCCACGACTACTGTTTCCGTAGAAAACGTTGTGGCCACATCTGGTCTTGATATCGAACTTGACTTAGATGCGCTATCGGCTGATCTTCACGGAGCTCAGTATCGCCCTGACAATTTCAATGGTGTCATTTACAGACAACAGGAACCTAAGTCGACAAGCCTGATTTTCCGGTCTGGAAAGGTCGTCTGTACGGGATCTGATTCTTCTCAATCGGCTAGACAATCTATTGAACAGGTGTTTGAACGGCTTTCTGATCTTGGTATCGATACAAGTTCAGCTGATCCAATTGAAGTTGTAAATGTGGTCTGTAGTAGTGAGATCGACCAAAAGTTGAATCTGAATGCTGTAGCTATTGGTCTGGGCATCGAGAATGTTGAGTATGAACCAGAGCAATTCCCCGGTGCGATCTATCGAATTGATTCGATCGGTGTAGCTGTCTTGCTGTTTGCTAGTGGTAAGGTAGTTGTCGTCGGAGCAAGTGAGTTCAAAGAGGCCCAGAAAGGGGTTGATCATATGATCCAAAAACTTGATGAATATGGATTGTACAATCAATAATAACTGGAACTAACTGATGACTCTAAATGTACCACAAATAGGGTTACAATCTGGTGGTGGACTGGTTCTTGGTGCCGTTCTTGGGTTCACAGCAAAGAAATTAGTCAAACTCGCCATCGTAATTGGTGGTGTCGGATATGTTGTATTCACATATCTCGATTATAAAGGCATCTACAGCGTTGATATGGGTCTACTCAACAAATTCTCAGCGATCACATATGGTGAGGAACTAGGTCTGATCCAATCCATGCTCATGGATCTTCTTTCTGTTCTACCTTCTGGTGCTGGATTTGTTGTCGGAGCCATGCTTGGGTTCAAGAAGGGATGATTTCTTCCTCCTCCATCATTGTGAACTACCCTTATTATTGAACAGACTTCTTTTGGGACACAGTAAGAGTGTTCCAATTTCCATTTTCGTAAGGTGAGGGCTCTATCTATATTTTTCATTCTGAATTTTTGGTTAATTTTGGGAAAAAAATAACTAAACACTGGTAGAACCTCCTTGTAATGGGTCACCCATTGGATGACAGTAGTGCTAAATCTCAATCAGACATGAGAATCTTGTGCCATAGAGCATCCACTTGGGATCTGGATGTTCTCCGCACTTTTACTGATGAGCGTGGCATTTTTTGTGTAAAGATAGATACCCGATATGAGCCGGTCTATTGTATCGTTAAGGGATACCGTTACCAGGATCGTGCTTCTTTCCCGCGTAAGGTTGTACGTCGTGCTGCGTCTGAACATGGATTGCTTGGCATCTTCTTTTCTGATGGGATATTACTTGGAAATGGGTATGTGTTCTTAGCAGATACCGTATTTAATGAGGGTGTTGAGAATCGTGGTGGGTCCGATATGGATGATCAGAAGATTTGGGTGGATATTGAATTGGATTATGGTGTCGTTTTCGGTGACTATATTACAGGCCGAGAAACGCCATACTAATCGAATGTTATTTTAACATACGGCATAACAATAACAGTATGGTTAGCTCTCTTTCGGATTTTTTTGATTATATTAGCCGTCCTGATAAGTCTCTTGTGTTGTTAAATAGGGAGACTCCAGATTCCGTAGTGAATCTTTTTCATTCTATATTCTCTAATCAACCAATTACAATCACGGAACAAGTGAGTTCAGAGGATGTGAGCGACCTTGTTCTATTGGTTGAGGACGGAGACGTAATTGCCCAATCCCATCTAACTGAACTTCTCAACGGTATTTTGACTGTCAACTCCGATTTTTATACTACTGGCACTCGCAATTTGGCTGATGTTTCTCCATCAAACGTTATTACTTTTCTCGATGAGGTCCCTTTTATCGTAAAAGGGTTCCCACAATCAGATAAAGAAAAAATTCTGTTGATCCATATGTCTCGGGTCATCGAGCGGTTGGCCTATGAGTCGACTAATGGAACAATCCGGGCTTCCTTCCAACGGTTATCACGCTTGACTGAGGAGGACGGGACTCAAAGGGTCTACGAGTCGCTTTCTTACAGTGAAACCGATGTTCACGTTTACGGTGTCGATGATCGTGACGAGCCCTTTGATATGCCTTGTACCGTCCATTCTGGTGATAGCTATGAGTATAGAAAGTCTTGGTTTGTGGTATTTACTCCCGATGGTTGTCCTGCACAGCGTTCTGACTTACCTTACGCTGGACTAGTCGCTTTTCAGGTGGAAGCTAACTGCTGGGAAGGGTTTTGGACCTTCCGACCACATCTAGTAGACCAGATTGACTCTTATATCGCTAACGAGCTGTGATCTTACTTATCGGCATCTGGTGTGATCTCGCTTGGAATAGCCCTAAACTCACACTCGAGACATTCGTATATGCTCATCTCCCTTGATTCGTACATTTCGTGTACATGGCCTAGTCTCGGTGATGAGCAGTTTGGACACAGATAGTCGTTGTTCGTTGGATCGACGAACCTAGGATCTGTCTTAGTCTGTTCTGAAATTGCCCTTCCTAAGAACGACTCTTTTCGCTTAGGATCTGTGTCTTTGAATTTTGATCTCTTTTCGTGATCCTGCTTCAACTCTGTTTTCTCGTTCGGGTTTTCTGGATACTTCCGGTATACAGCTATGTTAGAGGGTCCCCCCCAGAAATCTTCGTCTTGTCGTAGCCGGATATCCTGAAGCTGAGCTAATTCGTTGTTGCTAATCCAGGGGGCATTTATGATGATTCGGCCTCCTAGTCGTGTAACGCGAGCGAGTTCTTGTAGTAAGTCCTGTCTGTCTGCTTTGCTCATATCCTTCCACGGTGGGTCGGAAATTGATGTATTGAATCTCCCGTCTTCGTATGGTAGATCTCGATAATCGCCTTGTACTGCTTTCCCTCCGATTGCGGGGTGAGCATCTTTTGTAGGAATTATCTCGCCGCAATCTGAAACGGTGAAATTGGCTCTTTCTTTTTTTGCTATTTCTCGTAGAGGGGCTTTGTCGACGTTTACGTTTCCGATGGGCATGTGCCCCGGACATACTTTGATTGAAGGCTCGATGATGAGGTTGACGACATCATCTGTAAGACTGTCTGACCACTTCCACCCTGTTTTTAGTGACTGATCTTCTCCTACTGTATCTGTATTCGTGTGGTCTTCATGTCCAGTAGTTGTTTCTGTACTACCTGTCAGTGTTGCTTGGATCATTTATTCACCCGAAATCACTTTGTATTCCATGACTATCTGCGGGGTTGCAGACTCCATGTAATCAATCATATATGCTTCTATTGGTTCAGCGTAATCTGACGAACCGATCCAGAATGATGCATTTTTGTATCTTCCTCCATTCTTGATTCCGTTTACTGCGACTATTGTTCCACCGTTTTTCACTATTCGGGTCAGATCTTGGAATGGATGAATCCTGTCAAACTGCGTTCTCGGTTCGAGAAATAAATACGCTGCATCGAATTCGTTATCGGAGTATTCGTATTTTTTGTTCCCATCGCCTGTCGTTGGTAAATCACCGATTTTGAATTCAACTTCCTCTAAAAATGAGATGGCTTTTTCACCTGTTGGCAATCGGCTATTCTCTACTGGGATGTATTTCTCTACTCGGCTATCTTTTGGAGCTGCTACTATTGCACTGCGTTCTTTGTCTCCAACTGTGGTTATGAGTTCTTGTAGGGACTTAGCTGATAGGGTGACGTTCTCGAAGGTGTGCCATGGTGACCGCGATTCCGTAGACATACGATCTCCTTACGACTCTACTTCTTCCATCAGGTTAGAGAAGTTTTTGTTCCCAATACCCGGGGTTTCTCTGATATACTCTTCACTTGCAGCGACGAGATCTAACTCAGTCTCAATGCCTTTGTTTCTCAGTTTAGAAGCCGTCGCGTCACCGATCCCTTTCACATCCTCAAGTGGGATTTCTCTAGCTTCATTGTTCGAGAGAAGCTCAACCGCTTCCTCTAGAGCCTCCACTTTTTGTCCAGTAACGTCTTTCTTATCGTTACTCAACTTTTCTTTGAGTAGGTTGAGAGCCGATATGCACTGTGCTTTCTCTGATTTTTGTACGGATGTCTCTTCCCCGGAGGCTTCTTCAACAAGCTGCCACTGGTTTCCAATTCCGTTATCGAACTGCTTTCGTGGTTCGTAACGTCTGTGGCCACTCTTGGTTTCTAGGACCACCGTCTTCTGATCTGCATACTTGATCTCTAGTACGTTACCTGACGTGCTGTTTTCGTATTTCTGTCCACGCTGTAGGTCGTGATGTTCGAGTGGAATACTCATGTTAGTTCTTGATTAAGTTGCGGCCTGAGTCAGTTCAGTTTGTCCGTTGTTGTTTTGGCTCTGTGGGGCTGTTTCGTCGATATTGTCATGTCGAAATCGGATATTCAGTAGTTCGAAATGCCGTTTCGTGAGCCACTCTTTCCAGTTTTGTCCTGCACCGTCCCAATTTGACCCATCACCGACTAGGGTTTGGTTATCATCTGCGAGGTCATGGTGTTCTACGTGTCTTACTGTACGATTCCAGTAACCCTCTGGGTCGCTGTGGGTCGGGTAACTGTATCCCCATTCTTCGTGAACCCTCTCGACCATTCCGTTTGATCGGGTGAAACTTCTTTTCACAGCGTGATTGCCTGTCTCGTTTTTATAGAACAGAACGATTCTATTATCGTTTGTCTCTATCTCTGCTGGATCGAACGGTAGACCTGTGTTGTCACTCATCTTAAATTCTCTCTCACTCCAAAATGAGAGATAAAAACTATTCATTCAACACTCTTCTTACGGCCTGAAACTGCTTAAATCGCCCGAATTACCCTGTTGTGGGGTGTATTGTGCTTATGAATTCTAGTTCTGAATCTATCTTTGATGCAATTGGTTCGTATGTCTCTGATAGTGGCGACATATCTTCGACTCGATCGCCATTCACGGTTACAGCTGGTGACTCTGATATACCGGAGTTAAGAGCATCCTGTTTGTTCTGATCTATCTCTTTTTTGTATGTCTTCCAACTCCCATGAGATATCGTCGTACAAGGGTCAGCACTCACCTTTGCTGCTATGTCTCCGACTAATTGCCATGTTACTTCATCGTCGGTCGTGTAGATACTGAGTAGATAATTCTGATATGCTTCTTGTCCGTGTTCTGCGTACAGATACCTTCCTACGCTGGCTAAATCATAGCCCCACGGTTCTTCTTCTTCAACAAGAGCGTCGTGAAAAACTAGCTTTGCTTTTCCTGTTTCTACGTACTCTGTTATGAGTCGTTCTAGGGTGTTTTGGGCAAATACTTTCGATGTCCCACGGCTGTAATCATGGTATATCGAGACTTCAACTAGTGCGTTTTCTCTTCCTAGTGTAGGCTGTGAATTGGTCGGTATATTCTTTGGTTCCTCTATTTTGCACTCGTATGTTGTATCTACGAGGTTCTCGTTGACACAGCCTGCTACCGCAATACTACCAACTGAGGCTAGCGTTCCTATTACCGACCTTCTGGTTCGTTTCATTGTACGTGTGAACTTTTGTGATCAGTATTTCAGTGGGCTAGCGGAGTCGATTTTGCTGTTGCCGAAGTTCTCAAATCGGTACTCCTCTTCACCTTCGGAAGACCTGATTCCTCCTGACAGTTCTGTTGTTACTTGATATGCTGATGTACCGAAAAGCGATCTGAGTTCTACAGTGTATATCTGCGATACTGAATTGACATTCTCTGGTTCTGGTCCTGTGTGAGTCAGCAACCCATCCACTGCGAATTGCGCTGATTCCCCCGCAGGGATGAAATATGGATCTCCCTCGAACACATCTATTGGGTTGAGTCTCCCTCTAGTCGGCTTTTTAGCAATCAGGGTGTGTGCAAAGCCAGTTTCTCCACTTTCGTTCGCTAACGGTATTTTTTGCCCCGGTCTGAGAATGACGAAACTATCGAGTCGGGCTGGTCCAGCTCCCGTATTTTTGATCTCAAATACCGGTGTTGCCGCTTGAGAGTGGTTTGCTGGTTGATAGTCTATATCTGAAGCTGGGATCACATCTTTTAGTTCGATGCTTGTTGAGAAAGTCCATGTCTTGCTTCTTCTTTCTGATCCAGTATCGTCGATCGTTGTTAGAGTGATTTCGGCATTTGGGTTGAGTTCCTGGTCTTCAGTTCCAATTGTTTCTCTGTTCCCGATCTTGTATTCGATGATGGGTTCTCCTTCTGGAATAGAGACTGTCGTATTCTCACGTCCACCGTTTATTTTCAGTTTGACCTGATCAGCATATTCTGCATTAGTGATCCTAGCCTTGAGTGTCGTTTCCTCGACCCAGATATCTCCTACTGCCGGTGCTGGTGGTTCGTTTTCACCGCTACAGCCTGCTATACTTGAGGAAAGTCCCACACCCAGTGCTGTGAGATAATGTCTTCTATTCATCTCTTAGTTCTCAAATATCCAGTGTCATAATGGTTGTTGTTAGAATATTTTGTTGACTGCCTTTTCTAACCTGTTTTCGTCTCCTTTTCGATAGTCGACTGTCAAAGAGCTCATGTTGCCCTTTGAGTCTCTCCTCCTGATCTGATGAAGCAATGGGCCGTGAGGGGCTTTTGCTAATGATATCCGTGGCGTGGTTCGTTTAGTACCCGTTAGCCTCACAGAACCAATATTGATCCAGTCTGAGCTATCTTCGTAAGCCCAACTTTGAGATAATCCGTCCTGTATTTCTTGGATATACTCACGAAGAGATGATTCGTCGTTTTCGGATATGACTGTGGGTATCGTTTTTCGTTGTCCGTTCCTCCCTTCCTTGGTACTCCATTCCAGCGTTGTAGCTCCCGTTGGGGCTTCCAAGATGTTAACTCTGAATCTCTCTTTACCCTTGGAATGGATGTCTTGCTTCGCAACTTTCGACCACTTTTTCGCGCCTTTTGAGAACGTTGGTGATATGATCTCTATGATCCTGGTTCGTAGGTACTCCTTTGGTAGTTTGATCTCCTTTTCTATCGGTATGTCTTTGAAGTCTGGATACGCTTCTTCTGGATTGAATTCCGGAACCGCTTCTGGCCATACTTTCCATAGCCGTTCTTCGTCAAACTTCATTTTTGTCTCGTTGAAGTCGGACTGATATGCCCAGAATACCGAGTAACCGAGATCTAGGTATTTGTTTCCGACGTGGCCAATATTTTTACCCTTATTCTTATGTTGGGCTTCGACTATGATCCCTTTTCCAAATGGGATTCTTGGATTCTCGAAGGTGGCTAGTACATCTGCGATATTATTTTCCCCTACCTGCTTTTCTTGCTGAACAGTAGCATTGGGGAACTTTTCTTCTAATGTAGATTCTGCTAACACCTTCATCTTGAGGTGTATTGCTGACTCTCCGCCGCAGCCTTCCCCTTCACCCTGTTTATGTCTGAAGTGCCGACTGACTCTTGATTTGCTCCCTTTATTGTAGTGGCCTTTTCTTACTTCCATCGTTCCGCCACATTCGGCACACTGGACTGTAGTCGACGTACTGACTTGATGAGGTAAAACGTAGTTTCCGCCTAATTGACCTACGAAAGGCATCTTTGTTTATGCCTTTCTTTGTGGCTATTTATTATTTCTTGACTGAGTGGCTGCTATTTTCGAGGTACTTCACGACGAGACTGTTTTGCTCTAGAAGTCTCTGAGACTAGTGGATCTCCCAGATCCGGAGCCCCCACTGCTTCCAGTGTCTCCGCCTAGGAGGTCTTCGTCCGTGACTGTCTTTTCGTTCTTCCTTTCTGCGAGTGCTGTTTCCTCTTTTGTCGTACTGGGAGAGGCAGTTAGATCGTTGTTTTTGATGAAGTGAGTGAGATTTTGTGCTGTCACCTCTCCAATCATGTCTACGTTTTCGCAGAGGATCGTTTCGAATTGATCGTCGTTACCAGTGTGATAGTGGAACTCCTCAAGTAGAGCCCACATATGGGTGTTGGGTTCGGCGTCGAGAGTCTGCCTTGCCATTTGCTTGAGGTACTTCCTGAGGAATCTGGTTCGTGCTCGACCCATCGAATCGACATCTTCGACGATTGGTGTCGCATCCTGTCTCACACCTTTCTCGATTCGGTACACGAGGTTGTCGTGCCACTTCTGCTCTCGCGCATTTGGTGCTGCTTCGAGGATGTATTTTGTAGCGTCGACTGTATCGCTGAGAGTGCTTGCGAGACTTGGGATGTATGTTGGATCGATATCAGTCTCTTGTTCGATCCGCTCTGTTGAGTAGTTCCGCATCCAGTACCACCGGATCAAGCCAGCTGTCGTACTGACTTTGTTTGTGTTGTATCCGTACTCTCTTAGAATCGGCTCAAGCCTTCCATTTGCCTCGCTTGCGTTCATCTCCAGTTCGAAGTCGTTGATCGTCTCGTATAGGTAGTCCAGTTGGGTTATCTCGTCTTGGTCTGTCTCGTTTGCCCATTGGTAGAACGACTTGATGTTGAGTAGATCTGTGTCTACACAAGAGTTGTAGTGGAAGTTGACTGCTCCCTGACCCAGTTTTGTTGTCTCGAATGAGGCCAGTGTATCATTTTCTACGATGAATCCGTTATCGATGAGCCAGTCTGTAGTTTCGATGAGCCTCTCTTCGAGGACCTCTTCTTTCGACTTCGGCTCTTCCATTCCCCAGCCTGCATCCGGAGACATCTGCTCCCAGTACAGAGACTTCTTGATGAAACTCTCGATCTGCTCTGTTGTTTCCCAGTCGTTTTCGATGAGTTCCAGAATCAGCCATCTGAATTTCTGTTCGTTATCGATGTGGGTCGTTACGTCCTCGAGCTCACGGTCGGGTGAGAAGAATTTCTCCTCTATTTCTTCGGTATCGTCTCCGAGTGTGTAGCAGTACCCACATGGATAATCAAATCTGGGCCGTGCTGCCCTCCCAGCCCACTGAATGTATTCAAACACGCCCACGTAGTTTCCTCGCCGCTTGATATCTGCTACAATGACGGTCTGAACGGGGCTGTCGAAGCCGTAGGCAAGCGAGGTCGTCGTCGTGATCGCCTGTAGTTCTCCTTCTTCATAGAGCTCCAGAATGTACTGTTTGATTGAACCTGGGAGGTCTGAATGGATATAGGCGACACCCGACTGCATCATATCGAGCAGCTCTCTGTGGGTACTAGTTAGGATTCCGTCGACGCGGCTTGCGAGTTCGTTTCTGAGGTTGATGTCTCGCGACGGTCCCTCGAAGATGTCTGCGTCAGCTAGTGCGGCTGCTCGTGATTCGGTCCAACTTTTTGCAAAGCAGAACACCAAGAATGGGGCCTTGTCTTGGTTTTCTTCTGCTACATCGATCACTTTCTGCTTGGTTGAATTGGTACTCGAATCTACAGAGAACTCCTTGATCGGAGTCTGTCGATCCTCCGGGCTAATTAGCGTATTTGCATCCATCCAGTCCCCGATCTCCTTTGCGTTCCCGATCGTGGCACTGATCCCGTAAAGACTGATATCTTCGTGTAGTGCTGCTGTGATAGAGAGTTCGATAGATGCACCTCTGAAATCCGAGTATATTTCGTGGAAATCGTCAAGTACGATAGCATCAATGGACAGGGCCCCTTCTGTCCCTTTGATGATTGCTTGGTAAAATGACTCGAAAGTAGCTACGGCTACGTCTGCATGTTGGTACTTACCCTCTCCGGTGAATACACTGTATTCCGGGCTTGCCCACTCGCTGATCGTGTTTTTCTTTGCCCAGACAAGTTGGCGGCTTGGAACTAAGTATGCGACCCGGTTTCCTTTCTCGAGTTCTTTGAGTGTGATTGATTCCGCAGTTAGTGTCTTACCGTTCCCCGTCTCTGCAATCAACAGATCATTTCCGTCATCTAGAATTCCTTCATTAAATGCGAATGATTGGGTCTTCTTCAGACCTCCGTAACCGTGTTCATGCATCAGTTCGGCGATCGTCATTTGGTCCTCAATCGGGATGTCGAGATCTTTTGGCTTTATCATTGTATTATTCTCTTTATCGTTTGTCTTAGGTGTTGCACTCGGGCTAGTTGATTCCTTTGTATCTGGCATGATTTCAAAATCCTATTTATTACTCTTCACTCCCAAACGGTAGATAAAAACTACTTCACCCTCTTCTCTAAAATCCCATCTCATTATATGCCTTTTTGACATCACCCATTTTCAACTTCTCACCCTCTCGATCGATAGCCACTAGTTTTGATTCGTTGATTAGCGAATCAATGTCTGCACCGCTTAGCCCTTCTAGATGGTTAGCGAAATAGTTGATGTGGTTATCGGTGAAACTGTTTGGCACGTCTTCCAACTTCACCTCTAGAATCTCTTTCCTTGAATCCAGATCTGGAAGTCCGATCTCGAATTTGGCGTCGACACGCCCATTACGGAGGGCTGCTTCATCCATTTTGTCTCTAAGGTTGGTTGTGAAAATCGTAATGTAACTTGTTTCTTCCTTCGTGAGCCACCGCAGAAACGTATTCGTGATCTTGCTATCTTCTTCGTGCGAATTATACGCATCTCTTTTAGACAATAGAGAATCTGCCTCGTCGATAAATATGACTGCTCTTTGTAGTTGAGCCTCCATAAACAACGTCTTGATGAGTCGGGGAGATTTGTTGATGTGGCTGTGGGTAATATCGGCTTGACCTACTTCGATGAATGTTCTATTCAACTCATTTGCGAGTGCTCTCGCGAATAGGGTTTTGCCTGTTCCTGGTGGGCCATGAAACAGTATTCCATACAGTGGGTCTACGTTGAAGTGATCGTACAGCCCTTTCTTGTCCTTGTGTGGCTCGATGACTTTCTTTTTCAGTCTTTCTTTAACAGAATTGTACCCACCAATATCATCGAATCCAACATCTGGTGTCGGCTCCCAATCGTATTCCCAATCTGAGTATCCATTGTAATCCTCGATAGGCTCGTCCCCTGCCCATTTACCCAGATTATTTGAGTCGTCTTCATCGTCAGCTGGATCAAAATCTTCTACATCTTCTTCGTTTAATTCGTTATCTGTCTCCGATTCATCTCCAGTATCGCCTTCACTGTTATTGTTTTGTTCGCTCATTGATCACTTTCCAGTGTGCTTGTAGCAGCTGTGTTGGTGACTACATACACCCTTCTACTACAGACACTCTTTAATCAAACCGGGAGCTAAAAACTCCAACACCTTTTGACTACCCTAGATCATGTTCCGCACCGATCTCAGCTAGCCGGTCTATTTCTTCTGTATCTATTTCTGGTAGCCCGTCGTCGTTCTTCACAACTTTTCGGCCTCCTATCCTATCTTGGCTCATTGCACTTATTCTTAGAGCTTGAGCTATCATTTTTGCTAATACGAATGGGATGTCTTCTTCAGTTGATTTTTCGACTGTTATCC